>Ga0208668_1000003_pt1 | contig 74829 bp, 90 predicted proteins | sample 18_taG_FD_184093 | JGI IMG/M metagenome (GOLD analysis project Ga0208668, IMG submission 184093) | Marine viral communities from the Subarctic Pacific Ocean - 18_ETSP_OMZAT15316 metaG (SPAdes) (version 2) | ecosystem: Environmental > Aquatic > Marine > Oceanic | place: Pacific Ocean | collected...
ATCAGAGGTTGTCGACAAATATAGCAAAATGGAGCTTGGAAAGCTTATTATTAAAGAATACCCGACAGGGTCAGCCTCTGTTATGACTTTAAGAAATCATATTGAAAAGCTAACGTTAAAAGGTTTTAAACCAAGCCTTGTAACAGTTGATTACGCTGATGTAATGAAATCTTCTAAAGCGTATGATTCTTTAAGACACGAGTTAAAGTTAATATATACAGAATTAAGAAATCTTGCTGTTGAACTACAAATACCAATTTGGACAGCATCACAGGCCAACAAGGATTCTTCGAAAGCTGACGTTGTTGGACTTGAGAATTTAGGCGAATCATATGCTAAAGCACAAGTTGCTGATGTAGTGTTGTCAATAAGTAGAAAGCCCATGGAAAAGTCAACAGGAAGTGGGAGAATTTTTGTAGCAAAGAATCGAGCTGGTCGTGATGGATTATTATTTCCTATAAACATAGATACAGCAAAATCAAAGTTTGAAATATTAGATGACACTGAAATGTCACTCAATGAAGTAGTAACGCAAGATAACAATTCAATGAAAGAAAAGCTTAGAGAAAAGTGGAAAGAAGTTAATAAAAAAGATGATTAAGATTTACTGTAATGAAAAATTAGATGAAGTGTTAGATGACAACGATGTTGAAGATTATGTTCCTGCTTACGGCGGCGAAAGTGCGGGATTAGACCTTTACAACGCAGGAGAAAACATTTCGGTGATGCCTTCATCTTCTGATCCTAAAGGTGTAATGATAAGCACTGGTCTACATGTTTTTACGCCAAAAGGATACGTTTCTCTAATAAAAGAGAGAGGATCTATTACAAAGACACCGCTAAAGTATAGAGCAGGAGTAGTTGATGAAGGATATACAGGAGAAATATTTGTTAATCTTGTAAACATTAGTAATGAAGAGTATATTATTAAAAAAGGTCAGAAACTTCCTGTGCAAATTATAGTTGTTAAATGTGATAATGAGTATTCTGAAATTGGAGAAAAAGAATACTTAACCCTATCCAAATTTTCTAAGAGAAGCACCGGAAAAGTAGGAAGTTCAGATTGACAGTAATAAGGAGGAACATGAAAGTTATAGAAAAAAATACAGTTAAACAGAAAACAATAGAATATTTTGATAATGATGAATTAGCTGTAAACGTATGGATGTCAAAGTATGCGTTAAAAGATAAACGTGGCTGTTTTTTAGAGGAGACGCCTGATGATATGCATGTAAGGCTTGCAACAGAATTTGCAAGAATAGAGGACAAGTTCAAGACAAATGCAATGTCTAAAAAAGAGATTTATGATTACTTAAAAAACTTTAAATATATCGTCCCGCAAGGTTCACCAATGTCGGGAATTGGTAATGATTATATGAATATTTCATTATCAAACTGTGTTGTTGTAGAATCGCCAAAAGACACAGTATCATCTATAATGAATAGCGGCAAAGATCTTGCAAATCTATTTAAACGAAGATGTGGCGCAGGGCTAGACATAAGTGAATTACGGCCTGAAGGTGCATATGTGAACAATTCAGCAATAACAACTTCTGGTGCTTGGAGTTTTGCTGATTATTTTAGTAATGTGTGCAGAATGATTGGTCAAAACGGACGTCGTGGTGCACTTATGATATCTATGGATATTAGACATCCTGATATTGAAAAGTTTGTCGTTATGAAAAACGATTTAACAAAAGTGACTGGCGCAAATGTATCTGTTAAAATAACAGATGAGTTTATGGAAGCTGTTGATAATGATAAAGACTTTAGACTGCATTTCCCAATCGGTTCAGAAAGCCCTGAATATGAAAAAGTTATTAAAGCTAAAGACTTATGGGATTTAATAGTTAACTCAGCAACAACAACTGCAGAGCCTGGTTTACTTATGTGGGACAATATAACAAAAATGTTGCCTGCTGAGTGTTACAAAGATGTAGGATTTAAAACTGTATGTACAAATCCATGTGCAGAGATACCTTTGTCTTCATATGATAGCTGTAGATTAATATCTATAAATCTTAAGCATATGGTAGAAAACCCATTTACAGAAAATGCAATATTTGACTTTGAGAAACTTAAAGAAGTTTCTCGTGTAGCAATGAGATTATCTGACGACTTGGTAGAGTTAGAAATAGAAAAGTTAGAGAGCATTCTCAATGTATCAGATACTGACGATGAGAAAGAAATGTGGGAAAAACTTTTAGTTGCTTGTAAGAATGGTAGAAGAACTGGGTTAGGAACACATGGATTAGCTGATGTCTTGTCTAGATTAAACTTACCATATGATGATGAAAATGCAATAGAAGTAACAGCAAATATTTATAGGATTTTAAAAGAATCAGCATATGGCGAGAGTGTTTTACTTTCAAAAGAAAGAGGATCATTTCCAGTCTATAACTTTGAAAAAGAAATAGATCATCCTTATTTAAGTCAACTTCCAGATGAGATGTTAAAAGAAATGTCTGTGTATGGAAGAAGAAACATTTCAATATTAACTAATGCGCCAACAGGCAGTGTATCAATACTATCACAGACTAGTTCAGGCTTAGAGCCTGTTTTTAGAAACTCTTACATACGAAGAAGAAAGTTTGGTGACGATTCTAGTGAAAAAGTCGATTTTGTTGATGATTTAGGCGATAAGTGGCATGAATTTGAAGTCTTTCATCATAATGCTAAAGAGTGGAGACAGTTAAACCCAGGAAAAGATCTTCCTGCATTCTTTACAGAAAGTGATCAGATAAATTGGGAAAAAAGAGTTGAGATACAATCAAAAATCCAACAACACATTGATCACGCAATAAGCTCAACTATCAATCTACCTTCAGATACAACGTCAGAAACAGTAAGTAAAATATATCTTGAGTCTTGGAAAAAAGGACTTAAAGGGGTAACAGTTTACGTTGATGGTTCTAGATCTGGTGTATTAGTTACAAGTAGCGAAGATAAAGAGACGTTTCCTCAAACGCAAGCTCCAAAAAGACCTGAAACTTTGATTTGTGATATACACCATACAAAAGTTAGAGGAGAAAAATGGGTAATATTGATTGGGTTATTAGAGAACAAGCCATATGAAGTTTTTGGTGGTAAAGCTTCTTTTGTTGAAATCCCTAAGAAGATTAGTAAAGCAACATTAGTTAAGAGGACATTTAAAACAAAAATAAGTAAATATGATCTTTGTTTTGGAGATCAAGATGATCCTACAATCATTAAAGATGTAGTTAAGGCGTTTAACAATCCAAACAACTTAGCTTTTGCAAGAATGATATCACTTAGTTTAAGACACGGATCAAAAGTCAAGTTTATGGTTGAGCAGTTACAAAAAGATAAAAATAGCGACATGTTTAGCTTTAGCAAGTCTATTGCTAGAATTCTTAAGAACTATATCAAAGACGGAGAAGTTCCTACTGATAAGCAATGTGATGATTGTGGCGTAGAAGCTTTAGTATATCAAGACGGCTGTGTAATATGCAGTTCTTGTGGATATTCAAAATGTTCTTGACATATTAAAACTAGAAATCAGGGTTTTAAAATCCTGTAAAGTTTATAACTATAAGTTATAATAATAAAAAAATAAGGAAGTATTTAATGGTTAACTTTATAACAGACGTGTCTCCGCTAATAAAAGAACTAGAGTTGCATCATGACCCTGTCATTATTACTGTAAATGAGTTTAATGAAGAGACAGCAAATGAGTTTAGTACGTTAATGAGTGCAGCACAAAACACAGGACAAAAAATAGTCCCAGTAGTTATTGATTCTTTTGGAGGTCAAGCTTATTCACTTTTGTCAATGATATCTTCGATTAAGTCTTCAAAGATTCCTGTAGCAACTATAGTTAAAGGAAAGGCGATGTCCTGCGGCGCGTTATTGGCTTCGTTTGGAGAAGACGGCCTAAGATTTATGGATAGAGATGCAACAATGATGATTCATGACGTTTCGTCAATGGCTTTTGGCAAAGTTGAAGAGCTTAAATCAGATGCACGCGAAGCTGAAAGGCTTAATAAGAAAGTTTATACGATGATGGCAAGAAACTGCGGAAAATCTGATGATTACTTTATAAACTTAATACATGACAAGGGTCATGCTGATTGGTATCTTGACGCTGAAGATGCTAAAGAGCATAATATTGCGCAACACTTAAGAGTTCCTTCTTTGAAGGCAACTGTTACACTAAATATTGAGTTAGATTAATATGTACATTATCAAGAGAGGATTAACTTAATGGAACAGTTTTCAACACTAAATAAAAACAAAGAGTATGTAACATTATTACAGCAAGAAGTAGGCGTTAAAGCGGATGGTGTATATGGTCCTAACACACATAGGGCAGTTAGACAATACTACGGCATGCCTATTATGATGCATATGGGAAAAGTAGTTCCTATTGATTCTCCTTTGGAGATTGATTGGTCAGCACCTCTATATGAGCTTGATGATGGAACAAAAAACTGGTATAAAAGAAAATCAGACCCATCAACAATATGCGTTCACTGGGGAGGATTAAACACTAGACACTGCTATAACGTATTTAATCTTGCTAGAGGCAGACACGTTTCGTCTCACTTCTTAATTGGGCGAAATCATAAGACAGGTGAGTATGAAATCTTACAGTGTTTAGATACAGGACTAGCTGCGTATCATGCTGGAAAGTTTAATAAATATTCTATTGGAATTGATATTTGTATGCATCCAGATGACAAGTATTGGGAAAAAACTAAAGGTTGGTACCCAGATGCTGAACTTCAAGTATGCAAAATACCTGACTCTAGAGTTAGAGGTCGTAAACTTGTAATGATTGGCGATGAGTTTGCTGACGTTTGTCGACAATTTTTGCAATCTTTAAGAGAAGCAACTAATTTAGAAGACAAGCCTGTTTGCGAAAGCTTAGATGTTATGTCTGTAAAAGATGCAGCAGAATATAGTATAGTAGGTCACCACAACATTTCAGCAAAAAAATGGGATGTTATACCTTGGGCAGAAAAACTTTACTACTTCCTATAGATAACATATATATAGATATTATCAGGAGAAAAGTTTTGAGTTATATATTAAGTTCTGCTTATTTAAAAAAAGAAATTATAACTACTACTAGTACTGTAAAGCAAGACCTAACAACATCTTTTGATGTAGTTGATGGTTCAACAATTGCTTATACTCCTGATGAAAAACATGGCACAGAAGTTATGTACGAATATAATACAATATGGTCTTATAAAGATACTTCTTCAAAAATAATATTTAGACTAGTAGAATATAATACCGGCACTTCAACTTGGGATGAAATATCAGGATCTTATGTAACAGTTAAGTCTACTAAAAGTGGAACTTCACAAATCAATTATAAGTATATTTTGCAAAAATGGACAGGTAGCAAGCAATTAAGAGTAGAATGTAAAGATTCAACAACGAGTCTGGAAGGATATCTACATACAGATCATACTCAGACATTCTTGTTTGATCCGATTGTCGAATGTGTTACGATATAGTTAGAGGAGCATAATGACTTACGTAATTAATAATAATTCAAATATTTATAATGTACAAGCACAAAAAGCTTCTTCAATAAGCACACAAACTGGAAGTTCTTCATATCAAGACTTAGACACATCTGATATAACATATAACTGTGATGGTTCAGCGTCTAAAGTAATATATGAATATACAGCAAATTTTGTAAGAAGTGGTAGTTCAGGTGTTCTATTAGCAAAGTTAATGCAGTATAACACATCAACGTCAGCTTGGGAAATTGTTTCTGACTCGCATTATATAACATATGGATTTAGCGTAAATAATAGTTATCCTAGAAATAATTATACATTTAAATATGTTATGGATGGATGGTCAGGTAGCAAGCAATTAAAAATGCAATGGAAAGTTATTTCTGGAGGTTTTATAGCTCATTGGTCTGAACAAATATTAAACTTTAGTAATGATGCTTTAGATACTTCATATAATATTAAACCTTTTCTTGTAGCGCATTCTATAAAATAAGGAGTTATAATGTCATACAAGATTCATATTCAAGAAGGCAACATATCAAAAGTTAAAAATTCAACTGTTTCTAGCGTTACCAAACAAGTACCGAGTTTAACATATGAAACGCTTACAGGTTCTGAAATAACTTATACGCCAGAAGATAATTCGTCTTGGGTAGTATACGATGTTCAATTTACATGTCACAGTCGAACTTCTCAACATGTAGCTATCTATTCTGTATTAACTTATGAAGACTCAGGTACAGAACATGCATTTGAGTACAGATTTACAGCCGACGGCTATAATGATGGTGGTTATCTTATTAGATATAAGTTTTTAATACCTTCATATACAGGATCTAGAACTTGGAAACTTAAAACGCAGTATCATTACGGCGTTAATTGGTCTCAAGATTTACATGAAGATGAAGACGGGAATCAATATTTCCCTATTACGACAATGTACTCAATAACTTAAGTTGAACTAAATAAAGTTTGTAAGGACATCACAACATTTCAGCAAAGAAATGGGATGTTATACCTTGGGCAGAAAAACTTTATTATAATTTGTAGATATAATATATTGTAGATATATAAGTATATACGTTTGCAAGGAGTATCAATGAGTTATATACTAGATTCAATATATCTTGATAAAAGTTTAACTATAACATCAACTTCTGACAAACAAGACTTATCAACTAGTTTTGATACAGTTATTGGATCAGAAATCACTTACACTCCTAACAACTTTGGGGTAAATGTTGTTTACGAATATAATACAGTTTGGTCTTATAAAGATAGCACATCAAAATTAATATTTAGATTAACTGAGTATAATGCAGGAACTTCTTCTTGGGATGTAATTGATGGTTCTTACGTGACGCTAAAATCATTAAAGAATGGCACAGGATTAATAAACTACAAATATGCACAGCAAAAATGGGTAGGGAGTAAACAGTTAAGGTTGGAGTGTAAAGACTCTACAACTAGTTTGGAAGGTTATTTGCATTCAAACTGGTCACAAGATAAATATTATAATCCAAGCGTAGAATGCACAACTATTTAAAGGTTCACTAGAATGTCTTATCTCATTAAAAACAAATCTAATGTTTCAAATGTACAAGCTCAAAAAGCTTCTTCAATATCAACGCAAAGTGGTACTTCTAGTTATCAAGACTTAGATAGTTCTGATATTACTTATAACTGTGATAGTGCTGCTGTTAAAGTAGTTTATGAATACACAGCAAATTTTGTATATTCTGGATCAAGTGGCGTAGGTCAAGCGAAGCTAGTTCAATATAACACAGGAACATCAGCTTGGGAAGACGTAAGTAGCTCTCATTATGTTTCTTGGGGATTTTCAACAACTTCTAGTAATCCTAGATGTAATAATACTTTTAAGTTTGTAATTGATTCGTGGACGGGAAATAAACAGCTAAAATTACAATGGAAAGTAGTTTCTGGCGGATTGACAGCACACTCTTCGAACGGAATATTCGATTTAAGTAATACATTAGACGCTTCTTATCTTATAAAACCTTTTCTAGTAATATATTCAATTAATTAAGTGATACTATGACAAACATAATACAAACAGATAGCATAACAAAAGTACAGAATTCATTGGTTACAAGTGTTACAAAGCAAGTTCCAACACTTACATACACAGCTGTCACAGGTTCGGAAATCAGCTATGAACCAGAAAAAAATTCAACCTGGGTAGTATATGATATACAATTTACAATTCACAGTAGAGCTTCAGCACACGTAGGAATTTATGGTGCACTTGTATATGAAGATTCTGGTTCTGATGTTGCATTTGAGTACAGATTTACAGGCGACGCGTATAATGATGGCGGGTATCTAATAAGGTATAAGTTTTTAATACCTTCATATACTGGAGAAAGAACTTGGAAGTTTATGTCTAAGTATCATTATGGTACTAATTGGTCTCAAGATTTACATGAAGACGAAGACGGGAATCAATATTTCCCTATTACGACAATGTACTCAATAATGTAAAATTAAGTGTAAAATTATTTTTTTTGTCATATAATCTTTATAACAAAGAAAGGATTCATATGGCAAATACACATTATCTTTATAACGATAATATAGGAAAAGTAGAACTAGTTCAAAGTATGGGAGCAGATATAACTGTTGTAAACTCAGCAAGAGTGTCTTTTGGCGTACAAAAAGACTTGTTAGATGAAAAAGATAAGAAACTAATAAATTATCTTATTAAACATAAACATACTTCAACTTTAGAACACAATGTTGCAACTTTTAGAATTAAGGTGCCTTTGTTTGTTAGATCACAACATCATAGACATAGAACTTGGTCTTATAATGAAGTAAGTAGACGATACACAGATGCAGATCTGCAGTTTTATATCCCTTCAAGTTACAGAACACAACATAATTCAAATAGACAAGCTTCTAATTCTAATGATTTTATTAACCCACAAATGGATGTATATAATATTGAATTAGAAAGTAGACTGTGCAATGAAGCAGTATCACATCATATTGACAACTCACTATTGCTCTTTGAAGATATGATTAAAAAAGGTGTTGCAAGAGAGCAAGCAAGAATGATTCTCCCCCAGAATCTATACACAGAGTACTATGCTACAGCTAATCTAAATAACATATTAAAGTTTATTGAGTTAAGAACGCATGAAGGTGCACAATGGGAAATACAGCAGCTAGCTAATTCAATGTTAAATATAATAGAAGAAGTTTGGCCCGTGACTGTTTCTGCATATCGTTCTAAAAACTAGTTGTATTACCAGATAATTATTACATCTAACAGGAGTTAATCAATGAAAAAGAATATATTACGAGAACGGCATAAAGATTTAGTCAATATGTTAGTAAGATGTAGAATTACTATAGAAGAAAGAGAAAATCCAACTGTGCTTGATATAATGACTGATATGAGAGCATTAAACGGTGTAGTAACTGTCAGACAAACAAGGCCACTTTCAGAGGTAATATCTACAGACAAGCATAGAATAATTGAGCTAAATGTCTCTTATATACCGAAATTTGTTGAAACTAAAGGAAACATATTTCTTGAAGTTGCAAAATCACTAAAAAAAGTTGAAGGTGTTAAAATTGTTAAAATTATGGAACACGACAACGATATAATCAATGGAAAATTACAAAATAAACCGCTTATTTTTTAAAGGAAAAAAATGAAATTACACGATAATTCAATTGCACATATTGCTAAAATAATTCAAATGGCTATTTTATCAGGTACAGATATTGTAGATCACTTAAGAATGGTAAGATTCAGTCCTATCGAAGATGACTTTCTTGTTATTGATGAGGAATATGAAGAGATATTTAATTCTTCGATTAATAAAATGATGAATAACATACCAGCGACAGAAGACAATATTGAGAATGAAAAACAAGACTGATAAGCTTGAAAGTATATTCACTAAACGTGAATCTTTTATGAATCTTATAAAACTAAAATACCCTTCAGCATATAATAATTGGCCTGTTGACATTTCCGATAAAGCTAGTCAAGTTATATTAAGAGAAACAGCACTTAAAGGTGTTGAGGAGATGTTTGAAGCACTTGGTCATCTTAAAAACTGGAAGCCGCATAGAGACACAGATCTTCCTGAGATTAATAGGGAAGAGTTTCTAGAAGAGATAGTTGATGCATTTAATTATTTCTTTTCATTAATCATCTTGATGGGAGTTGATGTTGATGAATTTTATTGTGCGTTTAACAAAAAAGATGAGATAATAAGAGATAGAATTAGTAAAAATTACTAGATTTATATTGTGTGTAAATATACACAATATATTTTATAATAAATGGTAAGTAACAAGGAGAAAAAATTTGCCAATTAATAATAACTTAGAACCTGTATTGTTGCCTATGGATCTTAAATTTGGACAAGATCCTGTAACTAATTACATTAATAACTTAGAGTCACTCAACATTGAAGTTGTAGATGCGCCTACACAAGAACAAGCACAAAAAATTGCTTGGAATATGACTAAGGCAACTTGGGCAGATTCACCTAGCGAAACTAGATTTGAGAATGCTTCTTTCAAAGAAGCTTCAAGTAATTTGCAAGATGTTTTAAACTTTAGAGCATTACCTACACCTATGGAGTGTTTAGGTTTTACATTTAAGATAAGTGGTATTGATACACAGACTGTTACGCATCTTATTCGTCATAGAGCTGGATCATTTGCTGCACAATGCACTGGTGACAGAGACCTTCGAAATGACAACATTTTAGTTCCTGAATCTGTTGAAAATTCAGACTTCCACCATCGTTTTATTGAAGTAGCTGCAGCAGCAAAACAACTATACGCTGATATGGTTGATTCACGTGTAGTTTCTTTAATGGACGCTAGAGTTATTCTGCCTAAGTCTCTTGAAACATTTTATATTGCTAGGTTTAATCTTAAAGATTTGATTGGATTTATTAAACAGCGTCAAGATATGCAAATCCAGCCTGAAGTGGATAATATTATGGCTACACGTATTGCGAGATTAGTTGTTGAAAGAATTCCCGAGGTTGCTTCCTGTTTAGACTTTAACAAGCCTGATATGCATTATGTGAGAACTTTTAGAGTTGAACAACCTGATGGTACATTTACGTCCAAAGGAACAAATCTTTATCACCCAGAACCTAAAAATGATTTGTTTGAATTTAATGAAAACGATTCAATTTATCCTTGCCGTCGTGAAGAGATTAATGGGAATAAATCTGGTGAGGAAAAGATTTTTACAAGAATGTGGAATGAAGACGTTGAATTTATCAACTCAGTAAAAGATCAAATTTAAAGTAGAATTTTAGTTTTAAAACAGTTATAGAAGGAATATTATAATGAAAAAGATTTATCTTGCAAGTGGTTGGTTCAACCCAGTCCAAGCAGAAGAACTTACTAACTTAGAAGACATTTTTGATGAAAGGAATGATTATTTTGATTTAGCGTCGCCAAGAAGGATTTTTGTTTGCCCACCTAGTGCCTCTAAAGAGGTTCAAGATGCTACTTTCGAGGGGAATTTACATCATATTCAAACAGCAGATTTTTTGCTTGTTAATACACGAGACAAGGATATCGGGACTATTTGGGAAACTGGTTACGCATACGCATTTGATAAGCCTATTATTTATTTTTGTGCAGGCTTGCCTAAAGGCGCTAAGTTTAATCTAATGTTAGCAAGAAGTGGTATTAAAGTTTGTACTTCTTTTGTTGAGCTAGAAGATTATCTAGATAGAGTTATTAAAAAGGGCGAACTCATAGAAGAGCCATACACAGATGCCATCGAATGACACAGAAAAATTTTGGTCATTTAAAGATACCAAAACACATAAAAGTGTTACATGTATAAGTAATGTTAACGTAGTAAGAACTTTTTTGTTTAACAGAAGTTTTCTTGTTAGAATAAGACAGGGCAAAGAAACAAAATACGTTATACCATACAAATACACATCAGTAAAATGGCCTAATGGTTTCTATACAGGCATAAGTGATAATTTATTAGTAATGTTTACTGATGACGAAATAAAGGACGTAGTGAACTAAAATGAATTTAAAATATGAAAAAATATTTAAAAACTGGTCTTTTCATAATATTATTGCGCATCCTTTAATGCAATTCTTACAATGGGCAGGAAAGAATGATTTGGCAAACAAAGTTCACGATTCTACTTTACCTGAGAGTGTTGAAGAAGAACCACCTGCAGCTAATACAGAATTAGATGATCCTGAAGCTTATAGAATTTTAAAAGATTGAGTAATAAGGCTGAAAATGATATTGGTTTAAACATTAACGTTGGCCATGTTATAAACTACAATTTTTTATATTCAAATGAAGAAGAAAAAATAGGATTAGTTATAGACATAAAAAAAGATAGAAACTTTTATGCTATGATTTACGTTCTATCAAACAATGAAATAGATGTCATACCTTATAATATAATAACGTATAAAGTAATTTAAAAGTGTTTTTTAAGATAAATAACAGTTTTTTCTTGGATGAAGAAGATATTGGTAATCTTGTATGTGTAAAAATTCATCAACATTACTATAATTCAATAGATATATATGATAATTGTTTAGTGATTGACGCCATTTATACAGATAGCAATATTAGGCCGAGTCAAATAGTATTTTTAAAAGAATCCGGTTTTATATTGAAACTTAATATGAATTATAATTCAAGTATAGAAGTTAAAAATTTATCTAGTATAAAAGAATTGAAAAGCAAAAATGATAAAAATAGGTTCTTTGATAAATATGAAAGACATTACAGCAGACAAAGAAATCAATAATGTCATTGTCTTGAATAAAAAAAAGACGTATTCTAATGCGATTAGAGACTATTATGTTTATGAATTGCTATATGACAACGTAGTTTATAAAAACGTTGATATGACGAAGTATAAGGTGATATAAAAATGGAAAAGTATAGTTCATATAAGAGCGGTTTAAAAATAGGAGACTACGTTCATTACGAATACAATTGTATTTTTGCTTCTTTTGTTGAGAGAAGTTTGATTTTAGATAGAAAGCATCTTTTTACAAAAGAGACTAGATGGGGAGAACGAAGTTTTTTTGAATATTCTGTATATAACAATGGGAACGTAAAAAAAATAAGAACACAAGATATGAGAATTATAAATCGTGAAAGGACAAGCTAAAATGAGAATTGCAATAACTGGTGAAAAAGGTTTTATCGCTAGCAACTTATCAAATAAAATTAATAAATTTAGTCATGAATTTGTATCGTTAGATGAAAGCAAATATTCAGAAGGCTATGAAACTACTGAGAGTGGTGAAGTATGTGTGTATAGTAATAGCATCGAAAAATGGTCACAGCTTCTTTCAGACTTAGATGTTGATGTTGTTATACATAATGCTGCTGTTGTAGGAACTGATGTTGTTGCGTTAAACCCGGAGCATGCAATATCAACTAATGTGTTAGGAACACACATTATAACTGAGGCAGCTAATAATACGAATACAAAGATTGTGTATATAGGGACAACAGTTATATATGATACGTATCTTTATCAAGAAAATGAAATCTATGAGGACAGCACAATATATCCTAGAACAAATTATGCTGTTCAAAAATATGCTGGCGAAATGACTGTTAAGAATAATGCAAAAAACTGGTTAGTAGTTAGACCGTTATTTGCTTATGGTGGTGTAGGAGATATGAATTCACTTATATCAAAGTCATTATTTTGTATACATAATAATATAAATAATATAGATATGTTTTTAAATCCTGAAAAGATAAAGGATTATATGCATGTTGAAGATTTTTGTAGTAGTGTTATGGATTTAATTGTAAACGATATTAGTTATGAAGATTTCAACATTACAGCAGAGAATCCTTATAACACGTTAGAAATAGTTAGTTTAATTGAAGAAGTGACTAGTAGAAGTTTAGAGTCAGTTATTAAGTGGCACCCTGAAACTGATTACTTGGGAAACCATAGATTAAGTAACGATAAATTTCTAGACGTTATAGGGAAAAGTAGAACTAGAAGTCTTAAGGAAGGAATAAGACAATCTTGGGAGTCAATAAAAGAAATGGATAAATTTAATAAGTTTAATCCACTTAAACATTTAACAGAAGCAAAAGATAAAAACATTGATTTGAAGATGTTTTTCCCTAAGTGAATTAGACTCAACCTGTAAACTAATCGCATTGTTAGATACTTACTCTTAAAGGAGTAAGTTATGGTTAGAAAAAGTACACAAGTAACATTGATATGCACAAATTGTGCTTGCGAATATAAAAAACTTGCATCAAGAGCAGAAAAATCAAAGTTTTGTTCTAAGTTATGCAAAGATAAAAAGTCAATACAATATAAGATTGAAAAATGTGTTAGCTGTCAAGAGGAGTTTAAATCTAAAAGAGGAAAGAAATATTGTTCTAGAGACTGTTATATCAAAGAGCACAAGCATGAAAGAATGGATTTGACTTGTGACTACTGCGGCGATGTTTATCAAAAACCTGTTGGTAAACCTACGAAATATTGTGGTAAGCAATGTCAGTATAAGGCTCAAAGCAGCGGTTTACATGAAATACCTTCAAATGGTAGGTTAGGTTTTAGATATGATTTGCCGAGCAATTACTTTTTTAAGTCATCTTTAGAGGCAGACTATGCGAGATGGTGTGAAGCTACAAAAAAACCTTATGTTTATGAGCATAAAACATTTACAGTTCAATATGATGGAAGAGACAAGCAGTATACACCGGACTTTTATCATCCCGATGAGGATAGATATGTAGAGTTAAAAGCAATAAGAAGAGATAGGAAGTTTAATTCTAATCTTCTAGCTGCAGATATTTTAAAGCAGCAAGGGCTTAATATCGATGTGTTGTTAATGCATGAATTTTATAAAATAATAAAACAAAGTGGTCATTATTGGACAGTTGACAATATAGAAAACAAAAATTATCATGGAACAAGAAGACTTATATATCTTAAGAAAACACAGTAAAGGATTCGCGGCGTTAACTATAGTTTTGTTGGCTGCAGTCTTATCTATACTGTCATACATAGTAATACAATACGGAAGGATTTCTCTTAATGTTGTTGAAGAAAAACAAAGTTTAGATTCGTGTAGCGTGGGAGTAGGAAGAAGTATTATCAGCACAAACGATATTGAGAGTATTTGTTCTAGTGGTTTTTTGAATAGCTGTAGTGGTTTTTTGAACATGCCTGTGCCGAACATGAGTTGTGTTGACGAAGGATTAGAGTGTGATGGTGTAGGTATATGTGAAAGAGTTTTTACTATATCATCTACGTACAATCCTGGTCGTGGAGAAGTTTCCAAGGATGTTGTAGTTAAAGTCAAGGAAGAAGAGCATGATGTGAGTATTGTAGACGCTGCTGTAATAATGTTGCTTGATTTTAGTGGTTCTATGAATGGAAATAGAATTACACAGTTAAAAGACACAGTAAGGTCATTTATAGATTCTGATTATAATCTAAGTTACTCTGTTATTCTTTATAATAGCGACATTATAACAACATCAAATATTGGAAAAGGTCAGCAACACAAGCAATCTATACACACTATAATTAACAGCAATAATCCTGGCGGTGGGACAAATTTTGTAAAGCCTTTGAACGAAGCATTAAATCAAATACAAACTAGCAATTACGAAGTATACTACATACTTTTGATAAGTGACGGCTCACCAAACGAAGGTATAGACTCTTCGCAAAACTTTGTTCAAAATAACGTATTAAGCTTGAACAATGATGCATGTTTATTTACTACATCACAAAATCCTTGTATTACAGTATATACTTTGGGTGTTGACAATGCAAACCAGAGTGCTTTGCAAAGTATAAGTGGAAATACTCTTAGTCAAAATCCAGAAGAGTATAGTTATGCAGTCAATGCTAATCAAGTGCAATTAGCATTTCAAGCTATTATAGAAGAGATAATGTGTAGAATAGGACCGGTTTTAGCTGAGTTACCTATTAACGTATTTAATGGTTTAGACTTGTTAGATGAAAACATTGATTATGTATATAATGAAGATACAAAAGTGTTTAAGTTTTATGATGTTGATCCATTTTATATCTGTACTGAAATGTTGAATGATAGTGCACAATTAACTTTAAGATGGGGAGACGTGAATTTAAATGTTAGCGAGTAATGAAAACAAACAAGAAGAGATACGATTTGTATCACAGTTAAACAAAGGTGATATTATCAATGTATTTTATCACGGAATGTGTATTAAAGAAAACTGCTTAATTGTAGAGACTATTCAAGATCACTACTTTGTTAACGGGTTGATTGTTTACCTGAATGGTTTACAAAAAGAAACTATTGATTTAGAGAATAATGACGGATTGTGGGTTACTAAGGCTGAAGTTTAGCCTATTCCATGCTTTGATGCATTCTTTAAATAATTGTATGCTCTTGGTAATTTTTTCTTAAGATTTTCACCATCAGAATAATATTCTAATCATATCTGGATTTTAAGACAGAATTAAAGAAATGTATTTTTTAATTAGCGTCTCATTTGATTCTTGCGGATCTTGCGAGTTTTGTTTTTGTAGAAGTAGATGTCTAGTCTCACTAATTAATTTAAGTATAGATCCTTTACCAAACATTTTTTCTATATAATCTATTACAATTTTAATACCTTCGTCAGGTAAATATAAATTGGCGTCAGGTGCAAGTGTTACAGCATAATTGACGCTTCGATGTATGCCCTTAGCAATTTTAAGAACTTGCCGCTGACTCATCCCACTAAAAAACAATGATAGCAGACTAGAATTATTTGCAACCCGTTCAAATAAATCGTTGTCACCTTCTGTATAATGTATTCTACCTAGTTCTAAACTATTCATGTGAGCTTCTGGTATTGTTTTTAGCAGAGCAATAGTCTCAAGATATTGTTCTACACCTTTCGAAGATCTTAACAAAAGCATTAAAAGATCATTAAAATGTTTTTTGCTGTTTGGTTTGATATCAATATAACTAAAACAAGCTTCACATAAAGAGATGAGTGTCTGAAATGGTAGCTTTATTTCATAACTAATCCATCTTAAATACATTTGGAGATTGCTAATATCTGGAGGAATATCACCTGAAATTATTCCTGAAACTAATGCTTCAGCGTATTCTTTGTTCTTTGTTTCAACTTTTCTATTATTTTTAAGTATTAATCGGGTTTCTGCAGGCGTTTGTGATTGCTTGAGTTCATCAATTAAAGGACTCCAATTGTTTGCAGTGTCAAGCTTTTGATTAATAAATTGGTGGTATTTCTGGTTTGTAATCTGCCTTTTAATGTTTTCATCTCTAATGTCTAATAAATTTTGTTCAACACCCTGTCTAGCTTTTGTGCCTAATCTATCGATGTCTTCAAAAATTATATCAATTATTTTATTTAAAAGATCAATTCTTACACAGCTTATTATTTCATTCTGGAATAAGGTAAAAACACCACGAGTCATATTGTCAATAGATCCTGCAATTTGTGCTGAAGAAATCGTATCAAGCTCTTCAAACAGAAACTGCTGAATTTCAGGTAATTCTGTAAAGTATTTTCTTTCCCAAGGAAGCTTGCAAATTGCTGTTTTATAGTCTTTGTTTTTTGTCGGAAAGTAAAAAGTAAGCATTTTTATTAAAACATCAAGTATATCTTGGCCAGTAAGATTATCTAAGCGACTTCGATATCTTGCTAATTGAGCAACTTGATACAATTCTACGTTCATCATTAAACGACTATTGTCAAGACTGTTTAACTTATTTAGAGACTTTCTAGAAAATAACATATCATTTACAGATAAGTGGCCGCCATATTGTATGTTACGAAAAACTAACATACCATAGCTGACTTTGTCTGCATTTTCTATGTAAATATCAATAAACCTTTCGAAATCTTTTTTTGTAACACTTTGCTTGTTTATTGGAGAAGTTATTACATCTAAAAATCTTGGAAAATAATAATTAACGTCATTGTCTGTGAAATAGTTTATTTTTTTACAAAGTTCAGTTATTAAGTTTAAGCATTCTAAGTGAATATTTTCTATGTTGTTTTGGTCAACTTTAAAGGCTTGTAATGGATTACCACCTGTGCCAACAGCTTTATTTATTTTGTTTTTTGTATTTGAAAATAAAACGTGGTTAATAAACATACTTTCTATTTTTAAGTTATCATTAACAACTAAGTCATAAACCTTTTGTATTGTTTCGTATGTTAGCTCAGGAGAGTCTGCAACTTTATTGATTTCATTGCACCAATAAAGTGTAGGCAAAAGTCCTTCTACACTTTGTAGTTGATCTTGTTTAAAGTCTTCTTCGTCAACATCGTTTTCTTGCGCAATATCATTTAGCGTTTCAAAGTCTATGTCTAGTGCTAGCTTTTGGTCTGGAAAAAAACTCGAAACATTTGAATGCCATTCTACTTCTTTACCTACAACTCTACCTAATTCTACAACTTTTGCTTTTCTTTGAGGATTGTAAACAACGCAAACAGGTCCGTCATGGTCACCTCTAAATATAATACCGTCTATGACAGAAGTTAAATACTTGGGTGTATAATTACCCATGACGTATTTAGTAAAAGAAAAAGCAGAAGATGAAGTTAGATTTTTATTGTTAGGATCGTCCACTAAATAACTAGTCCCATTTATTCGTTGTGTTAATGGAGTGCAATATTGTTTTAAGTCTTCTTTTGTTTTCGCAAATAATTCGTCTTTTGCAAGAGAAGAAAACTTTTCATCAAACAACTTTTCTATCTGGTCTTCTAGCTTCCATTTATCACCGTGAATTTGTTTAGCCAAATCTTCAAAAAATATAATATAATTGCTAATGTCAACTTCAAATTTAAAACATATATCCCCATACAAATGAACAATAGAAGGGTTAAAATCGTAACATGTATATAATCCTGGGCCGTACATATCTCCGTGGCCAGGTGTAAACCCAGTTCCCACTGTATATGGGTCTGATAGCAGTTCTGTAATTCCTTGAAACTCTATATCGCTTTTACTTTGCTTGGTTACACCACTCATGGCTTTATCATAAGTAACTCTATTAATAATGTTTCTAGCACGATCTTTGACTTTTCTTGGCTTGCTAGGCTTAAAAGGTTTTTCTGTATCTTTTACATAAGACGAGTAATCTTTAAACTTTTTTGCACCTGTTAAGTGATAAACTGAAAGCTTGTTTCCTCTTAGCTCTATTCCTTTATTTTCTTTAATAAGAAAATTTTCTTTTAAACTGTACTTTGTCATTATAAGCCTTGTTATATCTTTTATGTGTAAATATAAATATAATGTTGTTATAATAAATAAAAACAAGAAAGGTATATAATTTGTCTATTGATTTAATAACTCCACCAGACAGGTTTGTTTCTCTTCATTCTCACTCAACTTTTAGCACTTTTGATGGATTAGGTTACCCATCAGATCATATAGACTTCGTACTTTCTGAATCACAAGGTATGGATGCCTGGGCGTTAACAGATCACGGTAATGGTAACGGTCTTGCTCACGCACACTCGCACGCTGTCAAAATGCAAAAGGCTGGGAAAAAGTTTAGACAAATCTACGGAGTCGAATTCTATTTTGTTCCCTCACTAGATCAATGGACTAATGACTACGCAGCTCATAAACAAGCAATTAAAGATGCTAAAACAGCAGCAGCTGCTGAAAAGAAAAGTAAAGAAAAAATCATCATTGATGCTGATGATGAAAGCGGTGGTCTTGTTATAGAGGATGAAGATGAATCCAAAAAGATTGATATCCTTAAAGACGAATGGAAACGTCGCTATCACTTAGTCGTCACAGCAAGAAATAGAAAAGGCCTTAATAACCTATTCACTCTTGTAAAGAAGTCATATAAAGACGGCTTCTATAGATACCCACGCATTGACTTTAAAATGCTTAAAGAACACGGCGAAGGCTTACACGTAAATTCTGCATGTTTACACCCAGACACATCTTTACAGACGTCAGCTGGAAGTTTATCTATTAAAGAAGTTGTAGAAAGATTTAACAAAGGTGAAGAAATTCAAATTCTTTCTTACAATGAATATACTAGCAAAGCTGAGTTTAAAAAAATTATTTGGGGTGATAAAACACGAAAGAATGCTAAGCTATTAAGAATTAAAGACAAAGATGGGAATGAAATTAAACTTACTCCTGATCATCGTGTCCTTGTTAAGGTCAAAGGTTGGATTGATGCGAAAGATATTATAGCAGGAGACAAAATTATCAATATAAACCTCTAAGACAATATACTTAGTATTGTCTAGGAGGCAGTTATTATGAAAACAAAAAAGATTAATATATGGAAAATTAGAGAAGAAATACTTTTTTCATACTACGAAAAAGAAGAAATACAAAGTTTTATTGATAAACTTTATTCTTTTTCGATGATTTACCAGATGATTTTACGAGACAATAAAAAATGCTTTAATGATTTAAACATATCATTACAGACTTTTTCAACACTTTTAAAAGATAAAATTGGCTTTATACTTCACCCAAATAATCAAAAAACTTCAACAGCGTTTAGGAGCCAATTCAAATTTCCTAAAAATACTACAATGGAAGAAATTGAAAATTATTATTTGAAGTCTTCTTTAAAAGGTCAAAAAGGTACAGTAAAGTCGAGAAAAAAATCTGGGAAACCTTACAATGAAAAACAGACTTTAGACTTTTGGTTAAGCATTACAAACAACAAAGAAGAAGCAATACAAAGTTTAGAAAAGTATAAAAGATCTAATTCTCCTTTTTGTATTGAGTTTTGGACTAAGAAAGGATTAAGTGAAGAGAATGCAAATAAAATAATCTCTGAAAGAGCTGTCAAAGGTGCGATTAATGCTCTTAAAAAAACATCACAGCCTAAAACTGAAAAGCGAATTGAATCTTTACTCAAGAAAAATAACATTGAATATTCTACGCAATATCGAATATCACTAGATAAAGATGAAACTGTGTATAATAAAAAGTGCTATGTATATGACTTTTATTTACCTACATTTAATTTAATTATTGAATGTCACGGTCTTTATTGGCATGCTCATCCTTCGTTATACAACGAAAACTCTGTATTAAACTTTCCAAGTGGACAAGTAAAAGCAATAGACGTTTGGAATTCTGATTTGTATAAAATGAAAGTTGCAGAAAAAAGAAATTACCGCTATATGACTATATGGGAAAATGAAATTGACAATACAATTAGTTTAATTAGAGATCGTGTAAATATTGATTGATTGTTTTAAAATATAAAAAAAGGAATAATTTTGAAAGAAATTCAAACAAAATATATTGAAGTTGATCTAATTGAAGAGATAGATGAAACTTCTGATGTTTATGATATCACTGTCGAAGATAATCATAATTTTTTTGCTAATAACATTTTAGTTCATAACTGTTTAGGCGGGATTTTTAGCAATAGAATACTCCGCGGCGTTGCACATGATAAGTCACGTGACGAAATCCAAAAAGATCTTTTAAACCTTACAGACAGATTTACAGACGCAGTTGGCATTGAAAACTTCAAACTAGAACTACAGTTCAATAAGCTAAACAAACAACACGTTGTTAATGACTACCTCATAGAACATCATAAACTAACTGGCATTCCTCTCATCTCAACAGCAGATTCTCATTACCCGAGCAACGATAAATGGCAAGCAAGAGAGCTATACAAGAAACTTGGCTGGCTCGGTAAGAAAGATAACTTAACTCTTCCAGCATTTGAAGATCTTAAATGTGAGCTGTATCCAAAAAATGCACAACAAATGTGGGATGAGTTCCTTGAAGGGTACAAAGAACACGACTTCTATAAAGGGAACGAGCAGCTCGTTAAAGAGTCAATAGAAAGAACACACGACATTGCCTGGAATGACTTTGAAGATACATGGATAGATGTAAGCGCAAAACTACCAACAATAACAATACCTAACAAGACGCCCTTTAAACACCTATCAGACTTGGTTAAAAACGCTCTCGTTACTGAAGGGTTACATACTAATAAAGAGTACGTAGATAGAGCTAAATATGAATTGTCTGATATTAAGTATCTTGGACACGAAGCTTACTTTATTACAATGTATGAGATCTTTAAAAAAGCTGAAACAAAGACATTATTTGGAGCTGGAAGAGGCTCAGGTGCGGGGAGTTTAGTTAACTACTTGTTAGGCATTACACAACTCGATCCAATTCCTTATAACTTGCTTTGGAGTAGATTCTTAGGCAGACATAGATGTCTAGACGAAGATACTTACGTTATATCTGAATATGGTAAAAAGAAGATTAAAGATGTTAGTGAAGGCGAAAAAGTACTAACGCATACAGGTCAGTATAGAAAAATTATTGATAAGGCTATAACACAACACGATATGGCTGTTGAAATAAAATTTAATGGTCGTAAAATTATTTGCTCACCTAATCATCGTTGGATTGTTAATCGTAATGGTAACGAAGTAGAAACAATGGCATGCCATTTACAAAAAGGTGACAAACTAATTCGATTAGCCAGAGATAAATAAAGGAATAAAATGAAAGACAATAATCTATACGAGATTGAGGAAATCAACTTTGTACATTACGATCAAGATATGATTGATATTGAAGTAGAAGGCGATCACACTTTCTACGTTTCAGAAGACCCCATGAATGAATTTATCTTGACACATAATACAAGCTGGCCGGATATTGACACAGATGCTGGAGACCGAGATGAGCTGATCAACGCAGCAAAAGAGTTATATGGCGACGATGCTGTTATTCCAGTATCAAACTTTAACACGCTTAAGCTTAAATCACTTGTAAAAGACATTGCAAAGTTTTATGATATTCCATTTGACGAAGTCAATAAGGTAACTGGTCCTCTTCAAGATCAAGTTATGCAGAAAGCAATGGATAAAAATCAAGAAAAGTCTGTATTTGTTCTTAAGCATGAAGACTGCATGAAATATTCACCAGAGTATAACGAATTTATGACAACATATCCAGAAGTTGCTGAACATGTAGATACTTTGTTTATGCAAAATAGAAGTTGTTTTACTAAAGATACACATATCTTGACTGATCGTGGTTATATGGACATTGAAGAACTTAATCCTGTGTCTGATGGAATTGTTTATATTGACAATGAAGGCAATCAAAAAGTTAATCACGACTATGAATTGCATTATATGGGTAAAAAAGAAGTGTTTGAAATTGAAACAGAATGTGGAAAAAAGATTAAACTTACTCCAGATCATGAAGTTATGACCCAAGATGGGTATAAAAAAGTATGTGAACTAAGTGAAAGTGATATATTGATTAAATTTTAACATTTGCACCGCTTGCATATAGTTAATAGCAGGAGGTGAAATTAACATGTTATGTAAAATTTGTAATAAAGAATATAAAAATCTTGGAAGACATGTAAGTGTTCATTATAAAAATGTAAAGTCTAAGTCAAAAAAAATGTTATATTTTCATGATATTTATAAAAACAAGTATGATATTGCTCGTGAGTATCTTGAAAGTAAAAAGTCTGCCAACCAAATAGCAAAAGAAGTCACACAACTATTTAATCTTTTTCCAGTTCAAAAAGGTGATATTTTAAACTTCTTAAAATATATGAAAGTTAAAAAAAGAACAACTTCTGAAGCTGGTAAAGAGTATTACAAAGAAAATCCTGTTTGGAATAAAGGTTTGACTAAATATGATCATGCAAGTATAGAGAAATATGCAGATAGTAGAACTGGAAAGAATAATCCAATATACTCACTTACTGAAAAAGAAAGAGAAGAAAAGATTTATTATTGGCGATTTAAGTCTGATGATGAACTCTTTGCAATAAGAGCTAAGATCGGAAAATCATTAAAGGAAGGTTATGCTTCAGGCAGAATAAAACATATATCTAAAACACATCCAGAAAAATTTAAAGAAATACACGCGAAAATGCTGTCTGGATATTTTGATGCATTAAATAATGGTACCATTAAAAGACAAAGTTACACATCTAGTTATGAAAAAAGAATAGCAAATATTCTAGAAGAGTTAGACATAAGTTTTATACAGCAGAAGTCTTGTAATAAAAAATATAGGTACGACTTTTTCTTGAAAGACTTTAATCTTTATATTGAATTTAATGGTGACTACTGGCATGCTAATCCGAATCAGTTTAATGAAAATTATTATCATCCTCATAAAAAGATTTTAGCAAGAGAAATATGGGAGTATGATAATGCCAAGCGTGTAAATGTAATAAATAGTGGTTATAATTTTTTAACAATATGGGAATGTGACGTCAAAGAATTCAATAGACAGCACTTGAAGGAGTATATAATTGGAATTATTAAGAATCAAAAGCATTAAGAATACAAACACAATTCAACCCGTTTATGATATACATCATAATATTGATAATAAGAATTTTTATGATGAGCATCCCAATCTTATTGCAAACAATATTACAATATCAAACTGTGGGCGTCACGCTGGGGGTGTTATTATAGCAGACGCAGACCTTCTTGAGCAATCGATGCCAATTGTTGGTGTTCGTGGAGAACTACAAACACCGTGGACTGAAGGTATGAACTTTAGGAATCTTGAAGACAACGGTTTTCTAAAGTTTGACTTCTTAGGTTTAACGCTTCTTAAAGATGTAGAGAATTGCATTTATAGAATCCTAAGAAAAAGCGGAATGAAAAATCCTACATTCACAGATGCAAGAGCATTCTTTGATAAGCATTTAAACTGTAGGTTTGTCAAACAGGATGACCCTAAAGTTTGGGAACATGTGTATAAGGATGGTCACTTCGTTGGCATATTCCAGTTCACAAATCAGGGTGCTAGACAGTTTTCAATGGATGCATCGCCTGTAAGTATACAGGAGTTAGCAACAATTACTGCGATATATCGCCCTGGACCGCTTAAAGCAAATGTGCACAAGAAATATGTTAAGGCAAAAAACAATGCTAATGATATTGTGTACGATCATCCTATCATAGAAGAAGTACTTGGATATACTTACGGCTACTTTTGCTTTCAAGAGCAATTCATGTTGATGGCACAAAAGCTTGCTGGGTTTTCACCGGGTGAGAGTGATAAGTTACGAAAGACGCTTGTAAAGAAATCACTAGATACTTTGCATTCTAAAGGATCAGAAAAGGCAATTGCTAGAGAGAAGTTTATTAAAGGTGCCAAAGAGCTCAATGACATTCCTGAGAGTATTTCTTCGAAGCTCTGGCAAGACATAGAAGGTTTCGCAGTTTATGGCTTCAATCTTTCCCATGCAGTTGCATATGCTATTGGGTCGTATTATGCGGCATGGCTACATACACATCACGAGACTGAGTGGATGGCAGCAATATTGCAATCTGAGAATGGTAATCCTAAAGGAATGTCAAAAGCCATTTCAGAGATTAAGTCATTTGGATATGAAATTGCTGCAATAGATATAAACCACTCTGAAGCTGAATGGGAATATTCTGATGTGTTGAAAGCTTTTGTGCCGCCGTTGACATCGCTTAAAGGAGTAGGTGATAAAGCTGTTGAAGAAGTATTTGAAAATAGACCATATAAAAACTTATCAGATCTATTTTACAATGAAGTAGGAGAATGGAGACATTCCAAGCTGAACAAAACAGCTTTTTCGTCATTAGCAAAGATGGAAGCATTTAAGTCTCTCCAGGAGTTTCAAGATGATGTATTAGATAATCATAAGCAAATGTATGATTTAATCTTGGATAACTATAATCTACTCAAGAAAGGTAGATATGGAATGACAAAAACTGCCGTAAAAAGAGCGTTAAAGAATGATGAAGAGATTGTGCCTATTGTTGATGAGTTGATTGCGAAGTATAAGGTTGTTAGTGATTGGAGTAGGAATGAAAAGATTAAGAACTATTTTGAACTCAGTAATGACGCAAGTGACGACCTATTGTTTCCACCTAGATTATTGAACAAGTTAAAACAGAAAGAAATCTCCAGTGTGTTTGATATACCTTCTGGAGATCGTGGTATTGGATGGTTTACAGTGACTGAGGTTATTCGTAAGACGACTAAGAACGGGAAGGCGTTTATGAGGTGGAAGTGTGTAGACTCAGACAATCGTAGCGGATGGTTACGAGTTTGGGGGTCATTAGATGGCGAGGTTGAGTTTAGTACGTGGCTTGCTGATGTGAAGAATGATGCTGGATGGGGAATGTCTACGAATCTAGGTAAGCTTAAAAAGATTAACGCTTTTGATTAACAATATTTACAACTAAAATCTGTAAGCATCAATGTCTTGTTGCGACATTAAACCAGACTGCTGCAAAAACATTTTAAAAGCTTCGCTTTCGTTTGATATACCGACAAAAAGTTTAGAAGGACCACCAGCTACACGACAAGCCTTAAAAAATTCTTCTTCAAGCATATCAATTTGATTCTTCATGTCAGCACGAAACTTGTCTTGAAGTTGTCTGTTTTCAAACGCCTCGAGAATAATGTCAATCGAACCAGCTACGGTAACACCTACGCTAATTGTAGTTAAAGCTGAACCTGCAATTAATGCAGGTGTCCCTACAGCTAACATTGCAGCCATACCAATTACAAAAGCAGAAACTCCAGGATAGTATTCTTGTATCTCTTGTCTTCCACTTGCACTTCTCATTGCGTTAACAGCTTCTTCCCAGCTGTTTACTTTTTGCCTTAAGATATTTGACTTTTCATGACCGCTAACACCTGCTAGCGCGTCAAAGTGATGCATATCACCCATCATTTCATTTAATCGTGATTCTTTGATTACTTGTCTGATCAGCGATCGTAAACGTCTTTCTGTAATTTTCATATTTGTTTTCTCCTAAAATATGTTCTTAAATATGTTCTTAAATATGATAAAATTATTGCTGATGTGAAGAATGATGCAGGATGGGGTATGTCGTCAAGCCTTGCTAAACTTAAAAAGATTAATGCGTTTGACTAAGAGTTAAATTTAAACTACATAATATATTTGTTAGTATCTGGGTCAATTTCCATAGGAGGATTTTGAACACTAAATACTCCTCTTTCCATAGCTATTTGGTCTATTTTGCTAATAATCGACTTAAGCTGATCTATACTAAATTTATCACCATAATTATATCTCTCAATTGCATCACGATCTAAACCATATTGCTCAATTCTTGGATCTTCTGCAGACCGTCTGTCTGAATAAAAATTGTTGTTTACTTCAATCATATCGATGCCTTCTTTTTGACATACTTCTCTATATTTGAGCATTTTTAACATATATTTTCTATCAGTATTGCCAGAGTATGATGTATCTGCCCATTCTCTATTTAACATTCTTCCCATATCTTTAATATAAGACTTTACATATTCTTCAACTTCTTCAACTTTAGGATCGTGGTTATCTATACTTTCTTTTATAACACTTCTAATAATTGAGCGTAAACGTCTTTCTGTAATTTTCATATTTGTTTTCTCCTAAAATATGTTTTTAAGTATGTTCTTTGAACGTGTTTTTACTTTTGTCTAGTTTATATATATTTTTAATATCAAGTATACTTGAACTAACGTACTTAACAGCATCTATATCGTTTGACATAATATAATCTATTGCAGTGGTATATTCTTGCATACTAAAGGACTTAAGTTCTTCCAAAGCTTGATAAACAATTTCACCTGATTCTGATGCAAATGATTCATAAGATTTGTATCTTGAAAGAACGTGCATTTTACCTCCTTGCGGAACCAGAGCTGTGTGTGGAGATCCTGATGAAAGTATTGGGTGAGGTCCACCTTTTACAAAGTGTTTTCGAATTACGCTTGATGTAAAACCGTTGCTTGTTAGTCTATCTATATTGTTTACATACCAGTCAACAAAAAATCCTGCACATATTTCTAAGTCTGGAAGAAAGTCAAGGTTATTTTTATAATCTTTTTCTACAATTAATAAATAATCAGCGTTATTATTGCTAAAAGCTTTTTCTAAAATCTTGGGTTTACAAAAAAAGTAGATACCTGATCCTTGTCCAGATGATGCTTGCTTTGTGCTTAAAGATGTAGCATTGTCTAATTTAAGACCGCTGTTAAACTTTTCAGGAGGATAATGTGTAATATGATATAATGTTTTGCCTTCTGTATGTAGCTTGGCAATGTCACTAAGTGTTAGTTCTTCTTTTCTTTGTTCTAAGAGTATTTTCCACTCATACAACATATTTTTAAATTCTTTTTTAGAAAGTTTATTCATTTATTACTCTTTTGTGTAAATTTATTTTAAATATTATATAATAATATAAAAAGAAAGTGCAATTATGAGATTTTTTAATATAAACATTGAAGGTCCTGACTGTAGTGGTAAAACTACGTTATACAATAGACTCCATAAAGAAACAAGCTTTAAGTATAACATACAAGACAGAAGTTGTATGTCTATGTTTGTTTACGCAAAGATGTATGGAAGAGAAGACACTTCACTTTGGTTTGACAAAGTTTTAGATGATCTAAAACGATTGGATACACTTTATATTGTGTTACTCCCGTCTGAAAGTGTTGTGCTTGATAGATTGCGCGTTAGAGGGGATGATTTTCAAGATGAAATAAGTGTTTTAGATGTAAGAAATCATTTTAGAAATATATCAAAAATGGGTTTTGGTTCTTTTCCAAATGTGTTAGTATTAGAAGGAGACGACTTAGAGAAGAACGTTGAAGTTGCATTGTCATTTATTGACGCATTGAATGATATGCCCGGGCAGGAATTGATAAAGTCTTTAGTATTTAATAGTGGCAGAAATGAGTTGATTGATGTTGAGTGTAAAGAAGTAGTTGATAGAAGTAGTCTAGACTTGACAGTTTTAGATTTTCCTGAAGAAAAAGAATATTTTGAAAAAATTGAGTTTGAGTTTTTTAATAAAATATTTAGAGAGTTTGTGGGTTTAAACGAGCATAATAAATCACAAAAGCATGATAGTAGAAGATTTATATACACTAGTGATAGTTGTATATCGATGATACATTTTTTGTGGCGTCAAAATAAATTAAATGTGTCGGCGTCTCTAAGGTCTTCAAATGTATCGAAAACTTTGTGGGCTGATTATGAATTTCTTAAGATACTTAGTGTAAGAGCAGCCAAAGAGATGTCTTTACCTGAAGACATTGAGATAAATTTAACAGTCAATATTAGGTCTGCACATATTGTCCCTTAGGAGAAGAAAGTGAATCCCAGTTTTATAGTGTATACAGGTCCTATGTTTGGTTCGAAGACTACGAGATTGATGGGTGAAATTGATCGTGCTACATATCGAGGTAGAAAAGTTATAGCGTTTAAAGCTAAAAAAGATAAGCGATATAGTGTTGACAAGATAAGCACACATAGTGGAGGAAGATTTCCTGCTTTTTGTATTGAGAATGCTGAGGAGATTTTTAATTATTTAGATGAGCAAGATTGTAATTCTAATACTTTGGTCGCTGTTGATGAAGGGTTTATGATTGAGGGGATTGATAATGTGCTTATAAGTCTTTATAGAAAGGGAGTATCAGTTGTGATAGCATCGATACAGTTAGATGCGAATGAGATTCCTTTTGAAAGTATAAAGAACATATTACCGTGGGCTACAAAAATTGAAATATGTCCGGCTGTTTGTACAGATTGTGATCAAGATGCGTATTTTACAGAGGCAATGTTTGATATTCATAATGCAACAGCAGAAGAAAAAGTTGGTTCTCACGGAATGTATGAGCCAAGATGTGCAAAACATTATTCTACTTTTAAAGAATAGTTATCTTATAATAAACTACAAACGGGTTATATAATGAATCAATTAATAGAAAATTATGTTAAAGTCTTTTTAAATGAGTCAACGCGAGACGAAAACTTTCAAGAATTAATTAAAATATTGTCATCTCAGAGAGTCAAAGACGGAGACACATCAGAAAAAATAAGTATTTTTTCAAAGATATACGATGATATGTTACGAGCATCACATTATCGAAACTTTTTTCACGAAGGAAATTTTGATCAAATAAAAGATATAATAAATAGAACTGCAACAAAACAAAATGTAAAAGACGCAATTAAGCACTTTAGCGCCCAAATGGAGACTTTGCCTGAAAATGAAAGAATTTTAAAAGGTTCATGGTGTCAAATAAACTTAAAAAATATTAATACAAATCGTAGTATAACGAGAGGACAGTTAGACGATACTGAGGTTTCTCAAAACAATGCATCACACGTGCTAAGAACTCATCAAATGTATTTTACACTACAGCATAAAGACTTGCAGTTTGATAAGTCACTTTCTCCAAAAAAATTAGAAAAAGCATTTGGTGAACATATTAAAAATTTTGCTGATGCGATGTTAGAGGTAAAAGACTTTGCAGAAATAAATAATGTAATAGAAAGTATACAAATTACTGAGTTTAAGACGATAAATGTATTAAACCATTCAGTTGATGATTTATTAAAGAATCACAAGAATAGCTTTGTAAAATATTTTACTGATGCTGATAATTTAAAAATTTATCTGTCAGGTGCTGATAGAGGTCAAACTGATTTGCAATCTAAAAAACAAAAAATATATGAAAAGGTCATACAAGTATTTGAAAGCAAAGGATTTGTCAATACAGAAAGAGATCGACAAATTTTTGGTGTTGATTTTGATATTATTAGAGCTGATAAGACGTCAAAAAGAACTTCGTACGGCGCTGTAACTGCTTACGTTTTAATGAATAATCTATTTAAAAGTGAAAGCGCAAGAAATAAAATTATTAATGGCAGTCAAAAAGAATTTTGGAGTTTAGTTAACAAATCAGAAGACTGGATAAATGATCCAGATAATTCTACAACTATTGCAAAATTGATTGTAAATCCTCTTAATAGCATTTATTTTAGAGACTAATAATTGTTTTTGTTTTAAATTTAAAAGAGAAAAAAATTGAAAAAAATAAACGTTCCTTTTGTTCCAAGTAATTTAGGAACACGTTTCAAATCATCAGACGTTTGGTTTGTTTATCAAAGCAAAAAGTTTGTTAAGTCAATAAGACCTAAAAAGTATGAAGATATTTATAATGGAAAAGCATATCAGAAATATGAAAAGTGTTATAGGGAGCATATAAAGTATCATCCTAAAGAAATTTCGTTTGTAAAAGCAAGTTTATTTAATGCGACTGATATTGTTACACCTGAGCAGATTTTAATGAATCAAGGTTATACGTATTATTTTAAGTTGTTGCCGTCGCAAATTGAAAAGTGTCTATTTGCGGTTACGATTGATGGTGAGTGTGTATTGGTAAAAGGAGTGCAGGGTTTTGCAGCTGCGTATAAAGTTTGGAGTGAAAGAGAATTTAAGGAAGAAGACGAAAGTATATTAACAGATAAAGCTGTTGATAATATAGAAGTTATAATTCCTTTTAAGGTTAAGCCTCAATATTATATACCTGAAGTTAAGAAAAGAATGTTTTATCACGGTAGTAAAGAAAGGTTTAAATCTTTAAACAAGTTTTCTTATGTGACGCCTTACAAAGAAGATGCAATTAAGTTTGCAATACCTTGGTCTACTAGTGAGTTGCTTATGGGAGACAATGAAATGTTTAATTTAGGTAGACCGCCGCAAAGGCTTTTGTTTAAAAGGGGAGTAGACATAAATGATAGTAAAGTTTATCTATATTCTATAAAGGGTATTGATACAATAAGTTCTGGATCAAATACAGGAAAGATATTTCCTTGGAATAGAATAACTTTGAAAGAAGCGTCTGAAGAAGGTAAAAGTCTTAAGCTTGAAAAGAAAATAATGTCTTGGAAAAAAGAATTAAACACTTACTAAGATTGGGTTAAATTGTATTTGTCTAGTAGGATTATATTTGTTGTTTTGATCAATATAATATTTAGCAGCATTTAAGTTTTGTTCATTGTCTTCCCAGAAATTAACTTCTTTAGCATAACTATATGAATTAAGTAAGCGTTCAATGATTTCTGTTTTATATTGAGATGTACTTCCTGAGAATCTTAATGGTTTATAGTATAGACAGTTTTGGTCAAACTTCAATCCTTTTAGACGTAGTAACTTATTAGTAACATAAACAATCTCATCAGTATCACTTCTTGCAGTACATAGTACTGTTAATGAGTTTCTATCAATCATTGATTTTTTTACAGCGTTAATAGTATTCTCAATCCATAAAGAGTCTAAGTTATCATCGTAATAAGCTTGATTTAAAGATTCTTCAGAATTCCACCAGTAACCTGATTCTGTTGTATTCCAATGATCAGGTGCAGACATTGATTTAAACAACGTCATATCAAAATCAAATATATTGATAACTTTTATAAATTCTTTATTTTCTTTTAAGATTGTTTTGATATAATTTTCAAGTAGTAAAATAGACATATAGCCTCGGAGTAATTTAATGTTAGATATAAATAGGCCTTCTTGGGACAAAATCTGGATGAAGATGGCAGAAACAATTGCGCAGCGTAGTCATCACCCTACATTTAAGGTAGGAGCAATCATAGTAACGTCAGATAATACTCAAGTGCTTTCTTTAGGGTATAATGGTAATGCCAAGGGAATGTCAAACGTACCTCAATCTGATGTACCTGGTTGTAGTGGTTTGCTGCACGCTGAGATAAATGCTTTATTAAAGTTAGATTTCAATAATCCAAAAGACAAAGTTATGTATCTGACGTTAAGTCCTTGTAAAAATTGTGCTATGGCTGTAATTAATAGTGGTGTAAAAGAAGTTGTATATAAAGAAGAGTATAGAGATAAGACAGGTATTAATTTATTGAAAGGTTCTGGGATAAAAATTAGAAAGATTAATATATAGTTTATACGAAGTTAGGTTTTATTGTGGCAACAAAAAGTTTAAAAGAGCATTACGGATATTTGTTTGAGGAAGAAAATAAGAAAAAGACAATATTGTTTACCAACAATTTCAGCATTGCTTCTGATGAAGATGCTGTTTCTATTATTTTAGCATTTGATGTTTTGAATTCTTTTTTAAACAATGATAATAAAACAATGTTACAGCACGCCTTCCAAGGTGACAAGGTAAAAGGAAATACTGGTATTAATATAAATACAGGTAGGGAGATTAAGTTTGATAAACTATCAAGCCCGTCTGGATTGAATTTAGATAATCCTGTTAAGTTTGCTAATAACGAAAAAGATGAAGTCAACAGCACAAACAATATTAAAAATTTTACTATTTTAGCAAATCAAGCAATAGAGTATTTTGAGTCTAAAGGTTTTACAAGTATTGTACTAGAACAAAACAATAAAAAAAAGATTAAAAGAGCTCAACTCAATTTAGCAGCAAATAGACTTTTTGATGACAAGCTAAAACCTATTATTAATCACAAAAATCAAAAAATAAACTTAAACAATCTTGTTAACTACTTTAGGAAAAATATTGACAATTTTTACAAGCCTACTGTTGAAAAAGAACAAGGCGAAAAATAAATCAAAATCAAATAAGTACCTTTTCATTTTTATTTAAACAAAATTTATAGTAATGTAATAATATATAGAATAAATAGAAAAAAAATATCAAGAGGTGTATTAATGGATAGCAGTAAAATATCGCTCAAAGAAGGCTTTGACTTTTTATTCGAAAATGAAGATAAATCAAAGAAATACGAAATTGTATGGAAAAAAGATAGCGTTGAGCCAAAGAACATAAAAGATTGCGTAGCTTATATTTTAACAACAGACATAGTAGTTACAGCAATAAAAAACGAAGATGAGCCCCTTATTTTAAAACTTCTTAGAGATCCTGGTATTTCAAAAGATATTGATTATGCGCAAGGTAAGACTATAAGCTTTTCTATATTGAAAAACAAAGTAAAGAGTTTTAACGGTTTTAAAACTTTCTACAATATAAACAATGACAACGTAAAAAATATTAGTGTTTTTAATAGTATTGGTCAAGTTTACGTTCAAAGTGTAAATAAGCTAGTTGATTCTGGCGCAACTAGAATGATGCTTGAAGCAAAGCAAAATGTTCTTAAAATAGACAAAGCTAGATATTTACAAATGTTTAGGACATTTAAATCACAAAACTTAATTCCTAAACAAAAAAATCAAGTTAAAATAAACTTTACAAAAATATTTGAATCTATTTCTTCGAGAATTGAAAATGAAGGTCTTTTAAAGACTTCAAGTAAAGAAGGAAAATACGAAAAAGATGAAAAGTATACAGAGTTAAGTGATCATGAAAAAGTGTATGAAGCTTCTGTATATTTCTTCAAGAAACTATCTACGGATCAAAAAAGAGGATTTGGTGGCAAGAAGAAAATAGAAGACTTTTTAAATTTGTTGTCTTCTAGAAAAGAAAGCTCTGTTGCTGATCTTGTACGACAATTTAAAGACAGTTGGAATTTAACATCAAAAAGTGTTTCCAAGTATATTGAAAAGCAATTTGATGAAATGATCAATAGCATACTGACATCAGAATCAAAAGAAGAAGTTAAAGTTAATATTGAAAAAATAGCTGAAGATCTCCCAGAAGATGACATCACTCTTCTTTCTCCTTCTGAATTTGATGAATTGCTTGGACAAGATACAGATACACAGCCAGAAGACAAAGAGTACGATATATCTGTATTACTTGATGGTCTAGCAACTTTGGTAAAATCGTTTGAACAAGAAACTGTTGGGTGTATTAAACTCGCTAAAGTTTGGTTAAGCGCTGTCAAGAAGGAAGATTGGAAAGATAACTTATTACCTACATTGGAAAAAATGGTTACAAAATCATTGACGTTAAAACTTAGTTATGACTCTATTAAAAATGTTGATAATAAACTTTTGAGGCTTATAGAAGATGAAGGTGGTGAAGAAGAGAAAGGAAAGATACAAAAGCTAAGTGATAGATTAGAAAGACGCAATACAGAGTTTAAGAGTGCTACAGATGAAATTTTAAAGTCCCTTGAAAGTCTAAAAGATCAAGATATAGAAATAGACATTAAATCAAGTCAAATTGATCAAGGTCTTACTACGATTTATAGTCTTGATAATGATGAAGCTGCTGCTTTGAAAGCTCTTGGTGCTGATATTGAAGATGGAGCTGATAGTAGTGAAGCTAAGGATGATCTTTACAAAACTTTTGTGCCGCAGGGTCTTGATGTTAGACTAGACGGCGACAAACTTTCTCCAGACGCTGGTCCTGATACTATTAACAGAGAAATCGGTGATACTGTAAATGATAGAGGCGATTCACCAGAAGAAGACGCTTTTGCCGAGAAGCTTGGCGCTGCTGACGAAGAAGAAATTGATGCTTCAGAAATCTTTCAAATTCAAACGGAACTTGAAGAACCAAGTGACGAAGATAATTTTATGCAAAGTTTTGGCGTAATAACATCTTTCCTCTATGAAAGATATCCAGGAATGCAAAGTGAAATAGAATCAAGTCTAGTTGGTGAAAAATCAATTACAGATTTAAAGGTTTTACTTGTTACATTTAGCGATAGAGTTAACAAAGAAATTGTTTTACAATCTACAGATAGTTTTGATGAAACAGCAGATACAAATTCTATTAAAATACTTAATAAATCAATTAAAAACTTATCAGCATTTGGTGAAAAAAATATAGATGGAATAATCTTTGAAAGTGCTGCAGCACAAAAATATAAGATTAAGCTTTCAAAAGAAGGATTTTTAAAGTCTGTCAAGGTCTTTATAAAAAATGCTAAAATATTTAGATATCAAAAAGACATTTTTGAATTCCCGACATCTTTTATATTGAATTTTCAGTATGAAAAAATCAATTCATCTACTGGAAACAGCGTTGCGACTGGTTTGAAACAGTTTCTTACAACTACTGGTGATACAACTATAAAAGCACAATCTACTGCTGAGAATAAACTTACTTTAAGTTCAGACACATTTCCAGAAAATTTAGTTGTAGTAGACTATGATGATCTCAATACAATAAATTTGACGCTTAATGATTCAAACAAAACTTCTATTGATGATACGCAAATTGATGGCTACACATTAGTAAAGTTTTTGGATCAAGTAAAAATGGAGACACCAACTGTTATTCAAGACATAAGTGATAAAATGGATACGTTAAAAGCTGCTAGTGTCGATGAACTTTCAAAAGACATAGCTAATAAAGATCTTGATGAAGACACAGCAAAAGAAGCAGTCAGTCAGATTGTAGAACCCGAACAAGATTTAGATCAAAAGAAAGTAGAATCTGTAAATAGCATACAAGAACTTTTAGATGACAAAGTCATTAAAAAAATGTCGGATACTTTGTATCGAGATGGTAGCGAGTTAATTAATGTCATTTCTAGCACGTCTGCACTTGATTTTGCAGCTATGAAATCAGGCGACGAGCAAGCAACAATAAACTTCAAATCTTCGCTTGCAGTCCAGCTTAATCCTAATATTAATCTTTTAAAACCAATGATTAACGATATTTTTAAAGGCGAGTTAACACCTGTTTTTGATTCCTTATTCCTAGGAAGAGAAAAGTTTAATGAAGAAAAGTTTAAAGCTGCTTATAGTCAATTAATATTATCTTCTTTTGATAAGTTAGTAGACATAAAGCAAGGCAGGATTACTGAAGGTTTGGGCGACTTGATGCGTAAAGCTGGTAGAGCTATTAAGTCAGGTTTGGCAAATGTCACAGCAATGGCACCAATATTGGCACCAGTTGCTACTGCTTGTTATTATGCTTTACAGACTACTGTTGGTGCAACAATTTTTCCTTACATTATGGCCGGATTTGGTGCCTGGAACATATTCTCAGCTATTCGTGATGTGAAGAAGTTTGAAGAAGAAAAAGCAAAGTATAGAGATAATCCTCTTAAATACATTGAAGATTCTATCTTTAAAGACAAAAAAGCAAGAAAAACTATTGCTGATATTGTTAGTCATTTAACTGCAGATGTTGTTGCTTCTCGCATTAATCCTGCATATCAAGTTAAACGACAAAATTCAGGTGCAGGAATAGTTGCAGGAACTTCTGTTTGGTCAAAGAAACTTGATGAACAGTTAGAAGAATATAGCAAACTTTCAAAAGAAGACAAAGCGAAAGCTAAAATATTTAATGATAGAATGATTAATCAAGTCAAACAAACAAGATATGCAAAGCTTGGTGTTATTTCTGAAGGCGTTGTTAACGAAATATTCAACGAAGTAATGTTTGGTAGTAAAAGAATCAGCCCAGAAGTTAGGCAAAAATTGTTTGCAGACAATATTGCTGAAGATGAAGAAGCATTGCGACAGTTGGCAAAATCTTTACACACAGCTATCGCTTATTCTTCAGTTAAGAACAACTTTTTAAAATTTTTAGAGAACAGAATTAGAGACGCTTCAGCTAGCTTTAGTAAAGATAGTCAAAGATTTGCTGTTGAACTTAGAGATGATCAACTAGATAAGAATACAAAAGGAAGGCTTGGAGACGTAGATAAGTTTGAAGAGTATAGAAAGCCTTTTAGAGCGATACAAAGAAATCAACAATTATTTATTTCTCCAGAACAAATTACTGAAGATTTTATTGGTAAGCTTCTTGTTGAGTTAACTGGGATGGAGCAGAAAGAATACAACTCTTTGCTCGCTAAAGCGCCTACACAATTTAATGAAAACTATATTGGAGGTTCTCTAGCAAGATTATTATTTGAAGAAACTACTGCTGAAGAAGAAAACAAAGCAGATCAAGATAAGCTTGAAGACGAAAGAAGAGAAGCTAACAAGCAAAGCAATTTGACTATGCCTGAAGCTGCAGGTCTTGGCGGAATAAACTGGGCAGGCTCTTTATATCAAACATTTTATGTTGACACATTAATTAATGGATCTAAATCAATATTTAAGAGTGGATTTAAAGTAGGAACTAAAAAAGTTTCTTCAGTTAATGTTACAGACTCGTTCTGTAATACACCACTTGATGCAAATGCTTTGAACCAAATGGGATTTGATCCAGGTCATGCATTGATTCAAGGAGTTAATCCATATGGAGGAGATGTAGAAAGAATATTCTTTTACTACTTCGATGGTGCTGAAGGTGCTGATAAGCTTTCTGGAATATTAATAAAAGCAGATGGTTCTTGTCTAGAACTAGGTCATGGAAAAAGTCTTTTTGGTTGGTTTACAAAAAATGCAGCCTGGGCAAAGAAATTTGGTGTTGCAGTTGATGCCAAAAAAGGAACGGCTACAGCTATTGGAAGCGGCAAGTCTTTAGCAGCAAGTAGCGCTCAAATGAAAGCAGACATTGTAAGTATGAAGACTCACCTTATCGGTTCATACAAAGCACAAGTAACAGCTGCACAAATGAAAACGACTTCTTACATGTTAGATCAAGAAATAGCTAAAGTAGCTGATTTGCTTGATAATCAAGGACACGTTACACCCGATACATTTTCAAATATTTATAAATCTATTTATCGAGTCTGGAAACAACAATATGAAGCAGGTGGGCCTGATGCTATGCCAAATGAATATATCCCATCAGATCATATGCAATCTATATTAAATACATTTAATGAAAAAATAGACGCTATTGCAGCGAGTGGAGAAAAAGGATATGACGCTGTTAAAACAGCAATAGAAAATTTTGTTAATGATCCTAACATTGCAGAAAAGATGAAAGCATTTGAAGCTGCAAAAGAAAATTGGCAATTAAACTTTGACACAGACTTTGACGTAGGTATAATCTCAGATCAAACTGAGGCAGCAGAGCAAGCTATGGAAGCAGCTAATAGTGCTTTATCAAAAGCAATAACTGCTAGCGCTGAAAAAAATGTTGCTAAGTTAAGTGTAAGTGAAATAAAAACTTTAACAAAAATTGTAACCTTGAAAGCGACAGGTTCGACTGCACAAGCTGGATTTAATCCTATTTTGGATGTTTCTGTTCAGTCAGTTAATAAGACTGTTAGTTTTCTCCAGAAAATGAGTCCTATTAAAATAGGAGATACCTCAACATTAGAAAAAATTGCTACAATTGCTCTTAAGTCTGATGCAGCTGTTATTGCGGCGTCTAAAGTTATTGGGCCAGTTGGACTTTTAGGCAAAGTTTGCGCCAAGTTCTTTAAAAGAGGTATTAAAGGAGGTACTTTTGCAGAACAATTCTACAAGGTATTTAAGCCTCAGCAGTTAGTCTACTCTGACATGTTATATGCAATTTGTGGTTTTGAAAGCCCAGGCAGATCAAAAGATGATGCTGTTGGTTCAAACGGTGGAATGGAGTCAACAATTATGAATCCTGGAGATCAAAATCTTGAATTACCTACAATTAAGATAACAGACACGCCAGAAGAATTAAGTCGTGAATCTGTAACAGAATCTAAAGTTAAAGAAAACAGTTTGGTTTGTGCAACTGATTTAAGTAGCTATTTATTTGAGAATAAATTAGTTACAAAGTCTAGAAAAAGTTCTAAAATAAGTAACAATAACGTTTCTTACAGCGAAGAGATTAACGAACATAATGAACTTAAAGATTTATTTAAAAAATTATTTTAATTAAGCGAAAAAAAATGAACAAAAAACAACTTATAAATTTATTAAAAGAAGAATATGACAAGCGTTTAGACGATTTTTCTAATTTGGAAGAAGTTACTGTTGAGTATGAAGGTCACGTGATTTTGGGTGCAGAATTAAAGCTCAAGTCTGTTAATGGTGATTTATATACAGTAGTTGATGGTGAAGTTATTCTTAATGATGCAGGCAAAAAATGTTTAAAGCTAAAAAGAGAGCAGGATAATGTTTTAAAAAGTGAAAACGTTAATGAGTCTGAGGAAAATCCTAGAACCGGCGCTGCTATACATAAGAGGACTAATAAAGACAAAGTTTCTGTTAAGATAGATGTTGATTCATCTATAGATACTTTAGAAGATACTGAGTTAGGTGATGGAATATTCTTAGTTCCGTTTGAAGACCTTAAGACAATGTTTACACTTTAAAGGAAGTATAGAATGAGTGATATTAAAAAATTGATAAATGAAGCTATTGATGAAGCGTTGAATAGTAGTGATAGTAATAAAGAAGTAATTAGCGAAGCTTACGTAACTCAAGCTGTCAAGTTTAATTTAAATACAGAATTGTTATCTTCAAAAACGAAAGCAGAGCATCAAAAATTATTAGAGGGTTATTCTAAAAAACTTAATGAGATCTCAGCAAAGTTAGATGGGTGTGATAAGAGTGGAGCAAATCTAAATCATTCAGAGTTTAGAAGTCTAAAGGTTGATGAGGCGTATAATCATAATGCAGCATTTTTGCACGGTCTTTATTTTGAAAACATAAGTGATTTAAACAGTCAAATCAATATGAACTCTTTGTCTTATATGAAGATTACTAGAGACTTCGGCACATTTGATGCTTGGCAAGAAGACTTCGTCGCGTGTTGTCTCTCAGCTAGGAATGGATGGGCAGTAACGTTTTATAATCCATATTTGAAAAGATATATTAACACAGTTATAGATTTACACAGCAGTAACGTAATGATTGGTATGATACCTGTGATTGTTATTGATTGTTGGGAGCATAGTTACTATAGAGATTATATGACAAATAGAAAAGCTTACGTCTTCGGTATGATGAAAGAGCTTGACTGGAATGTTATTGAAGATCGCATTAAAAAGTCAGAAAAACTAAGCAAGATTTTGTAAAGGAAGTATTATGAGTAGAGCTTACGGCAAAAAAATATATGATGTCTTAAAGGAAAACAAGCTAAAGAGTCTTGATATTCTTCTTGAACAAGACGAAGAAGAAGATGAAGTGAAAAGTAGTGATGCGTCTGATGACAGTGATGCGTCTGATGATAGCGAGAAAATTGATAGTGTTATTGACGATGCGCTAGGCGATGAACCGTCTAAAGATTCTGAATCGTCAAGTGATGAAGAAGATAATCAGGATGCCGGTGAAGATGATGTAGCTGAGTTAACTAAGGCAGAACTCGACCAGCGTGTAAAAGAAATTGAAAACCTCACTGACTTTATTCTAAATAATACTACTAACCCTGAACAAGATATTGAAAATAAAATGCAGCTTGGGTTTGCTCAAGCTTCGGGAATTGGCGAAATAACAGCAGAAACTACAAATATTGTAAATTCATTTAAAACTCTGTTTACAGAAGATGCTGAAGGTTTGAGTAAACTTACAAAATCAATGGACAATTTAGACACAGCACTAAAAAATAGTTCAGAAACGCTATCTGTTATTGAAAAAGGTGTGAATATAAATATGGATGAGTATGTTGATTTTGCAATTAATCAATATCAAAACTTTGATAGCTTATTTCCGAAATGGGAAATTGTTAAAAAAGCAGCGTTAAATGTTATTGCATCTAAGAGTGGAAAAAATGCAAAAACAAATATGGCTGAATTTGAAAAACTTTATTCAGAAAAGCTAAGTAAACTGTATGATATTGAAAGTGAGTCACATCATATTTCGTCTAATAAGTCATATGTTGCAGCAGGTGCTTTAAAACAAGGCTAAGATACTATGAGTAATCAATCGTCACAAATTAATAAACAAATCAAGAAAATAATCAATAATAAAACTGTGCATATAGAATTGCCAGGAGAAGTTCATAAGAGATTAAGAGCGCAGTTATTTGTTAATGAAATTTCGATGCAACAATTTTTTAAACTGGTATCAGAGAAGATTGTTGAAGGTGACAATTATCTTTTAAGTCTAGTTGAAGATCGTGTTAATCTAATAAAAGAAAATAAAATTAATAAATTAAAAGAGATTAATCCGAAAGATTTATATGATGTTATTGAAAAAAATTCACCACTTAGTTAATAATAATATTAACGAAACAATTAAATTTATTAAAGATATAAAAGAAATAAAAAATAAAATCAAGTCTCTAGAAGAAGAAATAAAAGAAAAAGACGATCAGATATTAGAACTTGAAAAAAACAGTATAAAAAATACTAAAAATATAAATGTTTTATCTAATGATATTATTATATTATCAAATTTTGCTAAAGAATTGTGGGTTTTATGGGAAGATTTAGATTTAGACGAATTTGATCTTTTTGATTTAAAGGTAAAGAAAGAAAAGAAAAAGAATAATTATCATTAAATAGCATACAGGATTTTTATTTATGAAAATTAACAAAAAAGTTAAAGACAAAATTCAAGAACTTTTATTTGAGTTTCGTTTAGGCACAGAAGATATGGCTCCGGGTAATCATATAAAATACGGTATGTACGACAGACCTGGTCCAGATACTCCTGGAAGTGCTGAAATGACTGGTTTTTCTAAAGAGTCTGAAGTGGATATAATTAAACCTAGCGAAATAAGTCCTGTACAGTTGCATTCAGTCAAACAAAATATTGACAAGATACCTGGTAATGTGATTGAGTTAAAAAATACAATAAACCATATTTTGTCTAAAATAGGTAATAATGAAATGTCACAGGCAGATATAGTCAAAATATACGATACACTTTTAGACGTAGTTGGTGAGGATTAAAAAGAATGAAATTAAAAGAAAAATCTTATAATGTTAAAAAATTATTAGAATATAAAAGCAATAGTTATAAAAGGAAGTACTTTATACTTTCTAATTTGTTCGATACTGACGTTTCAAACTCTGAACGTTTGAACGAGGAGCTAGATTGTTATGTAAATTCTTTAAACTATTCAAATGGCACTTATCCTGATGAAACTGATTTGCTTAACTTCTTCAAGGAATGTCTACAATTCTCTAACAACAAAGACAGTCTAGTAGAGTCAAAAATTAAATTTATTAAAAAGTACAATGATTTAAGAAATCCTTCTAATAAAAAAGACATTGATTCTTTAATAAATGAATCTCTTGATAATATTAATTTTTCTAATAAAAGTATTGATAAAAAACTTTGTAATTTATTAAAAGAAAGTATTAAACATAAAAAGTCTATTCTTATTGAGTCTGAATATGCGTCGAAGTTTATAGGCGAAAACGAAGAAGAAATGCCGTCAGATGAAGATTTGCAGAGTATTGAGCTTAAAGACTTAGAAGATGAGACGCAAGATCAAGACGAAGCAACAGATGAAAACAAGGCAGCAGCCTTTAAAGAAAAAATAATCAACATATTTGGACCAATCACAGGTGGGCTTGATCCTGCAAAAATGAACAAACAAAAAATGGCTAGAATATGGAATTTTGGTAGTCAAGAAATGTATAAGCCGGGGCAAAAAGGTCCTGTAAGGGATGCATTTACAGAATTCGAATTTTTCGTTGGAAAGAAACTTGATACGTTTACAAGATTCGAAGACAGCGGTTTATCGACTTTAGCGCAACGTAAAGTTTGGATAGCAACAACTATTGATTTTTGTTTAAAGATGCAGAAACAAGCAGGATATCTTTTAGGGGTTTCTAGTGAAGAAAAAGCGAGGTTGTCAAAGGGACTAGATTCGTCAGCCAAAAGCGACATAAAGAAAGCTTTACAAAGCCAAACAGGAAGTCAAGGTTTTGGAAAGTCCCTCTCAGATGAGGAAATACGAAGTGTATATAACGACTTACACGAATATCTTGTTAGAGGAAACTATGATCCAGAGAGTTCAACAATAACTGAAAAGGGGTTGTTTAAGATTTTAGCAAGAGCTTCAGCAGGAAGAAGTGACAGTATTTCTGACTTTAAGCGAACGCTAGAGTTTATGTACCCATTATCAGACACAAGAGCAGAATTTGATAAAGTTGAAAAGATGAGTGCTGAAGAGCTTCAAAAGTTAAGACAACAAAATATTGAATTTGATAAAAGATTTGAAGATGACGATGACGTTGAGTTAGATATAGAAGAAAAAATAGAAGTCGATATTATTGATGTTGACAAGGTAACAAGCGTTAACAATTCCCCAGAAACTATGACAGCTAGCGATGCTGTGGAATTTTTCAAAGAAGTCGCTGAAGATATGAAAAGGTTAAAGTCCTTGATTGAAAAGTCAACAGGAAAAGCTAACCCTGATATATTTAGCGAATTCCAGACAGATTCAAAAGGCAACATACTGCCTGATATTAAACAAATACCTGACGTTATACCTGCAGAAGATCTCACTGATTCTGAAGTAAAAGAAATAGAAGATATTCTTATTAAACTTGATAAAAAAGAAAGAATAACTATTCTTAATTACGACAAAAGAGGTGATGTATATAATGATTTAATAGACAAATCAGTATCAGTTGATGAATATCTTTCATATATGAAAAGCTTCAAGCTGGATTCTGTTGATGAGCCTATGAAGTGGAGAGATATTTCAAGATCTTCTTACGGAAAGTTTAGAGACACAGCAGGTGCTAGACAATATGGAGTTAAAGCGTGGATGAAAGAACTATTCTATTCTAGCAACTCAGATGAAAAAGCAAATATTTATGCTAATCTTGCAGAGCGATGGTTTGAAAGATTAATAGTTCTTGATCTTGTAGATGACAAATCTTTTACAAGGATGACTAGCAAAACAGGAAATAATAAGGATGAAAAGATAATTCCTTATAATGTACTGAAAGATTTGGAAGATAAAGGTAAGTATAAACGTTCTAACAAATTAAAAGACGTGTCAGATATGCTTGAAATTGTAAATGCATATACAACTAATCCTAAGTATGTCAAGAGGTATTTTGATTATAATAGAGACGATAATCTTGAACTCGCTGTTAACGAAAAGTTGCAGAGTATTAGGAACTATGCTTCTTCAGAAGATGAGTATGATGTATTATTAAAGAAGTTAGAACTAGAGGATAAAGACACAGCAGCATATGCTATTTTAGATTCAATGTTTAATGGTAACTCTGGGTTTAGAATATTTGCAACAGGTTTACTAAAAGAATATTATTCGCAAAACATTTGGCCTGTTATTGAAATTAACTTGGCACAAGCTATCAAAAAGTATTTTGATAAAAACTATGGTAAGGGAATGATTGCCGCAAGCCTTCCAGCTGGCGAGGGTGCTGATAGTGTTAAGCAAGAAGAAGGGAAAGTTCTATTTAACAAGATAATTTATCTTGTAATGGAAAGAACTGGTATTAAATCAACTGGAACTGGCGTGCCTATAGTAGGCGGCAGTAGAGAGCAACAAAGACAATTCTTTTTAGGGAAATCTGATCCAAGAGGAGACTTTGCTTCAGCAGTTAATAAGTACAAAGCCAAGCATAGTTCAAACATTCAAGGTGTAAACAGTCCTATGTTTGGAGTAGACGACGTTAATATGTTGTTAGATGATATGTTTAGTAACACAGGTATTATTGGCGAAGAGTATTTTAAGCTTAAAAAGTTATCAAGCGTGACTTCAAACGAAATTATCTCTTGGGTATTAAGTTATCCAGAGGCAAAGCTTGACCAGGCAATTATTTTAGGAATGAGTTTGAGTGATTTCTACAAAAGGTCAGAAACAGATCCTATGATAACTGATGTTATTGAAGAAATAGGTAAAGACACCAAAAAAGCTTTAGCTGATTATAAAAAGAAATTTGGAAGTTTACTAGCAAAAGGAACAGACTTAGCTGATTATTTAGATGATTTTGGCTTCGACCCTGTTGATTTGAATTCAAAAGGTGCAAGTAGCCCCGGTGGAAAGAGTTTCCAATAAGGATATAAAATGTATTTACAGAATATTATGTCAAATTACTTAAATGAGAATACAAATAAGTTTGAGGTAGAAGATGCCTTTAAGCCTATAAAAAATGTCAAAAAAGATACGTGGGAAAGTGTTGACAACAATTTAAAGAAAGTTTATAAATTTGAAAAAACAAAACATCTAGAACAATTTGTTGTTCAATTAATAAAATATAACAGGGAGACATCTGCTGAAATTGAAATCAGATTTAGAAAAAATACTGTTGGAGTTATATTACATTCTTTGTCTGGGCAAGTTTCTGAAATAGAGTTAGAAGCTTCTAAGGATATTGATAAAATTAAAAAAGATGTAATGTATTATTATGCAGACAAAGAATAAATTAGATACTGAGCTAGAAAAAAACAAAAACAATATTTTCATGAGTGAAAGTATCAAAGGTATTGTAAATCTTGATAAAGACATTGTGTCAAAAAATAATTCTCTAACTATTTCATTTTCTGATATTTGTTGTTATCCTGTTTTGTCTTACAAGAAAGCAGATGACAAGTTTACTATATATACTCAGATAGATGGAAAATGTTTAAACAGCGTTATTCTGGAGACATTTAAAACAATAACACTTAATATAGAAGGAATAGAAGTAAAATCATTTGCTTTAGAAAACTATTTGTTAACCTACAAAATTATTTATAACGAAAATAATAGTTATTTATTAAAGATAAAAGTACGGAGAAAAGATAATGGAATTTGAATTTGACAAGTTTGTAACAGACTTAAACAAAAGACAGGTAGAAAATAAAGAGCGTCATCAAATAGATCAGAGTATAAAAGAAGAAGATGAAAGAAGAAGACTTCGCAATGTTCAGTACAATGAGAGATGGCAAAATAGAATTGTTTGGGGTCAAAAATAATGCATAATGATATACTTAAAAAATTAGATGCTCTTCTTACTGAGACTAGTTGGAATGATCAAAAAAACGAAACGCTCAAAGATGTAAGAGATATGCGAGAAGATGGTCTTCGTGCTGAAGATGTTATTCAAGATAACGTTGACGAAGATGAAGAAAAAAACGTAAGCGCTGACAATGATAACAAAGAATCTGACGAAAATGAGTCAGATCAAAACGATAGCGATGAAGAAGAAGACTTGCAAAAAGTTGTTAATCTTGAAGATGCTTCTAGTTATGAAAAAATTGAAGACGCTTTAAACTTATTTAAGTCAGGCAAGTCTCTTTCAAACGAAGACATAAAAGAAGAAATGAAAGCTTATCATGAAAAATTGACGCCTAATGAGCAAAAAGCTTTACTTGTTTTCATTAAAGGCTTAAATCAAATAACACTTATGGACATATCAGGAAAGGCAGCTAATACTCCTAAAAGCATGTCAATAGACATTGGAAATCCTGGTGCATTGTCAAAAGATAAGAAAAAAGCTGATCTTAAAATGAAGAATTCAAAAGAAGAAGCAGAAAATGGAATTAATACACCTATTACTATTGGTGAAGGAGTCCAAGAAAAAAGGGAAATACTTAAAATAGTAAAAAGTAATGGCTAAGTTAATAGAGTTTAAATACATCTACAACAACAAAGTTTGTACAGATGTTAGTAAGTTATTGATTTTTATAAAAAACATACTAGCTAATTGCAAAAGAGAAAGATTGTTTCATTATCCTGACGGTTATTTACTGCCTGTTCGGTGGTCACGTGAAAAAAATAGATTTGTCATTGATCTTGGAACTAGTCTAGATAGAGATTTGTCTGGTATTGATATAGATAACGCTTCGTTACACTTTAGAAATAAACCTGAATATTTAAAGATATTACGTAATCTTTTGAAAAAATTAAGTTGCGATGACTTAGGTAATTATTACAATATTAAAAAAAACCAAAGTAAATTTATCGCTGTTGTTTTCTGTTTAAGATCAAATGAATATTATAACATAGGATTACATACGTTTGTTGCAACAAACAAAAGAAAAGGTGTATATAATAGTAACAATAATAAATCAGTTTTATTAGACAATTCAAAAGAATTTAAATTCAATATAAATAACTTCTTCAATATCATTAAATCTGCTGATAGCTATATCATCAGATCTTACAGCCATTTATATTCTGATTTTATAAGTCACTTAAATAGTAAGTCATATAATTTTCAATTAGATAATAGAAATCTAAACATAAATTTACAAGAACATATAAAAAATAATTTAAAGTTTAATTACAGTTTAAGTCACAAAAGAAATAAAGAAATTATAGAAAGCAAAAAAATACTAGAAAAAGAAAAAGACATAGTAACGGGTAGTATTGTAAAACATCTGATCTCTCTAGAATTTTACAGTTTCTTGATTGAAAATAAAATAATAAAAGATTACGTTTACTATTATGATGATAAAACAAAACTAAATTACAAAATTAAAGATTTAAAACAAATTGATTTTAACAACATATTAACAGAAGAAACCTCTTGCAAAGAACATAACCCATATTTACTATTACCTATTAAGATATAATTTATGAATGATGAAGAAAAAGTGTTGGAACTAATTGGTGAGTTATTTGAATATTACAAAGAAGATAACTGGCTTAAAATAAAAAAATTTTTAATTACTTATTTAAATCCTAACATTAGAAAAAACTTTTCTACTAGACACCCAAAAACAAAAAAGCATACGCTAAATGAATTTGAAAAAAAGCTAATTAAAAAGTGTCAAAATATATATAAAAGAAACATAACTTTATATGAGAAAGATAGACATTATGAAGTCACTCAAGATAAAAAATGAAAAAATAACAATTCAACCAACTGACATTAACGAAGTAACGGGCGATTTTAAAGCCTTTACTGATGTTGCAAAACCTACATTTTCTGCTGTTAAAAACATAGCAAATACTGCAGGTAAGATTACTAAATTTACCTTTAAAACAATGTTTAGCCCAATTACATATATGATTGGAGAAAAATTAAAAGGTAATAAAGTTTCTTTCAAAGGATGGCTTAAAAATGTCGGAAATAATCTTAAAGAATTAGAAGATGATATTGAAAGAGTTTGTAAAGATTATGATAATGATTTTAGAGTTATGATGCAAGCAGCCAACATATCAGAAGCAGAAATAAATACTTTACTGTTTGTAGGTACACCTGCGCTAGCTGTTTCTAACATATTACAAAATAAATTTGCAGAAAACAGAAGTATTCCCAAATTGTCTGTTGGAAGCTTAGACGGATATATTAAAGTAATAGAGAAGATATCTTTCTTTGTAACATACATTATCACTGGGAAAGACCCAGATGAAGATTCAGCTGTGTCTGGACCTCTCTATGAAAAGCTGAAGCCAAGAATTAGAGCAAACATAGAAAGTCATTACGGCAAATCAACATACAGAATTTTAGATAAATTAGAAGACCCTACAACTTTTGGCTTACACTTTGATGGTATAAAGAAATGTTTAGCACCAATTTTTAAAATAGTTGACAAGGATAATTGCTTATTAAAGCCTATTGAAGAAATAAATAAAGTAAAAAATGCTAGCATTAATTTAACGGAAATTCGTAAGGACTTGCGGACATATTCAGATAATAATGTAAACAAAAAAAATGAAGTTCTAATTAGAACATTAAATGTTTCTTCTAGGATTATATTAGAAGCTGTTTTTTCAAAAGCCAACCTTACACATCTTTCTTTTGTAATGGCTTCACTTTATTATATTGAACATGAAACAAAACTTCTGAAGCTGTTAATAGAATTAGATTCAGGTGCAAAAGAAAATTCTAAGAAGTTTAACACTCTAATGGATATTCTAGAAAACAAAAGAAATATGACATTTCACGTTCAGTCTTGTTATGTCGCTTTCCTGATAAAGAAAACTTGGGTAGGCATTGGAGAAAAGGCACTTGATGATGACGCCAAAGATTTAGATGCTATAGCAACAGAAGTTATTAATGATGTTGAAGCTAGTTATGTATCAGGATTTCCAGATACGTTTAAGAATACTATAGAATTTAATAAAACTGTTAAAGCTCATATAGAAGATCAGATTAAAAGTAATAAAGGCGATAAATATGAGTTTTTAAAACCTACATTAGAAACGCTAGGTAATTCTGACGATCACCCAGAATTCAATTACAGCGCCTATAAAGACGGCGCATTATTTAAAAGTCTTAAAGTAAAAAATGCGTTGAACGCAGACGATGTCAAAGCTTTTGATCTTATAAACAAGTCAGGTATAGGTAAAATAGATAGCGAGCGTAAAGAAGTAATTACTCGATTAGAATCAAAAATTAGTTTAAATAAAACTACTTAAATAGTTAACAATTCAAAATTTTTGTTAAAATACATATAAAAGGATAGAGAATTAATATGAATAAAAACTGGAAGCCTGAAATATTTTATGAAGATTATTCGAAGAGTGATGAGAGCAAGTCTATTACAAGTGGTTTACCTTTTATAAATGTGCCTAAAGATCATAATATGCCGGGCGTCTTATTTATTTGTGAAGCTAGGGATATATCAGAAGAAGATAATGAATTAGAAAAAGAAATAATTGTGCATTCATATTATAATTCATTAGAATTAAAAGACAAGTTAGATGAAGAAACTTATGATAAAGTTAGAATTGCTATAGGTTTGAAGCCTTTAAAAGAAGCTCAAGTACTGGGAAGCAGTATAACAACGAGTATTAATGAAAACATTACGAATGAAGAAAAGTAAATATGTATACAGTTGGTCAAATAATATATTCTATACTTGAAGAAAAGCAAATGTTAATACCTTTGCAGGTTGTAGAACAGGTTACAACTAAGAATTTAGAAGGTGAGATAACCCAGTATAAAGTATTAGTGCCGAATAGAAACAAGCAAAAGCTTGATCTTGATAAGTTTGATAAGGTATTTGAAGATTTAGACACGGCGTCAGAATATCTTTTTAGTAATGCAAAGTCAGCAATAGATGATATGGTTTTAAAAGCAATAGAGATTGAAGATTTAAATTTCAAAAAAGAAGATGAAATTAAAAAAGAAAATTTGACGTGTAAAAGTAAGGCCAAAAGTATTAAAATAGATTTAGGAGACGGTTTAAGCGCAAATATATCTCCTGAGAATCTAGAAGAATTGAACATTAACACTCTTCCTGTAGAAGGCGAAGAAATTGAAAAAGAAGATATTACTGCTTGATGGTTATAATTTAATATATAGAGCTAGATATAGTAGAATGAGTATAGGTGAATACCCTACAGTTTTTAATTTCTTTAGAAGTTTAAGACCTTTAGTTGAAAAATTTACTCCTGATGACGTTTATTTTGTTTTAGAGGGGCGACCAAAGAAAAGATTAGAAATGAGTCCTGAGTATAAGGGGCAAAGAACTTATCACAATAAAGACAACTTCAGTATTCAAAGAAAAATAATTATTTCTTTGTTGAAGGAGTATTTCCCTTTTAATGTAATTAGACATCCAGACTATGAATGTGATGATGTAATTAATTACTTAGCAGAAATAGAACATATAAATGATGAAGTAACAATAATCTCTTCAGATACAGATTTTATACAAACAATATCTGATAGTGTTTCCTTGTTTAATCCTGTTAGTAAGAAGTTTATCGAGGCTGTACAATATGATTATGTATCGCATAAGGCATTAACTGGCGACAAATCAGACAACATAGAAGGATTTTTAGGCATTGGTCAAAAGAAAGCAGAAAAACTTTTAAAAGAAGAAAATGCGCTAGAGTCTTTTTTACAAAAAGAAGGAAATAAAGAAAAGTTTGATCACAATTATGAGATGATCAAGTTTCACGATTTAACATCAGATGAAGAAAGATTTGAATTATCTAGAGTATTTAGCCCTGATTGGGAACAATTAAAAATAAAGTTTTCTGAATTTGAGTTTAATTCTATAATAGGTAAAGAAAAATCGTGGAAAAAATATATTAAAACATTTGAAAATTTAGAAAGGAATACATTAAATGTCTGAGAGCGTATTGAACGATAGTGTTCTAAAACAATTAAGAGAAAACAATATTATATCTGGTGAAGAAGTTGTAATTTCAACAGGTGATTTATATTATGCTAAGAACGTAATCTCTAGTGAAAAGAGAATGATTAGTTTAGATACAATAAATCGATTTCACACAAAGAACGAAGCAATTACAGAAACATCAAAGAAAACCTTATTAAGAGGATAGAATGACCGACGTTATTTATTTTGACGAAGAAGCTCAAAACTCTCTAAAGAGAGGCGTAAAAAAAATATGTGATGCAGTTTCCATAACTATGGGACCTAGAGGAAAGTTAGTATTGATTGAAAAGAATGGTGAACCTCCTCACTTAACAAAGGATGGCGCAACCGTTGCAAAATATATTAATCTTACTGACAAGGTAGAAGATTTAGGTGCCAAGTTATTAAGGCAGGCTAGCGAAAACACAGCAACTGTTGCAGGTGATGGTAGCACAACATCAGCAGTACTAGCTAAGGAGTTTTATTTTAGAGCAGCGCAGGCTTTGCAAACAGGTATCGGAACACCTTCAGAGATAACGCATCTTCTAAATAAAAAAGTAACAGATATTATTAATATTTTGTCTGAGAATGCTAAAACTGTTTCTTCAAACGAAGAGATTAAGCAAGTTGCAACAATTAGTGCAAATGGCGATGAATATATTGGAAAGCTAATTGCTGACGCAATGTTAGAGGTTGGAACAGCTGGACTCGTAACAGTTGAAAAATCAAAGACTTCTGAGACAGAGTTGAAACTTGTAAGAGGCGTTAAGGTAGATAGAGGATATGTTTCGCCATACATGATTACAGACAATGAAAAGTCTAAGTCAGTTTTAGAAGATCCTCTTATTTTGATACTTTCTTGTAAACTTAGTTCTTTAACACAGATTTTACCAGTATTGGAAAAATGTCATCAAACAAAAAAGCCTTTATTTATTATCGCAAATGATTACGATCAAGAAGCAATACAAGCTTTAGTTGCAAACATATCAAAAGGGTTATTACAGATTTGTGCTATTCGTAGTCCTTTTTATGGAGAAAAAAGAAATCAAATATTAAATGATTTAGCGTCAGCATTGGGTACAAACGTATATTATGACTTAGACGAAAAAGATATTTCTAACATAGTTCTCTCAGATTTGGGCTCTTGCAAGAAAGTAGAAACAACAAATGATACAACTTTGTTTGTCGAATGCTCTGGGTCTGAAAGTGTTGAAGATGTACTGGTTGATGTGCAAAAGAAGTTAGACGACAAATCAATTACAAAAGAAGAAGAAGCTTTTTATAAGCAACGTCTTATTATTAACAAGGGAGTTGTTGCAGTATTGTCAATTGGTGCACACACAGAATCAGAACTTCTAGAGCTAGTAGATAGAATTGATGATGCTTTGCACGCAACTAAAGCTGCTATGGAAAGTGGTTTTCTTCCTGGCGGTGGTATAGCTTTGGCACGTGCAGGTCTAGAACTTCTTCATAAGACAAACAATAGCGAAGAAACTTTATTATCAAAAACTGCAACTAAAATAGTGTCTGATGCTTGTATGTCTCCTTTAAGAAGAATCTTGACTAACGCTGATATGTCAACAGATTATATAATGGAAATGATTAAAAACAATGACGACTGGACTTACGGATATGATGTGAGATCTGAGTCTTATGTAAATATGATTGAAAAAGGAATAATAGACCCACAGAAAGTAACAGCTACTGCTATTAAAAATGCTGTAAGTGTTTCTAATTCACTTCTTTCAGTGGGATGTGTAGTACTAAATACAGAAAACTATAATCAAGGAGTACAACTAGTACAATTATCTGATGATATGTATTAATGTATACATATGAAAGGATTGTTATGAAAAAGGAGCACATTAGCGATATTCTTATATACGAAAACATAAAGTCGTATGAAGAAAAAAAGTATCAACCTTTACAACTAGAGATTCCTCAATACGAAGAAGTAAGTATTCCAATTAAGAAAGAAGAAGTTAAAGAACCTCGACGTGTAATAATAATTGATTTATAATATTATATTAAAAAAAGGACATTAAATGGCAATTGTTGATAAAAGATATTCTGAAATAATTAAAAACAATCCACTTTTAACCAAAAAACAGGAAATTAGTTTATCCCGACAGACAAAAAAGGGCGATTTATCTGCAAGAAAGAAATTAATTGAGTCAAACTATAGACTAGTTTTGTCAATAGCAAAGAAATATTATAGGAATGATATAAGTTTTGACGATTTATTACAGGAAAGTAGTATTGGTTTATTAAAGGCTGTCGATAGATTTGATCCAGAGTTAGGTTATAAGTTTAGTACTTATGCTTGTTGGTGGATCAAACAAGCAGCTTTGCAATATATTAATGAGAATTGTACTAATATAAAGGTGCCAACTCATTCAAGACTTTTAAACGCAAAAATCAAAAACAAGATAAAGCAAATTGAAGATGATGAAGGTAAAAGACCCACGTTAGAAAGAGTATCTGAAGAGCTTGGTGAGAATGTTAATAAAATAAAGTATACTTTAAAGTCAAATAGATACATTGCATCTATTGATGCAAGTAGAGATGATGAAGGTAATACTTTGGCATCAAAAATTGCTGATGAGTCTGATTTTATTAACCCAGAAGCTCGTTTAGAAAAGAAAGAATTAAAGCGAATAATCAGAGAAAGTCTAAGTCTTCTTACGCCTAAAGAAGAAAAGATTATACGACTAAGATTTGGTATTACAGAAGACGAATATAACAATGAAAACTTTTCGTTGACAAACAAAATGATTGGATATCTTAATGAAGACTAAAAAATATGTAACTGTGACTAATAGTAATGGATTAGGTTTGTATGATGTTGCTAAAGTTATGACCAGTAACGGCGACAAAATGAATCATTCTACTGTTAGAAATATTATTAATAGATCATTTTTTAAATTAGCAAAGAACATTAGTGATAATTATAGTTTAGACTATGATGCTAAAAAAATTGATTCTATATCAAAGTCGCCTGAATTTCAAGAATCAATTGTAGACTTATTAAGAGAAAAAGAATTATGAGAAGCAATTATTTGATCAACTTTAAGCTGTTTTGCAGTAGACGAGGTTTTAGTTTAGAAAACTGGATAATTAATACAGAAGACTCTTCTTACGAATTACTATGTAAAATGTTAGTTGATTTAAAAGTATGCCCGCCTTCTAACGAATATTTTTCTTCAATAGAAAGTAAGCTGAATGCTGTTGTTAAAAAAGCTGACGAAGTTAAACTTGTAAAACCAATAGCAAAGTCTTCTAGAAAGAAGAAGAAAAATGAAAAAGATACAGTTTAATGAGCTATTTCCTTATGAATACGTAAGAAATTATTTTCATAATAGAAAAAGAAAAGTAGAGAAAATAATTAATAGCGAATTATCTGATACAATAGAAAAAGATAAATACGAGAAGGTAGACAAAAATGAAGAAACAAGATGAAGATGAATTGCTATTAATTGTAGCTCTCGGTAAATCATTTAACGGGACAACTTTAAACCCTGAAGAATGTGAAAAAATATGTAATATGACAATTTTACAGCTTATTACTTCGTTAAGCATCAATGAAACTCAAGCAAACTTGCTATATAAGTGGGCTTGCGCTTGCAGAAAAGGATTTGCTCAAAATGAAAAAGATAATTGCTAGTTTACTTCTTTTAATACTATTTAATTGTTGTTCTAACATTTCAAACAAAGAGTTAGTAACAATTAAATCTGTTAATGATCAAGTTACTTCTGGCGAAATGATTAAATTTGACATTGAATCAGAAGTAGTTATTGACCAAGTTAAAAGCTTTCTAGTAGGAAGTGATGGTGTAACTTATGAAACATATAACGGAGTTTTAGAAAATAATCAATTTACTATAAATAGATTTTTAAATACTAATATACCTTACGGACAAAACTATAATCTACGTTTTGTTTTAGATACAGAAAATAATCAATATATTAGAACTATGCCAGTTAACATTGATGCTTCAGTTATTGTCGATTCATTTTGTGCTAGCGAAAACTGTCAAGTGTTATCAAGCAACGTTGTAGAAGGAATAAAAAACAAACTTACAATTGGGTTTTACAATATTTTACCTGTAAAGATAAAGTATGTGGTAACTACTCCCGATGATAACTTTCAAATATTACACGAGTTTAACTCTCCAGTTCAAGAAGACTGGGTTGAAAACTTAATGTTTAACAAAGTGAAAGAAGAGTATTCATCTTATATTTCTAAAATAGAGATATTTGCTTATGACGCAGATAATAATGAAGCAAAAACTGAGTTGCCTTTTAGAGTAGTTAGACCTATTGAAGTAAAACATTTTGGTAACTATGAATTAGCTGAGTTTTATGAACCAATTCCAGTCACTGGGTGTATACCCGGATCAGTTGGCAATAACGTGCAATATTCAGAATCACAAACTGAGACACGTCAAAATAGTGTTTCTATTGGATTCAATAAAAGCTGGAGTGACAGTAATACAACAAATCTAAATACAACAATGTCTGAAGGCATTTCTGTAAATCAAACAGACTCAACTGTCAATACATCTTCATTGTCTGAATCCGAAACTCAGTCAGAAGGTTTTACAGATACATCATCGCAAGGAGAAAGCAACAATATACAGTTTAATACTACAGACGGTGAAAACTGGTCTTGGTCTTTAGGCGAGGGTGATTCTCAAACTTCTGGGACTTCGCAAGGTGAAAATACTAATACTAGCGTAAATGGTTCAACAACAGTTGGTGTAAGCGGTGAAGGTTCATTGCCTTTCTTAGCTAAAGCCAGTGGTAAGGTTGAAGTTAGTGCAGGAATACAAAGAGGATGGGGAAATACAAACACTAGTTCTGAATCTTCTACATCTAGCACAAATAGAGGATATACTTCAGGCGGATCTTCGCAAAATGGACGTTCGTTTGGGAGTACCCAGAATGATTCTAGAAGCTACTCGTTAAACGGCGCATATGTTTTATCTAGTTCTACGTCAAACGCAATTTCTGAATCATCCTCGTTATCTTCAGGCAGGGTATGGAATATGTCTGAGTCTATTAGTAGCGGTAAAGTAATAACAGAAGGTAATAGCGAAAGTTTATCACAGACAATAGTTACATCAGAAAGTAGTAGTACTACGTTTAGTTATAGCGGTTATATTCCAAGAGGAAGATTTGGAACGTTTTTTAGACAAACTAGCAGGTATGTAAAATTATCAGAAATTATTACCTATACTTTAGACGGATACCCGCAGCACGCGGGTTACGTTATGATGAATACTTGGGCTTGGGCACCAGATTTATCAATCGGTTCATCGTGCGAAGAAGCAGGTATTTCTAGTCTACCTGCAAGTGAATGCTTAATACCTCCTTGCGGCGAATAGTTATCTTAAAAGGAGGCAAAAATGAGTGAAAATATAATTATCCAAAAGATTTTATTGAGGTTGCTTAAAGAAAGCAAATATGCCGGCAGTCATCCTGAAGAGTCATATCAATATGGTTGGCCTGAGTTTGATGAAAAAGAATTTGACAATGATGGCATGACAACTTGGCACGAAGATAGAGCGTGGACAGAACAATATTTAAAAGATATGGGAATGTTAAAATGAAATCTAAGATACTAGTAGAAAACTGGAAAAGCTTTCTTAACGAAGAAGATGTTATAAGACCTAACGCTGAGTTAGAAAGAAAAGAGCCAGAAAGATTTACTTTTGGTTTAGTACCGATGTCTGCAAAGCCTTTTCATAAAGGTCATATGTTTTTAATTCAAAGGGCTTTGGAAAAATGCGATGAGGTAATTGTATACGTTTCTATTACTGATAGATCACGAAAAGGTGAAATAACTATTCATGGTGAAGATATGGAGTTTATATGGAAAAGTATTATAATAAAATATCTTCCTAAAAATGTAACATGTATATACGGCGGTTCTCCTGTAGGTAAAATATATGAACTTCTAGGAAACATTTCTGAACAAGGTATTTCAATTGAAGAAACATATGCAGTCTATACTGGTAAAGATGACGCAAAAAAATACCAAGAAAAATACTGGAGCAATATAAAAAACAATGTCTGGATTAAATCGTTTGAAAGAGGCGACAGTTCACCAGACATAAGCGGAACATTAATGAGATCTTATTTATCAAATGCTTCGCAAGATAAGTTTTTATTTTTAGACGGATTACCAGTCATGGAAGACGAAGACAAAGAAGAAATATTTAATATTTTATTCAGAAGATTAAATTAAAAATAGATTTCAAAGATCTTCTGTTTGACTCCTGTTGCATAAACTTTTGTTTAAAGGTTAGAAATATTCCTTTTGTATCTCTGTATGCTGCGCCTAAAATCTGATTCAACGGAGCAAACCCACCGGTGACTTTTAACAGATCACCTTCGAAGTCATAAACTCCACCTTCGACTGAAGTTGATACTGCATTATGAATGCCAACTTCCTCAATTTTATTGTAATGCTCTTTAAGCCTATTTACTTCTGCATCCCAATTACTTTCTGGAGTATTACTCATATATAATCTTAAATCTTCAATTGCAGTCTCTAATTTATCTCTTAGTCTGTCAATATTTGCTAAATCAGTTTCTGAATCCATATAAGCAGAAGGAACTCCGTCTAATAAATCTATTCCTAGATCAACAAACACTTCTTTGAAAGGCGACAAAATTCTTCTTACTTTAGCTGCTGCCTTATTAGCATTAGTTAGATCAATTGCTCTAAGTTTCTTTACATCTTCCGATTGCATTAGACTAGTAAAGTCTTTACTTTTAATTTTATTACCTGATCTATCTTTACCATAAAGCGCAAAGTCATATAAAATCTTTATAGCTTCATCACTAATATCAATACCTTCAGAATCTAACTGCTTTTTAATTTGCTTTTCTACTCCATCACCAAGTAACTCAAAATCAGTTATCTCTAATTGATCAGCTATTTCCTTAACTCTTTTTATGTAACTTAGTATTTGTACGTTTGTAAGTTTATTAATATCAACTGTTCTATTAGATGCTAATGTATAGTCTGAAGATTCAATGCCTGGTTTCATAAGATTAATCAGCTTATCAAGTCTTTGACTGTTATTTGAAGAATAAACTGCTTCTCTACCGTCAATAAAATCAACAATGCTATGGAAAACAATAAAATTCTCTCCGTATTCTAATTGATTTGGGTGGTCTTTGTGCATAATTTCAAAGTTTATAAACGATCTAGCTTCACCGTCTGGGTGGAATATATCTAGTATTTCTTGACTTCCAAATGCACCTGCTGAAGACAACCATTGGTCTACACCTTTTTTAATAGCATTACCACCTGTAACAAAAGGTACCTCTGCTGGGTGATTAGTAAACTTTTCTACTAAATCATTATGTGTCATGTCTACTTTGTTTCTAGCAAACATGAGCGTTCCATCTTGTTCAACTGTAAAGAATAAATTTTGTCCGTCAACCTTTTCTATAATCTTTTGTGAAGTGCTATATTCTTTTATTCTGTCTATGATTTGTCTTGGTGTCATATCTAATGCTTCATAAGGATGCATCATATGGCCTGCTAAACCACCTTCACTAATTAGTTTTTTTTTAAATAAGTTAAGGTAAACTTCTTTTAAGACTTTGCCTTGAGGTTTATAACTAGCTAATTCTATTGCTTTATTTTCTATGTTTTCTATTGGCTCAACGTTTTGCTGTTCTAATTCTTCATTATTATTATTGACTTCTGTTTTATAGTTTATCAATGACTCTTTCCAGTTAGCGCCTCCAGTATATACTTTCCAAATAAAAGACAGTCTTTTTCCATTGAAAGTTTGAACTCTTAAGTTATCAATATCACTATAATTATCAGGTTTTATTGCTATAAACTCTCTTGCTGAAGCCGCTACTATAGCAATTATTCCTTGCGCGCCGTGTTCTTTTATGAGTGCACTTGATAATTCATCACATAACTTTATTAATTTTTCTATTTTTTCTATTTTTTTTGTTTTGTCATGTTCTTGCAAATGATATTTTACAACATTTATAAATCCTTCTGGATTAAGTGATGTTTTATTTTTAGTTTGATTTGCTTCTGAATGCTTATGAGTTAAAATATTTAAATAATCATCTTTATCTGCAATGACTGTAGTCATTTCTTTTAAGACGCTTTCAACAACAGGATCAATATTATCACCAGTCCTGGCAGATCCTGCCTTTCTTTTTCCATCTTTGTCAATGCCAATAAAACTCTTTACAGAAAATTTTACTAATTCGTTTCCCTCGCCTAAAGCAACAAAATCAGGTTCTTTGTGTAATCCATGATTGTATTCTACGTCTGGTGCACCTGGTACAAATGTTTTAAATGCAAGATTAATTGAAACTTCACCTCTGCCAACTTTTTTAGCTGCATTAGGTCTCCATTCTATAGTAGATGCAAAAAAGTCGTTAAGCCTTCTTACAACTTCATTAATGTCACTTGGACATTTTTTTCTAATAGCATGACCATGAAACTTTTTTGGATCTAATCGCGATGGTTTGTATAAATCATTCAAAAAGTGATAGATTTTAATTTTCGATTCAGAAGTAAACTGAGAAGCAACTTCTATAGCATTGTTTACTTTGCTTATATTTTGTCTTTCACTGTTAAGATTATATTTAGCTCCACTAATATTATCATTTTCTATTTCAACATCAAAAATTTCTTCTTTGTAATTTGTTTCTTTTCTTCTAATAGAAACCAATTCTTCTCTAAGCAATTCTTTATATTCATTTTTAAGGCTATATTTCATCGTTTACCACCCCAGTATTCTTTGGCGAGACCTTCGTTTATTAATTGTTTATTATAACTATTTTCGAACTCAGGTTTATCTTTTTCTAAATCCCAAATCGTTCCAAGCCATCTACCGAACTTCCCACGCTTGGCTGTATGTAACAACACCTTCTTGCCAAGAATTCTCTCACGCAACCAATCACGTGTTGCTAAACCCTTTTCTTTCTCGTCTAAATCTTTAGTACGAACTTCAGGTGTATCAATACCCACAAGCCTTACTTTAATTCTCACAGATGTTTTAAAGCCGAGGTCAACTACGGCAGTCACTGAGTCCCCATCATAAACTTTTACAATATCAGCAATGTAATAATATGGTTTCATGTTTTACCTTTTTTATAATTAAACAAATATATAGTAAATATACAAGATAAATCGATTATACCGATGGCGCCAATAAAGGAATTTTCATGAGTAAACTTTTAATAGAAGACTACATAAAAGAATTTGTTTCTTTTTTAAACGAGGATAGTGAGCAAGAAGAATACTCTTTGTCTGATCCTGGTGAATATTCTGATAGTGATCGACCTACTTTTGGCGACATTAAAGCTTTTGTAAACGTAGCAAAAATAACTAATGGTAAAACAATGAAGTTGGCAATTAGTTTTGCATCACATTTTGCAGGAGCTCAAGTAATTGGCAGCGCTTTAGACGCAGTAAATATATCACACGACAAAATAGCTGATGATACGGTTGATGCAGTAGCTGGTGCATTAGAAAAAGTATTTGGTTTTAAACTGACTAGTTTTTCTCCCACAAAGATTCTTGCAAAAATGTACGGTGTAAATGATAAAAAAGGATTTGAATTAATACAAATACCTTCAGAAATTTCAAATTTAATTGACGACAAAATAGAGGTAAACTTTATTGATCATCTTTACAAGGTAATATTAAAAAAAGACAACAACGAAGAAATTCCAGATGATTTTGTTTTAAACACTTTGAAAGTATTCACTAAGGAAAACAAAAAAACAAAAGGTCATTTTGTATCTAAATCATAAAGACTACGCCGCCAAGTATATTTCTTTTTTCCACCTGTTAAATGAGGATATCTGCCAGTTCTACACGCCCAATAACTTGCTGTTGTTTATCTTGATTTTAATTCCTCAAAGAACTTTACGTAGCTATTCTAGCTAATTGTGCCACATCTTCAGCAAAATAAATAAACATATGAAGTAACATAGCAATATTTTGTGATTCTTTACTTTTAAATTCGTAATTAGAAGAGTAGTCCTGTAGTTTATCAAGAATTTTCATTATATTATCATAACCATTCTTGTCTTTAATTCTATAAATGCTTTTATTACTATGCTTTGATAAAAATACTTGAATATAAGTAAGACTATCTTCAATTTTAACCATTTTAGGCATTTCGCTTTTTATTATTTCAAGCTGCTTTTTAATACTAGAATTTAAAAATTTTTCTTTAATACCAATGTCAAATACTATTAATTTATCTTTTCCAGCATACATGTTTAAATCAAAAATTTTGTTTGCTGAGTGAAACTTTAAAAATCTTACAAATTTTAAATTATTCTTAGTTAAATCTTTCCAAGCTTTTTCTCTTAGATCTTCTAGAGGATGTTCTAATTTAACATCATCAAAAAGAGATGATCCAAAAAGATTATTAAGTTGTGGGTTTTGTTCAAGAATGTTAACGATCTTATTCATCGTAACACCTTTACTTGAAATAGAACTTGATTCGTGATCTGCAGAAAATAAATTATCAATAGAATTAATTTCTTTTGTGCTAAATATATTATTAAACGTTCCAATTAAAACGACTTTTTCTTTTTTAGATGAGTTTAAATAAACTGCTTGTATAGGTTCGTTAGAATGAAGAGTTCCAGAGCCTTTGTCGTTTATAAAGTCTATATCAATAGAATTTAATAACATTGTAAAAATAGGACCTTGGCGTATTTCACTTTGCGGTTCATTTATTTTATTTACATCAAAAGCATTTGGATCATCGGCTTCAAACGCAGGACCACTTGGATTATCTGTAATGATGTTTGAAAGCATGTAGCATACGAAATATAAGATATGAAAATCAGATTTTGCTTCCTTAGTTCTAGTTTTAAAAAACATATTTCTTTGTGAAAAAGATTCTATTTTAGTTAATTTAGTTAAATAATCTACAGATTCTATTAAAATATCGCTAGGTATTCTATTATTATTATACTTGACTGATTCTGCTAAAAGTTTTGTTAGAAATAAAAATTCTTCATTAAACGGGTCTGGATGGGTGAGATTTGAAATCATTAATCTTCTTTTTAATTTCTTTTTAATTTCTTTTAATTTGATATTAGAATCAGTACCAGTTAGATTTTGTTTTGATAACGTATTTTTTTCTCTTTCTAAAAGACGAGCAGTATGATAAATTACAGAAGTGTGGACTATTGTTTTTAAGTCTTTTTCTAAATTACCACTATAATTATTGTTTCCACCAGACTGTATTTCTATAAAATTTAGAGAATTAGATTTTTTAAACATATGGAAATAAGGTCTATCAATCGCAAAACTTGCCCCTCCAATCCTACCTTTTTCAATAATATCTTTTAAAGAATTTACATTGAGTGGATAAGCGTAATTTCCGTGAGGAGTTCCATATGATACGTTTGGACTTATTTCAAGTCTAGGAATGAATTCGTCATATTTATCAATAAAAGATATAAAGCAATTATCTCCAACATTTTCTAAGACTTTTAGAAGAGTTACTTCATTGTCTATATTTGTCATGTTTTCTCTATGAGTTGCAGATTGTTGATGCTGTGTCCTACCAGTAATGTTGCTGGCAGGATTAATTATTGCTGATGTTGCTTCTTGCAAGAATTCTTTTATATAACTTTTCAGTATAGATTTTTTAAGCGAATTATTCATTTATACTTTCTCACATTAATTACTAGGTTTGTTCCGTTTTTATTAATTATTCGATGCCAGGTTTCTTTAGGTATTTTAAAAATAGATTCTTTCTGCATTAACTGGGGTATCTCATTTTCTATTTGCAAATACCATCCGTCGCCTTCGACGACAAATACATCACGATCTTCTTCGTCCATATGCCAATTTAATTCTTCTTCAATAAGAGTAGACATAAAATCACGCTGGATAAGCGTATACGTTTCTGTCTCTTCGATTGTCTTTTCTCTAAATGGCAGCATAATCTTCCTTTAAAAACTGTATACTTCTTTAAGAGAATTACCAAATATCTTTCTATGACTCAAGTCTAGTTGCGGGTCTAAATTATCACTCGATTGATTAGACGTTAACGTTTGATTTTTTAATTTCTTGTCGTTAATATTTTTTTCAAGAGCAGCAACGGCTTTAGCAACGCCTCTTTTAGGCGACTTTTTGGCTCTACTAATAAAATATTCAAACCAAGCAATGTCGTCCATATTGACAGCTTCTGATATTTTGATCTGCTCCTCAACTCTATCTAGGTAAGGCAAAGTATTATAGATGTAAGAAAATGCACCACTCTTTAACATACCACTATTACCCCATGTATTCGGAGGATTAGGATTGCCAGCAAGCTCTTCATTAAGATTTAAGACTATCATTTTCATTAATCCTGGTCTAGCTACATCGCAAAAAAGATCTACAATTTTTCTGTGTTTATATAAAAGCCTATAGACTCCTGGACTATATTCAAAGCCTTTAAACGATAATCCAGCACCCATACCACCTTTTTCAAGATCAGGACCAAGTAGTTCAATAAAGACATCTGGATCAATGTGTTTGTAGTTAGCAATATTATTTTTGCTGTCATAATCTGACTTACCAAACTTGCGTGTGAAGGCAAACTGTTCCTCTTTAGTTAAAGCAATATCATGACACATTATAATTGCCAAAAGAAATGATGTCTCTGTTTTTCCTAATACTCTAAAATTCATAGCAGTAACGTTTTTCATGACTGCACTGAATAGATTTTTGAACCAATCTTTTGATTGTCTATTAAGATAAGTGATATAAGGTATTTCTGTTTTAAATTCTTCAATTTTATTCTTGAGCTGTCTATTTGTTACTTGACCAAGATTTAGTTTTTCAATAAATATCTCAATATTGTTGCCTGCTTGTTCTATATCTTGAGACTCGAGCTTTTCAATTTGCAATGCTACAGGATGAGAGCTTCCTAACTTTCGTCTAATATATTCTATTGTGTTGATAAAGAAGCTTGTGTTTGGATCGTTTTTTATTTTATCCATGTTTTTTAGAAAAGAACTGGCTATAAATTCATCTATTTTGTTAGAAAAATAATCGACGTCAGGCAGATCCATAGACAGATACCTTACGAAATCAAGCGCATAATCAGGATTAGATTTTGTTTTATTAAGACTATCGACTACACTTTCTAATAATTCATTTGCTACTTTAAAGTTTTGTGGGCTTACGTCTCTCAAGTAACTCTTTCCAACACGATGTAGATCATTTATTATACTACTCACTACTATATTTTTATTAGTTTCGTCTGCATTCGAATAATATTCTAATACTTTTTCAATATTTCTCTCCAACATTACAATATGCGCACCAAATTCATAGCGTTTTTCTTCTATAAGTCTTTCAATTTCAGGGCTTACAGAATTTGTATCTAAATATGTATTGACTTTATAATTAAATGAACGGATCTCATATGATGCTGACCCTGTCTTAAAAGCTTTGTCACTTAAGCACCTATTGATTGCGTTTGTCATGAAAAAGTCTGTAGGCATTAAGCTGTTATTATTATAAGCATCAAGAATCATGCTGAAAAAGAATACTCCTAAATTTTTGTCTTTTTGCGTATAATGTTTAATTACTTCGTCGATTAATTCATTATATTTTGAGCCTGTCTTTGCTACACTATTGTTATCAATAAATCTTGAATTTTTAAAAGATTCTAAAAAGAACTCAAACATTCTATTGTCGATTGATGATTTAGCATTTTCGTAATATTTAAACAAGGTATTAACTGCATCTTCTGGAAATTGTATTCTTTGATTAAAGCTTTTAAAAAAGTTTGTAATTTCTAAATAATCCATATCAAAAGGTAGACGATCTTCTTTTTTCATCACAGACTTTTCAACTGGGTCTGTTGATTCTTCTGCAATTGCATTTATTGTTTCAAAATCTTGTTTTAGTTTTGCACGACCACCAAGAAAATCATCTAAGCTATTATACCAATCAACAATTTCAGGTCTATCTTCGTTTAATCTCCCTAAACCTATTAGTTTAGCATCATATTTAGGATAAAAAGAACAACAAACGGGACCATCTCCCGTACCAAATAAAATTACGCCGTCGTAAAGAGCAGATATGTAAATCTTGCTAAAACTTCTCATTAATCTTAAGCTTATATCAGCTGTTCTAACAGAAGATCTGTGAATGGATTTAGATAATTTTAATTCATCGTCAGGTATTTCTGATAGTATTTTTTTAAATTTTTGAATACTCGAAGGGCTCCGCTCTTCTAATTGATAGAGCCTTAGTAATTGATCTTTTATTGTCCAACTATCACCATGAACTTGTTTAGCTAAATCTTCAAAAGTTATTATAAAATTACTTATATCTATTTCAAATACTAAACATATATTACCATAATTACTGGCAATCTTTGGATTGAACTTGTAACAAGTGTAGAGGCCTTTTCCATGATAATCTCCGTAACCTGCAGAGAAACCGCTAGTATCTGTGTATGGATCTCTTATCATATCCATTATAACTTCTTCTTCTATATCATAAGAATCTCTTGCAGATACTCTGTTGCTATCTTTTAAATTTTTTAATATTCTTACAGCTCTAGAGTCATCTTTACTTCGTTCTTGCTTTGGATGCTTAATTAATGGATTATCAAGCTTATCAGCTATTTGTGGATTATAAGAAGCCCATTTTTGATGTGAAGTTAAATGATAACATATTAATTTTCCATCTACAAAGTTAACTTTATTTGTATCTAGGTTAGATATCTTTGATTCTGTTAATAACCATCTTATACTGTTTTTCATTTATTTACAAGCCCCTGTTATAATTTTGTCGTGTATATGTGTAATAAATATTGGTATTATTATATAAAATATAATAAAAGGTGTAATATTATGAATAGATTTGGATATGGCATATGACTCTTGACCAAAAACAATCAGACCAACTTGTCATCACTCAAACGGTAAGAAAGAGTTCGAAGATTCAACAGCAAGACCTGCAGCTCATTCAAACTATTATTACAAACCATTTGACAGCTGTGGCAAGTCTGTAGATGTTATGCTGGAATCTAAATGCAAAGAAAAAGCACTAATAAAATACAGAAAAGATTTTTTATAAATATATTAATTTGGTCATACAATAATAGTAGACTAGAGGAATTATGAAAAGACTTAAAAACAAAGATTATAAAGAAGTAATAAGCTTCGATGATGTTATACTTGTTCCACAATACTCAGATATTATATCTAGAAAAGAAATCGATACAAGCATTCATATAAATGAGTTAAATACAAATCTTGATATCCCAATAATTAGTAGTCCTATGTCAACAGTTACAGAATCATATATGTCTAATACAATGTCGTCTTTGGGCGGATTAGGTATTATACATAGATACAATACAATAGAATTCCAACGCAAACTAGTTTCGTTTATAACAGACACAAATACTAAATCTGCTGCCGTTGGAGTTACTGGTGACTTTAAAGAAAGACTTTCAGCTTTATCTGAAGTCGGACTAAATTCTGTATGTGTTGACGTAGCTCACGGTGATCATATTCTCGTAGAAAAAGCAATTGAATATATTAGATCAACATACCCAGACTTGTTTTTAATTGCAGGAAACGTTGCGACAGGAAACGCTTACAATAGACTTTCAAACTGGGGAGCACACGCTGTTAGAACAAGTGTAGGAAGCGGAAGTATTTGTACAACAAGAATTCAAACGGGCCACGGAATACCCACACTTTCAGCTATTATTGATTGTTACAATATTAAAAAAGAGAGACTTGATGAAGGCAAGTACGCTCCATATATTATCGCTGACGGTGGTATTAAAAATTCAGGTGATATTGTTAAGTCATTATCTGCAGGCGCAGACTTAGTAATGCTTGGTTCAATGCTCAGTGGAACTAAAGAAACTCCTGGAAATATTGAAACTGATGGCAATGGGATTAAGGTTAAAAGATATAATGGCATGGCTTCGAAAACTGCTCAGAAAATCTGGAAAGGTTCTTACTCTTCTATAGAAGGAGTATCTTCTTTCGTTAAATATAAAGGAACAGTTTCAGAAGTTGTAAATGAAATAATGTCAAATGTAAGAAGTGGAATGTCTTATAGCGGAGCTAGAACTTTAGAAGAGTTAAAAGACACAGCAGAAATGGTAATTCAAACTTCAGCTTCAAGTGCTGAAGGGAAACCACATATTTTTAATAGGGAATAAAATGCCAACTAAAATAGTATTAGGTCTCCAACACGGAGACGAAGGTAAAGGTAGAATTGTAGATGACTTAGTCCAGACTTGGGCTGATGTCGTAGTAAGATTTCAGGGCGGAGGAAATGCAGGACATACAGTATACGACGAAGACGGTAATAAATTTGTTACTCATATTCTTCCTGTGGGAGTATTAAACAATAAAAAGTTTAATTATATTGCAAAAGGATGTGTAGTAAATGTTGTAGATTTATATGAAGAAGTATTAAAGCTTAACGTTAGCGCATTACAATTATTAGTATCAGGACTATGTCCGATAATAGAGCCTGTTCATTTGATTAAAGATAAAATAAAGTATCAAGGAAAGTTAGGAACAACAGGACGAGGAATAGGTCCAGCATACTCAGACTTTTACGCTAGAGACTCTATTCTTTTTAAAGACTTTATCAACAATCCTTATGAAACACTTGTAGAAATACAAGAAAAGTTTTTTAGTTATCAAACACATTTAGCTGAACTTGGTAATGATAATGTCGTTATTGAAGAAAACTTTGTTATATTTAACAAATGGATAGAAAAATATCACAAATCAGCAGAATTTTTAAAAGAATACTTGTGCAACAATGAAAATTTAATTTCTGACTTATACAAAAACAATATTAATATATTGTTAGAAGGAGCACAAGGAAGTGGTCTAAGTATTAATTCTAAAAACTATCCTGATGTAACATCATCAACACCTTCTGTCGGCGAAGCTCTAAATTCAACAGGTTTAAACCACAAGCAAGTTGATGAAGTCATTGGTGTGATAAAATCTTACAAGACAAAAGTAGGAACAGGAGATTTCCCAAGTCAAATATTCAGTGAGGAAGCTAATATATTGGCTGAGATAGGTAATGAATATGGAGCAACTACTGGAAGACCTAGGAAATGCGGGTGGCTTGATTTAGACGAAGTTAATGAAGCAATAAGAATAAACGGCGTCGATCATTTATGTGTTATAAAAACTGATGTTATGACTCATATTAATAAACCCAAATACTACTGTGAAGGCGTTACAAACAAGCTAACTAAAATAAAGTCAGTTAGCTTAAATGACAAAGGGTTTGCAGAATTATTAGGAATAATAAAAGTCAAAACAGGCGTTAAAACAGTATCATACACAACAGGTCCTAAGAGAGGCGAGATTGTCTGGAAAGTCTAAGATAAAAATAGGCGAGCTGATAGAAGTCTATCTAAATAAAGAAATTATTGACAAAGAAGATATTGGGTATGGTGTTGTGTTAGGGTATGATGCTTATAACGACGTTACTGGAGAATTAATTGCTGATTCTTATCAAGTGTTATATGAAAATAGTATAATACAAATACCACATATTAAATCAAAAAAGAAAGATAATAATGATACCAAGGTATAAAGTAAAAGAAATACACGACATCTGGAAGACTGACAATAAACTTGAAACATGGCTGAAAGTAGAGATGGCTCACTTGGAGTCAATGTCAAGAAATATTACAGATAAGACTTTGACGCAAGATGAGTATAATGTTATAAAGAGCAATATATCTATAGACAAAGATAGATGGAAAGAGATTGAAGAAGAAACAAGACACGATGTTCAAGCATTTGTCCAGATGTTAGAAGAGTCTGTTCCTGACAATTGTGGCAGATGGATTCACTACGGTCTAACATCATCAGACATATTAGATACGTCACTTGTTATTATGTGTAAACAGTCTTTAGACGAAGTAGAAAAATACTGTAGCTTGACTTTGTTTAATCTAAACAAACTTTTAAAAAGAGAAGAGGCTAAAAACAAAGTTCTATCTAGAACACACGGGAAAGCTGCAGAAGTTCAAGAGTATAGAGATGTATTTAAAAGATGGATATCAGGCTTAAGAAGAGGATATGACTCTATAAGATTAGCAAAGAGCTCATTGAAATACGGAAAACTATCAGGACCTTCTGGGAATCATACAACTAACTCGTTAATGAACGAGACTAATGCTTTAAGATTATTAGACTTATATCCAATGACTTGTTCACAAATCATACCCAGAGATGTTTTTTTAGACTACTTTTACGGAATTTTAAAGATTGTTTTAGCTGTTGAAAAGATTGCTTATGATATAAGGATTTATAGTATTGATGGCGTTAATGAAATGTCTGAACCATTTAGGAAAGGACAGAAAGGATCTAGCTCAATGCCACACAAGAAAAACCCAATTCTTACAGAGAATATTTGTGGTCTAACTAGATTATATAAAGCGTATATAAATACAGCGATAGAAAACTGTTTAACGTTATTAGAAAGAGACATATCACATTCTGCGTCTGAAAGAATTATCTTTAAAGATGCAGCGCACATCGCGTGTTTTGTTCTCAATAGAATATCAACAGTCATTAAAGATCTAAACATAAATATAGATATATCAAATCATAACGTTGAAATATTTAATCAAATGACAGATAGTCAAAAAGACATGAACAAAAAAATTAAAGAAGGATTTAGTAGAAAAGAAGCACACAATTCTTCACAAGAGTTAGTAGAAAGTAAAGATTTTTAGGTTGACAATGATATTTATAATGACTTTAACAAAGGTTTAATATGAATAATAGAAAATTAATAAGAGAGTTTATAAATAGAGCGAATCTTGATTTGTGCTTAATGTGTGGAGAAAAAAGCTGTAATTGTTTAAATGACTACTGTAAGGCTTGTCATTGTAATCCTTGCGATTGTAATGCTAATGATGTTAACCAAAGTGTAGTAAACTACAACAATGATTTAGATCCCAATGGAGATGGTAATATAACGCCAGAAGATCTATACTCACACTTTGATACTAACAATAATGGACAAGTAACTACACAAGACTACGTTGATCATATACAGTTTCATTGTGAGCATCCAGAATCTTTAACGCATTATGAAAAAGCAAGAGAAACTTCATCACAAACTGTTCCATGCGTTGATTCTTATGACGCTTGCGGACAACACTTAATGGGTTCACCTGATGATATAGACAAATTCCTGAAGCCGCTTATGGATCAAACAGGATCATCATGCAGAGAATCAACAGCTAAGGCTTTTGTAGACGTACTGCAGTCATTGCTTAATTGTGGTGTATTAGGTTAAACAATAAGTGTAATTTTATTATAATTATTGTAATATAAAGGTAGGAAATATAATGATTAGATTAGGCGATAAAGTTTACTATTATCAAACAATGAATAGAGTAGGAACTGTTGTTGACATCATTACGGAGAGAAACAATCAACTAACAGTTGGTGGAACTTCTGAAGCTAGAGTCTATGTAAAGATAGAGTATGCTGAAGGGGATGTTATAACTTATAATCGGGGAGATATACAAAAAAGCTTTGATTAAATTATTATTAGCTTTGTCACTACAATATGGTTTGTGCGGTGAAATTTACAAAAAACTTTCTGGTAATGAATCAACTGAAGAAAACAAAGCTGTTTGCACATTATTAATAGAAGATGCATTAAAACAAGATCTAGATGTAAGTGTAACATTAGCAACAGCCTGGGAAGAGTCAAGGTTCACACAACAATCAAAACCAACACGTTATAAATGTATTGGGCCATTACAAATAAAATATCAGTATTGGTGTCCAAATAGAAAAGGAAAGATAACAGTTACTAAAGCAGATGGCGAAATTTACAATTGTGATCCGTACTATCATGGAGTAAGGGCATTAAAATATTATATAAACAGATTTAAACCACTAGAGAAAGCCTTGTGTTATTATAACAATTCAAAAAAATGTAATAAGAAAACAAAGTATATTTCTGGTTATGTTAAGAGAGTATTGAAATTTAGAAAAAAGATTAAGGTACTTTTAAACAAAAAAAAATATTAAACCATTTAATCAACACTCAAGTGTAATATTGTAATAACACAAAATATAATATTATATGGAGGAAACAAATGCTGCCTAAAACATATAAAAAATATTTTTATCAACTCACAGACTTCTTAAAAGAAAATCATAATGTAGAAGTTGTTCAAAAGCCGGGTGTTGATGATGTTTGGTATCCTATGCTAAATCTGATATATATCAATCAAAATCTCAAGTATAGAGAACGACTTTTTTCTTTGTTACATGAAGCAGGTCATTCTTTAATAGATAACGAAATAAGACAGCGAAATGTTTTGTGTTTTAATAAAAATACTCCACATAAAATTAGGTCTAAGAAGGGTTTTGTTCACACACTTAACGAAGAAATTCTAGCTTGGAATTACGGAAAAGAAATATCAAGATGTTTAGACTTTAAGATTGAGTATAATAAACTTGAAGACTATATGACAGACTGTATTATGTCTTATACAAGGATGGGACTTAAGTCTATATACGGTGATGAAATCAATGCAGACATTATTTGGACTTCATATGTGTAAACATTTTAAATTATTATTATAATAAAGTAATAGGAGGTTAAAGTGTCACTTTCAAGAAAACAACTCAAAGAGATTAAAAACAAACTTCAAGAAAAAGATCAAAATGCTCTAAGTAAAATTAGAAACTCTAAAAGTCAGACTGTACGACAAGTTAAGACAACAATAAAAAATGAAAGTTACAAGCAAAAAAAATCAGTTGTTCGTTGGAATTATAAAGTAAATGATCTTGTAAGGATAACTTATGGAGAAGAGAGTATCGGTTTGATTATTTCTAACTTTGAATTTTTCTCTAAGAGAGTAGAGAAAAATTGTTTCTTTATTCTTGTTGATACTGCTGTCAAACAAATTGACGGAAGATATTTACGACAGTTATAACACTTAAGTGTAAAAAAGAAAATTTTAATTTTATAATACTAAGTAAAATAAATCACCCAAAAACTTTAAAAGGAATATTTTTAAAATGAAACTCAATGTAAAAAGAGATGATATTGTCTTTGGCACCAACATTCTTGATCTTAGAGTTCCTGATAAACTTCGTGAGCGTTATCCTTGTGGAATTGGGTATTTAGATTCTGCGTTTGGAGGAGAAGGATTTACTCCTTCAACAATGTCTTTGTTTACTGGAGAGCCAGGTGCTGGTAAAACAACATTAATGTTAGCACTAGCAAATGCTTTGACTTCACAAGGTTATACTTGTTTATTTAATACTGCTGAAGAAAGCTTATATCAAGTCAAGCTTACTTGTGAGAGGCTAGATCTTTCATCTGGGTTTATCGCAGGACAAGAGTCATATGTTCCTAGACTAATTAAACATTGTGATATCCTTCGAAAAAGATATCCTAACAAACCTTTCTTTTTAATTGTTGATTCATTACAAACATTAAATGACGGCAAGTATGGTGAGGAAAATACAAACAGCCAATCAGCTGTAAGATCTTTGCAGATATTAACTGATTACGCTAAAGAGCATTATATTAATGTTATTTGCATTGGTCAAGTTAACAAGAGCGGTAATATGGCTGGGTCCCAAAAGTTAAAGCATATGGTTGATGCTATGATACACTTGTCTATTGAAAGAAAAGATGAGGATTTCAAAGGGTTGAGAGTTCTTGAGACTGTTAAAAACAGATTTGGTGGCGCAGGTTGGACTTTCTTCTTAGATCTGAAAAAGGAAGGGTTTAATGAAGTTGCTAGAGTTGGAGTAAAGTAGAAATGATAAAGGCTTTATTAGCCTACGTAATGGGTTCTTCCCTTGTATTCTTTCAACACAACCTACAGTTTATAAACGTCTACTTTAAAGACAAATCACATTTTCTTATTTTTACGTTAAGTATTCCTATTTCTTATTTGTATTTGTATTCATGGACATATTTTGTTAATGAAAACAACGGATCTGTTTGGTCAGCTAGATTTATATTTTTTGGTTTATCATATTTCGTATATCCAATTATGTCTTATGCATTCATGAATGAAACACCCTTTACAGTTAAAACTGCACTTTGTACATTATTAAGTGTGATGATATTGGTAGTGCAATACAAATTATAAACACACAAGTGTATTTAAGAAAAACAACATATTATAATATAAAGTAATCACAATAAATCAACATTAATAAAAGGACATTAATTTGAACATCAAAAGCTTTCTAAAAATTGTAAAAAATCTCCCTCCACATCATGCAGTTCTTATGCGAGCTAGTACTGGTGTTGGTAAGTCTGCTCTAGTAAATGAAATTTCAAAAGAAATCAAGTTACCGTTAATTGATGTTCGTGCATCGATTATGTCTGAAGGTGATGTTCAAGGTTACCCAGATCTTGAAGGAATGAAAGAGAAGGGTATAATGACGTTTTGTATGCCGTCTTGGTTTATTAGAGCTTGTAATGAGCCAGTTGTTTTATTCTTGGACGAGTTTAATCGAGGATTACCTGCAGTACAACAATCTTTCTTTCAAATAGTATTGGATAGACAGTTAGGCAATGATGAAAACGGCAATCCATATAATATCCATCCTGGGACGAGAATCTTTGCTGCCATTAATCATGGTAATGAATATGATGTAAATGAAATGGATCCTGCGTTATTAAGACGTTTTTGGGCTATTGATCTTAAACCAACAAAAGCAGATTGGATTGATTGGGCAAAATCAAAGAAAGTTGATAACTTAATTATTGAGTTCTTAAAAACAAGATCTTCACATTTATTTGTTAATTTAGAAAAGGTTAAACCAGGAAATGTATTCCCAACTCCTGCTTCTTGGGCAAGATTTGATGAAGTGCTTAAGTTTAACAATATCGATTTATACGAGACAAAAGAAAAGTTTGATATATTCAATACAGCAATTGGATTTATAGGACAAGAAGCTGCTGTTGAATTTACTGATTTTGTTAAGAAATATGAAATTGTAGTAACACCTGAAGAAATTCTTAAGAGCTTTAAAGCTTGCGAAGAAAAGTTAAAAGCTATGTCAAATGATAGGATTAATTCTCTTATTGAAAGATTAGGTGAACACTCTGGTTCTAATGATTGGACAGTAACACAATCTAAAAACGCAGCAAAGTTAGGAAAAATGATTTCTGAAGAAATGCTTATACACTTTTGGTCTTGTGTTACTAAGGCTAAGAATATCAATAGCATTCAAAAGTTCCACAAAGAAATCGGACAATACGTTGTTGAAGTTGTTAACAGTAATAGAGTCTTACTAAGTAAATAAGGATTAACTATGTCGAAACAAAACAATAACAATAGTATGTTAGGTACAAAAAAAGTTAGTCAAAAAAAGATTGATAGCTTTGATTTAACTCATCATCTAGTAAGCTTTCTATGGAGCGAACCTTTCTATAGCAGAATTTTAAGATCTTTAAACAAAGAAGAGACGACTACAATCCCAACAGCTGGTGTTACTTGTATAGACGGCGACATAACACTTTACTGGAACAGAGAGTTTATGGCTGGACTAAGCAAAAGTCAAGTTAACGGCTTGCTTAAACACGAATGTTTACACTTAGTTTTTGGTCATACAACTGAAAGAAGAAGAGATCCTCATCTAATCTGGAATTACGGAACAGATCTTGCAATTAACTCAACTATTCCTTCACATGAATTGCCTAAAGGCGGTTTGATTCCAGGAGAAAAGTTATATCTTGACAACGACCAGAAATCAAATATGACTGATGACGAGCTTAAAAGTTTTATGGGTTTATCAAATCTTATTGAAAGCTTCCCGAGAGATAAAACTTCTGAATAT
>Ga0208668_1000005_pt1 | contig 63094 bp, 36 predicted proteins | sample 18_taG_FD_184093 | JGI IMG/M metagenome (GOLD analysis project Ga0208668, IMG submission 184093) | Marine viral communities from the Subarctic Pacific Ocean - 18_ETSP_OMZAT15316 metaG (SPAdes) (version 2) | ecosystem: Environmental > Aquatic > Marine > Oceanic | place: Pacific Ocean | collected...
CGCCATCTGTAGTTGCATCATGACTCTGGTAATAGCCTCTATGATTTATAGCACTTCTGCTTGTTGGTAATCGACCTTTAGGTGGCGCGTCTGATGTGTTTGTTGAGGCAGAAGTTGTATCAATACTATAAGCGTCATTACTTCCTAAATTTTTTGCTTTTGGCTTAGACATAACTGCAATTCTGCCGCTAGACGAAATAGCACTTACAGATTTTTCAATAATTAATGCTTCTTTTATATACTCTTTTAATTGCTGCTCTACAATTACATTACCTTTTGGTTGATAACTTGCTGACATGCCAATAACTGCAGACATATCAGCTCCAATTCCACCTAAATAACCAATACCTGTACCTCTGTGTGCTAAGCTATCTGTTGGCGTTACATTAAAAGAAGAAAAAGCCAACCTTTCAATTTCATCGTAAATATCATCAAAATCTTCTTCTAAGTCTAATTCGTTATCCCATTCACCTTTTGGTGAAGATAATGCATCACCCATAGAATGATTGCTGCCTAAACCGCTGGCAGGACCTTTACTTAATGAACCTATCCCAAGACCTGTTCTAGCATCTGAAGATGTAGAACCACCTTTTGGCATTGCATTTACTGTCCCACTAAAATAACTCATTATTTGCTTTTAAGACTGCTTATAATCTATTACATCTTCAATTAAATCTTTAGCTTCACCAAATACAGGTTTCTCAGCAGATTCACCTGTGTGATTATAATGCTTGCTAAAATATTGACCGATTGTAGCTGTTGCTGTTCCTGGTTCGTTTCTATCGTCTCTCCAACCAAAACCTTTGTTTTCAAATCTTGTTGAGACTGACTCGCTAGCTTCAGAAACAGATCCTTGGATTAACTGGTCTAAATCTGGTATCAGAAGATTCGGTCCTTTTTTGTTTGGCTTGTCTTTGGCATTTGATATATCATCGTACATATCAGGTGTAATACCTGCATTGTTCATAGAAACAATGCCTTCAAAATCAGGATTACCATTCGCAACATTTGAAATAACGTCTAAAGTATTAAACTCTTGAACTGAAGTATTTAGGATATCATCTGCGTCAAATCCTACAAATATATTAGAAGTATCTGAGCCAATACCCATTTCAGATTGATTCCTATCTTTATATGCAGATCTTTGTCGATCTATTTGGTCGTTTTTAGTAGTCGCGTTTGTGAACAAACCGTCAGCTTTTCTATAACCTGCCATTAGATGCTCCTTTATAAAAAATTATTATATACCTTTAAGTATGTGTCGCTTAAGTTCTCTTCTGATTTCTTGAAGATTTTTTAGGTCTTCAATCATTTTCGCTTCTTTGATTTTGCATGCTTGATAATAATTCATACACTTAGAAAGTGTATCTGCATAAGAAGTTGCATCTACTTCTCTTACCTTTTTAGCGACATCTGATGGGTGCTTCATCTTGAGTTCTAAAGTCTCATTAAGAAGAGCACGCTCTTCTTTTACGAGTCTTCTAATTGTTGCAGGTGTAATTTCAACCATTCTTTCTCTATTTTTAGACATAAATAAACTCCATTTAGTGTTTCTTGTTTAATTAATATATTTTTAAATATGTCTAAAAACATTGTTTTTCAAAACTTTCTATTCATTTGTCAGAAAATGCTAAGGCTGCCCAATTATTTGATGAACCACTAAACATCTCCATAGGATCAGACTCGCTAGCAATTTGACTATATGTATCTGATGACTTGGCTGTAAATTTGTTAGGTCTATCTGCACCATTTTGTTCTTGCAAGGTTGTTTTTGCAGTGTCTTGAAGAATCGATGCCATCACTGGATCATCTGTTGCTTGAGATATTATTTTATTAGTGTTGTCTTCAAATCTTTCATTTACTACTTTTTTAGAACTTTGTATAGGCATTGCAGCTTGTTTAAAATTACTCGTAGAATTTGTTGAAGTAAGACTTTCATTTAATGAAGATGTATCACCTCCACTAAGACCCTCTGCTAATAATTCTACTAAGCACTCTTTTACAATGCTCTTAAGCATACTTCTACTTACTTTTGCCATTATTATGGTTTCCAATCTAGCATAGTTTCAGGCACTGATTTTGTCTTGTCAATGTGGGTTAGTCCTGCGATAACAGAAATGCTTGCATTACCAGTTGTAGGTTTAACATATAAGTTTGCGCATCTAACTTCTAGTCTAGGTGATACAGAGTCTTTAGGAAGATCAAAATATTGCGCATTATCACCATCAAGTGCTGTCTTAAAAAATACACGAGTAGTTTGATTAGAAGTTATAACAATCCACCTAGCGACTCTAGGAAAATTAAACTCGCCTTCATCATTATTATTTACAGACTTTGTTTCGCAATAAGGTAAACCGCTTAATTGATATTCAGGTACGCTAGTTACACTTGGTGCCGGCCATCTTGTATTGTGATCATTATCAGCCATTATTTCCACTCCATTATGTCGTTAAATATTCTATCTATTCTATCTGTTTTGTTAAATACGTTGTTTATAAACTGCGGAGAAACTTCTTTACCCTCACGCATCATAAATGCGCCAGGAGTTGAAGGTTCACTGACAAAGTCCCAGCATATAAGCTGGAAGTCGTCTTGCACAATTTGCATATCACCCTTAGATCTTGTACTACCGACGCCACGTGAAGAAATACCTAGCGTAATTCCGCTTTCAACTAAAGATTGTAGTATTTTGCCGCTTGGCGTGTTTAGTATTTCTACTACTCCGTAAACTATATCACCTTCCATATAAGCTTCTTTAATTGTATGTGATGCATTTTTTAGCTCAACAACAGAAGAGTCTGGGTGATCCAGTTCACCAAGCGCACGATTTTCTTTTATAAATTTTTGATAATTTCTTATTTCTCTTTCAAGAATTGCTCTCGGGTAAATACGACCATTTTGGTTTAATGTTTCAGCTTTTTGAAGAATTCCTTTCATCATTAAAGGTTGACCAGCTTCAACTTGCTCTTTTATAAGTTTAGGATCATATTCAAAATTAACCCATTCTGTTATTAATCTTTGCGCTGTCATTTTATTCTCCAAGTATTTCTTCAGAAAGCTTTGAAGCCACTAAAAACTTATTTAAGTTTTCTTTAGAAATAATGTTTTCGTCTAAGTTACTAATTTTTTCTTTTATATCACTATACTTATTATTTAAAATTCTATTGTCACAACTTTTCATATAATTTTCAAAAAGTGCGAGACAATTATTTTTTATATTTAAAAATTCCTCTGTTACTACTTCGTCTTTTTCATTAGTATAAAAATTTATTAATTTTTTTTGTGATGTTGATAAAACATTATTATACTTTTTATCAAATATTTCTTTCATTAATTTTCTAGTTAAACTATTAGGCTGAACTACTTCTTCGATAACATTGTTTTCTTTTTTTGTCAAGCTTTCGTGTAGAACTATTTCGTATTCTGTAATTTTGTCGAAGTTGTTATCATTGTTTCGCCATTCATTTAATAGTGTTTGAATTGTTGCGAATATTTTATAATTACTAACATTCTGTTCAAAAATAACACCTCTGCCAAAAGTGTAGTTTAAATCTTTAATTAAATTTGACTTTTCTTTTTCCAGCTTTTTACTATCGAACATATTATTGCAAGCTGACTTAGCTTCAGATATAATTAAATTTGCTAAATTATCTGTTATGTTGTGAGTTTCAGAAAGTGCCTTAAATAGCTTGAATTCTTTATACAATTGAGAATTTTTATTAAAGTTTTCTTTGACTATTTTTATGGCCTTTTGAGATTCAATTTGATCATCTTCCATCAATCTTTCACATATGAAACTCATAATTTGTTCATATATAATGCCTACATTTCTTTTTTTATTATGAGATTTTGCCATTAACCTTCATCCTCTTTGTTTAAAAAATTATCATCTATAAGTATATCGTATCCTTGTTCATTATCTTCTTTTAATAATTTATTACTACTAACACCTATATTTAAACTACTCCCCATAGACTCCAAGTCTTTTGACATTCTATAAGATAGCTGCTTATCAATGTGCTTACTTACGACAGGACTTTGCGGCATAATACCATCCATTAAACCATTTTTCATTAATTCCTTAGCAGTAGGAGGTCCTATATTTTTGTAGTTTGTGGCTCCACCATCTGCCCATGTATCTTTTATAGGATTGTATTCTTTTCCTTTATTTGTTTTAACATTAGACTTTGGTTTTATAGGATTACCGTTCATATCTTTCTTTGTATCTTCGTCATCTAATTCATTAATTAAGTCATCATATTCACTTAACTCTTCTTCAGACATCAATCGGCCTTTTTTAATTTCACCATCAAATAGACCACCACCCCCCACTTCTTCAGCGGCGGGTTCATCACCTCCAAACAATCCTCCCATATCCTCATCACCTTCGCCTCCTCCAGAAGGTTGTTCTTCTCCTTCATCTCCAAAAGTCAATTCTGTTGACTGCGGTAGCTGTACTCCTTCAAGTCTCATTTCTGTAAGCTTGTCTTCTATTCGTCCTTTTTCTATTCTTTCAATTTCGTCATTGTTTAATTCTAAAATATTTTTACGAAGCCACTCTTTGTCAACCATGCCTTCAGGAGCCTGACCGGATATTTCAAATCGTGTTCTAATTAGCTCTAGTTTTTGCTGTTGTGCAATACTAGATGGATTACTTAGTTGTAAATTAAATTGCAACAGGCTTTCATCCGTGTATCCGTGTGAATAAAGATGTATCATTGCTATTTTATTTAGCTCTGATATTATTGTTTTTTGTATTCTTTGTATAGTTCTACTAAATCTAATGTCTTCTTGCGCAAGCGTTGCTTTTGCACCAATGTCTTCATCGTAACCTAAATAAGCTTTTGGTATCTTTAAAGCAGCAAACAGTTTCTTTTGAATATACTCAACATCTTCTATCGCAGTTGTATTTGAGCCGCCCGCTAACGTGTCAATTCTTGTTCCGCTTTCACCACCTCTAACAGGAAGGAAATAGTCTTCATCTACTGAAAGCGGGTTATATCTTAAATCAACTTGTCCAGTTGTTTTATCAACAACAGCATTTCTTTTAAGCGAAGTCTGGGCCTGTTCAAGATAATCAGCTATGTTCTCTGGAGGAATATTACCTACGTCAATATAAAACACACGTCGCTCAGGAGACCTAATAACTCTATAGACTAACATAGCATCTTCAATAAGAATAAGCTGGCGCCAAACTCTTCTTGCACCTTCTAAAACAGATGATCCATATGGTAAAAATGCGTCATTACCTAGCAATCGAAAATGTGATATCTGCCAGTTTTCTAAAACTTTATTTCCTTGCGTAACCCATCGAAACCTTACTGCGCCTGGATCTTGCGGGTCAAATCCTTCTTCCCTTTCCATTTCAGCAATTGGAATAGGAAATACATTAACAACACCATATTCTGGATGTATATCATTAAATAGAAAAAAGTCGCCGTACTTGCAAAGATTTCTAACCCACATTACTAAGTTAAAATCAATGTTCAAAGTATCATAAAACAAATCAGACAGCAACTTTTTTACCATTTGATTTTCTGAGTTTATATGCAATACTACACCATTTGCATCTGGTGATACACATTCTTCTGAATAAATGTCCAGGGCAGAAGATATTTCAGGTGTGTTATGAACAATAATAGAATCAGTTGCATAGTTTTTGTAACCATCAACAGTTAAATCATAAAGATCAATAACTTTATACGGTTCAATACTTGTAACTTTGTGATTACCAAATCCACTTTTAAACGCTGTAAAGTTTTTGTGTCCTTCGTTTTTAATTCTATTGTTTATCTTAGAAATCGTTGTATTTAAATCATTTGCTAAGTCTTTGCACGAAATACCTTCTTTAAAAGCATCACATATTTTTTGATACGTTAGAGTTTTATCGTATCTAGGGTTTTTGTTATCCTTATTATTCCAACCATTGTTTTTCCAATTAGGATCATACGCCTTTGCAAAAGAAGTAAAATTACTAAACCCGAAATCCCTCAGCCTATTTGTAATTACAGATGATGAACAATCAAAAACTCTTTGTAAATGTGACCAGTTGTAACCATCACGATCACAAACCTGTAAAATCTTGGCAAACGTAATATCTTTACGTTCAGCAGGATTATTTTCTTTCATAAACTTAGAATGATTCTTTTTAAAATTTTCTATCCACTCTGAGTTTTCTTTGTAATCCCATTTCTTTCCATTGAGAATATTTGCATGATATGCAAGATGTTCTTTTGCATCCATTATCTGAAGGTTTTCAGGTCTATTGTCTTGTCTAATAAAGTTTTTATGATGAACGTGCTCGTTGATTTTTATTTTTCTCCCAGCAGCCCATTCAGCAACAACTCTATGCTCTGATATCCATCCGTTATTAAGCGTTGAGTCTTCTTTGTTCATAGTATAGATCCATTGATAACCCTTTTCGCTATCTTTGTCTTTATCGAACAAAGCTTTCCTATAGAAAGGCATCATAGAGTCACCTACTTCTAGATGCTGGACTTCACAATAAGTGCCATCTCTTCTCATTACTCGATGATCAGGTGTTGCGATTAGAGTCTTCCCAGAATCAAAAGTAATCTTATATGACATTTCTGTAGCTGTATGTCTAGCTTGCTTGCCTAACGCAGGTACAATTTGCTGCTTTTCATGATCGTAAGCGTAAACAATAAAAGTTTCGTCCGGCCCGTATTGTTTGGCAAGTTCCTGTATTTCTGTATAACCGTGTGGAGTTGCAATCAACGTATCGCCTGCAATACAAGCCTCCATTTCTGAAAAATCTGAATATCTTGCCATTCTATCATAAGCGCCATAAGCACTCAACGTGCTGTTATATACATCACTATGATTTTTCTTAAAAACTTCCAAAGAAGATTTGGAATGTGTAGTGTTACTAAGATGTTTTATTTTTCTTCTAACAACTGGTCCAGATCTGAATAGTTGTGTTAGTTTTTGAAACAAATTTTCGTTCTTTTTAGCCATTTTGTTACTTTCCTATTAACCAGCTTAGGTCGCCTAAAGGATTTTTTTTACTTATATTACTATCACTTGAAAAAGTACTTTCAGGCATATAGACAGGTAAAAACGGGTTAACTGTTTTCTCATTACTATTATAGAAAGGAGATAAGGATGTTTTATTAATATTTGTATTATTTACTTCCATTCCTTTAAGTATTGCATCAGCTTGTTGTATTTGTGTGACGTTATAAGTATTTGAATTGCTGTCAGCAAGCCAACTGCCTATTGCTAATGACATTATTAAATCGTCATTATAACCTTTCATTGCAGTTATTTTCTTGCCATTCCATATAAAAGTTTTTAACTCTGAATATAACCTTCTAGAATAAGTTTTTATTCTTCCATTTCTTAGAGTTTCTTCAAAATTAGCAAGTATTTTATCTCTACTCTCTTTGCTTGTTGTAAAACCAGCTTTGCCTAAGTTTTGACCTTCTCCATACAAATACTTGTATTTCTCTTTTTCTGATGAAAAGTAAAGATTTTTATAACCTAGATCACCTAACTTTATAAGCATAGTGTAACCGTAGGCATTGTTTTCTGGACATATCATAGAATTGTTAAATCTTTTTGCGATATCATAAACTAAAATTGCAAATTGATCTGGCGGAATCTTTCCTTTAAATTCAGAAGATATACTCATACTAGCTGTGTTTATCACGTGGAAGGCTGAGTAATCTCCACTGTCGCCTCTAGCAATATCAGCTGAAAGTATATAATTTACTCCTTCGATAGGATATTCCCAGTACCAAACATTATTTCCAGGTCCGCTTTTTTCTATTGGACTTCTTGTTGATATTCTTATGTTTTCAAGTATATCATTAGTTAAAAATGTATCACCAGAAGAAGAAAAGTCACACAATAATTCTTGCGCAACTTGTTTTTGAGACATATTTTTCGTCTCTTTATTAAACCAATCATCATCTCTTTCAGGATGCACATCCCATAAAAGCTTTATAGGATTAAATTCGTTTTCTTTTCTATCAGCTTTCGTATATATTTCGTGATATTGCCCGCCAACGCCGTTAGGCGTAGAGAGGATTATAGCTCTACCTCCTGTTGATAATGTAGGATATAAACCCATCCATAATTCGTCAAAATTTCTTACAAAAGCAGCCTCATCTACAATGAGTAAAGAAAGAGCTTCAGATCTACCTGCATCTTCTGATGTTGGGACTGCTTTTATTTGTGAGCCGTTAGAAAATTCTACCTGCTGTTTATTGTTTGCTGTAATTATTGGGACTAATAACCACTTAGGCATTGATTTTATATAAGTTTTCACTTTTCTTATAAAATTTTGTGCAACAGCTAACTTAGTAGCAATAATCAAAATGTTTTTGTCTTTGTAGAAAACAGCTTGCCAAACTGCATAAGCAGCAACCAAAGTTGACAATCCTAATTGCCTTGATTTTAAAACAATATTAAATCTATTATCATTAAACTCTGTAACACAGTCATCTTGAAACGGGTATGTCTTAAAAGAAATTAGTCCTCTTAATGGGTGTTGTATTTTCAAGTGCTTGTTCATAAAGTAAACAGGATCTTTCCCACACTTCACAATTTCAGCAATCTGACCTTGTTTAGACTTTAATGAAGCCATTTATTTGACCTCAAAAAAACAAGTACAAGTATATTTTAGTTTTCTATGCGGACTATACGGACTAACTGTCAAGGTCTCTAAATTGTCTTTGCTATTAGTTTTCTTAGCGCTGAGTTCTCTACCTGAACTATTTTTAAATTCTTTTTTAATAAGTTTCAGTCTAGAAGAAATTACTTCTGAAGATTCTTTTTCTAGTAAAGCTAATTGCATATGCAAGTCTGATTCTCTTGCAGCATTCAGAATTGTCCTAAAGCTAATCGACATTGTATTTTCGTCTTCAATCTTGGCAACAGTTTTTCTAGAACCGTCTTCAGTTATATTGTTGTATACACAATCAATGCTACTGCCAATTGACATAATAAAATCATATTCCATATTTTAATTCCTTAATATTTAGTATATATTAAATATATATTACAAATTTTTATTTATTCTATTTATAAGGTCTCCAACCATTTTCCCACGCCTCTTTGTTTTTATAATAATATATTAGATAACATTCTTCACATACATCACTATTTTTTACAGACTCAACATCATCTGTGCTATTTAACATTTTTTTGCAAGCTGGGCAGTCTAAAGAAATAGTATTACTGTTTATAGGCCTTATAAATCTATATTCACCAATCGTTGCTGTCTCTGTCTTTTTGTCAATTTTATTCCATTTAACATTATCTATACTCAACATAAGCGTCATTTCCTTTAATAGCAACTTCTATATTTTTATCAACTACATCTTTAATAGCATCGATATGAGATATTACAAGAATAGTTTTAAAATATTTTTTTAAACTTTTAAGCAATTTTGCGCAAGCTTCAATATTAGAAGCGTCAAGAGCGCCAAAACCCTCATCGACAATAAACAAATCAGACTTTGGAAGTGAAGATATATTTGTCAATGCAACTCTAATTGCTATTGAAGCCATCATTTTTTCCATACCACTCGCGCATTCTATAATTCTTGTTGAATCACCATAGTCTATATACACATTTAAATTATTACTATTTTCATCATCTAATATTTTTATTTTAAAAGATGTAACGCCGCTTAAAATGTTTTCTATTTCTTTGTTTATTTTAGGCAAGTAAGAAGCTATTAACATTGTTGGAATACCTTTTTTAGAAACAGAATGTGAATATAAATCATATATTTTCCATTCTTCTATTATTTTATTATATTCTGTTTCTTCTTTTTCAAGTGTATTTAAGTTATTCTCTAAAACAAATATCTCTCTATTATCTTTTTTTATTAAAGACTCAATATCGAATATACTATTTTGAACGCTGTTTAACTCTGTTTTAACAGACTTTAGATTATCAATATGTTTGTTATCGTTTTTGCTCTTGAGCTCTTCTATAATAATCTGGATATTACTTTTTTTGTGTACAATATCGTTCAAAGTAACGTTTTTTATTTCTAATTTAGAAGAAATTGATTCAACATCAACTTGAGCTTTATACTCTTTGTTAAGAATATCATTATACTTTTCTATTTTCTGTGTTAGTGAATCTTTTTCTAGCGTTTTTACAACTGATTGTATTTCATAGATGGAAGTTTCTATTTTTTTAACTTTTTCATTTATATCTTTAATGTCATTTTTAGAAGAATGAGCATTACTAATAAACTTGCAGCTTAAAAACTTGTCTCCGCAAGGAACCTCATCTAATATCTTTATCTCCTCGTTTTTATTTCTCTTTTGACTAACTAAGAATGTTTTTTTGCTTTTAAAATCTTTCAACTCTGAAAGGAGATTGTCTAATTTAACTTTTTGCTCTTTTAAAGTCTCGACAGGAAAATCTTTTTTAAAGATTAATATTTTCTTAAGTTTGTTATTTAAATCTTTGAGCTCTGCCTCTAAATTTACAATATTGTTATCCAACTGCTCTTTTTTATTTATTATATAATTCAGCTCTTTAATTGCAGTTTGATAAGTGTGTCCAGAAGGATGATTACTAATGTTGTTTTCAATGTCTTTTATTTGCAGTCTTATCTCTATTTCTTTTTCACGATTATTCCTAAGCTTTTCGTCAAGATTACTAAGATTATCTTTTTTATCTTTTACTTTGCAAATTGTTTCATTTTTCAGTATTGTCCAGTTTTTTTCTTCAGAATTCTTTAAATCGTTTTTGAGAACAATATAGTTTTCTCTACTTAGTTTATATAACTCTTCATATATGTCTAGATTTAAAAATTTTGACAAAACGCTTTTTCTTGCAGAAGATTTTTCGTTTATGAAAGTATTCATTGATCCCTGTGAAGCAAAAGATGTATAAAGAAAATCATCAGACGTCCCTATAAGATTTCTTAATATCTTCTCTGTCTCTCTTCTCTGCTCTTCTGTTTCATCAACACTTTTGCTTGTTTCTATTAAAGAAAGATTTGTGTTTGCTGATAGTTTGTTGTTTTTATTACTCTTCTTTATAGTTTCTCTTATAATATCGTAGTTTTTTGTGCCAATTGTAATGTTGACCTTTGATTTACAATTTCCTTTTCTAATATTAACAATATCCTGGTTTTTAATCGCACCTCTATCAGTAGTATTAAAAAGAGTATACATCAATGTTCCTGGTATAGAAGACTTTCCAGTCCTATTGTTTCCAAATATTCCAACAACGCCATTCAACTTATTAAAATTAATATAATTGCTTTTACCATAAGAAAAAGTATTGTCAAACTCCATATTGTTTATCGACCAATTTTTTCCAAAGCTATCTGATAAATCTTTCGGGATTTTGTCTAGATTTTCTTTAAATAAACTATCAACTTTTTCAATGACTTCTTTGTCAATATCATTGAAATATGTTTTAAATATTTCATTTCTATCTAAACTACTTCTTAAGTCAAGTGTACTTTTTAAACTGTTCTCTTCTTTGTCGTTAGATAAATATTCATTCTCAATATTGTTTTGTAGTACTATTTCATGAGCTTTTTTATCATTTTTAAGATAATGATATAAAATTTTAATTTCAGATTGAGTAATATTTTGATTAACTCTTATTCTAAATCTTGACTGTCTTTTTACTTTTTCACAAAATAGAATTGTCTTCTCTAGATTTTCCTTCCAGTCAATAGTTATAAAAGGATGTGGATTGTCTATGGAAATAAACCTACTATTAAAGTCATGCCTGTTCTTAATTTCCCATACTAAGAAGCCTTTACATATATCTTCACCATAATTTTGCTGTATGGGTGATCCGGGGTAAGCAATTCTTTTATCTGTATCAAGATACTGTCTTTTATGGATGTCGCCTAGAAAACCAAAGTCGTATTCGTCAAAAAAATCCAGTTTGACTTCACCTTCAAGACTCCAGTCAGTATCTGTCTTAGAATTCATTACAGCACCGTGAAAGCAAGCAATATTAATTTCATCTTGAACTGGCTTTACTAATTCCCAATTTTTTTGATCAAAACAAGAAAAAACGCACCAATTAAATCCTTCTACTCCTACTGGATACGTCCCGCTCTTTTTAAATAATTTAATATTACTATTATTAATAGCTGTTATTATTGGTGTTATAGCATCTTGTCTATCTTCATTTAGAATTAAACCGTCATGATTACCTAAAATTACATGAACTGGAGCTATATCAGCTAATCCGTTAAACCACCAGTTTAAATTTTCAATTATTTCAGGCGATATACCCTGTGTTTTTGAATGAACTATGTCGCCACCAATGAAAATAACATCAGGCTTTTCTTCACTTAATTTTTTAAACATTTCGAGAAATATTTGTTTATACTCATCATGTCTTTTTAAGCTTCTCCAGTGAACATCAGAGATATGTGCGCACTTAAACATATTTATACCTTAAAGCTGTTTGATTTTATTTAGTAATTTATCTTCTAAGCTAAACTCTTTAGCATCATTTAGCAGTTTTTCAAATTGGTCTAGCGACATATCACCAACATCGGGATAACCTCTTGTATTTACAATATTAACATCTATATCATACTCAGCTAGTAGTGTTGCTATTCTTATCGCTTTATAATAAGCGTCTTCGTCTAACGCTAGATTGATAGATGTTTTGTTTTTAACGATTTTTTTAAACAATAACATATCTTCTGTTAATACTGATCCTAGTAAACAGGTAGCATTATCATTAGTTTTCAACAAGTCCAAAGGACCTTCTACTAGAGTTAATGGAATATCCCAGTCTATATTTATTTCGTTAAAAATTATATTCTTTTTAGGAATATTTGCATTTTTGTATTTATAACCACAATTAGTATCAACATCAATCCTTCTTGCTGTAAAGTAGTTTATTTTGCCGTTTTCATCTAGCGATGGAATAATTAGACATCTTTGATAATCGCTATTTAATGAATAGCCTAATCTTAAAAACCATAACTTGTGTTTAGATACGCCTCTATTTAAAGCGTACTTAAAAACGTCTCTAATGTCTGGGTTGTTTGACCTAAAGGCTGTAGCTAGAAGACCAAAACCTTCAGGTATTGATATTAATTCTTCTAAGCTTTCTTCAAAACTACTTTCAACATCAAAAATGCTAGCAATGTCAATTCCTAAACTATTTGATTTTGGTCCTCTACTTTTAAATAAGCTTTTAGACTTTTCGCTTAGAGACTTATCTATTTTTGAAAGTAAATAAGAAACATTAGAACCTTTTTTGTCACATAACCAGCAGTGATAAAAACATTTTTCTAAATGAATAGCAAGCTTAAGCTTTCTTCTATTGTTGTGTTTACAAAAAGGACACCAAATAGACAAATTCATTCCATCTTTTGACAATAACGTGTTCCTTATGTTATTTTCTAAAAATTCTAGTCTATTTTCAACTTTTTGATTTATCATTGTATTTTAATGCCCTACAAATTACATATGCGTCAGACATATCATAACAAGATTCGTCATTTTTTACAAGACCTTTATTTGGACCAGACTTTAAAGTTTTTTCAGGCCAATTGAAAGTTATTTCTTTCTTAACCCATTCAAATACCTGTTCCTTAGTATTTTTAGAACTTTTTCTATCTAACTTGATACCAAGACTTTTCCTAGCACTATTAACGTTAATATACTCAGGTATCTTGTTAAATACTTCATAAGTTAAGTAAGATACTATACCATTGAATCTATTTAGTTGAGATAAAGTTTTTGCTGAAGAAAATCCTTTACTAAACGACTGGAATGCTTCTTCTATAGAAATCTCTACGTTGTCTAGTATATTATAATTAGATTTTATGTTATTAAGCTCATTTTTTACAATTAAAGATTTTTCAAATATACATTTTATTTTTTTTAAATTTATTGCTTGTAAATTTATCAAATTATAGTTATTATCTAAAAAACATATTCCAATAATAGATGTAGAGATATCTAAACCTATATATTTAACTTCTATCATTAATAATCCATTTTTAATCTAAATAGTACATTATCTGTATTCTTCTTAGCGAAAGGCTTTATTATTTTAGCATTCGCTAAAACATTTAAGTTTTCATCGTGTATATCAATATCTGTAATATATACAAAATCCTCATCAGCGTTAAATGCAGAGTTATCTACCTTTAGATTTTCAATATATGTCTTGTTGCTAGATAAATTAACTTCTCCTGCTTTCGCTGGTAAATTTAACTCATAGACATTTAAACTTGTATTTATTTTAAAATCTAGCTTATAATTTGATTTAGAAAAATTTTCCAAACCAGGATGCAGTATAGAAACAAAACCTTCTTTATAAAGAATATGCCCTGCGTAATTCCAATCAGCAACCTTTGTTAAACAATCGTTCCTATATAATAAACCCAGACCATTATCTGATAATTTGATTTTTAAATTGCCGCCACTTCCTGCAAGAGAACTATCAAAAATACTAAATGTATCTCTTACTATGTTCTTCTTGAAAAGCTTATTTGATATACACAATATATTTGAATATGTTTCTCCCATATCTTTTGTTATATTATAATAAGGCAACTCATAAGAGAAATAACCAACATTATCAGGGTCAGCAAGATTAATATCAATTGCTTTACTCGCTATAGCAGCTTGAGTATTAGCAATTCCACTTATTCTAAAGTCATCGTTTATCTTTCTTCCAACTGGATTTGATAAATCTTTTAAGAAAAAATTAGATCCTGATTCTATTTTTGTGCCAGGAGGCCTTCTTCGCAAACCAATCATATTATTGTCATTATTATCTAAAGCTAAACCCTTATGAAAATTGTTTAAAGAAGCATTTTCAAATAAATCATAAGATTCTTTAAAAGGCAAATGAGCAATAAAAGGGTATGTCTGTATTGGGATGGTGATCAAAAAGTTTTCTCTATTTTCAATAGACTTCAATACTCCACTTATTGAAGTATAATTCATTAAGTCATTATTTGAAATTGATGAAACAAAATCATTTGTAATTCTCATAGCTATGTTTTCGCTATGAACTTTTTCCAAATTTACATTTTGATAGTCTGTTTCTTTATTATAAGTTATATGTGAAAAACCGTCATAGTTATCGTAATACCCAGTGATATCATATATTTGTTCTTGCAAACCATTGTCGTTTGGAAGAATTAAATTATTTCTATAATAAAAGTGATTTTTTCTTGCAATTTCAATCTCTTCTGGCTTCAAGTCAGAAGATTTTAATTTTTTAAAGTAAAAATCTAACAAGTCTACGCCTTCAGCAGCACTTTGACATATTTTGCTCGAATCGTCTGACAAGGTTTCTTGTTTATATACGAGTGATAAAGATTTGTGCAGATTATCTTCCTTAAGACTTGCTCCAAATATTACGTTAGGTGATATTTTTTGTTTAAATTCATATAAAAAGTTTTCAACAGAAACTTCATGTCCTAAACACTTGTTTGAAAAATAGCTGTTTACTGGACCATCTATTAAAATATTTGACCTTATAATTTCATCGTTTGCTGCGTGTATATTTACTAGTCCTAACTTTTTAATAGGTGCGTCATAGTAATAAACAGGAACAGAAAAAATAAGCTTTTCATCTGTAAAGTTTGTTATATTCTGATTACAGATACTTGATTTTATTAAACTTCCTATGTTTTCTTTGTATATCCTTATATCATGAATTTCTGCACTTAATGCATGACTAGTAATATCTTCCACAACGTATGGTGGATTAGTATCTTCATTTAATATATCTGTCAATTTAGGCGTAAAATTAGAATTAACGTTTGTAATGAAAGGTACATTATGACTTCCAAACGATATTGATTTTGTTGAATATGGTCCAATAATATCATCTGCTGAATCTTTATTGATTGAGTAAAGCTCTGTTACATATTCAGATAAGTTTGTACCATCAATATCATTAAATTTATTCCCTATGCAAATAAAACTGTTTTCTCCATTTAAAAGAGACTTATCAATCGCTACTTGGACATTATTTATTAAAATTCCGTCATTATATAATTTCAAAGAGTACTTATTGCCAATAGATATTTTTTTTGCAAGAGTAATAGTTATATTGTGCCAATTATTAAACTTTAAAACATTATCAGAACTTAAAAACGAATCTTCACCAATTAACTGTTTATCACTATTACTAAAGTCTAATGACAATAATTTTGTATTTGTATCAGTTAGAGTTTTATCTCCTAACTCAACATAAATTCTATAACATTCTGTTAATCCGTTTATATCTGTTTGTGAACCTTTTACAACAAATATAGATATTAATTTAGGTATAGACAATATACAACCTGGATTAAACTGGTAACCTTTTTTGTTTTTTCGTCTCTGATTAATATAAAAGGAAAAAGTCAAATCATCTGCAGAAAAATCATAAGCTGGCATTCCTGCAGAATTTTTTAAGTTTGGATATGCTAAACAATTTGAATGAGTTTTATTGTTAACAATTTTACTATTTAAATTACTGTCAATATCAAAAAAGTTAATTGTATTATAATTTGAAAAGCCCCAATAAGAATTAAATTGTCTATGTTCAAGATTTTCATTGTAAAATCTATACAGATTTTTTACAGCTTTCTTCTTGTAAAAGCCTTCATCATCAATAGTAAACTTTTGTTTTATTTTTTCTACACCAAATTTGTGTTCATATCTTGAATCAAAGCTAATTCCATATTCGCTCAGTTCCCTTTTAAAATCATCTTCACTGCCATTTGCAGATAATCTAGCTCCAGATAATATTTCAACTAGACTTAAGTTGTCATTTCTTGCTAAATATCCAGTATTATATTCTGTATTATAAACTCTTGTCCCGAGTTCATTTGACCCGTTATAAGAATTAACAGTATTGAGTAGATTAACTTCGCCATATATGCCAGAAGTTTTAACATCTAGACTTTTAAAATCTTCACATAAATCTGATGCATAAACAAAATTTATACGAGGTTCAAGTATAATATTGTTTTTAACAATCATGTCATTTTCTATTAACTTAAACGACATATAAACCTTCTTTTAATAATCAATTCTAACACTAATAGATAGATCAACTTCTGGATTTTTTTCAATTGGTCTTGAAGTTTTTGCGACTGCTAATAAATTACCGGGTGCGTCATAAAGACCAACTGTCGTTACGTAGGAAAAAGGATCATCACCTTTTTCTTCAATACATCTCAAACTGCCACTTGCATCTGTATACGTTGGATTAGTAGAAAAATTAGCTTCATTAGGCGGTATTCTACAAAAATAAATTGTAGAATTTATTGTTGTCTTATTTATCAAACCAATTGCAGAAGTATTAGCTCTTCCAAATCTTGTTGAAGAAACATGATCTAACACATCATCTATAGAGCCAGATACCCAAATATCTGGAATAAAAGATTTAGAACCACCAGCTACTATTGTTAATGTTCCTCCATCTTCATTTACAGAAGATATTACGCCAGTTAAGTCTTGTCCTGGATCAAAAACCAATTCAGCATTTAAAACTACAATACCATATTCGTAAAATATCAAACCTACAGCTGCATTTGTACTATCTATTATTGTTCCTACGCTAGCGCCTCTAGGCGTCACAGTTAAACTAGACTTAGCGCCAGTATCAGATAACAAGCTTAATGTCGTTGAAACTTCTGTCAAAGCTTTTTCGTCAGTAGAAGACGTACCATTTCCTGCATATTTTCCAATTTTCATAGAAAACTTTTCTTTATCAAGAGAGTCTCTTGTAAAAAGTCTCTTAACGTTTATAAACAAAGCGTGATTTATTCTAGTACTATCATCATTTGTAACATCATCATCATATGGTGCTGTAAAGTATGTGTTAGCATCACCTAGCAAGATTTGAGCATATTGTTTATACATATTTATTTTTTCTCTCATCATCAAGGTGGTAGAAGAAAAAATAGGCTTATTACTAGCGTCAACAGATGAAGTAATTGCTGTTACTGGCGTGTTCCCGTGATCTCTAAACATTATGTTATAAGTAGGATCAATTGTTGAAGTGCCTGCGTTGTATTTAGCATATGAACCAATAGCTAAGTCTAGCATTTCATTTGAAGTTTGAAGCGTGTGATCTTGATCAAATATTGTTTGAAAAAGACCACTTTTAACTGCGTCAGTAGATCCTGTTACAAATACTTCATATTTTTTTCTTGTATTTGTACTAACATCACTAGAATCTTTTCCCGCAATGTCAATTGCTAAAATATCAACTAATTGTCTTATTTGAGACTTTTTATTAACTTTGTCTTCGTCGTTAAATCCATAAAATGACATTTTTTATCCTTTATTAAGAAATAATATTATTATTAATAGTAACAGGTATTAATAACGAAGAATTTGTATTATTACCTATAATTTTTATCTGTGTCTTGATCACAGAATTGTTGCTCTTTGTAGAGAAATACTTAAATGTTGCAGTATCAACAACACCCTGAGATGTAATAGAAAACTTGCAAGACCTTTGCCCAGTAAAGTCGTCATTTATAGCGCTACTAGCAATTGTGTAGTAAGCTGTGTCTTTTTTAACTACTTTTGATGTAGCTCCTGTAAGTTTTACGAGCTTGTCAAAAACTGCTATTGTAAAAGATGAATCAATTAAAGACTCATCTTTCAATACAAACCCTTCATCTTGATCTAAAAAGGTCTTTACTAATATTGTTTTGTCTACTTGCTTTTTAGAAGATATGTTTGCTGACAAGCTTACCGGAGTTGAAATTGTGCTATCTAAAACTAGATAAGGGAAAGCAAATACATCTTCAGTATTATTTGTTTGCAATGTGCGTAAGGGATATTTCAAAGCTAGCTTTTCATCTGTAATTGCTTCAAAAATAGGCGTGTTTTTTTCAATTTTTTCTTTTCCGATTACAATGCCGTACTGTTCTAAAATTGAATAATCAATTTCATCGTCGCCTAGTCTAAAGTTTTGTATGTCAAAAGAACCGTCATTTCTTGCAAGTATTTCACGACCTTTTTCAGTTAAAACTGCATCAACTATTATATTGTTAGTTGAGTGATTTAAAAATCCCATTTGAAGTCTCCTAAATATTATATTTACTTTAATAGTACATATTCTTATATTTTAATAACTCTTAAGATAAATTAAAATTTGTAATCTTAAATTTTTCTTTGTGTATTGTCATACTGTTTAATTTTGTTATTGAAAACTGGTAATTTTCATCAATTAATTTTATATTGCTGTTTAACGATTTAGAGTAACCGCCGAATTCTGGTGTTATGTATAAAGATATTTTACTTGGATTTTTAACAATAGGTAGATTATCAACAATATCTACTTTGTTTTTGAAAAATATGCTTTTCTTTTTTATTTTTGAATTCGGATAATCTCTTTTTGCGCCTTTAGTTGATACTAAATCAACAATTAATTCTTCTTCAAAAGGGTCATAAAGAATAGCTAACTGTTCAGAATAGTCTGATATGTGGCCGTGTGCATCAATAGTTCTAATAGCATAAATAGTAATTCTACCCGGCTCATAAGTTTTATCAATACAGCTATAAGGAATAACGCCTTCTGAAAAAACTTTTGAGTCTGCGTCTACTATTTCTCTAAACTTATAATCATCGTATCTATAATGACCTTCAAGTTGCTTAATAACTGTAAAGGGTTCACTTACGCTTTGTCTTTTTAGTATTTGGTAACCTTTTGCATCATACTGATAGTTTCTTGGTTCTTGCCAATTTATTTCAAGATGGCGCTTATCTTGGTTATACATAAATTTAATATTTAAAGGTGGCGGCGGTTTTTCGTTTTCTCTACATTCAATATCTTTTGTCATACAAGGATTATCACATAATAGATAATAGTTTAAAACAAATCTATTTGTAACATCAGGATACGCATATAAATAAACATCACTTATAATATATTTATAAGTTTTCCCGTATTGAACAGCTTCGTCTTCAATCATATTAGGCAAATTCTCTAAATTTCTTTCAGACTTCTTTTTAGTAAAAAATCTTGAAGAAACTCTTATATAATCACCATCTACTAATTTAAATTTTTCAAGAAGAAAACCACACCTTACACCATTTTTTTCTGCAAATGTCAAAAAACCCTCAGAATTTACAAACTTCTTAATAGGCTTAAATGTGTTAAACATAAATCCATTTTTAACTTGATTAGATTGACTAACTTGACTTTCTACATTGTTAATTAAACTATTTTCTAAAAAAATATCATTATTACTAAAAATGTTATTGTTATTTAATAAATTTAAATTTAAATCTTCATCCTTTAGTATAGAAATCTTAGCAGCACTTACTGAAGTTTTTCTTATCTTGTTTGTATCAAGGTTTGATATTTCTTCGTCAGCTGCTAAATATGATATAGCATTTCTAACGCTAGTTTCGTCTAAAGAAAAAATATGATAGTCTCTTTTGTTGTTATAATTAATCTGCCTGTTAAAATACAAAAGATCTGCTGAATCTAAACTAAAAATTTTTGCAATATTATAAAGCTCAGGTACGTTTAATGTAAATTCATCTAAATCTAAGTCTAAATCTAACATTTCTTTGGAAAGCTCAAGTCTTATAAACTTGTTTTTAATGTCATTTTTATTGCTTTTTAAATTGTTTGTAATAAGACTGTCTTCATTAGTAGTTTCACTATTGGAATACTTGTTATAAATAAAAGAAGAAACAACACTTCTTTCTTTTGTCTTATTTGTACTTATTGAAATAATTGAATCTACTATATTTTCCATAACAACTCTTTAATAAACTTTTGTCTGTATTGTATATGAATAACTATTGCTAAAATCATCTTTATCTTGTAAAATATGTCTTTTCATAGAATCAGACAAATCAGTTATAATTTTCTCTCTTAACGCTTCTTTTGAAATCCTAACTGAAAATATGTCGAAAAAAGCATCCGTAGTTAAACTCTTTAGAAATTTCACATTTGAAATATCATTATCAATTTTATTAAAAAATTCAATTGAATGAATATTATTTGTCACTTGTTCTTTCTTGTCCTCGATACTAATATACCCGTCTTCTTCAACAAAGTATTCTTCAACTATACTTTTATTTTCGCTAAATATCTTCTTATAATTGTCCAGATCTATTTTGTCAAATTCAGCTTTAGTTTTCAAAGAAATAATATTATCAAAATCAATGTTTAATTTGTTAATTTTAGCATCATCAAAAACAGAATTATAAGACTCGTTTAAGTATTTTATACTATTAGATAACTTTCTAGCTATAATAATCCTATTAAAATTAAACGCATCAGGTGATAACGTATCATCAAATCCCATTACTTGTCTTTTATTAGAAATGTTTGTAAGCATGTTAAATACAACATTAATCAATCCATTTGTATTAAGAATCTTATACTTTTTTGAAAAGTCTTGATTAAAAATATCATACACGCCAAGATAGTCTTTTAAACTTGCAATACTTGTCGTATTATTAAAATGTTCTGTAATGTCTGTTAAAACAGGTGTATATAAAAACTCAAAAGGTTCAAACTCTATTTCTGGGTACTTGTGGTTTACTGGATATACCATTATAGACATTATTTTATCGTTACCTAGACTATTAGCCAAATTATAAGGGATTCCAAATCTTAAAATATCTATCTTGTTAAAGTTTTCTTGCAAGCCGTCATCTAACAAAAATGTTTCCAAACCAATTTCAGCTAAATTACGCTTGTCTTCTTCACGTTTAACGTCTGATTTAAAAATATCTAAGCTTTTAAAATCCAAATCTCCTCTAATAAAGCTTGAAGAATCAATATTTTCTTCTTTTAATAGACTATAGAATTTTTCATTTTGCATTAATTTTGAAATTTTGCAAATCTTATATTTGTTTGAAGCAATATTAGTAAAATTAATATTTTCAATATCATTAATATCATTACTCATACTAGATATTTTTTGAGTTACATTAAATCTACTTTCGCTTTGAGATAACAACATATTTTTATTATCCTCAAAATTAGATAAATAAGCAAATATCAAATCAAAACTAACTGATTCAAGATAATCTGACTTGTTTAAAAGATTTATTATATTAAAGTTATCAGTTGATTGTTTACTTTTGTGATACTGATTGTAAACAGATCGCTCATCTTCAAATGTATTTTTTACACTATTTATATCATAATCAATATCGTTTCTATCAATCTTATGTAATATTTTAGCGTATGAAGCTTCAATCTTGTTTTTTATGTTGTCATCCCAGAAATTATACAATTCATTAACATCATTATCATTATTACTAACTTGAACTTCAAGCTCAATACTTCTATGCAAAGATAAAGTAGAAATTCTTTCGTACTCAAATACATACATTTTAATAAATTCTCTGCAAATATTTGATAGCGTCTTTATTTCTTCTTTATTAGAATTAAGTAATTCAAGAGTTGATTGACTTTCTAACTCTTCTACACTAAACATATAAGTAACAAAACTAAGTATAATATTTGACAAATTGTTTGTAAATGTATTTTCTTCTAACATTAATTCATAAGTCAAATCTTTGTCAAACGTTACTGTATCCAATGTTTCATAAAATAGATTATTTGAAATTCTATCGTAAACATCTTCAGCTGTTAAATCTTTATCAACTTGTGCGGTTCTAAAACCTACATTCCGCACAAAATCTTTAATTTTACGATCAGGCTCAGCCTGATCTTGCCCTTGATGCTCTTCCTGGAAGTAATCATCAGTATATCCTGCTTTAGGTTCAACCGGTAGCACTATATAAGAAATATTTGCGTTCAAACTGCTGTTTTGAATATTTTCTTTTGAAAAAAGAGATTTATTATCTATATTTTTATTGTTGCCTTTATGCAGATACGCATCGTAATTATACGTGTTTAAGGTGAAAAACAAACCCAAATCTTTTTTGAAACCAGATATTCTAAGTTCACCCTCATCCTTATCTTCACTAAGAATATTTAAGTGTCCAGTTGACAGTTTAGTAGTGTGAGTTGAATGAGGAAAGAGATAGTTTTTTATTTTTCCTGCACTTAGTTCAACAAATCCCATCTCGGAGACTTGATTAATGTTATGTTGAAGTGAGTTTCCTCTGGTATCGCTTATTGATATTCCTGTAAGAAAACTACTGTCAATTGTCCTTAATGTAAATGTATTTTGTTTTTTAACATTTTCATAACTAAAAACTGAAGTTAAATAGCTGTTATATAACCCAGCTGACTCTTTGTCAATATTTTTAAAAAAACTTTCAGGGTTTAAAATTCTATTTTTGTATTCAATACCTTTATGTTTAATTTCTATTGTTGAATATATAAAATATTTAAGTGCTTCATTGTTTGAGGTCAGGGAATCAGCAACAAGTTTTTCAAAACCAATTTTATTCTTATTATCTTTAACGTATTCATTTGTATATTTTTTTAAAGTTTTATTTATGTCATAAAAGAACTTGTATATTAAGCTACTGCTATTCTTTAAATAACTATTTGTATAATATAAATCTAAAAAGCTGTTCAAAGAATCCTTGTCAGAAAATGAGCTCATACCTTCAATATCAGCGCTGCTTAATAGATTTAGTGCATTGTTAATATTTATAATTTCTTTGCTATAATTTGATTTGTAATTGTTTATATCAATAAAAGAATTGTTTTTCTTGTAGAGGAAAGGGCTTTCTTCTAAACTAAACATCTTTGAAACTTCATCATTTGAATGTAAAAAGCTAAATGCGTTTGATCCTCCCTTTACAACAACAGCGTTTGATTTCAAACTTACAGATTTCAAAAAATTGAAAAATTGATTTTCTTCAAGCTTTTTTTCTTTTAATTTAAAAAGATTACGTTTTATTTCAAACGAACTATTTACCCAGTCATTTTTGCCAAGACCCCAGCTAGATTTTGTATTAAATGTCTTAAAAGTATTTTTTTCACTATCTTTCTTATAAGACATTCTTGAAGAAGAAGTTAAAGAAACTCTTTTATAAAATTCTTCTTCTTCGGTTGTAATTTCTGAACCTTCATCTTTAAGGAACTTTTCCTTTAAAACGTCAGAGTTGTAATCATAAAGTTTATTTGTATTTTCAACCATAACAAACGGGTAGAATTTTTTATCTAGAATACTTGGTATTTTTTCTTCTTCTACTATCGCAGACTTTTCTATACCTAATTGTACAAATCTCTCTCCCGCACCCATTCTAACTTTTCTAAAATCTATGCTTCTAAGATATCGGTTGTTAGACCCTTGAATCGTATTATGTTCTGTATCAACATTACCTTCTGAACTTATTGTCCACACTCTATCAATAAAGCTGGACAAATTGCCAGATACACCATTAAAAACATTGTCTATTTGGCCTTCGACTTGATTATTGAGGTCAGTGTATGCGTAAAGAAGTCTATCAGGACTTAACTCGCTAAATAACTTTGTTTTTATTCTTAAAAAGTCAATAGGTATTTCTCTTGACACAGTCGATGCTTTAATCACACTATTACGATGTGCTAGTGCCCTTGTTCTTCTAAAAAAAGTACTTTTACTAAAACTACCCCATGACACTGAGTTGTGAATAGGTTGATGTGGCCAACCAAAACTTTCATTGAAACTCATATCCCACTCAATAGAGTTTATACTTGCCAACCCATGCCCTGCGTCATGTATGCTAAACAAATTAAACGTGGGAGAAGAAAGATATTTGATTCTATTAGAATCACTACCATCTGTATCTCTGATTTGACTTTCGTTGTCTACATAAATTAATTGTAACTTACCAGTACGATTAAAAATTATTGCATCTACATCTAATAAATTATTTCTTTGACAAAGATAGTCATCAACTGTAATATCATATTTTTGTTCAAATTCATCGTGCGAAATAAAATCTGAATCTGACGCTGGCTCTGTCGCTGGATGATCTTCAAAATCTATCCAACTATGATTGCTTTTAATTCTAAGACTCAAACTAAAAATGTCTTCTCTATTGCCGTCTGGGTAAAAAGAGTAAAAGTCTGTGTTAGACATATTATTTGATCTTTGAAGCATACTAATACTTGTAAAGTGGTCTTTATGAATTTTATCATTATCATATACATCTGATAAATTATAAATTGAGTCTTCATTAAAATCAATGCTATTCACTTCATTTATTAACTTGCCACCTGATATTTCGTTTGTATAAGATGGATTAGTAAAGTTCAATTCGTATTCGTCGGTATTGTTCAAGACATCATAATGATATGCATAAGGCAATATTGACATCCTGTTTAAAGAATTGTTATTTAATAAAGAATCATAAATTTCATAGTTTAAATCAGATTCTTTATTATATCCAGTATTAGTAAAGCTCCCTTCGTGTATGTTTTTTAAACTTAAAGAACAATTCAGCAAAGCTTTACTAATCAAAATGTTAGAATCTATTATTTCACTTTGATTTGAACTCAACCCTGATGTTACATCATCATTGTCTTCTATTCTAAATTTAAAATAATTAGTAAAAACGCTTTTTAAATTGTCATATCGTTTTGAATTAGTAGACGATTCGCTTTCAATTAAACTATTAAGTCTTAAATAATCACCGTTTGAATGTGTAGTAGCTGGGTCAATCGAGTGGCTTTGTTTACTAACTTTATAAATAACAGAGCTTACTTTTCCAAAATAATTTAAATAATTATTAGATTCAGCGTATTCAATTACTTGATTACCGAAATTGATTTTTTTTAAATTGCTTTTGTTGTTATCCAGAAAAGATTCAATATTCTCCATATAATCTTTTTTAAAAACATTGTTTTCTTTTATAGAATTTAAATAAAGATTTTTATTATCTTCTGAGTAAGAATTTTTGTTAAAGTATCTATTCTTAATAGAATTTACTTTGTTATTGATATAATTGCTTTTTAGCAAAAAAAGTTGTTCAGGATTTATAAATGGACCATTTGATATCATTTCCCTTGGTCCAAATATTGGACCAATAGGTTGTGCTGTTATTTTATAATTTTCGTGTGATAGTAAAGAAATGTTTTGATTAAAATCTTCCCTGAGACTGCTTAATGAAAGACTATTTTCTAATAAAATTAGACTTTCGCTTTGCTCTAAATTAATAAGAGAAGCCCTAGTGTTATAGAAAGTAAACAAATAACTTGCTGTCCTTATATCTTCAGCTGTTGCTTCGAAAGACTCCCTAATGATTCTTGCGCCTTCCCGGGCATTTTCTTCCTCTAGACTACTAGACATTTCGTCAAAATCAGTAGGACCGGCTGCTGGGTTGTCTTCTAGTCCAACTGTTTCACGAGTGTTAACTTCCCTTTGTTCCCCCGACAGTTGACTCGCTGCGCCTAAAACGCCACTTGACTCAGCTTGTGCTGGAGGAACCTCTTCACTATCGTTGGATCCTCCGTTAGCTGCTTGACTATAATTTCTTCTGTTAACATTACCAGTACTAAATCTATTACTCATTTTTACTTACCAAACGATAAAATCATATTAGGATTTCTCAACTTATTGTTATCTATATTTATAGATAAATTGGTTTTTCTGTTAACACTTTTAAATTTATTAAACTTGCTGTTGTATTGTATTAATTCGTTGTGACCATAATATGTTTTTTCTCCGTTGTCTAGAATAACTTCAATTAGAATCCTGTTAATTATCGACTTAACATTCAAGCTTTTTCTATTTTCCCATACTGTTTTAACAATATTATAGTAGTCTTCGTTGTAATTTAGAATTTTATTTTCCTCACTAGATATTAGCAATTTATTTCTGTCTATTTTATATTTAAATCTTGTAACTATTTCAACAAACTTTCTATCAATTAAACATCCATTTGGTGTCACGTTTAACGCTGCTATGTTTTCTTTTTTATTAGTGATGTTTTTATTGTAATACTCAAAACCGTAAAAACAGTATATATTTAGTGAACTAAAATTGTCTGATTTTACATCATTACTAATCTTAGAATTGTTATTCAAACTAATCTCGTAAATGTAGTCTTTGTTTCTGCTTTCTTTTTTGATAATAAAGCTTTCTTTTAAGTCGAACACTAAGTTTGTCTTTATTGCCTCTGACTTTATATTGTTAAAACCAAAATTAAACATATGATTTATAACTCTTGAAGATTTAACTTTACTGATTTTATCAATATTTAGTTTTTTAGATACAACATCACCTCTTACTTTCAATTTTGTTCTATTAACAAACGGCTTCTTTTTTAAAACTGGATTTTTCGGATTTTTGTCAAAAATTGAAATGATGTTTTCTAAATTTGAAGAGCTCAATAACTCGCCAATTTCATTAACAACAGAATTAATATCAATACTTTCTTTAAACCACTCGTTGTTTATTTTTCTAACAATATAATGATATTTGCTTGGTTTAGCATCAACTAATATTCTGCATAACTCTTCCTTTACAGCGTCTGTTGCAGAAGTTCCTAAACTATCAATTATATCTTTAGACAAGATAAAGCTTTTAAATTCTACTTTGTCAATTTTTCCACCATAACTGCTACCATCTTCTAAAAGATTTATTTGTTTACTACCATCTTCTAAAGAGTTAATATCAGTATTCTTTTTAAAAACAGTTCCTAAAAACTTGTCATCTTCTGAAAACATTGTAAATGCTGAAATCATATTATTGTTTAAACTAAGTTGTCTAGCCTCAGACGTAGTGTCACTGCTATTTAAAGTAATACCGAGCTTTGATGATATCAGGTCTGTATTTAGGTTTTTCTGATTTACAGAAAACTCAACAGTGCCGCTACTTAAACTTGCATTAGTTGACAATGATAAGTTTCTTTGAACAAGAACAGTTGAGTTTTGAAGCAAGCTTTCTCTAATACCAACGTTCAGTGGTTTTCTAATATCACCAAAAACTCCTCTTACGTTTGGTTTGTTCAACGTATCAACCCTTCTAGACATTGTTAGGTCATCAAGACCAGATGAAACGTCTGAGAATCTGTTTGAATCATTGTTGTTTCTAATGTTTTGACCTAATAATCTTCTATAAATATTAAATCTATCTAAAGATATATCTACAACATCACTTCCTGCACTATCGTTCTTAAAGTAGAAGTCTGATACATCTCTACTACTAAACAAAGATTTAATGTAGAATCTGTTTTTTGAAATCTGCTTCAAACTATTGTCAAATGTACAATTATCATCAAAAAACAACTCTTCAATATCAGTTTTGTTATTTGTATTGAAGTCAAAATATGAAAAGTCATTTAAAACATTAAGAGAATAACTTTTATAGTCAAACTTAGTAATAGATAACTTGCCTATAGAAAATCCTAAGTCATTAATTGTACTATCAATAGAAATTTGACTGTTAATTGTTTTTCTAACTATTTCTTCTTTATTGTATTCTAGATATTTAGCGTAGAAATTGTAAAAGTTTTCTTTTTCTATTATAATGTCTTTTGTATAAGAATGATTTTCCAAAGTAACTGTGATCTCTACAGTTTGCTCTTCAATATTTAATTTTTCAAAAGAGTTATAAAGATTTACTATGAATTTGTTTTCAAAATAATCAGATACATCTACTGTTCCTGCTCTATCTTTATCGTTATCAAATTCTATTTTTGCAAATTTATTCAAAAAAGACAATTTCATAATGTTAACGCTTCGCTGTACATTCATAGGTGAAAGAGCATCTCTGTCAAGTGGTATTAATATTATCTTTGCAAAAAAGCTTTCTCTAAATTTCTCATTATCATACTCTAATGTTATATCAATATTGTTAATTAATTCATCGACACTGCTTGTGAAGTCTAAAAACTTATGAAAATTTAGTTTTATATTAGGCCCAGTAAATATTTCATCAGTTTCGCTATCAAACGTAAAGTTTTGCCAATTAATGTCTATATTGCCGCCTATTTCATCAATAAATGATTCCTTAACAAGCTTAGTATCTGCATCTGCATAACCATCTATTTTCTTGTCAGTGATATCTGGATTTACTACAATGTTTTCCAGCACATTTTCATCTGCATCTAACACGTAAATTATAAAATAATGAGGTAACTCATAGTCTTCAATTATAGTTTCTCCTGTTGAAGGATTTCGACCTGTGCTACTTCTTTGACCTTTTAAGCTTAAATCAATCTTGCTTCTTGGTATGTTGACAATGAATTCTTGCTGTAGTGAAGTATCATTTTTGTCAATAAAAATTTCAAAATTAGAAAAATTATCTTGTGATAGATTAGAAACAATATTTTTTGAAAGAATATTTCTTGTAAAAGGTGTCGATGAAGAATTGCCAACTTCGTTACTATCTATGATGTTATCATTAGAGACAACAGTTAATGAAGAATTTATATTGATAGGAATATTGCCAGTATAAATCGATTTAGGATTAAAACTTGAAGGTAGTACTACAATTTTTATAAATTTAACTTCATTTAATAAAGCATTTTTTTTGTTCAAAGAAACAGGAAAGAATAAAGTCTCTCTATTGATACTTTTTCTAACTCCTCGCGCGTTAGCGTTTTTAATAATATTTTTATTCATTATTCTACAACCATTGTAAACAGATTAAAAAATACATAGTCTTGACTAATATCAACTATCAAAGTTCTACTTTCTTTATTGAAGTCCCTAGACTTATTTGTACTTTTTACTATTTTGCCTATAAGATATACTGTATATTGCTTTTGATTTCTATCGTTAATAAAATTTCCAATTTTTATAAAAGCTAACTTCTCTAACTTGTCGTTTTTAATACTATGTAATTCAAGTAAAAATTTATCGCTGTCTTTAGTATAGTCTTCTGACAATGTATAATCTAATCTAAGAACATCCATATCATTTTCAATTGATTCTAATATGGATGTTATAATTTGCTCTCTACTGTCAACTCTACTTAAATCAATGTTTTCTATTTCAAGGTTCTTAAATAGAAAATCAATCTTATTTGTATCATCTTCTTCAACGCTGTCAACTGTCACACCGCTAACGTTTTTAGGTACAAGTTTCTTGTTTTTATTTAAATGTTGAAATCTTTTATCGTTTTGAATCTTTGGCACATCATCAATGCTAACAACAGGAAATTTTATTGTTGGATAGTAAGAAACAAAAGAATAGTTTTTGAAGTCGTAAGTGTCTTTTACGTCTATTTTACTAAACTGTATTTCATCTATATTGAACTTATTTTGAATCGTAAGATCGTTGATTATTAAACCAGCACTTATTTTTTCCGAAAGTGTTTTATTATTTACAGCTTTAACATCATATATTCTTGTATTTGTTAGACTTTCATAAGAAAGCATTTCGTTTAACGACAATTCTGGGTTTAAAACAATACCTTCATTAGATGTAACTTCAAGAGGTATAAAGTTTGTGTTTTCTAAAGAATCTGATATGTTGAAACTATTATTATGATCGAGATTTTTCGTATATGACACAGATCTATCAGAAAATGTAAAATACTTAAATTCTAAATTCCCCTTAGACATTTTTTCTCTACCCAGCTCAGTCAGCTTATAGTCTATAAATCTCTTTTTTTTGTCTAAAAATCCTGCCATTTTTTATCTTTTTCTTTTTTAATCTTATATAGTTTACAAAGCCACCGATGTATCAATAAATTTTACATCAGAAAAAGCTGCATTTTTATCTTTATTATAACTATTGATTACGTCACCTGCACTTTCGTTTTTTTGAATCCACAATCCACTTTTTCTAAAATATTTTTCGATGTTATAAGTAACCTTACTTGTTTTTGTGTTCAAATAAGAATAATGTTTATTATCATTAATTTTATCTGACATAAAACCAAAATGATCAACTTTGAATTTATAATTCAAGTAAAAGTCATTATCTTTGTGTTTTTTATCATCTCTTAAATAGCTTACAATATTAGCAGAAACGTCTGATGATCCTGTTACATACATATTACCATTCATTTCTGAAAGTCCGTACGATATAGAACTAGATGATACTTGAGGAATATTAACAAATCCTCCAAACGTGTTATCTCCTCTTGATACTAATTTTGGATATAAAGAAGAAGAAGAAGTAAAACAATTATAATAATTGTTATTCATCATAAATTGAGGAGGCAATCCTGCATTATCAACTACATTAGTTGCTAATTCATTTATTTTTTTTATATTCTTACTTTCAAATTCGCTCTTTTTAATTGTAAACACACGATCTTCAGCAACATATCTACCTAATAGTTTTATTTTTAAATTTCTCAAATCTAACGTTATTACATCACGGCCATTATAGTCTGTATACTGATTGTTTTGCTGTAATATTAGGTCTGAATTGTCTATGTTTTGTAAATCCATACTTGGGCAAAAGTTAAAACCAAAAATAAGTTTATCTTTAGCTCTTAGAATATACGGATTATCTTGGTAGTTATTTTCAAATATGGTATTTGAACTATTAGAGCCGTAATCTAAGTTTTGTCCCCTCTCATCATCTACACTTGCTCTGTCAAATGAAAAGCCACTTTCTGAGTTAATAGATCTTTCAGAATTTATAGGTATACCTGCTCTCTTACTAGATTGACTTGGGTATATTTCAAATTGACTAAACCTCTTTAGATTAGAATTTCCTTTGAAACCCTTGACAGATGATAGAATTTTTACTTCTTGCCAACTATCATTAATTATATAATCCTTTACAGAAACATTTAAATTGTTCAGTTTGCTTGGGTCAACAACGTCTGTGTAAACAATATGGTCAGCGCCGTTTAAAGATTCAAAATAATCAAAATTTTTATTATCAATATTATTTTTTATAGTACTTCCTACATTAACAATCTTAATATTAGAAACTATCTCTCTATGCTTTGCATCTTGAAAATTTAATTCCTGATGGTTGTAAACACCATCCTTGTTAAGCCCAGGTACTATTGTTACATTAACTTTTCCATCGCCACCATCGACTTGTCCTTGCGAGAGAAGTCTCTCTTCAAAATTTACTCTAGTAACAGAACAATCAGGTTGACTTTTTTCGTCACTTCCCATTGTAACACCGACTTCTTCTAATGTCGAAGAATTTTGATTCCAATAACTGCTGTTTTGTATTTCTTCGTTGTTTACCGAATATAGATTTTCAAAATGTTTATTAAATGTGTCAATATTTCCTCTTTGATTTACAATAAAAAAGTTCAATGTGTTCAAGCAAGGTTTACCAGAGTCTGTAGATACAGCAAAGTTTTTCAGCTTAAATTCAACGTATATCTTCTCTAGAATAAAATCTTCATTAATGAAATTGCTTACATCTATTTCAACTTCATTGTTACCTCTAAACCTCTTACTAAAAGGAAAACCAAAGTTTGTTATTGGATTAGACAATGATGTAGTATCAAAAAAAGCTTTGCCGTTTGTTGGATTTCCGATTATATCATTACTATACAGTGTAAGAGGATTGTTAGTAATTGCAGCGTTAGAAAAATTATTAATACTAGAAAAATAATTGTACTTGTTGTTACCTAGAGAATAATATGTATTTGAATCGTTAATAGAATTATTATCTAAGTAGACTGTATTGTTATTTAACGCTAAAAAGTATAGATTTTCATGATTTTTTACTAAAGGTAGATTTTTCGAGGATGTAGTATTTGAATAATCGCTAACGTCGTTATTTAAGTTAAATGATAGGTTTAAGTAGTTTTTATTAAAGTTTATATTTATTTCTTCAAAATTCTTTTTAACTTCGTATCTTTTGTTTTTAAAGTTATATATTATTTTCTCATAATCAGATGTTTTATCTACTAAGTCTTTTTTTGAATTGCTAAAATTAATTTCGTAATCTACGAATTCGTCATTAAAAGATTTAAATTTGTCACTGCTTAGTTCATCAACATAGTTTGAATATATTACGTGCTTATAATCTTCTGGATTGACTATTTTTTGAACGTCAAAAGAGCTATCCTGGGCAAAATCATTTGGAGTATTTACAACCCTGTTTTTGGTCTCAAAGTCGCCTTCAACATATTTTCTTTCTATTCCAAGTGTCGAGTTTACAGTTTTAGTATTAAAAATAATCGTATTTGAATCATCAAATTGTATTTTATCCAGATTTTTTTCATCTTCGCTATGGAACACATCTCTTAATACGAAATTATTTAAATGACTATCAACCCTCAACTCTTTTCTAAAGTTTTGAGTCAATATGCCTGACTTGTTAATGTTACCAGATTGTTTAGTTCTTTTTTTAGGCATTAGTCGATACTTTCATAAAATCCAATTGAGTCTCTTCCCGAGCTATACTCTTTATTTATATCTTTACCGTGTGCAGAGTAAATAATATCTTCTATTATATCATCATTTTTGGTTTTGTTAGAAAGTATTTTGTCATTAATATCACTATCAGAAAATTTGTATATATTATTTGTTATCCAGCTATAATTTTCGTTATTTGTTCTATCTCTAAATACTTGAACATTACTTTCTTTGAATGCAAAGTATCTTGCTTCTTGCGAGTGTGCTTGTTTAAAGACACTTATATTATTGACATCTTCAATATATTTGCCAGTATCAGCATCCCAAGTATAATTTAATCTTTGAAGAACTTTTTTTAATGTGTTGTTTGTCAAGTAAACGTTGTCTATATTGTCTTCGAAACAAAATGTATCTTCATCATCTTTTCTATAGTGTTGTTTAATTACATTGTTTAATTTAAAAGCTGACTTACCTTTACCTAAACCATTTTCTCTAAAACCTTTTAGTTTCGCAATGCTATCTTCAGACATTTTTATTTTATCAACGTTAGAAAAAGCATCAATTCTGCCACCTCTAAAATAAAAATTAGAGTAGTTAAAAGAAAAGTGGTAATCAAATTCAGGATGACTAAAGTTTTCTAAAAGGAGATTATTTGAATGTACAGGATTAGTTTTGTCAAAAAAAGGTTTATTGACAACTTTTGCATTTAACACGTTTCCATCTGTACTGTTTAAACTTCCAATATTTCTAGTTACAAGATTAGAAGAAAAGTTCTTAATTGTTCTTTCGTTTTCGCTGAATGGTTCTATATTTTCAATGTTAGCATAACTCTTATTATTTTCATTAAATCTATCTTGCGTTACATTTTCTTGATTAAATCTCTGATCGTTATAAGAAAATATAAGTTTGAAAAATTTATTTTTATTTCTTTCAAAAAAGCTAAAATTATCTGCTGTATTATTTACATACGATATGTTATTTATATCTTCAATTACATTATAATTTATGCTTACATTTCTTGATTCATTAAAAACAGCATTTCTTGGTGTATTAACATTGATTTTTTTTATAGCCATTATGTTATTCTACTTTTTATTATAAAACTAAAATCAGAGTCATCTGATTTACGATGACTCGTAGTATTTGCATTGTCTTTATGATATTGATACTTTGTATTTTCGTCAAAAACAGGTAAATTGTTGTTAATCATTTTATATTGATACTTGTTTCTTTCAAGCGCGTGAGACTCATATACGAAATTAAACCCCTTATACTTGGCTTTAGACGGAATACAAGTAAACAAAAGCTCTTCTAGAATATTATCAAAATATTTATACATCTGATATATCTCGTTAACATCTATTTCTCTCTCTAATCTTTCAAAGTATTTGTCTCTTAACAACTTTAAGTCTGTATACGAATCTTCGTAAAGATTAGCTGTTTGTGAAAGCTTGTCAGTAAAAAGCTTGTTTACGTTAATTATTTTAAGTATATCTTGATTTAAAAAGTTAACCATAGAAAAGTCTATGCTTAATCTTATATCCTTAGAATAAAGATAATCTGGAGATACTCTAGGAACATTTGTCAAATTATGATTTGAATATTGATCTTTAAATTTATTACTTTCAAAAGAGTTAATGTAAATAAAATTGTTGCTTTTTGGAAAGTCTACTTCATAATTCTGGCTTAAACTATGTATTTTTCTTACTTTGAAAGGATTATAACTTGTAATACTACTTCCTAAAGTTAAAAAAGATTTATTGAAATTAGTTAACTTGCTGTGGTTTAAATCTATTAATGACAATATTGTGTATTTTCTAGATGTACTGTCAAATTCAATACTTTTTAATTTTTGAAACAAGTCTATATTTAAAATAGCAGAGTCTGTCCCGTCATCAAGAGAAACAGTTGTCAATGCTTTACATTTTAAAAACAATTCTCCAGATGAAAAACTTTTATTATAAATCCTAAAGTTTGATATTCTCCCTGAAAAGTTTGTTTCGTATGATAAGTTTGTCAAACGTAACGCTTCAATCTCATATTCTGTATTAAAACCTATTGTAAATCTATTGTCTAGATTTCTTTTTGCTGTTATGTTTATTTTTGTTTTAATACTAACTTCATTCAACTCTTTTGAATAAAAATTATCTCCAGTACTTGAAATAGACAAGATGTATTTATAATAAGTCAAATCGCTATCAGAACTTTCAATCTGTTTTCTTCTTAAACACACATGATGTACTTCGCCGTTTAAAAGACTTACATCATCAATAACAGCTGTTTTAATGTTGTCATTGTCATCATCATCATTGACATACAATTTAAGCAGTCCACTTTTATTTTGCTTATTCTGTCTTTCAAATACAATATTAATATGTGGCCTATCATAGTTAAACGAAGAAGCTACATTATCTAATCTTAAAAGTGATTCATTTAAGTTGTAAATCGATGTCTTTTCAGTCGAATAACTGAAAAGACATTCAACAGACCAATCTTTGCTAATATCCAACAAATTATCACTAACACTATTATTATAAGCAGGTGTAGTAAATAAAATCCTGTTGTTTGTCTCGCTCTGCTTGAACAATTCTTCGCCACAAGAAAAATCAATTTCTTTAAAGCTAATTTTCTTTGAATATAAGTTGTTGTTTATATTAAATTTATTTTGACCATTAAACTCTTTTATTGAAATAAATTTTGACGCCTCTAAGCCGAACGAATTAAAAACTGAATTTATACTAGAAATCGTTCCTTTTGACATTAAAATGTCTTTAGAATTTATTAGAAATCTTTGCCACAAGTTGTTTTGTATTTGTCGGATGCTTATGTCTGATATTACTTCTTCGTGCGTCAAGTTTTTGTTGTTTAGTTTTTCTAAAACTGGGTATGGCAAAATCTCTTTAAAATTATAACCAGATAACTTTAATGCTAAAGGAAGCAAAATGCCGTTTATCTTTTTATTGTTATTTAAATTGTCGTAATTAACATCAATTAGACTCGTTATTGAATCAATATACATTTTAAGTTGATCAAAAAATCTTGCCCATATAGAAAATAAATTTACCATTTTTTGATTTGCTGGAGACTTTACACCTATAGTTGAACTCAAGTCTGCAGTAACTTTGTTTTCATTTATATACGTATTTTCAATATTATCGAAGTCAGAACCTTCGATAAAAATATTTTTAGGTAAAAGTTTCCAGAAAGAATTAGGGTTTGCTAAATCATATTGCTTAGCTGCTTCCAGTATTTTGTTTTGAACTTCCAGCGAATTAGTAAAACTAGGAAACAACACGGGATTTAATTCTAACGATTCATATTTCATAGGTGTATCAACATCATTAAATATTGCCCTTAGAGAAGAAACATTCTCCTTTGAAGCAACGTTATTATTGTTGTATATAACGCCGTGCATCTTATTACCTGAATGATCTAATACTATATGATTGTTTACATAAACGCCACTAGGCTCATTAAATCTAAAGTATAGTTTCAAGGTAGACTTTGAATGAATATTTTCGTCTTTCTCTACAGCAATTGTCTCTCTATTTCTAGACTCACCAGCAAAAATTTTTAATTCATCTAATAATCCTATAAAACTATAATCTTTAGTAGCGTCAGACAAGGAACTACCTTGTATTGTTGTTACGTGTGTTGTTCCCTTCCCTAGGGTAAAATCTATATTGTTAAAATCATTATCAAATGATAAATTAGTTCCTTCACCACTTGTAGAAGTAATCGCTGGTATGCTATCAATAAAAACCTTGCCTAAGATAGACATTGTATTGTTTACTTCTTCTGTACTAAAAGAAATATTAACATGACTCCAGCTATCTAATTTTATGCTCGTAGAACATTTTTGGCTTTCATCTTTATTACTAATTAAAAAGTTTATATCACAATTTGTTCCGCTGAAATTATCTAGATATATTGTATAACCATTGTTTGAGTTTGCTTTTTGAAGAACTATTTGCTCATTTTTGGTGACATTGTTGTTTATGTCTAAAGGGTGTATCCAGAAATCAAAAGAGAATGTAAAGTTATTTGTTAAGTTTAGAAGTCCTGTTTTAATTTTCTTCTTGTAGTCGTTTAACAACCACCCGTTTCTATCTTTTAACTTAACATAATGACTTCCATCAAATCTTAAATACCCAATATTTTTTTCGTGTTTGTTTTTTAAAATAAATCTCGTATATCCGTCTAAACTCCTAAGATAATCGACAACATCTCTTTCAGTGCCATCGTAAGGATACTCGTTAAATATTTTTTTAAATGAGTAGTTAGTCTTTTCTATTGCTGAGTCAAAAAATACGTGCTCTTCAAAATTATTAAAATCAACACTTTCAATCTGTTGCGTTGAAAAAAAACCGTCGTAACTGTCCAATCTATCAAAATACTCATTTTCATTTTGATTATATAATTCTAAAAAGCTTTTCAAAGCCATACTTGAATCGCTTTTAGCACTAGCAATGTTAGAAGAAGCGACAGAGTTCTTGAAACCATTAATATTATTGTTACTGAAACTGTTTTTTATAGTAAGACTACTAGACATTTATTAAAACCTTATTGAAAAACTTTTATCATATAATACATTTTCTAGTAAGCTAACTTCATCGTTGTAGTAAAACTTAAAATTAACTCTTCTGTTCTTATATATTTTGCTAGCAAAAAAGTTCATTACATAACTTGAACCATCATATAACATTTCATTAGCATTAATATCAGCTTCACTTCTTTTAATTAGAATTTCACCTGTGTCAACATCATACAAAGAATAATATACTTTTCCTATATTTTCACTTGATAAATCTATAGGAACATTTACAGCTTTATATTCTCTTTTAAGATCAATAAAATCTATAACTACTTTCACTATAGAATCATCAGCATCTAAGACGTTGTTAAGCATTTTTATGCAAGGTTTTAATAATCTTAAGTTTTCTATAGAAGAAGTAACTTCTGACTTGTGGAATGTTATTGACTCACTCTTTATATCTATTGTACTTGAACCATTATCATAATAATAATTAAAGCTTACCTTTATGTTGTCTTTTGAAGTAATATCTGTCTGTATATTAGCATTAAATCTGCTAATTAGCGCGTTAGGTATCGTAAACTTTTTAACACCTTGCTTAATAGTTCCTCTGTAATCTCTAAAATTAAAACCGGTTATTATATGACTATTAGCACCGTCATCTAATAAGTTAGTGCCAGCCGCATTTTTATATTCTAGTCTAACTTTAACGTTGTAGTTTTCATTAAAGTTTTCTAATTTTGATACCTTATTATATAGATAGAAAATTTCTTCATTATCAAAATATCTTTTTTTAGTTTGATTTTCAATATTTTGAACTTTGTTTTCATCAATATGAACTTCTATTCTCGGATGCTTTATCTTGCTATTTAATTGAACGCTACCAAGCCTTTTAACAAAATATGTATATTCATCAAAAAGATTGTCGATGTCAAAACTGATGATAAAATTTGAACTCTGTATGTTGGTGTTCATATACTCTTTAAAGTAAGATGTTATATCAAATGTAATGTCTTCATTTCCTCTTGTTATACTTTCTTTTTGACTTTTAAATAGATAATAGTTGTTAACACAGTCATCTTGCGATATTGATGATGTATTTGTCCAATTTGTACTGTCATTTATTTTTTGAAAATTAGTGAAACCACTATCAGAGAAATTGTAAACATCTGAACCAATTCCTTCCTCAAATGATACATTGTTTTTTAAAATACTTAGCTTTGTATTATAATCTTTCGGCCTTGTGTTTGCTTCGCCTACATCAAAAAGTTTTAAATAAACCTTATAGTTTGAGTCTGTACTAAATGCAGAATTATTCATATCATAGATATGCTTTTCTTTTAAAGCAGCTAAATCAAAATTTAATAATATTGCTGAATGTTGTATTCTTATAAAATTAGTTAAGCTAAAGTTTGAATTTTCATCATAAACATTTGGATTTTCACCAATTTCTCCTTCTACATCTTGCTCTAACAAAATTCTTTTGTCATCAAGTTTAATGGCAGTGATGTTTAATGTAAGCGAAGAAAGCAATTGATTAGAGCCACCATTGACAGTTTGATCCATTACATTTACATTATTAATAGCATTTATTACTTTTTGTAGCTGATTTACACCAGCCGAAGTACTATCTATTCCAATGATAACTTTACCAGAAGCATCTACTCTACCGTCATCATGCGATACATTTCTATTTATTATAAAAGTAACTGTGTTATTGTTAGAATCTTTTAAAATGAAAGTTTTAGTATCAACAAAATCTATTGAAGAATCTATTATAGTAAAAACTGCTCGGGCCTTGATTTTTTTATTTTCCTTAGCAATTTTAAACAAATCAAGTGTAGAAGCTTTTCCTACATTAGAAAATGTTGCGTCTGTTACACCTAGATGTAGATTTGTTACATATGTATCTTTTTTCGCCAATTCAGTAATTATCATTAATTCTTCCTTTAACCACTAACAATTTCAATATCAAGTGAAGGATATTTTAGTTCGAATATGCCACCTTGCGGAGGATAAACTATTCCATCTAAATAGCTTTCTCTAGAAGAAAATCTATTTGAATTGTAGCTGACATTTAAATTTGATTGTTGTTGTGTAATGTCACTATTAGTTTTGGGTCTTACAATAGTTTTGTAGTTTGATATAACAGTAACAAGCCCGGGACAAGATAAAGCAAGAGAAATAATGTCATTTACATTTATTCCTTCACCAATCTGCAGTGTTTCAAATCGCATGTTTTGATATATTTTTGATCTTACTTGCGCTATAACTGATCTTGAATCATAACTTGGCGAAATCTTAATTTTAAGGTATAAAGAGAAATTATAAATAGGCGTGTCAATAATATTAAGACTGTCGCCAATCAGTCGATACTCGTTTAAAAATTTAGATAAATTGATTTTTATAGCATCATTTGCATGAACATAATGATCATCATCATTTTTGCATATTATAAACAAGTCTTTAGCAGACTTTGTGTATGGATTGCTAACTATTGCTGCTTTATGAATTTTACCAAATTCTGACGGCATAGTATATATTCTAGCCAACAAATCTTCATGATTAACAATTCTTGATTGTCTTTTTAATGCTGTTGGAATTTGATCTCTTAAATCTTCTAGTGATAGACTGTTTGTGCCACCTACAGCCTCTTCTTCATTGTCAACGCCAATTGTGCTACTAATTATGTTAATTATACTTTTAATGCTATCGCTAGAATTATCTGCTACATTTGGGAATTCTATTCTTAAATCAATTATTTCATCAATTGTATTTGCGCCAACGTTATGCCTTATTCCGCCACCGCATTTGTATCTTATTGTCAATGTTTTTCCTGCTGGTGATACTCCTAAACTATCGCTATTCAATAGCCTTTTCGGATCTAAGGAGTTTCTAGACAAATAGTCTTTTCCTAGAAGTGGAAGCGACAAATAATCTTCTGGATTAGTTAGTATATTGTCTTCAATAATATGACCGCTGCCGTTACCAAATCTTACAGTTGACAAGCCAGAATCAAAATTGTTTTCAACAATAAATCTAAACGAAGCAGGTTTTACTTCAAAAAAAGTGTCTATGCCATTTTCTATTTTCTCATAAACTGTGTCTTGAGATAAAAATTCAACTTCTTTGTAGTCATTATAATCATTATCAATTACTTTTAATATTTTAGTTACATTTTGATTAGAAATAGTATAACTTAAAAAATTGCCAGCTTGATCTTCGTCGAATGAAACACTTTCACTAAAAACGTCACCTGAAACACAGATGCCTTTTTTAATTAATATTAAAGAAGTAGGAGCGCCTGCATCATTTGTCTCAGATATAGTTATTTTGTCATATGACTTTATAAAGTCAACATCTTCTTCTAAGACAAAATTAATTCCTTCAACTGATGACAGTTTTGTACCGGACTTAATTATAGGCAAATATTTTTCGTCAGGAACTAAAGTATTTGACGTTTGCTGTCCGTTTGCAGGAATTTCAATATAAAAGTCTACATAAGCACTTGAAGGTGAAGCGTAACCAGATTCAACGCCAGCTTTTCTTAAATGGTTTATTAGATTATAATCGCTAGATGAAGTTTCATAGTCTAATTCGTTAAATTGTTGTTCTACGTAAAAGCTCAATGATTCACCAACTAATGATGCAAAATCCAAAAACATTCCTCCCAAAGAAGCTTCTGAAAAGTCTTGAATTTGATTACTAAAATTACTTTTTGCGTAATTTAATAATTCATTTCTAAATCCATCAAAATCTTTTTTTATTACTCTATTTTTGTTTTGATAGTTTTTTAATCTATTTTGAAATTTTGGGTTTGCCACTTTTTACCTCGATACTTGAAGTTTTAAATTAATTTCATTTTTAATATCATTAAATATATAGTATATTTTTATGTCGTAATAAGGATCACTGTTAACTGTTGATTCTATATAACTTGACTCAAAATCTTTAAGCGTAATAAAGGGCATATAAATACCAACAGCACTTTTAATTTCGTCCATAGCAATTTGATCAATGTTTTCATTACTACTTAAATTATAAAGATCAATTAAACCAGTTCCAAAATCAGGTCTGCCGAGATATTCACCTTTTCTAGTCAAAATTAAATTTTTTAAATTTACCTTAGTTTGCTCATTCAAGTCATAAGTCATTGCAAATAATGACTCACTCGACTTTTTAGAATTCTGTAATGGTAAAACAATACCTATAGGAAAAAAATTTTCATTTTCTATAAAATTATTTCTTTTTATTTTTTTATCTAGCTCTTTTATATTACGGCCAGAATTTTTAAATAAGTATTGTGACATAAAAACCTTCGTATATTCTTTGTTAATAAATATTAAATAATCAAGATTATCAAGAAGTTTTAGTAAATTTACTTAATAATAATTCTAAGTTATCAACTATACTCTGTATCCTCAAAGAATATTCTTCATCTTTGTTTACTCTAAAATCTATTATTTGTTTATCAAACTCATCGATCGGTATTCCTTCTATACTTTTTTCGTTTTCCTCTACTATTTTAAAAAAAGCATTAAAAGGTGCGTTTAGTGGTATTAATGGGGGTGCCTTTGTTGCTTTATCAAGTGCCCCGGCAAACTCTTTAATATACCCATTAAGATTTTTTAATGTATCTTTCGTAGAAGAAGATACGTCTTTTGACTTTTTAAACAAATCTTTAGTTAAATTTAAAGTTTCTATCTGGACTGTTAATAACTCTTCTAAGAAATCGTTTAATCTTTCACCTAGAACAAGGCTTTGGTTTTCGTTGCTATGACCAAGATATACCATGGCTGATTTGCCGTGTTGCTTTTCTTTTAGTCTATTAAAAGAACCAATTAATATTTTATGTCCGTCTAACAGTATATTTCCTGACTGGTTGAGGGATATCTGTGTAGGGCTATTGTCATCGCTATTTGTCTGGATTAACTTTATATTATTGTTTTCTGAGTAGATATTTTTATGTGTACAAAACAAAATGCTGTCTGATACGCCTGTTATGCTAGAACCTCCGTGAAACGAGTCTAAAAGAGGTTTATTAATGTCGGGATAAATTGCTGGGACTTGAACTGAAAAGACGTTTTTATTCTTAATAAACGAATTAACAAAAAAATCTAAACTTAAATTTGTTATATCATTAAGAGAAAGCAAATTATTTTTTTGAATTTCGATACTTTTAGTATTATACTCAGATATATTAAAGCAAGAAGCATTCGTGTTATAACTTTTTATTCTATCGTTTTTGTTGTTTAATAAGTTTGTACCATAAGCATCCAAACCTAACTTTTTTACTATACCCTCATTTACAAAAGACATATCTGACTTAATAGTTTCGTAATGAATTCCATTCCAAACTTGTGCACCTATTATGTCTGTGTCAAACTTTATTACTCTAACCTTATTAGATATTTTTTGCTTATTAGTCTGTACTTGATCAAACTCAAATTCTTCTGGTGGTTTATTTTTAGTATATTCTCCACGCCCTGCAATCAATTCAATATTTCCATACCTATGTCCTGATTCAAATTTGTCATTTTCGCTTGACAAACTTATCATATTATTATATGTTCCTTGAAAAACTGCATCTTCTGGTTTTTTAATAAACTTTGCTGTAGGTTTTATTTCATAATCGTCTATGGTTTTTGTAATATATGAAATTTTATTGTTTAAATACTTTAATTCTTTGTTTTCACCAATCGTGTTATGAACAAAAATAGAGTTTGCTTTAGAGTTTGAATCTTTTAATGTATCTAACTTTTGTTTGACATTTTTACTATTGTCTGCACGCGATTGATTAAAACTTTTCCTGCTTACATTAAATATTTCATCTTCTCTGTTGTCATAACAGTAACCAGCATCTTCAGTAGTAAAATAACTGTGTGCTCGTCCTAGATAATATGCATTAATTTCATAGAATTTTTCTACATCTGATATTTCACTTATTTCTTGGAGCCATATTGTTTCCCCAACCTTTATAGGTAAACCTAAGTGCGAAGAAACAAACGGAATAGATATTAAAAAACTATGAGAAATATTGTTATTATTACCAGATACAATCTTCACAGCAAAAGCAGTCTCTGCTGGGAGTTTTTTTAAAAAATTTACGTAACCAATATTTGAAAAAACTGACGGGTTTGTATTAAAAAACTTAGATTTGACGCCAATTTCGCTTAGATTTGTATCGATTAGCGAAGAATCACCGACATCATCACCAATCATATAAAGAACTCTTGCTTTTACAAACATAATTTAACCGTTAATCTGACTAAAAATATCATCTGTTGACACTACTTCAGACTTTTCTTCTTCTTTAGCAATCAATTCAGCAAGCTTCAATATTTGATCATTTGACTTGCTCATTCTTTCAATGTATTTTGACATTATTGCTCCTATATTCATATGTTCATTAACACCACCTTGCATTGAAATATATGCATCATTAAATAACAATTTAGACTTTTCTCTATCTTCTATCGCATTTTCATATATTTCCTTCCACAACATTTTCTTTTTACTCTCTAAAGAGTCAATAGAATCAAGAATATCAGCAAAATTTTTTATTTGATTCTCTTTTTTTTCATTGCTGTCGATTTTTTTTGAAATACTACTTATACTTTTATCATTCATATTAAACCTCAAAACCAGTCAAACATCATATCAGGACCAACAGTTTTCTTGTAATGTTTACGTATACTAGATAATGAAGAACTTAACTCAGCGCTGTTTAGTCCTGATATCTCTCTTAAGTATACAAAAATTGCACGCTTATTTAAATAATCCAAACTATCAATATTGTTAAATACATGATGTATCGCGTTTATACACCTTATGTCTCTATTGTCTTTTAGCTGCTCTTTAATGTAACATATCATTTCATTTATTGTATCATGTTTTTCTTTTTTGAGCATTACTTCTTCATGAGATAGTTCTATATCAATTTCAGACAAACTTCTTCTTTCGTCCAACGTAAAGTCTGCAGGTACATCAATACAGACATTTCTTCTTGCATTTTTCAATAGACGCCGGGAGTTTATAGTTAGCCAGTTTTTAGCAACTACATTAAAATAACTAAATGCCTTAGTTCCGTTATCTGGATTCCATTTGTGTAATGTCTCAAATAAAAAAGCAACACAATCAGACTTTAAATGTAAAATGCTCTCATTTGCAGATTTATAATTATAAACAGAAACTAAGTTGTGAACTAATTCTGTAAATGCTGGGTGTATGTGATCGCTATATAAAGAATCTTTTCTTCTTTTTGTTACACACTTTTGATATTCAACTATTTTTTCTTGAGTTACGCTAGTAAAATAATAATTTCTTTTTTTTTTAGACTTAACCTTTTTTTTAATCTGATTTGTCATTATCTTCCTTTTCTTCATTAAATCTTAAGTCTTTCGGGCTTAGCTTATTTGCAATGTACAATATTGATAGCTTTACATCCTTTAATTCGCTAAGCATTCTTTTAATTTCAGGACTATCAAAAAACAAAGGTATCTCTAATATGTTAACTATTTTTGTATATTTTTCATCAATAATACTCAAGCATTCTTCTACAGTTTCTTGGGTATTTATAATAATTAATGCAAACTTTATACAGAAATATCCGAAAAAAACTGTCAAAACAAAAAAAACAATACATAATATTTCTAAATAGTAATTCGAAAAATAGTTCATTTATAAATATTCCTTTAATGCTTTGTCATAGTTGTTAAAAATTTCTTTTCTACAATAATTTTTAACAACTTCTGATTTTAATTTGCGTGATTTTTCTTTAATTTTTTCATAGCTTTTGTAGGAATATTCAAGTTGTTTTTCAACACTCTCTTTTCTAACTATTGCCCACTTTGATTTGTTAACAAAGATATTATTGTCAATTTTTTCTTTAGGTAAAAAACTTAAATCGTAATCAACACTTAAAAAATCATTATTTAAAAAATCTAAGTGTCCTGACCAGTTTGTAGCTATAATAGGCAAACCACACCTCGCTGACTCTAACAAAGGAAGTCCGTATCCTTCTCCTTTTGTAAGTGTTAAGTAACAATTGACTTTTTTATGTGTATACAAAGAATACAACTCATTAATAGACATTTCGCCGTGTAGTATATATATTTTCGGATATTCTGCGTCACCTTTGATTTGTTTTATAATACTACTGAAAATTTCTATTGTTTTATTTCTGTCAAGTGTTGTAGATCTCCCAATAGAAGTTTTCAATATCAATCCTACTTTTTTGTCATCCTTAAATTGTTCGCAAAAATATCTTAAAGTTTCAATTAAATTTTTTCTATCACATCTTTCATCTTCAGAAGTTAAATGTCCGATAGAAAGATAGTTAAATTCTGTATTTACTTTTTCTAGAGCGTCGTATAAACCTTTAGAGCTCTCTTTGTCTAATTTATCAAAGTCTGAATGGTAGTGCTCAGCAATAACTGTTATTTTATCATTCAGCTCTTTCTTTTGACTTTCGTCTTTTGCAGAGTTTAAAACAACTTGTTTTGTAAAACTACTTGGAACAACAACTAAATTCATAGATAGAGTTTTTTTAATCCACGATTGCGCACAAATATCAGTTTCAACATAAGCTGAAATTCCTATGTTTTTTCTTGCGAACGTTGTATTCCACTCATTAGGGAGCTGTATGTGTATTCCTAAGTCGTACTCATTACTAAATGTATTGTTAATATCAATAGCTGAGTCTATAATCTTACCTACTAACCCATTTTCGCCTTCTTTGTTTACAAGCCAAGAAGTATTTCCCCACGGCAAAATAGAAGAATAGACGTTGACATCTTTTTTGTTTAAAAAATAATCAAATACTTGTCTACTATGATAACCATATCCTGATATTGATAATAATGGACCTACGATCAAAACGTTTTTCAATTAAAATTCCTCTAGATAAATATTTTGTCTATTTTTCTTCCAATTTTCTATAGTATAAACAAGAGAATCGTGCCACATATCTATTGTTTTTTCGTAAGAAAATTCTTTTTTTGCATATTTTTTGACTTTAAGAGAAAGATTTTGCCTTGATTTTGAATCTAAAGAATACATTTTTAATATACCTGCAGCAACATCTTCGGTAGAAACATAGTCTTCATATATGTAAGGAACGTTTTGACTTCCTACAAGATTTTTTAAAACAGGTCTGATCGCAACACCATTTTCAGAATTATCTCTATGATCAATTACTTGTCTTGTTAATCCGCCCGTTGTTATAGATACAATAGGTGTACCAGTTTGCATAGACTCAAGAGTTGACAAGCCAAAACCCTCAGCAAAGCTTATATTCAATGTAATATCTGCTATGTTGTACATTATATTCATTTCATCAAAATCAATCTTGTCAGTTGATATTGCAACGTTTTTTTCTATGTTTAACATTTTTATAATTTTAGGAATATTAACACCTTCATTATCAAAAGGGTCAGTATGTAATATTAAAATTGCGTCTTTCTTATCTGTTTTATCTATAAACAATTTCCAAGAATTCAATAAGTCGCCAGGTCTTTTCCTCTTTGCATTACGATTTGCCCAAAAAGCAACAAAATGATCTTTTTTGTCTTCACCTAAAACTTTAATCTTATATTTTAGCTTTTCTTCATCAGATATTTCGTAAAAAATATTTCCTGGTATCGCATGAGGTATAAATCTAGACTTTTCTGGAAAATTCTCAGAACACATCTGATATGTTAAATAAGAATGACAGTTAATAGCGTCTGTTGCTTCATACATCCAATTATTAAATAGAGGAGTAGGTCTATTATCCCATACATGCCACCAAAAAATAGGACATACTTGGTGGATTTCGTCTTCTATTTCAAAAAGCCAAAGAAAAAATCTTGGATCAGCAAAGAGTATAATTGCTGATGGTTTTTCTGTAACGAGAATATTTCTCATCATATCTTTATTACCAAAACCGTCTACTGGTTTAATAACAAAATCATCATTAATTTGTTTTAAACTATAGTCTGAGTGCTTTATCGCAGCGCCTAATTGCTTAAATGACCAACGATCTTTTCTTATTAAACCGTTTATTAAGTGTCTAGTCTGTACTCCTACACCACTTGTTGAAAGTGCGTGATCGCTTAAAACTATTATCTTTTTTTTACTCAATACTCAGTCTCCTGTCTTTATTATTCTAAGAACAATTCTCTGTATTGTAAAATTCACAAAACATACACGAATTTCTATTCTTCAGATGCCTTTTTTGTTCAACAGTTTTTAACATACTACTCATCATTTTCAAAGACTTTTCCATAGTTTTAGGTCCTGTTGGCACCTTTATTAATTGACAAGTTTTTTCTATTTTCTTTACTTTTTTCAACAAAACAAAACCGCAATTAATTTCATTCAAAGGAATGTTATGCTTTTTAGCCCAAAAGTGTTTATATAACACCAACTGCGAAATAAAAGAAATATCTTGCTGTTTTTTTCTATCCCACCCTCTTGCTGATGAAGTCTTCCAGTCTATTATCCAATATCTATCACCTTTACTCGTAGGAACCTTTAAAATACAATCTATGTAACCTTTAAACTTTTTATGATTAAACCCTATGTCTTCAAATAGTTGTTCTTCTGCGTTAAACAGAGTGTATCCAGGAAAGTTTTCTTCTAAGAATCCCGGCAATCTTTCAAGACAAGCATTTGACCAATCAACCCAGTTTTCTATGTTATTATGTTTATATTTCCAGCCCTGTACGTTTGCTTTATTTTCTTGTAATGTTATGAAATCATTACTATCGAATCCGAGCTTACTCCAAGTTTTTTCTATTTTTTCTTTAATCGAATCAAAATCAACAATGTCTTTTTTTAAAAAATGTTCAACTGCATCGTGTATTATAGTTCCATAATGAAGATGAGGTGAGTCTTCAAATGTACCTATTTTGTCAATATACAAGAGTTTATGACGCCACCCACAATCTTTCCACTGTTTTATTTCAGAATAAGAAATGTGCTCTTTTACAATAGTCATAATAGACCTCACTTTCAATATTATTATAATAAAAGTGAGTCAAATTTATAAATTTAATATTAAAGTAACCAGATTAATGCTTGTTTAATAAAAGCTGATTATATTAGTATTAAATCATATTGAGCTATACAGCCCAACACACATCAATTTGCTGTGTCAGACGATCAGATTATCAGCCAATTAGTACCGTCTGATATCATTGTTATTGCGCTGTATTGTGTTGTCAATACAAATGTCGTTGATCCGTCGATTGTCTCAGAACTATGACCATCAACAGTAACGTTAGCTGTTCCTAAACGTTTGACGTGAACCTTTTTACCTTCAATACTTGCTGCTGTCGGTAGAGTTGCTGTAACTGCTGTACTACCGTTACTTACTGCATAAATAACTTCAAGGGAGTTAAAGTTTGAAGCATTTGACGGTGTAAGAGAAACTGTAAAGTTTGATGTTGTTTCCGCTTTAACTTCTGGGGGAAGACTACTACCACCACTAGCAGCAGACCAAACTACTTTAGAGTTTGAGTTGTCCCAAGTTAATACCTGACCGTCTGAAGGAGAATCTTGGCCAATCTTAGTCACTTCACCAGAAGCATCAATTGTTATTGCTGCAGTGCCACCAGCTTCTTTAATAGATCCACCGTCATCAAGGATAATGTCACCTGTCACTGTAACGTTTCTATTAAATGTCGCATCACCTGCTTCAGAACCATCAAGTGTAAGCATTGTAATATCAGATGAACCGTCTGTTCCCTTGAAGATAATGTCTGTATCATTACCTTGAGCATCAATCGTAATATTACCTGCTGATGTCGCAAGAGTAACTGCTGCGTCGCCAGTTGTCAAATCATCAGCAGCTCCTGCGCCGATATATGTCTTAAGATCAGAAGCAGGAATTGTCTTCATTGTACCTGCATCATTAATAATAACACCGTCAGCATCTGCTACAGTTATTGAAGACCCAACAGATGTTCCGCCATCAAGTAAATTAATCTCTGCAGTTGTCGCAGTCACGTCATCTAATATGTTTAGCTCTGCTGCTGTTGCTGTTACTAGTGTTCCACCGAGTTTCAAACCTTCAGCAGAACCATCGTGATCTGATATGTCAACAGTTGAACCACCTGAGGCATTACCGATAATTGAAAGTGCTGTCCCTATAGAGTTAGAAGCGCCACGAAGAACCCTGAAATCAAGCTCCCCTCTGAAGTCCCCGGTGGCAACATTATTAATAGTTCCTCTTACATCACAGTAAGAATACAAAACACCACTGCCTGCTTTCCCAACAAAGTCTAAAGAACCAATAATATCGCCATTTCCACCATTTGCTGGGAAATGATAAAATTCAAGCTGCGGCCCTCTAGCAACATCTCCTGAACTCTTTAGTGTAAGTTTTGGTTCGTCTGTACCTGCGCCTGTTAACCAAAGATTTAATCCAGTATCATGTACATGCTCAAAGTAAACTTCATTATTATCACCAAAAAATAATTTTGCATTGTCTGAATCTAATTTAATATCATGATTAAAGACTGCTGTACCTGCATCAGAACCATATAATGTTAAGAACGTTGTATCGGAACCGCCATCTGTTCCCTTGAATATAATGTCTGTGTTGTCACCTTGTGCATCTAAAGTAATGTTACCTGCTGATGTCGCAATAGTTACTGCTGCGTCACCAACAGAAATATCATCTGCAGCTGTTGCACCAGCCCCAATATATGTTTTAACGTCTGAAAGGGCTACTTGCTTCATTGTTCCGGCATCATTAACAATAACTCTGTCAGCGTCAGCCAATGTAGTTGATGTAGCAGATGTTGCGCCATCAAGAAGATTAAGTTCAGCAGTTGTTGATGTTACGCCATCAAGTAAGTTAAGTTCTGCAGCAGTTGATGTTACTAATGTTCCACCAAGTTTAAGGCCTGAGTTTGCGCCATCATGTCCTGAAACATCGACAATTCTATGGCCAGAAGTATTACCTACAAGTTTCAATGCTTCTGCAGCACTATTACCTGCAGGATAACCATCAGTAGATGGATAGAAGTATATACCACCTGCCTCAGAATTTGTAGTTGTATCTTCAATTTTAAAACGAATAGAGCCGTATTCGTGATCACCTGCAGCAGCGTTTTTACTATGAGCTGCCACTTCAGCAATAATATCATTAGCAGCGGGCGAAGCAGTTTCGCTAAGGAATGTCAATTGAGAAAAGGCTGATGCTGTAGCGAATGCTGTCTTTAAGACAAATTCTGGTTTACTACCTGCATCAGTTGTAAGATCTAGTATAAGACCTGTGTCTGGATTATGCTCTAAGAATACATCATCATTCGCGCCAAAGTATAATTTTGATGAATCACTTTGCAATTTAATGTCATTGTTGAATATAGCTGTACCTGCATCAGAACCGTCTAGCGTCAAGAATGTTGTATCAGATGAACCGTCTGTTCCCTTGAAGATAATGTCTGTATCATTACCTTGTGCATCTAAAGTAATATTACCTGCTGATGTCGCAAGAGTAACTGCTGCGTCGCCAGTTGAAATATCATCAGCTGCTGTTGCACCACTTAGACCACTAACAAAGTTCGCCTTAGTCATCTTTCGCAAAGCTGTTGCTGATGTGTCATAAACCAAAACCAAATCGTCATCAGCGATAGATGTTTCAGCAGTTTGTCCTGTCAAGACATTTGCATTTACCATTGCAGTCTCAACTGCGCCGGAAGCTATTGTTAATGCGCCTGCGTCAGAAGCTGTTGCATCACCACTTACTGAAGAGAAAATATATTTCTTCATTCTTGAAAGTGCAGATTTACGATTTGTTCCACCAGCTCCGTCGTCTACAACAACAAGATCAGCGTCAACAAGGTCAGCACCAATATCTGTACCACCATCTAGATCTAAAGCTGTAAGGGCGACCTTATTAGCTGTTGATATAGTATTTAACTTAGAGTTTGCAATAGAACCTGCCAACATAGCACTTGTAACACCAGAAGCTTTAACGCGAATTGCATCAGCACTAACTTCAATTGAACTATCATCAACAGCAACGTTAAGAGTATTTCCACTCTTTGTTAAAGCACTTCCTGCTGTAATGTCACCTGCGCCACTAAATTGTGTAAATGCAAGTGCTGTAGAGCCTAAAGTAATTGCTCCGTCTGTTGTTAATACAAAACCTGCGTCTGCATTTGTCGTTCCTTCTTCTACGAAGATAAACGCGCCTTTAGCTACTTCTGCGTTTGAGTCAAAATCAACTGCTCTTGTTGGAGCTCCTGAAGCATTTACTGTATAAATGCCATTTTCTGTAGCTGTTGATTGATTCTTTAGCAGGATTCTGTCGCCTGTTGCTATCGTAACTCCGTCAATAGCTTGACTGTTTGCAAAAGCTGAAGCTAGTGTTCCGTTAGCTGTTGTTGCTGCTCTAACTGAATCTTTAGCAGATAGACCTTGAGCAACTCCATCTACATAACTCTTTGTTGCAGCATCAGCGTCAGCTGTAGGTGTAGCTAATCCAGTAATCTTTTGACTATTCATAGCAAGAGCAGCTGCTTGTCCTGAAAGTGTTAGACTAGTAAAGGTAGGACTGTTACCAGTTCCTAATCCTAACGAAGTTCTTGCTGTGTTTGCACTTTCATAAGCAAAGGCGCCTGAGCCTGTTGCTACAATGAACTGACCATCAGACGCCGGGGCGCCAAGTGTTTCAAGATCAGCAAATATTGCATTGTTCATCTTACTTGCTGTAATTGAACCAGCAAGCATACTGTTTTCTACAGCAGTTGCTGCAATTGTAAGCGCGCCGCCGGCTGCTACTGTAGCGTCGCCACTTACATCATTAAATACCGCGTCACGAACTACACTAAAATCTGCTCTCTTTACCGTGCCAGCGTCTGAAATGAGTAGTTCATCGTCGTCTGCAAGATCACCAGTCATTTCAGTTTGACCTGAAACTGTGTTGTTGTTTAACATTGAGCCTTCAACAGCGTTTGCACCAATTGTTAACGCACCGCCCGCAGTAATCGTAGCGTCTCCAGAAATATTAGCAAATATTGCATCTTCTAGATTTGAGAAAGTAATCTTTTTCTCTGTACCGTTGTCGGAAAACACAAAATGATCTTGAGTTTGATGTAATCCTGTTCCACCTAATGCATTATAACCATCGATATTAAGTCCACCACCAGCAACCTGAGCATCTACATAAGTTTTAATAGATTGTTGAGTTGCAAGCTTTGTTGCACTATTAGAAGACATATTGTCTTCGTCAAGAACTGCTGTACCTGAAACGCCTGTATTAAGAACTGCACTTGTAAGTGTCTTGTTAGTCAGTGTTTGAGAACCTGCTAAAGTAGTTACTGTTGAATCAATTGATAGTTGACCGCTTGAAGCACTTAAACCTGTGCCTGCTATACCAGCTACTAAATTTGCAACTGATTCTTTCTTTGAAGTATTACTATCATTTGCATCAACAATAACGATACTATCATTAGCAACATCAACAACAGCTGCTGTTAATTCATTTAGATCAAGTGCTAAAGAAGTAGCTGCACCTAATGAAACTGATCCGCCGCCTGACAAACCATTTCCCGCTGTAACTGTAACTGCTGAACTTGCCAGTTTACCATTTGCTATAGAGCCAGCAAGCATTGTGTTTGTAACTGTACCTGTATCTCCAGACCCAACCAAAGTACCAGTAGCAACAGGTAGTGTTAAAGTAACGTTGCCACTATAACTTCCGTGTGCTGCTGATTGTATTTGCGTATAGTGAGCATTACCTGTTTCACAATAAAGTTTGATATTTGAAACTGATCCGCTATTCTTGACAGCAATTTCGCCACTTTGCAAATCAATTCCATTAGTACCATCAATTCTAACTACACCTGAACCGTTAGGCGTAAGAGTAATATTACCATTCGATACTGTAACGATATCTTGTCCGTTAACATCTAATGATCCGCCTAATTGTGGTGTTGTATCTTCAACAACATTTGAAAGTCCACCTAAACCACTAATAAAATTAGACTTAGTCATTTTCCTAAGCGCACCAGATTCAGAAGTATCTGAGATTAAAATCAAATCATCATTAGCGATTGAAGTTTCTGCAGTTTGACCTGTAATTGATGTTGAAGTTAGTGATAATGCACCTCCAGCTGCTACTGTAGCATCTCCACTAACATCAGCAAAAACTGCGTCTCTTACGACACTAAAGTCAGCTCTTTTTAAGGTTCCACCATCTGAAATGAGGAGTTCGTCTGTGTCAACCACGTCACCTGTCATTTCAGCAGAGCCTGGGATATCAACTGAAAGTGTATTACCTGATTTAGTAAGACCATCCCCAGCTGTTATTTGTCCTGCTCCACTAAACTGAGTGAAAGCAAGCGCTGTAGTGCCGAGAGTAATAGCGCCATCTGTTGTCAATACGAAACCTGCATTAGCGTTAGATGTACCTTCTTCTACGAAGATAAATGCACCTTTAGCTACTTCTGCGTTTGAATCAAAATCAACTGCTCTTGTTGGAGCGCCTGAAGCGTTTACGGTATAGATACCATTTTCTGCTCCAGCAGTTTGATTTTTCAAAAGAACTCGATCGCCAGTTGCTAATGTAACTCCATCAATAGCTTGACTGTTTGCAAAGGCTGAAGCTAGAGTTCCGTTAGCTGTTGTTGCTGTTCTAACTGAGTCTTTAGCTGATAGACCTTGAACAGAATTATCAACATACACTTTATTAGCAGCGTCTGTAGATGCTGTTGGGGTTGCAAGATTTGTTATTTTTTGTGAATTCAAGCTCAAATCGTCAGCTTGTGCTCCAACACTCAATGTCGTTGTATGAACATTACTCCATTTTTTATCACTAGTTCCGATTGAACCAGCGTTATTGACCTTTGGTACTAAGTTTGCCATTTATTTTATATCCTTTTTTAAATAAAATTATGTTTTTGTAGAAAAATCGCTGTTTGAATCTAGTTCGAAGTTATCATCAGTGTTTGATAATATATTACTAGGTATTGTTACAGTAAATATTCCTGATGAATTTGTCTCGCTTATATCAAATAAAAATATTCCTGTTCCGTTTCTAATATCTTCCTGCAGTATGTAATCGTCGCCACTTTTAACAAATATACTACCTTCGCCTGTAACTTTGGTTGATATTGCAAAAGAATTGTTGTTTTCATCTGTTGATATTTTTTTAATTCCGTATGACATAATTACACTCCTTTTTTAAACTATTTCCCAAGCAGAACTGCCGTCTGAAACAAGTGTGGCACTTTGACCAGGTGCTGAAGAATCTGTTAAAACTAAATTTGCTAGACCTTCAATTGTATTCCCTGAATAGGGTGATAATGTCAGTGTATTTGTTCCACTTCTAAATTTAACTACAAGACTCTCTCCTGCAGTCGTTGATGATATTTGAGGTAGACTAACAGTTATAGCACCACTTGTAGTATTAACGCTATAGTGATAATTAACTGCAGCTGTAAAGTTTGCTGTTTTAGCTGAATACGTATTGTTTGCTGTTAGACCATCGACAAAGTTTGCTCTAGTCATTTTCTTTAAATTGTTAGAGTTTTGAGAATCTGCTATAATAACTAAATCATTATCATTTATTGAAGTCTTTGCTGTTTGACCTGTAATTGACGACGAGTCCAGTGATAATGTTCCTGAATCTGAAGCTGTTGCGTCACCACTTACTGCAGAGAAAATATATTTCTTCATTCTAGAAAGTGCAGATTTACGATTTGTCCCGCCAGCTCCGTCGTCTACAATAACAAGATCAGCGTCAACAAGATCAGCACCAATATCTGTTCCACCGTCTAAATCAAGTGATGAAAGAGCAACTTTGTTTGCCGTGGTTAATTGATTTAGTTTTGAGTTGGCAATAGAACCTGCCAACATAGCGCTTGTGATACCTGTTGCTTTAACACGAAGTGCGTCAGAACTAACTTCAATTGAACTATCGTCTACTTTAACACTAAGTGTGTTACCACTCTTTTCTAAAGCATCACCTGCAGCAATATTTCCTGCACCACTAAACTGTGTAAATGCAAGTGATGTTGTGTCCAAGGTAATAGAACCGTCAGTTGTTAGTACGAAACCTGCATCTGCATTTGTCGTTCCTTCTTCTACGAAGATAAATGCTCCTTTAGCTACTTCTGCATTCTCATCGAAATCAACTGATCTAGTCGGTGCACCTGAAGCATTAACAGTATACACACCGTTTTCTGGTCCAGATGTTTGATTCTTGAGAAGGATTCTATCACCTGTTGCTAATGTAACTCCGTCAATAGCTTGACTATTTGCAAAAGCTGACGCTAGTGTTCCGTCAACAGTTGTTGCTGCTCTAACAGAATCTTTAGCTGATAAGCCTTGAGCAACCCCATCTACGTAGCTCTTTGTTGCAGCATCATCGTCTGATGTAGGCGTTGCAAGGCCTGTAATCTTTTGACTGTTCATTATCAATGTATTGGCTTGCGCTGAAAGTGTTAAACTGGTGAATTCTGGACTGTTTCCAGTACCTAGACCAAGAGTTGTTCTTTGCGCAGATGTATCAACATCGTCCAACAAAGCTTTACCCGCAGCTGTTAAATCATATGTTGCTGCTGTGCCTGAACCAGTGAACTGTATACCTTTATCAGAAGCAGAAGTTAGACCTGAAATCGCTTCTAAGTCTGCGTCGTATGCCTGTACTGAAGAACCGATATTCGTACTACGTAGAATACTTGTTGTATCTGATAATTGTGTAGATGATATGCTTCCTATATTAGAAGGTACAAGTGCCTTATTATTCTCGCTACCAGCAGTAGCTTCAGCATCAGTAGCTATTTCAATAATACCTTCAATTGTTGTAGTAGCGAGAGAAACACCTCCTCTAACTGATTTTTGACTAAGATTATTAGCAGCACTTCCTGCATTAACAACTTCTTCGGGCGCATCACTAATGTTTAGATTACTAGTATACTCATTCTCACCATTAGCTGTCGGGTATGTCATAATAGTTGCTGCATTATTTGCATCATAGTTTGGATTTATAACAACATTGTAAACAATATTTAATCTTCCTTGATTACACCTCATTGCTGAGTTGTGTGAAGAGTGCAATAAATATTTGCCCGATCCTATGTTTGTTGATCCCATACACACAATTTGTCCATATGAATCTCCATCCAATCCTATACCATTCCATACTTTATGATTCCCGTTAGTCATCGTATTTGATTCAACGGTGACTTCTAAGCCATGCCAAATTTGAATTGATGAGTTCCATGAAGAAATGATTGTGTTATTTACTACAACATTACTTTTTCCGCCTACAACAAGTATACCATTATTAGCAGCTTCTTCAACAACATTTGAATGAATTTGTATGCCTGTACAACCATCTGTGCCTGTATAAGAGCCCGCTGCAAGATAGATTCCGCTTTCTAATGTTCTATACGTTTTGTTTCCATAAACACTTCCATTTGTGCAATCTTGTATTCTCAAGCCACGCAAACAATACTCTACAAAGCAATTAGAAACTTGAACGTTTGTACATGATCGTATACGAGTTGCCCCGCCATTCGAAGTATCGCTGCCAGCCCATACAGCAGCTTGGTCAACCTGATTTTTTGAACCATCATGATCAACAGAATTTCCTGCTGAGCCACAGCGAACAAATCGAACGTCATCGATTACGACATTACTACATGAACGTGCATAAATTCCGTATGCTGATGTGTCTACAGTGAGAGACCTAAACTGGAGTCCTCCATTTTTATTTTTCATGTAAAAGCAATTATCTGTGAGAGATCCTGCTGTTACAATAGTCTCAGAACGAGATACACCAACAAACGACAATGCACCTGTCCAAACGTCATCATCTGATGTGTTAAAAGTGTGAGTCCCCGCTTGTAATAAAATAGTTGTATCTTTTGTTTTGTCTGTAACCGATGCGAGAGCATCACCTATAGTTGTAAACGGAAGATTCACGCTCCCATCACCTACATCTGGTGCTGTATATGTTTGTTCTATGTCAACATATATTACTTGATGCGCTAACGAATGTGATACCTTTTTACCACTTACTGATAAATCACCCGTAACTGTTAAGTTTTGTCCAACAGTAACTTCAGAAGTCGAATGTCCAATTTGAACAGGCACACCACTTGTTTCTGTTGCTATCTTTAACACACCAACTGCATTTGTTAAAAATGAATCAGTACCGTCGTGATATAACTGCAAGTCGCTTCCAGTACCAATTTGAATTTTAAAGTTATCTGGTAATGTTGTTAAACCACTTGAATCAAACGTCAAAGTTTTTGAAGCTTCAGCTAATCCTAATGTTGATATATCATTATAATTCAATTCAACAGCATTTGCTGTTAAACCTAGTGAGACTAATGCATTTACTGCTGATTTGTTTACCCATTCAGACGTGCTACTATCATATGTTAGGAAATGATTATTAGCTACATTTGCAATATTAACATCAAACAACGTTTGAAGTTCAATAGCATTTCCAATTTGTACAACATCTATTTCTATATTATTGTCATCAATATAAAATACATCTAAATCTGATGCTACAAGATCAAAGTTTTCTTCTATTCTTGAGTTAATTAAACTAATAGAATTAATCATTTTTTAATATTCCTTTTATTTTTCTGTTTATAACGACCATTTTGATGTAATAGGTAATAACCAATCACCCAGAGTCGACAGATTATGTGGCGCTGTCGTGCTCCTTGGTCTTCCGCTAGTAGCTATAGTTGAAAACACTATATGCTTATGTTGAATTATGGTGTTATTGTCGTCTTTAATTTGTGGTTTTGCTTCTATATCAAAATACTGAAGCTGGACCCTACGCCACAAGGAGACCGTACGAAAGCGATTTATGTTTCCATAGAGGTCGCAAGAGTATGAGTTTGTCGACCATTGGGCTGACCAATCAGATCGATCGGTGTTAGAGACTGTTCCCCATCCGAATGGACTTTGGGCGTGTGTCAAGTCATAAAAAGGTGTATCTTCTTCAAGTGTATTACCACCTTGTACATATTCTCTTTTAATACTAACTGTTCTTGGAGGAACTAAATGAGCAAAGGTATAAAAAGGTGGATGATTATCACCTGCCAGCGCAGCATACCAGTCGTTTACTGGTGTCAATAATCCTGTTGTGGCATCATTGATGCCATCGTAATCAGTAAACAGCTCTTTAGGATATGATGAATAGCTTATAGAATGTTTTAAATTATAAGACGATGTAGAAATACCTTCAGTATTTGTATAACTTAATCTTGGATATAAATTGCCGTCTCCATAGCTTTTTGCATTTATTTCATTATTTCCTAATGAAACATAACAACAAGAATCAGCAGTTGCAGAAACGTATGAATCACTTACTAACATTGTTGATGAAGGCGTTGACGATCTCATTTCAGCAAGGGGATTAATCTTATCTCCATCGTGACCATAATATTTCCAAAAGTCTATAGCACTAACGTCGTCTTTACTAATCTCTAAAGCAAAAGGATAATTAGTTACTGCGCTGGTGAGATGATATAGGCTGGGATCGTCATCTGTTTTTCTTAAGCCAGCTATGAGAGCTATCCGGGTTTTGATATTGTTGTTTTGTCTATCAATTAATGTGTCATATAAATGGCCAACTTTTGGTAGTATAACTTTTGTTCCCGTATCTAAAATTCCGTCTCTAGACTGTGTATTTGCACCGTTAGGTGTTACAAGAGCTCTACCATCACCTGTCCAAGTTTCGCTATTAATAGGAGTATATACGTAAGATGTTATCAAGTTGGGTTGTGATGGAGAGCTAAATATAGGATCATGATATAATAAAGCTTGCGCAGGAATTATATTTTCAGTGTTAGGTAGTATTTCCATTGCCGTCCATAGATGTTTATATTCCATTTCAATATTAACAGTCTCCGGGGATGATACATTTTGTATTTCATTACTAACATAATTCCTTATAGCTTTTGCTGTTACTAAATTTGTGTCATTAAAAGTATTGCTTGAATCGCCTAAATCAGTAACAACATCTATATCACCTACTTCTTGAGAAGCAGTTGTATTTGTGGTTAAAACACCAAGAACTTTCTTGTTAGCTCTTTTAACAAGTTGTTTGTTATCAATAGTATAATCAGCAATATTACCAGCATCACCACCAACAATTGTTTTTGAGCCGATAATACTATTTGCATCAGTACCTCCTGTTACAGAGTCTGCACTCATATTTTCTGAAGTTATTTTTCCTCCAGACCAAGTAGTACCATCAGATTTTAACACATCATTATCATCTCCAGCTGGTAAACCACTTGGCGCACTATCTAAAACATACTCTATAATCCATCTAGGCGAATTAACTGTAGTTGAGTCAACATCAACTTTAACCAAAGTTAAACAAACTTTATTTACACCCTCATTTGTAAATTTAATAGTTTTTGTATTACTATCTGAACCAAACGCTGTACCTTTGGTCAAAATATCTGATGCAGCTGAAGTTATTATTACTGACGTATTTGCTGAATGTGTAAAGTATATAGTCTTTTTGTCTCCTGCTTTAAACCCATAACTTAATGCATTTGCTGCGCTGTCAATATTAAATGTTAAATCTACACTATCATCATTAACAAAATAGTTTGAGTATTTATTAAAGTCTGAAGGAGAAGTTAAATCGTTACCTATACTAGTTTGAGTTAAGTCTGCTTGATTAAACGATTCACGTGTACTAGAAAGTGAACTAGTCCATTCTGTCCCATCATAAACCAATTCTAAAGGTCTAACCAAATCATTTTGATTATAGCTTACAATAGTATTTGCACTAAAAGTTACTTGAACAATATTGTCTGAGCCTGATTGTGTAAAGCTTGCATGATCTGGATTTAGCTCATACTGATTTTTAGGAGACATTGTTACTTTAATCATATCACCAGCAGTAAATGTCTGCCCTGATGTATTCACCAAGTCTAAGGTATACTTTATGTTTCCGCCAGGATCATTTTGTATTATATGATAGTGCATATTAGCTATAGCATCAAGTGCAAGATCTGTTGATTGGTTTTCTACTTTTTTATAAGTTAAACTTCCGCTACCAGTTGAAGACAATAACGTAGACAATTCTGTTATTGTTACTTTTATGTTTTTACTTGTACCAATATCATAAACAGCAATTTCATCGTTACTTGATAATTCGTTAGCTGCTGTTTGAGCAGGTAAGCTATGAATATCAAAGTTTTTAATCTTTAAATCTTCAACCTTGATCTTACGTAGATTAGTATCTGTTGCATCTGATGTATCAGCAATCAATAAGTAATCATCACTTTGAACTTCACCATTAACAGATGCGTCAGGATTATATTCAGTCTGCGCAGTTATCGCTTTTTTAGTAAGCTTAATGTCAAACGTATCATTTAAAGGATTTGATGTATCAATTGTATATGTAGACGTAAATTGGTTGTCAGCTTTTATTATGTTTGCGTTAAGCTTTTTTTGAGTATAATTTGTTATAGTCTGTATTTTAGCTTGCGCAGAACTATTTGCGCTGCTGCTATCTGCTACATAAATAAGATCATTAGCATTTATACCGTCTACGTCAAGAAGGGGCAGACTAGAATCTAATTTAATTCCCAACTTATCAGCTGTTCCGTTGGTATTAGTATCTATAAGTCCAAGTGTTTTACCATCTAAGTTTAGAGAAATTTGATTGCTGTTAGATTTAGTTAGCGGGTCAGCAACTGTAGTTCTAGATGCTGCAGAATTTATTGCGAAACTAATATTATCTGTACCAACTGTATCCGCTGTTGTAGGACTAGTACAAACAAAACCATTACTACCAAATTGTATACCTTCAGTAACAAATACAAAAGTTCCATTTGCTTCGTAATCGGTATCAAAGTCAGATGTTCTCTCTAATACCCAACTTGCTGAGTTTAATGTACCTACAGCTATAACCTTATAAATACCATTTTGTGTTGCATTTGTTTGATCTTTTACAAGAATTCTATCACCGAATACAAGATCCGTTTCAGCTGGACTTGCACTTGTATTTTTTGAATCAAAGTCAATTGATGTATTTATGTCTACTTGCGCTACACTTGTAAAACTTTTATTAGCAGAATCATAACTAGCATCAAAAGTACTAATTGCATCGACTGTTGTTCTTTTACAAGTGTCTAGTACTTTACTAACACCCATAGCTTTTGAATCTACATAGCTTTTAGTTGCTGCATTACTGGCATCGGTACCCATATTTGTGATTAGAAGTGACGTTAATGATGCATTATCAGCTGTCTGTATAGCATTTGTTGCATATCCTTGATGTGTAACCCATTCTTGTGTTGCAAAAGTAGAAAATCCATTGTCTTTTTCATTTTGCACAAGCTCAGGAAATCTAAAAGAATGATGCAGACCTAAGGATTGACTAATATGCCACAAAGATGGATCAAACTCAATGTGCAAAAAGTTAGAATAATTTGAACTGATAAAACTAAGTCGACTTGTAGTGTCCACATCTGTGTCAGTCGGAGGCATAATCTGCAAGTAATTGTGTTTGCCATAGGTATTACTGGTGGTATTGTTGTCCATTAACATTATACCACCAGTAGGATAGTTTTGCACAAGGTCATTAGTTTTAACAATAATACCCGTATCAGCAGAGTTTATTATACTTTTATTATTTACGTCTAAATTTCCTCCTAATTTAGGCGCTAAGTCATCCTCTACTTTTTCTAGACCTCCACCCCCTCCACTTATATCTAACCATTTTAAATTATTCGTTTGAGTTAAAGACTCACCTGATGTTGTTGGAACAGTAAAAAATATTTTTTGAGAATTTTTTGTACCTTCCAAAACGCTAACTTTAACATTGCTAAAATCAGAACCCTCACTAAAATCTAATGTTCTTTCAAGTATTGGTGCAGAGATATTACTCCCAGTAACAAGTACTTTGTATATACCGTTTTGTGTTTCAGTTGTTTGATCTTTAAGAAGAACTCTGTCATCTGCTAAAAGTGTAATATCGTCTATCACTAAAGCACTTGAAGCAGTTGCAGTTAATTTTCCTAATATTAGCTCATAAGTTCCTACAAAATTTTCAACAGTTGCAACTCTAACGTCGGCCTTTGCAGTTACAATATTGTCATAAGCTATTGTGCTATTGGCAGTTAACACACCAAATTGCAATTTGCTTTTATCAGTAACATTTAATCTAGATTCAAGTACATTTTGTGATTTAAATATTAAAGCATCAGTTTCTAAATGTAATTGATTTACTCTATAAGAAGGACCACCAATATTATATAAGTCTGTTGCTGCTGGAAGGAAATGTCCATTTGCATCAATTGACCATCTTTTTTGTCCTTCCATTTTAAATATAATTTCAGTAGCTGTAGATGTATCTACATTATCAACAACCTCTACAGAAGAATCTCCTTCTTCTATTTTGTCAGTATTACCTGCACTTCCTCCTGAGGCATTGATTGTTATTTTATT
>Ga0208668_1000008_pt1 | contig 53950 bp, 70 predicted proteins | sample 18_taG_FD_184093 | JGI IMG/M metagenome (GOLD analysis project Ga0208668, IMG submission 184093) | Marine viral communities from the Subarctic Pacific Ocean - 18_ETSP_OMZAT15316 metaG (SPAdes) (version 2) | ecosystem: Environmental > Aquatic > Marine > Oceanic | place: Pacific Ocean | collected...
TCGTTTTGCCAAAGCATTTTCCGAAGAAGTGTGGGTCCGCAAAGAAGGCGGAGGGCGCTACTAATGAGAAAACGAGACGCATGGGGAAAGCCCATCTTGAAGGTTGGCGATGTTGTGCAATCTCTGCCGCTCAAAGATGACCCCGGCACAGTAGTAAAGATTCTTCAGGTGAACGCAAACGGCGCACACGTTGTTGCCGTCAAGTGGTTTACTTGGAATAACGGCGCAACATCAGAAGAACACGTTAAAGAACTTGAACTTATGAGCAAAGCACAATGATTAGAATAGGCGATTACGTTGGCTTTCAAGGTCGAAGCTACGCCGAACTTCGTGGAATTGTCTTGGAAGGTCCACGGAGAGCGCCCGGCACTATGCAGCAGAAGCAATTCCGAGTAAAGTGGTTTGAAAGTACAACCCCTTGGAACCCGCGACCCACAGGATCGTGGGAGTTCGACCACGTCATAAAAGTCCTTTCGTCCATGGAGACAAAATGTCAGTAGTACAAAGAAAAGCAATGTTGAAGGCCGAAGGTTTCTTCCCACACAAGAAGAACGCCAAAGGCACAACCATCATTTATAGCCGGAAGCATCCGACCGCAAAGTTTGTGCGCGTGGTCATTGATTCAGGCATCGACAGCAAGACCAACAAGGTCGTTGGCAAGGTTGGTGTAAAGCTCTGCTTCGTAAATCGTCAGAAGTCTTGGCGCGAGGTAACAACACAAGTTTTCACGACCAACACCGGACTTGTCAAGACAATCAAAGCACAAGAAGCAGCAGAAAAGTTTGTAAAGACATGCAAGCACTGCAAGGCCAAGAAGTTTACAGCGAAGACAGGCAACGTCGTTTGCTCGAACGCATGTTGGACAGCATGGGGCGGCAAGAAAAAGTCCGCGACACCAAAGAAGAAAACTTCACAGAAGATCGCAGCACAAAAGACAAAGGCAGCGAGGCAGAAAAATCTTCAGAGAAAACCACAGAAGAAATCTTCACAGAAAAACCTCTCAAAGAAAATGACTCAGAGAGCAGCGCAGAAATCTTCTCAGAAAAAGTCACAGAAATCTTCAAAGAAAATCGTTGCAGAAATCTTGCCAGGAGATCTTGTCACGGCAGAGCTAATTCACTGTGATGTATTCAAGCAGGATATGACCGGAAGCATCCTCGGCGTTGTGATGAGTGTGGACAAGTACGGAAGAGTAAAGACCAACTGGACAGCAAACACAAGTAGTGTGCCTGAGTGGGAACTGCCTAACACAGATCACTACCATGTGCACATGGCGAACCACTACCGATTCAAGGTGTTGTCTAGAAGTGTTGAATGGGCGGAAGCGGCTTAGGGGATGATGATGTTGACGCTTACACTGATATTGGCGCTTTTGACGTTGTTTACAATTTGGGAGAAGTGAGGGGGGCGGATTGTGCGATATAGTACACCCCCGCAAACCCGAGAAGTCAAGCGGCATATACTCCGCACCCACAAGTAATGCGCTTGCATGCTGCAAGCAAATAATCACAATGCAACCGGGCACAATTATGCCCGAGACTTATCTGGCCCACGTGGTATATTACTAGTATGAACAGCGACGGAAACAACAACAACCAGAGCAGCCGAGGGATTGACAAACAATTTGCAAACTCTCGACAGGATGGTGACAACATTTCCGCGCAGTGTGATATACTTATAACAGTTGAGGCGATTAAGCCCCAACACAATTGGATTGGACCCAATACTATGGCAACTGCCAACTCTAACGTTTTTCTCGTAACCAACTCTATCGACGAAGGTGCTAACGCAATCGTTGCATTTTCCAACCTAGGCTCTGCATTGGATTATGTCAAGGATTCGCACGGCGACCTTAACCCAGAAGGCGCGGCGCTTATGTTTGACAACGGAACCAACTCATTGGTTCCTGCTACGATTGCCAATGTTAAAAAGAGCTACCGGCGCAACCTTCGCTTTGTTGCTTCCAATGCAGACGCTGCTAGCGTTGTCGATGGAATCCAATCTAAGCTCAAAGGTGCACTGCAAGCGTGTGCACTGGTTGGCGTTGACCCGTCCAACGTTGCGAAGGTTGCCGACCTCCGCGCTGAGTTGGAAACCGCGCAGCTTTCCATTGGTACAATGGACAATGCAACCGATTTCACAATCGCAGTGCTCCCGCTTCACAAGCGTAAGCACACAAAGCGCGACAGCGTAGCAAAGTAAACCTATTTAATTACATTGCGTCAAGCCCCCGGTCATTAAGTTGGTCGGGGGCTTCGTCGTTGTTGCTCCTTTAAGTGAGAACCTAATAAAACAGCAGCAATTTCAAGCACTTAGAGAAAAGCTTAATTGCGTTGGGGTGCACCCCCCTCCCCCCCCTGGCTACCCCTAACTATGTCCTATAGGAATTGACACCCCCTTGACATTTGACTAAGTACGTTTTCAACGCGTAGGTAATTTTCCAGACTTTTTGCCCGAGAATAACAAAACCCGCATAATTACAACATATGGAAACACTTCAACAAGTACTAATCATCGTAGGCATGGGCGGATTCGTGACACTATGGGTTGCTGCAGCTGCCGGGGTCATGCAAATTGCGTGGAACACAATCATGACACCAATCCTTGATCGATTCTCAGATCGGTAGATAGGAGTAGAATGCGACGCCATGAATCACGTGGTATTACATGCGCTAGCGATAATAGCCGCCATCCTAATTCCAGGCGCAGAACTGGTGTATTTTGCATGGGCTGTACGTGGTAAGTGTAAAGACAAACAAGAAGAAGCAATCAGAGGCGGCGATCCAATCGAAGAGATACGTACGGCATATCGGCATATGTTCCCCAAAGAGTCCCTGCGCGCGAGGACGCGTCGAGAGCGATTGGCAGCGCTGCAGAAAAGGCGCCGTAGAAAATTCCGCAAATAATTTCCCAGGTTATTCCAGCATGCTGAGTACTATTTAGGGTATTATGATAATCTCTAGAATTCAGCTTAATCGCATTATTCGCGAAGAGACCCATCGTTTGCTTGAGGTGTATACCAAAAAGCAACGAGGTGCTATGTGCGCATGGGCTAATTCCCCTGCTAGTGAGAACCCCAAAGGTCTCTCGAATAAAGAGGCCGAGGAACAATGCCACGGTCCCATGAAAGAAGCTGAAGATGACTCCCCTTGGACTGACGACGAAAAGCGAGAGCGACATATCTCGCATGCTGCTGAGAAGGAAGCTCGCGACTTGGTAACTCAATTTCGTAAGTCTCTCAAACAAGACGTCGGTCGAGTATGGGGTGACGAGGCTGTTGGGCGCCGTGAGGAAGAGGCAATTGCTGCTGCGATTGAATCTTCTTTGCCTCAACTTGAAGCTGCTCTAGAACTGCCTGCAGGCGAAGAACGTGATGATGAGGTTAAACGTATTGTTTATGTCCTTGATAATTTGCAACCGGGTTTCTATAAGCCCAGCAAACAAGAACTGGAGGGGTTCACAAATGATCCTTCCAAAGCCGGTGCTCCGGCGAACAGGCGCTTAACTGGAACGATACCTCGTTTGGGCATCGACTTGGATATTGCGTGACTTCTTTCGTTCACATGAAGATCTAACCTTTTATGTTTTTTGGTCTTGCGTCATTGCGATGGCATTGTCTGCCGTTCGTATACTATCGGTGTTTGTTAAATAATGCGTCGGCATGCGAAAGGCTGCCGGCACGGTACCGGTACCAACAAAAATTTGGCGAGAAAAAAATCGCGGATCGTGGACTATTTAAAGTAGGGACGGTTTCGTTATGCTGATTCTAGATTTTGTTCTTGCGGGGCTGCTGGGGATTTGTCTTATCCTCTCTATCTATTGGGCCGTGCTCAACCGCCGAAGATATTTTGCCAACATAAGGGTGACGGATGAATTGGATCGCGTTATGGGGGAAGCAGTGATGCTCGTTCACAACAATCGAACATTGAATGAATCTCTTAAAAATAAAAGGGCACAGGGAACCACGACAATTGAAGATTTATATAAATTCAACAAAGAACAGGGTGGAGATGTGGATCTGGAATCCCCGGAAATGCTCTCAACTATTCTTACTGTTATCATTCATAAGTATGGTGCCGCGAAGCTCTCTATTAAAGATTTTCAACGGCTTCCGGATGATGAATATGTTTCGGTTTATGTCGATAGTAAATCTAAAAAGCTAATTCTTTCTATGGATCACGATCTAACTGATAAGAACCCACTCGACATGGTCGGTTTTACAAATCCAGATGATTCTACTTTTCACTAGCAACCTCAACTCGAAAAGTAAACTATTTATCATATGAAACCGGGTGACCTCGTCAAATCTAGAAAATTTAACTCCATAGGAGTTATCGTAGAAGTTTTCGAGGATCTGGATGCCGAGAATCCATGGGTTCGCGTGCTCTTTACCCACCCCAAAGAAACATATCAATGGTGCCGCGCCAATGGACTAGCCCTATTGAAAAAAGATGCTAGCAGCACTAAAAAATGAAAATTTAAAAAGGGAACCCTTGATGGAGGAACCTTTACTGGCGTGTGGGATTATGAATCGCGCCAAAGATTATTGGACGCAAATTTAATTACTTCTTCAGCCGAGTTGGCATTATAACCATAATTATCCATTAGAGTTTGAACCATGGCGTTATACTTCTTCTGTTGCTTGGCGTCGCGGCTCTTGCTTTTGGTAACAATGCGAGAGATGTCCTTCACAGACGCCACAAGTTTGCTTTCAATGGCTTCGCGAAGTGGACCGTAAGATCGCCAATCGATTAACTCTCCACGACGCAGTTTTGCAAACATGTATGAAGAAATATCTGCACGAAAGTTATTTTTGGCAGAACCCTTGATTCCAATTTGTTCTTCAATGGATGCTAAGAAGGGTTCGTCGGGCTCCATGTCTTCACTGGTCACATTATCTTTGACCTTGGTATTATTAACATATGCCTCGGCGTGGTCAAGGTAATTGTTGAACAGTGACTCGGCTTGCTCTTCATAGGCAGTAACAAAAGCCTTAGTAATCTCTTTCTCTAAAATTGAAAGATATTCTTCATGCAAAGTTTTCTGCAAAAACTGTAAACAATATTTGCGATCATCTTGGTTGACGATCTGTTCCTTAACCTGCTTGATCAGCGACTCGCGGATCGAAATAGGCGTAATCATGTTTTTTGTTGAATCAGCCAATGCAGCGTCGATCGCTTTCATAATAAACCGAGTGGAAATGCCACTCATGCCTTCGTCCTCTGTTTCTTCGCGAAGGTCTTTAATATCAACCTTCTTAATATTTCCCTTTTCAACAATTTCTTCTCCATTATAGATTTTCATCTTGGTAAGAGGATCAGCCTTATTTGAAGGCTTAAGGCGCGACAAAACTGCGAACATTGCGGCAATCTCAAGTGTATGAGGTGCAATATGGCTATTAAAGTCTGATCTGTTGATCAACTTCTCGTAAATCTTAACTTCTTGATCGTATTCCAAGCAATACGGTACGTTGACTCGTACAATACGGTCTAAGATTGCTTCATTGGTGTGCTCAGACTTGAATTTATTCCATTCGGCCTCATTGCAATGTGCCAATATGACTCCATCGAAATAAATCATTGCCTGTTTCCCAGGAGAGGGTACATTTTTTTCTTGAGTCGCCGTGATCATTGTATGCAAGAACTCAATTTCATTTTTGAACACTTCTACAAATTCTACGATCCCGCGGTTGCCTACGTTAAATGCTCCGTTAAGGCTTAGGGCGCGCGGGTCGTCTTCTGGGTAGAGGTCGAGCTTCGAAATGTCCTCAGAGCCAATCAGGAGGCTCGTATCTTGTGTATTGGGGTCCATCGGCGGGACAACGCCGACTCCGACGCGTCCGCGGACTGAGAATGATGTTTCGGTAATAGGAAATACGGTGTAGTCGCCATCATAATTGGTTAGTAAGCGGTGTCGACAAATCGGACATAAATCCCCTTCAATCCGGATGTCATAAGTCTTTTCAAAATCCGCTCTCAACGACCGAGGAACAAGATGCAAGGGCTCCTCATTAATCGGACAACCTTCAAGCTTATAAAATTTTCCACTCTTTTCTAGGGCACCTTTGACATGCTCAATCAATGCAGATTTTCCGGCGCCGACAGGACCCAAGAGAAGGAGCACTTGACGGCTCTCCTCTCCTCGCATAGAAGCGGAGTGCAAGAAGCGCATCATTTTTAAAAGTGAACGCTCCATGCCGAAGAAGTGATCGGAAAAGTAATCATAAACCTTTACCTTTTCCCCATCAAATAATTTATTGCATCTCGGACTGCTCTCATCTAAGATAGTAATCCCATGAGAAATTATTTGCTGGTATAACCGCTTGTGTGCCAGGATAGGAATACCCTTATCCTCTTCCACTAATTTAAGATACTCTTCTAGGTTGCCGTGAAACTTTTCTGTTTTCTTGGTTTCTCTATGCTTTTTTATATTTTCAAGAAATTTGTTTGTTTTGCTCATCGACTAGAACTCCCACTCTTCGTTTTCGATTATGGAGACAAGTTTAATATCATCGCCCCATAAAGTTTTTATATTTTCAAATACTTTTTGACCATAGGATAAATCTAAATCGCGGCCGTCGTGTTCATGTTTCAAACACAGCACGTTGTTTTTTCGCACCTCGTCGATATAAACAACTGGTAGCCGATTAAGTCCCACATTCTTAATTAATTCATCTCTTACTTTTTCCCACCCACCATCGTCAGATATATCGTCAATTGTAGTATATTTTTTGCTTTTCTTAAAGGAGTAGGTAAAATAATTCATCTCTGTCATAAAATCTCGATCGAGATAACAGCGTAAAAATGTAATATCGTTGTGGATCTCCCTCAGAATCTTAGCTTCTTCAAAACTATGCCTTTCAATCAACATCTCAAACATCTTAAATCCTAAATGGTATGGATTAATTTGCCCCAGCTGGGGTCGGATAACTTGGTTATGCAGCTTAATGAAAGGCAAGTGAAGGCTGTCGGGTAGATTAAGCTCGTTAACAATTTTATGATGGATCGTACAAGCCCACCCTTCGTTCATGATTTTAGTAAGGGCTTGGGGAATAAAATATTGCGCGCTTTCTTCAACAATAAGAAGAAGGTTTCGTTCCCACTCTTGCAGAAATTTACTCTCTTCGGCAATAAAACGTAAAATATTATATTCTGGATCTAAAGGAACCTTCTCTAAATCTGGAACATAGTCAGGTACTGCATCCATTAGCTCTTTTTCAAGCTGCAGTCTCTCGGCTCGGGTTTTTGTTTTAATTCCTGGATATCTTGGTACCTGATATTTGATGGAATGGGCTGCGTCTAAAATACGTTCGACCTTGTCAATACCTATTGAGGGGTCCTCAATTAGCTTTCTAACATACTTACCTGCTGCTTTAAATTTATCGATAATGTTGTTAGGGTTGGTAGCAGCAAACATGCGGTTATTTTTGAAGAAATCACTGTGTCCAACACAGTGGGCCATCGTTAATATATGAATATAGAGTGCATTTTCTCTCATCAGGTAGGCAATACTTGGATTTGAGTTAATAATCATCTCATAGGGGAGTCCTGTTTGTCCCATATTGTATAAAGTATGGGTTCTTTCGTACTCTTTACCGTAAGACCAGTGCCGATAATGAGTCGGGAGACCAGTGTATGCCATGGCGCCTAGCATTTCTTGGTAGTCGATGATCTCATAATCAATAGGGTACCAGGCTAGCCCTAAATCTTCGGCCGCGCGGAGGATCTTTTCGTCCCAGTGTTGCAGATCTGCTTCTGTCCAATCGCTCATGACTTCGTTTTTGCCCCAAATAGGTCTTTAAAGGCTGCCCAAATGTGGTTTGTATCTCCAATCATGACTTTTTTGAACTTATTATCACATAATGGGTTAAGTGTAGCCCACAAATTCTCCATTTCTTCATTTTTCCATGCTGAAAAGGTAGCCCAAGAGCTAACACCGAAGTTGCTATCGCCATCGTTGTCGGCTAGCCCGCTATAACTCTCATTAATTTCGCAATATCCCGTCAGTTGACTTAAATCTTTGATGGTTTTGAACAATTCTACCGATTTTTTGTTGTCCGAGTCCCAATTTTCTCCATCGCCACAGTAAAATGTATAAATATTCCAACTATTTGGATGAAATTCCTTTTCTATAGTGTCTAATTCTAGTTTTAAGCAGGAAGAAATGATTGTACCCCCAAAAGTACCGACCTTAAAGAAGTCATCTTCGCTCACTCGGTTCGCATAAGTCGAATGAGAGATAAAAACTACCTCAAGTTTCTCATATTTGTGATTTAAAAACTGATATAATAAGAAAAAGAAGCTTCGAGCGAGGAATTTACGCTGATTTGACATGGATCCGGAGACATCCATGAGAAAAAAGATCACTGCAGCGCTATTTTCTTTCTTTTTTGGCTTGATGTGATGATATTTGAGGTCATTTTGATGAAATGGGAACCTTTCGTCCTCTTCCGGATCGTATGTACCCACCTTTTGAGCCATTTTCTTGCGTCGAATCTTGCGTTTAATGGTTTCTTTCTTCGAAAGTCGAGGGCGGATACCCTTAAAACGATATCCTTTACGTTTAATAGACTCTTGGGAGACAAAACGGAACTGCTTTTTCTCCAAATCCGGTAATTCAAGGTCACTAAAAAGGTATTCGGCTAGTTCTTCGATCGTTACTTCAACGTCATAGTATTCCTCACCTTTCTCGTTGGAGCCTTTTGACCCAGTTCCTTGACCTTTTGCCCTCGCGACGCGGTTCTTGCCGATTTTTTGACCTCTGTTAAGGCTATGTTGTCCTCCGGAGCCTACGGTTTTATTTTTTTCGTTATTTCCGAAGATAAATCGGTATTCTTTGATGCCTTTGACCGGGATTCGTATCTTCTTCTTTCCATTTTGCCCAATAATGGACTCCTCAGCGATTACATCCTTGATAGACTCCTTAATTGCCTTATCAATCTTCTTTTTATGGCGTGCGCGGTCACTGGCGGCGCGGTCGACGATAGATTTGTGTTTTCGGAAGACACTCATAGACTAATTACCTTAAGATACCAACTAATAGCCATTATAATTCATATATACTCTAAAGTCAAGAGGAGATAGTTTAAAAACTGCAAAATGGACGATATTAATGTATTGAAACTTGACTCTTCGTATAAACCCATTGAATTAATCACTTGGCAAGATGCTTTTATACTTACGTGGCTTAAAAAAGCTTATGTAGTCGAGTATACTGAACACTGGGTGCACTCAGCAACCCAAAAATTTCAAATTCCGGCAGTTATTGCACTAATAAGGTTTGTAGATGAAAAAATTTTTACTGTGCCCTGTACTACTAAGAACGTAATGCTTCGAGACAACCATTTATGCCAATATTGCGGAAAATCTTCAAAGGAGGCGCTTCTTAACATCGATCATGTCGTTCCCCGAGCAAAAGGGGGCTCAACTTGTTGGGAAAATGTTGTAACAGCCTGTACGGGGTGCAATCAGGCTAAAAAAGACCTTTTTTTGCACGAAACAAAGCTAAAATTGGCTAAAGTACCGCAAAAACCATCTTATCGAACACTAATACGTAAAAAAATTGGAAATCTTAATGATTCTTGGATTAGGTACTTATAACTTTAAGCCCCTAGTTAAAGAGATGGTAAATTCTTCGCCTGCAGGTCTTAAGACCCCTGACACTATTGATGAACTTGAAAATTTGGTTCAAGAGTTGAAATTAGTCCAAAAATCGGAAAAATCCGATGTGCACGAGGATGTGATGTCTCATTTAAGCAAAATCAACCAAAAAATTGATTTAATTCGAGAATCAGTCCAACGTTTGTGCGAAAGTACTGCAAATTGCTCGGAACCGACGTCTTACGAATAATAGCCTAAATAATGGAGCTTATTTCAACACATTTTATAAAAACAGGAGATGTTGGTTATCATGGCAACCTTTTTGGTGGTGTGATGCTGGCATGGCTCGATGAGGCAGCCGCGGCCTTTGCCGCTCAGTGTGGCGACAGTCCGCGCATGGTTACAAAGCACATAGCCGGGCTTACCTTTCAACGCCCTTGCAGACCCGGACAAATCATCAAGATATATGGAGAAGTAAATAAAATCGGCAAGACATCCCTCACATTGAATATGGAAGCTCGAAGACACTCAGTATATAACGGTACACAGCGTTTAGTGGTCAGCACACAGATGACATTTGTTCGAATTGATGGGGATGGGGAAGCAATTCCAATTTCCGAGAAAGTACGACAAAAATATCGGGATCCTGCAGATTTAACATGATTCAGCTCACCGACGAAGCAAAAGACCGTTTAAAAGAAATGACGTTACCCACAGAAGCTGTGCGTGTTGCTGTCCGAGGCGGAGGGTGTGCGGGAATGTCCTATTCTTTGGAGATATGCGGAGGATCCGATGAAGAAGACATGCTAATTGAATTTGACCATGTTAAAATTTACGTGGATCCGCACAGTGCACTGCTCTTAGCCGAAACAACCGTTGATTTTGTAAGAATGGGATTTAACGAGGGGTTCGTGTTTCTTAATGCCGCAGCCAACACTACATGTGGGTGCGGAATGAGCTTCTCTTAAATAAAATATAAATATAATCTAATTTTTCATCACGGCATATTTCTTGCTTCCTAGTTAAAACAGGAGGTAAATTATTATGTTACGAATGATTTCGTTAATATTATGTCTGTTAGCAACAGCGTGCTACGCACCTGTAGACTCAGTTTTTGATAGCCTCGACAACCAAAAAGATCTTTCACCAGCGGATGTGGAAGACGATGTGTTCCTTAGTACTTTAGAAGGAATACATGATATTGATCCGTTTAGTTTATTGCCAACAAGTCCAATTACATGGGATACATGCTCTGGAGTTGAGGGGGATCACCCATGCAATATCATCTCCCCAGATCAACGAGGAGACAATTTTGGTCTTTATGCGGAGTTTGGGCGCCCAATTGTTTTAGACTTCTCTACAGGCTGGTGTGGACCCTGCAGAGCAGCTGCACAACACGCCGAGGAGGTTCAAAATGTGTACAGTGAGCATAATGTCTTATATGTGACTGTTTTGATTGAGACAGCTAATGGGTCGACCCCAACTCAATCTGATCTTACTCAATGGGCTGATGAGTATGGACTTAATGATTCTTTAGTCATTGCTGGAAGCCGAGCGCTTCTAGAAAGTGGTGGCGGAGAATGGCCATTGACTGGCTGGCCGACGTTCTATTATATTGATCGTAATATGGTGTTACGAGATATTGATAGGGGATATAGTGCAAATGAAATTGAACACTCCCTTAATTGGTTGGTATCCTTGTAGAATAAAATACTAATTATATTACTCTCGAATTGGAATAATATAATGAAACATTTAGACGCTGCATTAAGTATGCTGGATCCCGCGGATATGGACGCCTACGAAGAACTAATTGAACTTTGGATTTGGTATGGCGGCTGTGGCTAATGAAACTCCTACTTGAAAACTGGCGGAAGTATTTGAACGAAGACGAAGCCGGGCATTTCCCGTGGCTCAAGGATCTGAAGGACCTGGACACAGGTCCGCGGCTAGCTGATCGCCTCAAGGATCGCCTCCAGTCCGGGGACGATCGATTCAAGATACTGGGTGCTGGTTCCTTTCGTACGGTTTGGTCTCCGCGGGGTGATGAAGATCATGTAATAAAAGTTGTTCACGACAATGACAACGACAAACTACAAATGAACAAGGATGATTTTGAGACAGCAAAACGTTACCCATTCATTTTTCCAAAGGCATATGCGCATGCTGACGACTTCTCGTGGGTTGTTATGGAAAAAACTCGCCCAATCACTTGGCCAAGTCAAATGCAGAAAGTTTTGGATCAATCTTTTCCCAAAGAGCAGGAGGCTTTATTAAAAGTCGCTGATGAACTGCAGTTTAAGCCGGCAGACCCCTTTCACGTCATGAAGATGATTATGGCATCTTTTCGCGCCGACAGACCGATTAACGAAGTCGAATCTAAAGCGACAGCCGAAGCCCGGGCGCAGTTGCTTCAACAAGTCCTACCCCCTGTTGCAGGCAGAGCTTACCAAGAATTAAGCAAAGCAATGCACGAATTTGAGATCGACAAATATGAGATTAATCGCGGCAACATTGGCTACGACGAAGAGTATAATTTTAAAATTATTGATTCTTCCGTGTTCAGCTCTGAGTGGGATGATTAATGAAACTCCTACTTGAAAACTGGCGGAAGTATCTAAAGGAAGAAGACAACCTTGAACAGAACACCTATTCCTTTGATTTTGATAACACGCTTATACGTTATCAGACCCTAGAAGACGGTGATGTAGAATATCTCGGGCCGCACGAAGAAAACGTTGCGCTTTTGAAAGATTTAGCGGCGAAAGGAAACAAGGTGATTATCGTCACTTCTCGATGTAAATCAGATCGCCCCAAGTATGAGTGGGACAAAGCACCCACCCCAGAGGAAGCCATCCAAGAATTTGGATTACCAGTTGAAGAAGTTCACTACACTTACGGCAACCTTAAGGCTGATAAATTAATAGAACTAGGTGTAACGAAGCATTGGGATGACGACGACGATGAGGTTGCCGCGGCAAGGGGCGTTGGAATTGAAGCCGTTGCAGTTCCTGTTGAAGGGGCGGTCACGCAGCAGTTGCGAGATAAATGGTGCGATGTTCTGTCAAAGCAAGAAGAAGAAACTAATTAATTATACGCCGGAGTATCGTGATATGAAGATTAATCAATTTAATCAGCTTATAGCTGAAGAAGTAAGGTCTATTCTTAAAGAAAGCAATGACAGAGAAGTGCTAGCAGCACTTGATAAGTTAATCCAAGAAATCCCCGGCGCTATTCCCGAACTTGAGAAAGTTGTTACGTCCAATATTCTTCCCTATATCTCATCAACAGTGGGGGGATCTTTAAAAGAGGCTGAGGGTGATGAGGCGCCCCTGGGGAAAGCCGCTGCAGCTGCCAAGGGCGCAGCTGGTACCGCAGGCTATGTCCTCTCTCATCTCCCCATGGGAAAAAGACTAGGAGTGATGATTGCCACGGCTCTTGACGCCACCACAGCCGATCATGTTCGCAACGCTGTTTTCTTTGCATTAGGAAACTTGATTGCAGGGCAGTTGGGGCTTGATCTACCCGATCTGGGAGACCTTATACAGGAAATACCGGAAACAATGTGGGAGATGCTTCCCTTTACAGATAATGATCAAGAATGGGATTGGGGCGTTCTTAACGCTGTTGATGATTCCCTGCTCCTTACCTGGGCGTGGCTCAAGGTAAAAAACGCAGTTGATGTTGAAGAGAAACTACATGAATTTGGTAAGTTTATTGGTCGTTCAAATCTTGGGAAGGAGCCCGAAGCTGCAGGTGCCGGTGGCTTTGACCGGGATGATATGTCTCTTGATGCGAAGTCGGCACGTGCTGGTGCAGCGAAAGAAAAGGGTAAAAAATTTAGAGGGATTAAAGAAATGAAAATCAAAAAGTCTGAGATTTATAATATTATTAAAGAAGAACTTGAGGTTATTTTAACCAATGAAGAAGTCGAGGAAATATTCGACCTGGATTTGGCCGCTTTATTGGATGAGATGGTGACAATCTCGACAGACGATCTTTATCTTGCTGAAATGTTTGATACTGGAAGTGACACCAAGGAAAGTTGTGCTGCCAAGGGCGGACAGTGGAATGAGGCGTCGCAGAAATGTGAGTTTCTCGAAGAAGTTGCGCGGGAAAATAAATAATGACTATAGATTACGAACAATTAAAGCTCTTCGTTAAAGAAGCAATGTTTACGGGCGGTGGTATTAATGAGCCGTCCGCGCCGGAAGGAATTCCACATCGTATGCCTGCGGCTGAGCCATCGCGACGAGAGGGAGATCCCGAGGCAGACGAACTCTACGGCGTTGCTCTAGTAGCGCGGGAAGCCGCCGAGAAGCTCGTGGTTGCGCTCGACAACCCAATCTTTGATGATGCTTATGAGTACGCCTTCAAGGCTTCGGCATGCCTCAGAAATGTTCTTACAAGCTTAGAAGCTACCGGTGCTAGTCCGAGACCAGAGGACCGCGTGGTAGCTCCTCCTCAATGGGAGCAGCCCTACAATGCCGGTAGTGCGGGGTTTGCCGGTGGAGCGTCAGGTACGGTATGGCCTGGGTTTTTAGATGAAGCTAATAAAGCTCCACCGGACGTTGCGCGGAAACATGCAATCATAGCCAAGGTACCTCAAATCGGAGCTGCCGACGATAAAATCGACACGCGGCCAGAGTTTGAAGTAGATTTAGCCAAATTTATACAAGATGCCGGCGACCGGGTCAAGCCGGCAGATATAACAGTTGCGCTGGCTAAGATGCTGCAGCAGATGAGAAGTACCAAATAGGAAGGATCATACAATGAAACTTACTCGACACGAATTAAAAAATCTAATCCAAGAAGCCATTAAGGAGAATCAGTCAATGTTGTTGGAGTTCCCCGGAGGTATGGGATCCCCTCGTATGGGACCGAATGCTTCTGAGCACGAAGAAGGACAGGGCGTTGAAAAGAATCCAAATGAAGGATCAATGAGTCGTCAGGAACTTTTTCATTTAGGAGAGAAAGCCAATCAATTACATGCTCTTATATCCGATAATGAAGACCTAGATCCCTGGGTACAAGCTAAGATCACAAAGGCTGCAGGAATCGTTACCGAGATCTTCGAATTTATAACTTATAAGAGTAAAAATCCTGAGGGGTACTAATAAATTAAACAATGAAGAAAATTGTCAATTTAGCGTACATATTGACTATTTTGATTCTCTTGGATTTAATTTCAACTCTCTACTGGGTGAATATGGGGCTGGCTACAGAAGCAAATCCCATAATGAATTTTTTCTTTAAACAATCTTCAATCATTTTTACCTGTGTCAAACTGGGAATGAGTTTCGGAGGAATATTAGTTCTTTACTTCGCGCGTACTAAATTTCGTAAAGCAGTTTTGAATATATTATTAGGACTCAACTTTATTTACATAGCAATTTGCGGGTGGCACTTATGGGGAATGCTCTTTCTAGTGTCTCAAACTAATTAATAAACGATGCATAAATGTGTTAACAATTCGACTGCCAACTTGTATCATCTAGAGCAGTTTGTAAGTGACTTTTTTCCTTACTCTCAAAAACAGTTGGGTTTTGACAAACCTGTCACCATTAAATTCGAGAGCGACGATAATAACGCTTCTACCCTTTTAGGGAAAACAGCCTATTATGACCCAGATAATTTAGAGGTCACTTTGTTTGTAGATGGGCGTCATCCCAAGGATGTCATGCGGTCATTATCACATGAATTGGTGCACCATGCACAAAACTGCCGCGGGGATTTTAATAACGGATGTGAGAAAGAAGGGTGGCATCAGGCATGTGTCAAAGACACTGATCCCGGATATGCTCAAAGAGATCCTCACCTTCGGAAAATGGAGCGAGAGGCATATACTAAAGGTAATTTGATCTTTAGGGACTTTGAAGACCTAATTAAGACAGGAAAAATCGAAGTCCACATTGACTTTAAAAACTCAGGAGAACCAAAAATGTCATTGCAAGAATGGAAAAATAACGAAATCAACCAGAAGTTGATGAAGAAGTGGGGACTTCTTAAGGAATCCCAAAATGGGGAGGTCCACCCTTGGGACGTCCACTTTGAGCCGGATGACAGATCGCCCGAAGCATTGAAGCACTTCGCCAGAGACTATCTCGCGAATAGGGCGCGCGTGCCTTTTGAAGTCATAGATTACTTTAAGAGTATCGGACTTGACGGAAACCATGAAGCTTTGTTGAGCATCGCAAAGACCGGCGTGATTCCTGGTGAAAACCTTAATGAAGACTCCAAAGAAGAAGACTGCGGCTGTGAAGATCTTGAAGAAGGCAATATTCGCGCCGGTGTACATTACAGAGGAATCGGCAAAAAGGATAGTGTGAATATGAAGGGTTATAAATATAGCGGTCTAAGGGATGTCAAGGCTGAGGTTCTCGATCGCAAGATCTCTGTTAGGGAGGCAAAAGCATTAACGCGGCGCATTCTCGAACACATTCAAAAAGGAGACAAGTAAAATGGTTGCCCCGTTTATTAAACGACGAAGAATGCTAGCTAAAGAAGCGCTAGTGCAAGAGGAGGTGCGGGATGCCGCGGCAGACGCCCAAGCTAGAGCAGCCGTAGAAGCAGCCGCAGCAAAAGCTGCAGCTGCGGCAAAAGCAGCTGCAAAGGCAAAGAAAAACAGCAAGGCGGCAGCGGAAGCAAAAGAGGAGTAAGGTAATGGGAGCACCATGGATTATTAAAAAGGTTCCTGTGGCGCCTGTTACTGTTGAAGCACCGGAAACGAAGCCTGCTAAAAAGGTAAAGGTCAGAAAGAAAAAGGCGCCCGCTAAAAAAGCCGCAGTCGAATAAGAATGACCGATTTACGACGCATGACACGAGAGTTTCTTCTTGGTGAGCGCCGAGCGCCCAGTCTTGCCAGTTATCTTCAATCCATTGCTGAGGTACTCGATTCAGTAACTTCTAGATCCCAACGCGACAGTCGCAGGATTGAGATGGCTAAATCAAATCTTAGAGAAGTACGTCGTCATACTCGTCGATTGGAAGAACGTGTCAACGTTCTTGAAGAACAAATACAAGTTTTAGAAGAATCTAAGGAGTAAAAATGGGTGGTGTCTTTGGACATATGTCCCACATTTATGACAATCCTGGTATGACCTTTGGTCAAATCAAGGATATCATGACTAAGGCTTCCGCGGGTCAACTTGAAAACGTTACAGAAAAGACGGATGGGCAAAACCTGTTTGTTTCTTATAAACTTAGTGACGGGACTCAGCGATGGGTCCCAGAGGAAGCAGTCCGGTCCGCGCGCAATAAAGGTGATATTAAAAATGGCGGCATGACGCCCGAGCAACTAGCAGCTAAGTTTGCTGGTCGTGGAGCGTTAGAAGCCGCCTTTACTAATGCTTTTCGTGCATTTGCTAAAACTGTGGACAAGTTTTCTGATGAAGAGAAGCTGAAGCTTTTTGGTCCTGACACGAACATTTATTATAACGCAGAGGTTATGGATCCGGCGAATGCGAATGTTATTAACTATGATACCAAAACATTCCTCATTCATCGAGCAGGGCATGCTGAGTATGACAAAGAAACCGGGAAGCCGGTCGATAAGGAAAAGGGCTTCTCAGAACAACAAGCCGGCACATTACAGAGCGTGTTAGAGAAATCTCAAGATGAGATGAGCAAAGGCGATTTTAAGGTTCAAGTAAATGCGATTCGCCAGCTTCAAGCTTTAGGAGATGATGTAGCATTGTCTGCTGCGCTTAGTGGAATGGACCGAGTAATGTCATCTGCCGGTGTTTCAGATAACGATACCATTGCTGATTATATCATTAAACAATGGCGGCAACTTATCGAAAAAGAACTTCCCGACCTGAATGAAGACGGACAGCAACTTATTATTAAGCGCGTAATGAGTGATTATTACGGGGCTCTCGAAGGAGCCGGCCCTCTAAAATCGCGTGGGCTTGAAACGAGGCAGATTGTAAAAGCCATCGATCAGCCTGAGCTAAAAGAGAGAGTTGTGGAACTCATCAAGAGTTATCCTCAACACTTTAAAAAGTTTATTTTTCCTATCGAAAGTGTTATCCATCGTTTTGCAATTGAAATTCTGCGTGCTGTTCAAAGTGCGTATATTATTGCTGCCGGCGGTAATGAAAAAGAAGTTGCGCGCCTGCAGGCTTTGGTTGGTAAGGCGATCGAAACTATTCAGGCTTCCGGAAACGAAGAGGCGATGGAAATTTTGCGCCCCCAACTTGAGAAACTCAGCAAAATCGAAGACGATGGTTCTATCGGAGACGTTGATTTAAGTATGATTTCTTCCGCAGCCGAAGGTATTGTTTTCGACTACGATGGACACACCTATAAGTTTACGGGCGGCTTTGCTCCGGCAAACCAGATACTGGGTTTGTTCAAGTATGGACGCAAAGGAATTCCTGCGATGGCCGATGATGACGATCTCAACGAAGAAGTGTTTGCCTTTTTAACAAAACAAGAAGGAATGATGGACACTGCCAAAACAGCCGCTAAAATCACAAAAGCTGCTGCCAAAGGTGGGGTACCAATTACTAAAGGCGGAATTACTAGCCAATTAGGGTCATTAAAAAATGTTTTGTCGATTAACGAACAAGAAGGAAAATATGTCGTTCTGATCCCAGGAGGATTTAAGCCTCCACATAAGGGTCACTATTCTATGTTGAATCATTATGCTGAAAATCCAGATGTTCAAGATGTTGTTGTTCTTAATGGACCGAAAGCACGAGAAGGTGTCACACAAGAAATGTCACAGCAACTGTTTGATCTCTATGGTGGTTTAGATCCTAAAATTCAGTTCGTAGAGCATAGTTTGCCAATGCGCGCCGCATTCGAGTTGCTTGGTGATGAAAAATTCGTAGCTCAATTCGGGGACAATGTTACTTTTGTTCTCGGCTGCAGCCAGAAAGTCTCAGCTAAAGGACCGTCTGATGCAGCAAGAGCCACACAGTTTGCGCAATGGTTCCAAGCTAACCCAGATAAAAATTCTCTCAATGTCAACGTGGGCGTTCTAAGCCCATGTCCAGTGGAGTCGCATGGGGGCATAGATCTAAGTGCCTCAGTGATGCGCAAAGCAGCCCGGGAAAACAATGACAAATTATTAAGTTTACATTTACCTAAAGATGTTGACGTTAATACTGTAAAATCTATATTACCTTCAACGCTGGAAGAGTTCGCGATGGCCAGTGGCGGTATTGCTGGCGCATCTGGCAGGGCGCCCGCGGTCGTTGGTTCGGAAAAAGAGAAGAAGCCTCATGGGAAGAACTTCCTCCCGAAAAAAGAAGAGATGGTAAACGAAGTGATGGACTATTTATTAGGAATATCGGTGGGTTAAAAATGATTAATCGTAAAGACTTCGCACAGGAGCAAATTTTACGCGAACACATTCGCGGCGCTATCAAAGTCGTTAAACACAGAAAAAACAAGTACTTACAAGAAGAAACGCAATTGCGCGAACTAGTTCGCAACTTTTTAATTGAAAGCCAAGCGGCAGTGGCTACCACAGCAAAGCACGATAGCACAGGCATCAACGCTTTAGAAGATATGTTAAAGAATTCTAATATTTTGTCCGTGGTGGAAAAAGGATACACTGCCTTAACTACCCGGGACGAGGCTGAGCCCGAAGAGGGACCGACAATACAGCAGATGTCATATAGAAACCATATCTTGGTGGCTATTGAAAAGTCATTAGCGCCCGAGGAGTCTCGAAAAGAGGCGGATGAAGATGTAGTAGAATTAGGTGATGAAGATGTGGCAGAGTTGGCCGAAGACATCGACATTAATGTAGGAGATAGACCTGAGGATGACCCGGCTTTTATTGACGTAGAGGAAAAAGAAGTTGTTAAAGATGACGGAGAAGTCGAAAAAGAAGAGTTTGCCATCAGTGGTGAAGATAAAACAGGCAGAAACAAAGCTTTTACTGATTTCACAACCATTTCCAAAGTTATCTTAAGAGCATATGATGATTTAGACAACCCTGCAGATAGAACCCTTTTCGGAGAGTATCTCATTAAGAATCTAGCTTTATACTTTGACAAATTCCAAGCTGCCTTAGACGGAGACGTAGAAGCCCCGGCAATTGCTGATGATGCACAAGAGGATGAGCCTGCCATCGATGCCGGCGAAGAGGAAGAAGACATTGCCAATATTGAATTGCAAGAATTACTCAAGCATTTAAATATTGATGATATTATACAGAACTTATTATAAATGAAACCCAGGAATTCTAATTCCTTAGGGTTTTGCACAGATTTATCACTCTCAGAAACCCTGAGAGAAGAAGGAAAATCTAACGAAGCATTTGAAATAATGCTTTCGGCATTAACTCTAGAGGAACTTATTGGTCTTAAGCTCGAATGTTCGAGCCGCCTGACTAATGGCAAGCTGTATGGTTTTAATCTTTGGAACAATGTGGTCGATACCGCTAAAGAGGCCCTATATAATGCAGTTGTAAGCATTACTGATACGAATAAAGAAGCCACTAGAATCCTAGGAATCAGTGGACAAACTTTTAAAGCTTTGAAACGTAAATACAACATGAAGAAGACTGATAATATATAATAACTTATTTTGCTACTAATGTCAAGAAAAAAAGGGGGGTGACAGGTTTCGACGAGGTACTGAGTCTGTATAAGAGTGCAAGCTGTGCAATTTGGGATAACCACATTAATCTTTTTCCAAAACTTATAACTTAACTGCCAATATTGCAGATTACGATTTAGCCTTAGCTGCTTAATCCTTGGTTGCTCTTCAAACCAAGTGTCCAAGAAGAGTATAACAATTGAGAACGGTTTTGTCAATGTTTAACGGAGCGAATAAAATTGACTATTTTGGTCATTTAGAAAAATGAGCCTAAGCTTGTGAATGACTTGAAGGATGAATGCTTTGGACGTGGGTTCGATTCCCACCACCTCCACCAATAAAAATATCTATACTTCTTTTTAATATTCTGTTATAATCCTATTAATAAATAATAATTTACTAAGAGGAGAAATTATAATTATGATTACTACTAATAAACTGACAGCACTAACAGCTGCACTAACAGCTGTTCTACTTGGTTTTATTCTTATCAACAGCGGCTGCAAATCGGTAGAGAACCTCTCTAACGACGATGATTTTAGTGTATCGGATGACGACGATGTAACACCGTCCCCAGCCGACGACGACGATGACATTGTCCTGGCTACATTAACTGGTGTTATCCTGGATGCATATGCTCAGCCTTTGGGTGACGTACAGGTTGCCCTTGTCAATTCAACCCTATCCACGCAAAGTGACGTCAACGGACATTTCCGAATAGAGAATATCCCGCCGACTGATCAAACGGTTGTTTCCTTTCGTAAAGATCTATACGCGCGCAGCAGCACACCCGTGAAATTAATTGCTGGTACAGAGAACACGTTACTGCAGCGAATGGCCATCATCGATCATGTTTTTACCTTTGAGTCGACAGATGGTCATTTGTTAACTACCGACGATTCGTTAAGTTTAGAATTACCCTCAAATAATATAGTGGATGCCTCCGGAAGTCCTTATGAAGGCGCAGTTGTGGCAGAAGTTACTGTTTTTGATTTAGTTTCTGATATGGACAATGGAAATGAACTTTTTGCAGCTCCAGGAGATTTTTCTGCTGTCAACAATGCTGGAGAAGCTAAGACATTAGAATCGTTTGGAATGATTCAGGTCAACTTAACAACTCCTTCCGGAACGGATCTGCAACTCGGAGAAACTCCTTCTCTAATTCGTTTACCAGTTCAGAGCCTAGGTGCTCCTCCTTTGGTGGGAGATCAAATCATCGCATGGAGTTATGATGAGGTTTCTGGTAAGTGGATTGAGGAAGCTCTGGGCACTGTCCTCGACGATGACGGCACTCTTGTTTGGGAATTCTCGGCTCCACATTTTTCTACTTGGAATTGCGATCGTCCAATCTCCACTCATGGTTGTCTGACAGGTAGTGTAACCGATTCTCAAGGTACGCCCCGCGGCGGTGCAACGGTACGCGCTGTGGGCATTACTTATATTTCTACTACAACGGCACGTACCGGGCAAGATGGAAGCTTTTGCTTGGAAGTTAAGAATGGAGAAACCGTTTGGGCTGAAATTTCCTACAGTATTGCGGGACAGACTGCTACCCAGCGTACCGATCCAGTAACTATATCTCCCGGACAGGCGAGTTGTTCTCTTGGAGTTAGTACATGTGACGATTTAGGAGAAATTCCAGTCGATATCCAAACTTGTGTCAGCGGCATCGTTATTGATGGAACTAATGCTCCAATGGAGGGTACCCAGATCGTATCTCCTGCAGGCGGTGTAGCGACGAGCAATTCTGATGGATCCTTTTGTATGACAACTCCGGTTTTTCAGTCCTCTGATGTTTTTGTAGTCAGCGAGCTAGATGCAATTGGGTACCAGCCAGTAAGGGTATACACACAACCCGGAATTCCTGACTGTCAGACAGGGTGTCCTAATCAGGTAATTTTGCGACCCTATACATCTACAGCTTGTTCAGAGGGCGCCGTCTTTGTAGATGGACAGGCAGTTGAAAACATACTAGTCGAGGTATATGATTTAAGTTATCCCGATGTTCGTGTTTACGGAACACTAACTAATAGTGATGGTTCCTTCTGCGCTGCTCTCCCTGGGAATACTAATGTAAGTGTTCAAGTGGGATCGGCTAATGATTTATGTGCCTCTGAGACACTAAACACAGAGAATTGGGGCGGCATGGCGTGTGCTGATAACGGACAAAGTTCCGAATGCTACAGTCTAAACGACTTTGTATGTAATTTATAATAAAATAGCAACAACTCCACAACCCCAAACTAGATTGCCCATAGTAGTTACTTTAAGGAGTGCTATTATGGGCAATTTTTTATCTAAATTTCACAAGGACGAACAAGGACAGGGAATGACAGAATATGTCATTATTTTAGTTGCTATAGCGGTTGTTTGTATTGCTATAACGGTGACATTTGGAAGCAAAATCAAAGCTTTGTTTGAAACTGCTGACGCAGAAATTGATACTGTAGATTCCAGTTTATAAGATTCGCCTCTACCTACTATAGGGTGTATAAGGCTTGTTTACTGGTATTTCTGATATTTTTCGCTTCCTGCGCTAGCGAAGCTCCGGAGGAAGCCACTCTCAATTATGGAGATATCTATTTTCATATGGGGTGTTACTGGCCCGATCCAGGAGATGCATCCTGGGTAGCCCAACCAGCCGCGTGGAGATGTTTTGAACACGTGGATACTGATTTATTAACGGGGTATCTATATTTGGAACTAGAAAGTACCAAGAGCTTATACTTATGCGGCACAAACCTTACTCTTCGAAGCGGCATCGACATGTATGATAATTTAATAAGCTATTTGACAAGAGATAAATTTGATTGTTTGCACATCACTGAGGATACAAACAAAGGGAATGCTTTTGACTGGTCCTGGGAAGAGGATATCAACACCCTTCAGATTATTTGGCGACCCGAGGAAGAGGATCATCAGATGATAACCTTAGTAATTGAAAGTCATGATTATAATCAAGTAATCAGTTCCCCAGTATATCATAGAATCTTAAATTAGCGCTTTTAATATTTTAATATGGGACACAGAAGGGCTGCCGGTTCCGCTACGGTAGGGGAAATTGTTATCTGCGTAGATCGTGCGTGCCAGCATGATGTCGATTTGCCCTTTCCTACAAAATTTGTTGGATTAGTACTTGACAAATCTGCCACAATCTATAAAATACTAGTATTAGACACTGGTCAAGAGAGATATTGGCCAGTGACTTCAACTTATCTATGGAAGGAAACAAAATGAGTACTGAAGAAATAGTAGTTGGTCACCAAGACGGACCGGCATGGGAAATTGTTGCCAAATGTGCAACTTATGACGAGGCAGACCAAAGGCGCCTTGAATTAGCAATGGAAGAGAGCCTGCAAGTAAAGGTTCACTGGCAAGGGAAGGTAAATAATCGTTATTATGCGGTTAAGACCCGCACCCACCCCGACGTCGTTCTAGAGGAGGCTCTCAACGCCCGCCGCGTCGAAAAGAAGCGCCGCAAGGCTAAGCTCAATAAGAAGCGCAGAAAGAAGTAACTAAAGATTAATTTATCCCTGGGTGTTGTTATATACTGTAAAGTTGTTACAGCGACTGTACAACTTAAAGGAGCAGCTTACTACTTAGTTTGTACTGAACACGTCATTGTCAGGATAGGATAACATCAACAAAAAGGGTTAATATGTCCAAGAATAGAGAAGAAAGAAAGATCCCTGCTTTTCTTAAAATCGTATATCTCTCTAATCGAGAAATACGCCTAATTTTAGCTGGTCTTTATTCTCTCAAAATGCCCAAAGACGAGATTGAAAAAACACTATGGAAAAAACTTTTATTTGAAAAGTTGCATAAGAAAACTCGTAGAAAGAAAGATTAAATGACCCTAAAAAAGAACGACGTACTTTTATTAAAAGCAGCAATAGAGTTTGGTTCGGAATGTCTTTATAGTATTAAAGATGGCGGTCTAGGACGCACCCTTGTAGTAGATGCGGGAAATAGAGCCCGGGCAATCGAGATGCGCAGCAAAATATCAACATTTTGGGAAGGCGTGTATACACTGGTTATATATAGTGCCTCTCCGGAGACAGAAGAAGAGAAAGAAGAGTGGTTATATGATCCAGTATAGATATTGAGAGGGTACTACAATGATTAAAACAATTTGTATTTCCGGTGGCTTTGACCCCGTACACATCGGACATTTAAGAATGATTCGTGAAGCAGCACAATTTGGAAGGCTGACCGTGATAGTTAATTCAGATGAGTGGCTAATGCGAAAAAAAGGCTATATCTTTATGCCATTTAACGAGCGCTGTGAGATATTACAAGGATTCGAGGGTGTCCAGGAGACCGTCTCCGTCGATGACAGTGATGGTACTGTGTGTGAGGCTTTAGAGCGACTTAAACCAACATTTTTTGCCAACGGCGGCGACCGCGGATCCACTAACACCCCGGAGCGACAACTTTGTGAAAAATTGGGAATAAAATTATTATGGTATGTCGGCGGCGGGAAAGTCCAGAGTTCAAGTACGTTGGTGGATACAGCTCCGCTGCTATCATCAGCCTTACCAGAAGATTTAGAGTGCCCAGAACCATCGAAAGTTCAAATCCTAACAGCACACGATTTACCCAAGAACTAATACATTCTTGTGGAAAGCTCTAATTACTAGAGCAAAAGAGGATATACATGTCTCGAAAGAAAATTTATGTATTAGACACTAGTGTCTATCTTACCAATGCTGAGTGCATTTACGCTTATAAAAATCACGATATCTACGTTCCTCTAAAAGTATTTGAGGAAATAGACGGTCATAAAAAGCGCCAAGATATCGTTGGAGCCCAAGCCCGGAAGATAATCCGCCTGTGGGATGACTTACGTTCTAGGGGATCTATTGGCAAGGGAGTGCGAATTCGAAAAGGACTCGGCATTATTAAATCTGTCAGCGCGCAAGGTGCCACCGACGATTTGCCGAGTGACTTGGATGTACGCGTACCTGATCACCTTATTATAGCAACAGCACTTAAATTCCATAAACAACTCAATCGCAAAGTTATTTTAGTATCGCGCGATATCAACATGCGTGTTATTGCAGACGCTGTCGGTCTTCAGAGCGAGGATTTTCAAAATAATCAAATCGTTGATAACAGCGAAAAGATATTTACCGGCTTTGCTACCATCGCAGTTGATGATCAAATCGTTGATAACTTTTATGAGAAGAAAGATGTTTATTTGGATAGCTCGCTTTTGTATCCTAATCAATATGTCATGATGGTCTCTAATGCTAATGAGAAAAAATCTGCTTTGGGTCGCTATACCAACAAGAATGCTCCTATAGAACAAATAGCTCAAAAAAAGAAGCAAAGTGTGTGGGGGATTAAGGCGCGTAATAAGGAGCAGTCCTTTTTACTTGATGCGCTGATGGATCCAAAAATTCAGATAGTAACTGCCATCGGCAAGGCCGGCAGCGGTAAGACGATCTGTGCCATCGCTGCAGGGCTTGAGCAGACCATAGACGAGTCCAAGCAGGAATACACCCGCGTAATCGTCTCACGACCCGTACAGCCCCTAGGAAAGGACATAGGCTTCCTACCGGGAACTATGGAAGAGAAGATGTCACCCTGGTTGATGCCCATTCAGGATAACCTACAGTTTTTAATGGGAAATGATAAAATAACCCTTGACATTTACATGCAAAAGGGTACAATAGAGATAGAAGCATTGACTTACATTCGTGGTCGCTCAATCTCAAATGCCTTTATCATAATAGATGAGGCACAAAACTTGACAACTCACGAATTAAAGACTATAATAACAAGAGTAGGTGAAGGAACGAAAATTGTGTTGACCGGCGATGTAGAACAGATTGACAACGTGTATATTGATGCCACGACAAATGGCTTGACGCACGCTGTAGAGAAATTTAAGAAGTTTGATCTCGCAGCCCATGTTACACTCCAAAAGGGCGAACGCTCCAAGGTCGCAACCTTCGCTGCTCAAAATTTGTGAGAATAAAATGGAAACATCCGAAGTAGAATTAGAAAATCCTGATTTGCAGACGTCAATTGACGATAGCACAGGTCTCAAGCAACTGGTTGTCAACTACATTGGCAATCGACTGCTGGCAGAAGAAGAGGTAACGGTAGATATGGCTGTACAAGTATTTGCAGCTGAATTTCCCGAGTTTTTGATGGCAATCGCGGAAGAGAACTTCTTGCGCGGATATCAACAAGCCCTTGATGATATCGAAATGACAATGAATAAGAGCAAGGAGTAATGGAATACTACATTTATAATATTCCGGTGTGGATCACTCAGATTCCTCAACCAGGCGTAGATATCCCAACATTTTGTCAAGAAGTAGAAGAGATCTTACCCCAGGCGCTACTCAGGAATATCGATGTGGTGTATATAGGAAATTTTACTGCCCTGAAGGATAAGAATGCCGCTTACGACAATGGCGCCATTTATATGACCTGCGAGGAACCCACTAATTTCGATATGTTAGAAAATTTTGTACATGAAGCAGCACATGCTTTGGAAGATACATATGGCTGGCAGATTTATGATGATTCTTTGATCAAGGAATTTAAAGGCAAGCGTGAAAGATTATATCAACTGTTAAAAGCAGCCGGCTTCCCAGTTAATCACCTCTTGTTTAAACAAACCGAGTACAATAAGAAGTTTGATGAATATCTGGCCTTCGATATCGGGTACGCCGATTTAGCTGCGCATACCGCAGGACTCTTTGCAACCCCATATGGCGCCACCTCAATTCAAGAGTATTTTGCCAATGGGTTCGAACAATTTTTCTTGGACAATCCCCTCCGGAGCCTAAAGACTAGCCCAGTTCTTTACCAGAAAATAGAAAGTATTTTGAATGAAGCGTGAACACATATCCTATTCTGAACTAAAAGATTGGGCACAATGCCCCCACTATCACAAGAAAGCCTGGATCGAAAGAGTTGCCCCGTTTGAGGGAAATGAATACACAGCTTTTGGAAGTGCCATACATGACGTATGTGAAAAGAAACTTTTGAAAGAAGACATTAATGAAACTGAGCTTTTTCAGCTAGGTTTTGCTAAAAGACTGCAAGATCTTTTAGAAAAAAATATTGAGTTTAATGTATCGAATGTTCAACAGATGAAAATAGCAGGCCCGGCTATACTAGCCGAGGTGGAAGAAGCTCTAGAGGAGTATTTTGGAGACTATGAAGTATTTTCTTCTGAAGAAATGCTCTATGTACCGATTGAAAATTTTAATATTTATTTTAAAGGTTTTGTAGATGCTGTCGTTAAGGTAGGAGATACTTATCATCTTTTTGATTGGAAAACTTGCTCGTGGGGGTGGGATTCTCGCAAGAAGGCTCAGAAATTGGTCACATATCAGCTCACCTTGTATAAGCACTTTTTCTGTCAAAAGCACAAGATTGATCCTGCAAACGTAGAAACCCACTTTGCTTTACTAAAAAGAACGGCTAAAAAAGACCGTGTAGAGATATTTAGAGTAACGAGCGGCGCAAGAAAAACTGAGAACGCTCTTAAACTTCTATATCAAGCAATCTATAATATCACTAAAAGATTTAGTATCAAGAATCGGCTGAATTGCCACAAGCCTTATCCTTGTAAGCTGCTTAATACTGAACATTGCCCATAAAGGAATTAATATGTCTGAAAAAATCAAGGTTTTCACCATTGGGGACCATCCTCTTTCGCCTTCTGGTGTAGGCACTCAAAGTAAATATATCATTGAAGGGCTCCTGGAAACAGGTAAATATAAGTTTATGTCATTTGGGGGAGCGATTAAGCACCCGAGCCATGAGCCGCAGTCAACCCAGCAATGGGGCGAGGATTGGATTATTTGGCCTGTCGACGGATATGGCACTGCGGAGCAAGTCCGCGCCATGATACATCAACAGAAACCGGATATACTCTGGTTTATGACAGATCCACGCTTTTATGGATGGCTCTGGGATATTGAAAACGAAATTAGGGCGCATGTTCCGATGGTTTATTATCATGTGTGGGATAACTTCCCACCGCCCATGTTTAATAGACCATCCTATTTGTCTAATGATCATATCGTATGTATTTCCAAAGTGACCCATGAGATTGTGAAAGCGGTGTCACCAGAGGTTGACAGCTCTTACTTGCCACATGCTGTAAATAACAAAATCTTTCAGCCCATGAGTGCAGAAGATCGCACGAAGCTACGGCAAGAAAAGGGATTAGATAAAAAATTTGTATGTGTCTGGAACAACAGAAACGCTCGACGAAAACAGTCGGGATCTCTGATTTATTGGTTTAAAGAATTTTTGGATAAAGTTGGTCACGATAAAGCATGCTTAATCATGCATACTGATGTTAAAGACCAACACGGACAAGACTTAGAAGCAATTATTCATGAGCTGGGGCTCATAAAGGGAGAGATTCTTTTTTCCACCCTCAAAATTGGCGCCGCAGATTTAGCGATGATGTACAATATGGGGGATCTTACCATTAATATCTCTGATGCTGAAGGGTTTGGACTTGCAACTCTAGAGTCACTGTCATGTGGAACACCGATTTTGGTGAACATGACTGGAGGTCTTCAAGAGCAGGTGACAGATGGCGAGAATTGGTTTGGCATCGGACTAGAACCAGCCTCTAAAGCAATTATTGGATCTCAACAGGTGCCTTATATTTATGAGGATCGCCTCAACAAGGATGACTTCCTCAATGCTCTTACAGAATTATATGAAATGGGGCACGAGAAACGCCGAGCCCTCGGAGAGGCTGGGCGACAATATGTTCAAGAAAAATATAATTTTGAGAACTTCGCAAAAGAGTGGGATAAAACCCTCACAGCCATACATGAAAAGCATGGCTCTTGGTCCACCCGCTCCAAATACCAGAAATACGAATTCAAGGAGATAGCATGAAAAAGCGAGTTTTAATTCGAGGTCCAGCGATGTCGCGTTCGGGCTACGGCGAGCATGTACGCTTCTTGTTACGGTCTTTGCGCCCGCACGAGCATATGTATGATCTTTATCTTATTAATGTACAGTGGGGCGCCACCGGAAACATCACTACTGAAACCGAAGAGCGCCGCTGGATTGAGAATCTGGCTATGAAGGGCGCCCAATATGCCCAACAAGGCGGTCAGTTTGATCTCTCGATTCAAGTTACCATTCCCAACGAATGGGAGAAGATTGCGCCGGTTAATGTGGGAGTCACCGCCGGTATTGAGACATCGAAGGTAGCTCCTGAATGGTTGGTGCGCGGCAATTTGATGGACAAAATCATTACTATTTCCGAACACTCAAAGAGAGTATATGAAGAGACTTCTTATGATGCTCGTGATGAGCAGACAGGACAGACCGTAGAAAATTATCGCTGCGAGACTCCTATAGAGGTTGTGCATTACCCCGTCCGAGAATATGAACCCGAAGAAATTGCTGATGTGGAATTACCACTCGACTTTAATTACTTAACTGTCGCTCAATGGGGACCACGTAAGAATCTAGACAATACTATTGTGTGGTTTCTACAAGAATTTCAGAATGATGAAGTCGGTTTGGTTGTAAAGACAAATCTGGCGAAGGATTGCCTGCGAGATCGTTTCATATGTGAAGCTAAGCTCCGCGCAGCGCTAGCTGCATTCCCTAATCGTAAGTGTAAGGTCTACCTTCTCCATGGAGATTTGAGTGCAGAGCAAATGACGTGGCTATATCGCCATCCTAAGATTAAATCTCTAATCTCTTTAACTCACGGTGAGGGCTTTGGCTTGCCTATTTTTGAAGCTTCTTATAATGCTCTTCCTATCGTTGTTCCTCTTTGGAGCGGCCACGTAGACTTCTTGAGTGCCCCAAACAAAAAGGGGAAGATGCGCCCTATGGTTGCCAAGGTGGCGTATAGTCTCCAACAGGTGCCAGAGCCCGCAGTGTGGGAGGGGGTCATTCAGAAGGACTCAATGTGGTGTGATGCACACGAGCGAGATTATAAGCGCCAGCTCCGTGAGGTTTACAAAAATCATGGAAGATTTGCTAGCAATGCTAAAAAACTACAAGAATACGTTCTAAAGGAATTTGCATCGGACAAGCAACATGAAATCTTTGCTGAGGAAACCTTGGGTTGTCTTGGAAGTCTAAAGACATCAGAAGATTGGCTCGCCGAGATAGAAGACATTATCCAGGAATATGAATAAGAGCGTAGTATTTATAGCTGACTTTTTTGTAGAACAGATTATAGGGGGCGGCGAACTAAATAACTACGAACTAACTCATCTTCTTCGCGAAGAGGGTATTTCGGTCACCGAGTGTCAATCACACACTGTTCAGCTTGATTTCTTAAAGAAAAATCAAGACGCTTTCTTTATAATTTCTAATTTCATGAATTTGTCGGAAGATTGCCGACAATTCCTTACTACTCACACAAACTACATTATCTATGAACATGATCATAAATATCTTGCCACCCGAAACCCGGCAGACTATGCTTACTTTCGAGCACCGGCCGCCGACCTAAGAAACTATTTCTTCTATAAAAACGCTCAAAAGATTGTATCTCAAAGCCACTTTCACAAAGGGATCATCGAAGAAAATCTAGAGACTGATAATGTAATAACGGTGGCTGGCAACCTCTGGTCATTGGAAGCTTTAGAACACCTACGACATATGGCAACACAGCCCAAAGCTGATAAGGTGTCTATTCTCGACTCTCCCATCCCTCATAAAAATACAGCGAAGACAAAAGTTTTTTGTGAGAGTAAGGACTTGGAGGTTGAATTGGTAGCCGACCGCGATCCTCTCAAATTTTTGCAAAAACTCGGAAAGAACAAAACTTTTGCTTTCTTTCCAGATACCCCAGAAACCTTATCAAGGATAGTGGTTGAGGCTCGCATGATGGGGATGTCTATAAAGACTAGTAAGCTTGTCGGCGCGGGTTATGAAAAGTGGTTTGCTCTTAAGGGAGAGAAATTGATCGATTTTATGATCGAGAAAAGATCCGAAATTACAAATCTATTTCTGAATGAAATCAATAGCGCCACCCCACGCCATTCCGAAAGACCCAAAATTTCAATCATTACAACTTTTTATAAAGCAGAAGAATACTTGCAAGGATTTCTTCAGAATATCACCACACAAACTATCTTTGACCAGTGTGAACTCGTCTTGGTAGACACAGGATCCCCCGGGAATGAACAAAAAATGATTGAGGAGTATTTGTTAGAATATCCACAAATTAAATATATTCGATATGATGACCGCCTCAAGCCAACCGAGGGATTAAACTTAGCTCTTAAAGAGGCAATTGGCGATTATGTAACATTTGCATTTTTAGATGATAGAAAAAGTCAAGAATGTTTAGAAATATTATTGACAGAAATTGAAAAAAATGATACTATAGACTTAGTGTACGGAGACACACTAAGAACAACTGTTAAAAACGATATCTTCGAAAAGTCAAAGGCATCGGAATTGTTTAGTCACTCAATGGCAGAGTTTTCACCCGAAAACATGGTAAAGTGCTTACCAGGACCGATGCCACTTTGGCGTAAAAGCATCCACGAACGATGCGGATTCTTTGATCAGGATGGGTGTGATTATGCTGATGATTGGGAGATGTGGCTTCGTGCCGTAAGTACAGGATCAAGATTTAAAAAAGTTAATAAATCAGTGGGATTATATTTAGAAGGAGGGCGATCTCAACAAACTGACAATTTGAATCAACGACGAGAAGAAGCAGAGGTGTTTTATAAATATGCCCAGCTTTTTGGTTCAAATTTTTATTCTTATAAGCCCTATTTTGATCAGTTTCGAAACTAGAAAGTAACCTAAATTATGGAAAACAGAAAATATTTGCCAACTCTATCAGAACTTGTTGATAGACTCTCGATTGCTCAACTTAAAGAAGTTTTTATTTCTGAGCATAAGGATGAATATGGTCAAGAGATTAAAGACATTGTGCATGACATTCAGTTATGTCTGAATGAGAGTGAGAAAATCACAGCTGAAACAATTCGAGCTGTGGTCGTACTATCTCAAATGAACTTGCATATTTGGCATAATGAATCAAATTACCGTAAGGGTATTAAGGACGGGAACAACCTTGAGTTGACCCACGGATTAAATGGTATCCGTAATACCGCAAAGAATAAGATTCAAGAAATCTCCGGCGGTCGTAAAGATTATAAGATTGATTGCTTGGCCGCTGACTTTGAGGACTGGGAAATTAGTTGGAAAGAGTAACAGAGGTATATCCTTGTGAAGTTCTTATTATTGGTGCCGGCGTTATTGGTCTTGCTATAGCGGAACGCTTATCTCATAAATATGAGAACGTCTTATTGGTGGATAAAGAGAGTTCATTCGGACAACACACCTCTAGCCGGAATAGCGAAGTTATTCACTCCGGAATTTATTACCCCCCCGACAGTCTCAAAGCTAAAATGTGCGTAGATGGAAACGCTCTCTTATATAAATTCTCGGAAGAACACAATATTCCTTACAAAAGGTGTGGGAAATTAATTGTTGCTTCCTCCGCGGAAGAAGAGAGAACTTTAGAGAAGCTTCAATTGAATGCTCAGAATAATGGAGTGACAGATATCAGGATGATAGATTCTGCGGAAATTAAAGAACTTGAACCAACTCTCAAAGCGCAAAAGGCACTTCTAGTTAATTCTACGGGTATAATAGATTCTCATTCTTTAATGCAAAAATTAGAGAACCTAGCATTAAAGAATGGGGTAGTTTTTTCTTATAGAGCCGAGATTAACGATATAAAGTATAAAAATAAATTATATAAGTTGACAACTGTTGATAACGATGTTATTATAGAAGCTCCGGTAGTGATAAATGCGAGTGGTTTGTGGAGCGATACAGTTGCCCACATGCTGGATCTTAAAGAACATAAACTCTACTGGTGCAAAGGCGAGTATTATACTACTACCAAATATAAGAACATGAAAAGATTAATATACCCAGTTCCCGACCCAGAGGGGAAGTATTTAGGAATTCATACAGTGATTGACTTAGATGGCAATTTATCGTTTGGTCCTAATGCTTATTATGTGAATGATTTGAATTATGGGGTAGGTGAAACCAATAAGCAACAGTTTTATGATGCTATAAATCGTTATTTAAGTATTGATTATGAGGACTTAGCGCCAGGCTTAAGCGGCATTCGACCTAAGCTTCAGGGACCTCAAATACATTTTGCTGATTTTATGATAAAAAATGAGCAGGAAAATGGTTATAATAATTTTATAAATCTAATGGGAATCGAATCCCCGGGGCTCACTGGTTGCCTGGCTATAGCAGATTATGTTGAGGAGATAATTAACTAATGAAAATTTTAATCACTGGCGGAGCTGGCTATATTGGAAGCGAATTAATTCAATATTTTATAGAGGATCATGAAGTGGTCGTTATCGACAATTTAATGTACGATCCGACGTCCTTACTTCGATATACAACGAGCCCTAATTTTACTTTTGTAAAAGGTGATGTAAGAAACACGAAGCTTCTAGGCGAATTAATGAAAGACTGCGATGTGATTATCCCACTCGCCGCGCTGGTGGGCTTCCCACTGTGTGACCAAGACCCACGCGCTGCTGTAGAGATCAATTATGAGATCAATCAGTGGATTGCTGATAATAAGCGCCCGGAACAGAAAGTCGTGTATCCTTGCACCAATTCGGGGTACGGCACGAGCGAAGACGGAACCGTACGTACGGAAGAGTCTCCTTTAAATCCGGTGTCGCTGTATGGGCGCACAAAGGTGGATGCCGAAGAAGCTTATAGGAATGCAGAGAACTGTGTTACATTTCGATTAGCCACAGTATACGGCCCGGCATCGAGAATGAGGACTGATTTATTAGTTAACAATTTTGTCCTGCGCACGTTACGAGATCGTATCCTAGTATTGTATGAATGCGAGTTCATGAGGAATTACGTACACATTCAAGATGTCTGCAAAGCTTTTAAGTTTGTTATTGAAAATTGGGACACCTGTGTTGATGACACATTTAACGTGGGAAATGATGCACTCAACATGAATAAGCTTCAATTAGCCAAGGTTATTCAGAACCATCTTCCATTAGAAATCATCAGAGCAGAGTTCACAAGCGATCCCGATACTCGGGATTATATTGTAAGCAGTGAAAAAATTTATAAAAAGGGGTTTGCATGTGATTACGATTTAGATCAAGGTATTAAACAGCTTGTTAATGCATATTCGATCATCGAATCACCGTGGTATGCAAATTATTAGGTAACTTATATGAAGAAAGTAGATGTTTTATTTGTTCACCCAAATGGTGCACCGTTTGTATACCAGTCCCTGAGCAATAAATATTCAGCGATCGAGCCTCCCATCTGGGCGGCTTTACTGGCGAACCATGTCCGAGTGAAGGGGCATTCAGTCGCAATTCTGGATTGTGAGGCTGAGCAACATGATGTGGCGTCCAGCGCTCAGGCAATTTTAGAGTATGATACAAAATTGGTTGCTATTGTAGTCTATGGTCAGCAGCCTTCGGCATCTACTCAGAATATGCATGGAGCCTCATTACTATGCAAGAAACTACAAGAAGAAAAAATTGAGTCTAAGGTTCTGCTGCTGGGACTGCACCCGTCGGCTGTATCTCGACAGACGATTACACGTGAAAGTGTTGACTTCGTTTGTCAGGGTGAGGGAATGTATACAATCACATCTCTGTTGAACCTAGATATGAACAAAGCCTCCGACCTAGAAAAGGTTCCAGGCTTATGGTATCGCGACGATGGTCGCATCAGATTTACCAAGCCTGCACCAATTGTAGATCAAAAAGATTTAGAAACAGAGTTGCCTGGAATGGCATGGGATTTACTTCCCATGGACAAGTATCGCACCTCCAATTGGCACGCCATGAGTAATGGCGGCGAGCGATCCCCCTTCGCATCGCTATATACCAGTTTGGGATGTCCATTTCAGTGCAGCTTCTGTTGCATCAATGCCCCGTTTGGAAATAACAATGTAGAAAATTGGGATTATGGGCGAAATAAGTTTAGGTTCTGGGACCCTAACTTTATCATCAATGAGTTTGAGGAAATTCATAACAGGGGCATCCGCAATGTCAAGATAGCGGATGAGATGTTTGTGCTCAATAAGAGTCATTTTCTGACACTTTGTCAGTTGATAAAAGAGCGTAATTATGATTTCAATATTTGGGCTTATGCAAGAATAGACACGGTCAAAGAGGAATATCTAAAGCCACTCAAAGAAGCTGGCGTAGAATGGTTAGCTTTGGGGATCGAGTCGGGCAATGCCGTTGTTCGAAAAGATGTTGTAAAAGGAAAATTTACGAGTGTTAACATTCAAGATTTGGTTAAAAAAATTAAGGATGCTGGGATTAATGTTATAGGTAATTATATTTTTGGATTACCGGAAGACGACCACGATACCATGCAAGAGACACTGGATTTGGCGATGGATTTGAATTGCGAATTCGGCAACTTTTATTCAACGATGGCATACCCAGGATCAAAGCTGTATATGGACGCGTTATTACATAAATGGGAATTGCCCAATAGCTATGTGGGATTTTCCCAACATTCTTATGAAACTTCGCCTTTGCGCACTAACTTTTTGTCATCGGCTGAGGTTTTGGCCTTTAGAGACAAGGCATTTGATACCTATCACCAAAGCGACAAATATTTGCACCTTATCAAATCCAAATTTGGTGACAAAGTCCATGATGATATAGTAGAGATGAGCAAACATACACTTAAGCGAAAGCTGTTAGGAGATTAATGTGTACACCAAAGAAGAACTTGTGGAATATGAGAATGAGATAGCGGATTGTTTTAATAACGCTCAAATTATGGCGCCTGTCCACTTATATGATAGCAATGAAGAAGAAGTAATAGAGGTTTTTCGTAAACACGATATCGGTCCCGAGGACTGGGTTTTATGTTCATGGCGTAGTCACTATCAGTGCCTTTTAAAAGGTGTTCCGAAAGATGAATTAAAAGCAGCTATTTTAAAGGGGCGCTCAATTTCGCTTTGCTTCAAAGAGTATAGAGTACTATCTTCCGGAATTGTTACGGGTGTATTACCAATCGCGACTGGAATTGCTCTTGATATCAAGCGCAAGGGTGGCACTAATAAGGTTTACTGTTTTATGGGAGACATGACTTCTGAAACAGGCATGGCGCATGAATGTATTAAGTATTCGCGAAATCATGAGCTGCCAATTCACTTTATTGTTGAGGATAATGGCAAATCAGTGTGTACCGATACCCGCGCTACCTGGAACCAGGAAGTGTTGACTTACGAAGGAGTCAACGATGATTATGTCACTTATTACAAATATGTACTGGATAAATATCCACATGCCGGCGCAGGAATAAGGGTGCAATTTTAAAATGGGTAAATATTTTGAAGAACTAAAAAGGTCCATGGACTTTCTGGGATCCCAGCCTGATACAATGTTTTTAGGTCAAGCCGTAGCTTATAAAGGAACCGCCATGACTAATACGCTTAAGGATATTGATCCGAGCAAGCTGTTAGAAATGCCGGTAGATGAAGAAATGCAGATGGGAATCACAAATGGTCTTGCTGTTGCTGGGACCGTCCCTATTAGTATTTATCCGAGGTGGAATTTCCTCCTTTTAACGATGAATCAACTGATTAACCATCTAGATCGAATGCCTGAGTTTTCCCATGGTGAATACGTTCCCAAAGTTATTGTGCGCACAGGGATTGGATCAGAGAGACCACTTCACCCACAGGCTCAGCACGTTGGTGACTTTACCGACGGACTTCGTCTGATGACTAATAATATCGATGTTATCCGTTTGGAAGAGCCGGAGGAAATTTTCCCTGCTTATGAGAAAGCTTATTTGCGCACTGATGGTAAAAGTACATTGATAGTAGAGTATGGGGATTATTATGGCGAAAAATAAGCTTTTAGTTGTCTATAACACTTGTGGCTTTTCTGGACGAGAGCCAGTCGACTGGTATATCGATTGTATTAAAAATATTCTTGCTCAAGACTTGGAAGGTGTAGAGGTGGTACTGTCAAGCTGCGGCAATTCTGCCGGCACTATTAAAAAGCTCGTCGCTACTTTCGGCCGAAGTATCGCTTACAACTTGATTCATGATCGCATTACTGTTAACCAAAGCTTTAATCACACCGTGGCGAAATGTGTAGAGAAATATGGCGAGTTCGAAGGATATCTTTATATCGACTCAGGCATCAATTTCAGGCAGGATCGAACCGTTTTAAGCAAAGCTTATGACTTATTCAAAGAGGGCGATTACGGCATGGTGACCGTCCAGGCGAGTAATGACAATGGGTTCCCCCAATGGATTGGGGTCGATGGATTTGTAGAGAACGAGAATTTTGTAATTCCTGTGGGAAGAGCTTGCAATCTGCACACACAGATTTTTTCCAATGATATCTTTAAAGCATTTGATAATAAAATTATTCCGGATATCTTTGTAGCCTATTGCACTGAGTCTATCTTTTCATTTCTGGCTGCAGCAGTTAGCTCGCGGTGGGTGATTCTAAAGGATGTGGTAGCGGAGCACCTCAAGAGCGTTGACGGCGCTACATGTGGGTTTGATCATACGGGACCAAGAGGCGATAATAAGAACAATCTTTTTGGCGGACTCGACATCTATGAAATCTGCCGCGACCCGGAGGCGCTGGCTTCTGGATTTGGCTATGAAGAGATGCAGGGAGTCTTACATCATGACCCTGCCAAATACGACGAGAACGGAATGGTTCAAGAACCAGAGAGATTGAAGGAATTTATACGTACGAGAATGTTTCTGAGCAAGGAACTGTTCGATTATAATGATGTAAAGTATAGGTTTTTATAGGTAAAAAATGTCACTATTAGTAGTTTATAACGCATGCGGGCTGGGAGATACAGAAAACTCCGAGTCATATATTAAGAACCTGCGTACAATTCTGGAGCAAGATCTGACCGACAAAGAAGTCGTCTTCTCGGGGTGTTGCGTCTCTAACGAGACTTTCGCTAAAGTCTATAAAGAGTTCCGCGGAGACATTAGTTATTGTTTGACTAATGACAAGCTCGCAGTTAACCAGAGCTTTAATCATGCTGTCCTTATGAGCGTCGCAGAGTTTGGCGAATTTGATGGATATATGTATGTGGCTTCAGATGTTTCTTTTATTGACGATCCACAATCTCTCGGTCGTTTGCACGATCGGATGAAAGATGATGAAATGGGGATCGTATCCCCTGAAATTGACGAAGATAATGGTTATTATTGGTGGTTTGGGTTCGATCAGAGCCAGAATTTGTGGGACGTCTTCTCACGTGATAAGGATTTTGTGGTACCGCTCGGCTGTACAGCAAACTTACATTGTAAGATTTTTTCAAATAAAATCTTTAAAGCTTATGGCAATATATTGCCTGATATCTTTGTTTCCTATTGCACAGAATCCACGTTTTCGTTTTTGGCTGCAGCAGTGCAACAACGCTTTGTGATAGCAAACGATGTAAGTTACAAGCATGGAGAAAATGCAGGAACGCACAGCGGGCTTGATGGGCAAACCCTAGCCTTCGGCGCCGGGTGGGATCTGGTATACCCAGGCGCCCGCACTGTTAAAGAGATCGTCAACGATCCAGAAGCCTTTGCTGTTGGTTTTGGCCATGAAGAATGGGTGCCGCGCTTTGCTCATAAAACAGATATTCCGAAAGACAAGACCTATTTGATTCATAATTCCGAGCAATTTGATGAGAAATCCTTTAGTGTAGATGATAGATTGAGAGATTTTATTAAAAATAACTTGTATCTTTCCAAGGAACTCTTAGATTATGATGAGATAAAGCATAAATTTATTAGGAGCACCACATGAAACGAGCCTTAATTACGGGCATCGCTGGGTCAGGTGGAAGTCATTTAGCTGAATTCTTAGTTGAGAAGGGAGATCTCGACGTTCACGGTGTCTCTCGTTGGCACAGTACTACATCAAATGCCAACTTGAAGGCAATTCGAGACAAAATCACACTTCACGAGTGTGACCTTAACGACTTAAGTGCGACGATCCGCGCCCTAGAAGCCTGTAAGCCAGACTATATTTTTCATTTAGCGGCACATGCTAACGTTCACGTCTGCTTTTCTAATCCAATCGCGGTGCTGCAGAACAATATTAACAACACAATTAACCTATTTGAGGCAATTCGCATCGTTGGTTTGGACCCTATAATCCAGTTTTGTGGAACATCAGAGGTTTATGGCAACGTAGCAGCCGAGAATATACCGATTTTGGAGACTCATCCCATTCAACCAGTGAATATTTATGCTGTTTCTAAACTTACACAGGAGAAAATAGCCAGTTCTTATTTCCATTCATATGGAATGAAGGTGATTATTACTCGAATGTTTGCTTATATTAATCCACGACGGGGTGACATCTTCTCAAGCGCCTTTGCACAGAAGATTGTGGAGATCGAACGAGGCGAAAGAGACGTTTTAACCCATGGTAACCTGGATTCAACGCGTACTTTGATTGACGTTCGTGATGCAATGGAGACCTATTGGATTGCCTGCGAGAAATGTGAGTATGGAACCCCCTATAATATCGGTGGCAATAGTATTATTACGGTGGGGGACTTTTTAGAGCAGCTTAAGAAGCAATCGACTGTTCCCATCCGCTCAATGGTTGATAAGCAATTGCTACGGCCAGTGGATGTCACACTTCAAGTACCTGACGTCACTAAGTTTTTGAATGCAAGTGGTTGGCAGCCGCGGTATTCATTAGAGGATAGTATTGAATTTTTGCTGAATCACTATAGGAATAAGAAATGAGCGATAGACAAGTAAAATTGAATTTGGGATGTTATGATAAAAAAATTCCCAACTTTATCAATGTAGATATCCGACCTGAAACAGGCTGTGATGTAATCGACGACATTTTTAAGCTGGAGAGCTTCGAAACAGAATCCGCTGATCTGATTTATGCGTGCCATTCTTTAGAACATGCAGACTATAAGGAAGCAGATGCAGCCCTGAAACGGTGGTTTGAAGTTTTGAAGCCTGGGGGCGTCCTGCGATTGGCTGTCCCCGATATGGAAGCACATTTTGCTCATTACTATTATCATCGAGATCTGCGGCTTTTGCACTCGACATTCTGGGGATCCCAAAAGCACCCCTATGATTATCATAAAAATGGCTGGGACTTTAAAAAATTGAAAGAAGATTTAAGCGCCGTAGGGTTTTCTAATATCCATCGTTACAACTGGAGAGATACTGAGCATTTTTATATCGATGATTATTCTCAGACCTATTATCCTCACTTAGACAAGGTGAATGGAAAACTGATGAGCTTGAATGTGGAGGCTACAAAATGAAATTTGATTTATCGATTGTGATACCGGGGATCCGAACCCCTAACTGGCTGAATTTATATGAAAGTGCACAAAAGGCATGTAAGAAATATACATGGGAAATGATTTTCATTAGTCCCTTTGACTTGCCCGAGGAGCTAAAGGAGAAGGACAATGTCTTGCTTGTTAAGAGCCTGGGTAATGTCCCGCGCTGTGTACAAATTGGAGTTCCCAAGTGCAACAGTGATTTATTCTTCTTAACGGTAGATGATTGTCACTTTGCTGAGGACTCTTTAGACTTGTCGCTAGATAAGTTTTTTGAAGTATGTGGTACTCAAGATGCTATGGCCATGATTTATGGCGAAGGCGGCAATCTTATGGAGACAAAATATTGGGAAGTTAAAACGCACGGCGACTTCCGGCTCCCGGGCATCGACCAGTCGTGGAAGATTGCAAATCAGTGTATTATGCATAAAAGTTATTTTATAGAACTTGGAGGATTTGATTGTGAGAGCTTTGAATACATGGATAAGCCAATTCATGACTTTATGTTCAGACTCCAAAAGTCTGGGGGTAAGATAGAGTTCTCCCCAGTCCATTGCTGTATTGCCAGCTGGTTTCCCGGGGAAGAAGGCGACCACTCTCCAATTCATCATGCTCAGATATCTCATGATACACCGGTGTTTAATACGATGTATACCATTCCTTCACTGTGGGAGGATCGTATCAAATTGGACTACAATAACTATGAAAAATGTGATAAAGTATGGAGAAGACGGTTTGGGGATATCGGCGACACCGGAGTTCCTCAGACATATCTTGAAATGTGTCAACAGAAGGGGTACACCCCTCATTACGAGTAGAAGGAATGGCTCCCAAGTTATCAGTTATATTACCGGGTATTCGCAAAGCTAATTGGCCCGCATTCTACAAGAGTGTGCAAGGCTCTTTCAACGATACGTTTGAGATTGTCATTGTGACGCCCCACAAGGAACTTCCAGAAGAACTTCAACAGTATGATAATATTAAGCATATCGTTGATAAAGGTTCTCCTGCTCGGTGCCAACAGGTTGGGCTTGTTCATAGTGAGGGCGAATTCGTCACGTGGGGTGCAGATGATGGAGTCTTCCTCAAAAATAAATTAACGGAGATTTTGGACTTTTGGAATAAGAACGCCACTGAGGAAACAGATATTGTTACCTGCAAGTATTTTGAGGGCGCGAAGAACCAAGAGGGAGTTGCTCATGCCACTGGCGAAACTGAGTTATCTAAAGATTTTTATTATCGCATCAACCATGCGGCAGGATTGAGAGCAACTTATATCCCTGATGATTTTTGGATATTGAATGTAGGACTTATGAAGACTGACTATGTGAAGAAGATTGGCGGCTGGGACACTATGTTTGAAGTAACAACAATTTCACATATGGATTTTGCGGTGCGAACCCAACGAAACGGCTCGCGCTATTTTATGTTTGAAAAGCCCATTTTCGTGTGCACTCATACACCGGGAATAACGGGCGATCATGCTCCTGTGCATTATGCGCACATCGAACATGATGAGCCCCTTTTCAGAAATATCTATAATGACGCGTCATCTCTTGGTAGAATAGAGATAGCCCTCGACAATTGGAAGAGTTCACCAGAAGTGTGGAAAAGGAGATTTTAATGTATGATTTATCGGTTTGTTTAACCGCTATTAGAGATGATAATTGGCTGCGACTGCACGATAGTATCGTAGAGTCGGTGGGAGATTACACGTTTGAGCTAATTTTTTGTGGACCCCACGAAGAACTTCCTGATGAATTGGAGGGACTAGACAACGTATCTTGTATTCAGGATTTTGGTACTCCCACACGTTGTCAGCAGCGTTCCATGCTTGAAGCCTCAGGGCGTTACTTAACTTGGACTGCTGATGATGGTTGGTTCTTGCCTGGAAAACTCGCCCAATGTATTGACATGCTCGATGCGATGGAAGCAGAGAAAAAATGTGTGGTGACTCAGTATAATGAGGGCGATCATGATGGGCTGGGGGATCCCAACGCCAACATGTATTGCATTAACTCTCATGACCCCGTCCGGTCGGCTCATTATCCTAATCATTTTCTAATCTTTAACTCGGTTATATTGCAGACCCAGTACTTTAAAGATTTGGGTGGCTTTGATTGTAGGTTTGAGGCATGCCCTATGGCATTCGTAGATTTCGGCGCGAGAGCCCAGCTGGATGGAATGGAAGCACAGCTTACTGGCGTAGTTTTTGAGTGTACACAGTTCCCGGGAACTTCTGGAGACCACGCACCTATTCATCATGCCCAGCTTGATCATGATCAGCCGCTATATGCAGAAATTTGGAACGAAGCAACTTGCTTAGATCGCATTACGCTTGATATTAATAATTGGAAAGAAGCGCCAGAGGTATGGACGCGTAGATTTGGAGACAACAATGAGTGAGATAATTTATCCCTTAGCAAAGGAAACGATTAATGGAGAAGACATCGATGCCTTGTGCGACTGGCTTAAGAGCTATCCGCGCCTTACAAAAGGTGCTGTGACTGTAGAGGTAGAAGCAAAGTGGGCCAATTATATTGGTACCAAACACGCGGTATTTAATAATTCCGGATCTTCTGCCAATTTGCTAATGATTTATGCCGCCTTGATGACAGGCAGGATTAAAAACAAAAAAATTGTTGTCCCTTCGGTGGGCTGGGTGACTACTATTGCGCCCGCCATTCAATTTGGCTTGGAGCCCATTATGGTAGGCGCCGACCCTGACACCTTTGGCATCGATCTGGACCAGTTAGAAGCCGTTTGCGAGCGAGAGCGCCCGGACGCAGTTATCTTTGTTCAGGTGCTGGGTGTGCCCCACTACAAAGAGCGCCTGCTTAAGCTAAAGGAGAAGTATGGTTTTTGTCTCCTAGAAGACGCCTGTGCGGCTCTAGGAGCGGCTTATGGCGACGGATCGATGGTTGGCACTGTTGGCGACATGTCGTCCTTCTCCTTCTATTTTGGACACCAGCTGTCGACCATTGAAGGTGGCATGGTTAATACTGATGACAAGGAACTGTATGATGCACTGTTAATGCTCCGAAGCCATGGCTGGGCTAAGGACTTGGATCAAGCAGCATATGATACATTAATTCGTGATCATGGCGTTGATGACTTTCACAAGCCTTTCACCTTTTTTGTTCCTGGCTTTAATCTGCGATCGACCGACTTACAGGCGTTTGTTGGTTTGCGACAGGTAGACAAGGCGATCTGGGTATCCCAGCGCCGTAATGAGAATCACGTTGCATATGCACAGTTCCTTGAGGGTTATGTAGATTATCAGAAGTGGGGAGATAATGTTCCCGTTTCTATTTCTTTTGGAGCCTTAGCCGATTCTAACGCTCACCGCCGCGAGATTGTATCTCGTCTGGTTGAGCATGGAGTAGAGACACGTATTTTCTCCGCCGGCAATTTAGGATTGCATCCTTTCTGGACTGATTTATACCCAGCATTTGAGGACGAGGTCAGTAATAGAATTCATACGTGCGGCTTCTTCTTGCCCAACTATCCTGAGTTAACAATTGAAGAAGTAGCCAAAATTTGTAAGATTGTGAGAGGTACCCATGAGTGAATATAAATATGATATAAGTTTTTTCTTTCCGGCGATTCGAACCCCGCGCTGGTATGACATGTACAAGAGTTTGCAGAAATCATGCAAAAACTATAACTGGGAAATGGTGCTGTGCGGACCTTTTGATTTACCCCCAACACTGCAAGGGGTAGAAAACGTGAAACACGTTAAAGAACGTGGAAATGTGAGCAGAGCCGTTCAGGTTGGAATTTTAGAAACGAGTGGAAAACTCATTTTTATTGGCAATGATGATACTGTCTATCGAGAAGATGCATTTGATAAGGCTTTAGACTTATATAATGAAGAGTGTGGTCCGCAGGACATTATGCAGTGCACTTATACTGAGGGCGGTCATGAACAGCCCAATCATTACTGGAGTACTTCCTTCAATGATGCATTTAAGCTGGGAGGGATTGACCAAACATGGCTACTTGCCACAGAGCCCGTTATGCATAAAGAACATTTCTTTGAGATGGGCGGATTTGATTGTAGATGGGAATACATGGACAGCTCAACTCACGACTTTATGTTTAGATGTCAGAGGAATGGTTCAAAAATTGTTTATTCTCCAGAGACTGTGGGGGATATGACGTGGTGGCCAGACCACCAGGGAGATCATGGTGCCATTCACGATGCAATGGTATTGCATGATCTTGCCATTTTTAGAGAAATGTGGGGAAAAGAGAACGATCGGTTAAAAATCGATTATGATAATTGGAAGGACACCCCGGAAGTTTGGGAGAGACGATTTCCCACCAAGGTCTATAATTCTTACGAAGAGCTGTGGCAAGGAGAAAACTATACCCGCGAATGGAAGGCAGCACCCCCACAAGAGTAAACCATGAAAATCTTAATCGTCGGCGAAAGTTGTTTGGATGTATATCAATACGGAGATAGTAGGCGCTTGTGCCCAGAGGCACCGGTACCGGTTTTTAATTCTAATAAAACCCGCGAGACGAATGGCGGAATGGCATGGAATGTGTATAACAATGTTTCTGCTATAGCGCCCGAGATGCATGTCGATCTTTGCACCAATACAAGCTGGGAAAAAATCACCAAGACTCGCTATGTGGATTATCGCACCAATTACATTGTTTTAAGAATTGATGAAAATGAAGACAAATATGGAAGTTGTGATGTTGACAAGCACGATTTTGAGTCTTATGATGTTGTGGTTATCTCAGATTATAATAAGGGATTTTTAACCGAAGAGGATATTGAGAAGATTTCTTTAAAAGCAAAGACAACCTTTTTAGATACGAAAAAGATCTTGGGACCATGGTGCAAAAACATTGATTATATTAAGATCAATGATGTAGAATATGAGAGAACCCAACACAAATTAACAGAAGATATTGTAGAAAGAATGATTATCACGACCGGACCGAATGGTTGCAACTATCAAGATAAAGTTTTCCCAGTCCCAAAGGTAGAGATTAAGGACACCTCGGGCGCTGGGGATACTTTCATATCCGGACTCGCTGTTGAATATGTTCGATCTAATAATATTCTAGAGGCTATTAGATTTGCCAACAAGTGTGCTACCCGCGTCGTACAAAAGCGCGGCGTTAGCGTGCTTGAGGAGGAGGTAATAAAGGAATGAAATATACAGTAGACCCAGACATCGCGGGACTTGTGGTGTTTGAGCCCGAAGTTTTTCACGATGTTCGTGGAGAATATATCAATACGTTTAATGTAAAGGATTATGCGTTTCTTGATGAAAAGTTTGTGGAAGATGATTTTTCCATCTCTCGGAAGAATGTTCTGCGCGGCATGCATGGAGACCCTGAGACAAAGAAATTAATTCAATGCCTCTACGGTAGCATTTTGCTTGGCGTGGCCGACTTACGTGCCGATTCGCCGAGTTATCTCTACACGCGTCTTTACGCCCTGAATGATAAGAATCGTCATCAGGTACTGGTTCCAGAGGGATGTGTCAATGGTCATTTGGTGCTGTCCGATAGCTGTATCTTCTCGTACAAACAAACTAAACTCTATAGCGGCGCCGCCAATCAAATTTCGGTGAGGTACGATGACCCTTGGCTAGAGATCCCTTGGCGTGTTGAAAATCCGTTGCTTTCAGAAAGAGATGCTAATGCCCTCTATCTGAAAGACATGGAGGAAAAATGCAGAAAGCTTTAGTTCTGGGAGCTACAGGTTTTTTCGGGCGCCACTTTATAAAAAAAGCCGAAGCGGAAATGGAGGTTACCGCCCTTAATTCTAAATCGTGTGATTTACTAACTGACAAACTTTATGATTTTAATCAAGTCAAGTACGACTATATCTTTCACTTTGCTGTGAAGACGGAAGCGGGAGGATATTGCCAGCGACACCCAGGTGAACAATTTTTGATTAATGAGCGCATGAATTCTACAGTGCTCAATTATTGGAAAGAGCTGCAGCCTCAAGCTAAATTTGTAACCTTTGGGTCTAGTTGTTCTTATTCCGATGATGCACTTCGTATTGAAGACAATTATCTTTTAGGATCTTGTGAGAGTGGTTATGAAGTCTACGGCATGGTGAAGAGGATGCTATTAGTCGGGCTCAAAGCCTTAGCAGAAGAATTTGGAATGAAATATATGTTTTTTGTTCCGTCGTGTCTTTATGGTCCAGATTATGACCAGAAGGATAAGCACTTTATTTATGATCTGGTGCGCAAAATTTGCGATGCAAAGTATAAAAAGGTGGAACCTGTAGTCTTGTGGGGAACTGGATTTCAGCGAAGAGAACTAATTTTTATTGATGATGCAGTTGACATTATTTTAAAATCTTTAAATCAAGAAAACGAGATAATCAATTTATCAACAGGAAACGATTGTTCGATTCGCGAATACGCTGAATTGATTTGTGACATAGTAGATTATGAATTTGATCAAATTAAGTTTGACACCAGTCAGTATGTCGGCGCCGAAGCGAAGAAATTTGAAGTCGACAAAATAAAAGATTATCCCTTTGCAGGACCAGAGATGGGTTTACAGTCAGTGGTAAAATTTTACACCGATAAATACATGGAAAAAGAATGCCAGTAATTTTCACTAATGGTTGTTTCGATATCCTCCACCGAGGACACGTCGAGTTATTGCGGTATTGTCATTCCTTGGGAAGAGTGGTGGTGGGGCTCAATAGTGATCAGAGCGTCAAACAATTAAAGGGCGAAAGCCGACCCTACAATAATGAAACTGATAGACAGTTAATTTTAGAGGCTTGCAGGTTTGTAGACGAAGTGGTGATATTTGATGAGGAAACTCCCTATGAGTTAATAAAAAAAGTAAAACCTGATATAGTAGTCAAAGGTGGAGATTACCAGCAAGAAGATGTAGTCGGCAACGACCTTGCGGAAGTAAAAATCTTTAATTTTGTTGACGGGTACTCCACCACAAATATATTGGAAAAAATGTAATGGTATATGTGTTTGATATAGATGGTACGATTTGTACGCAGGTGAATAGGGACTATGCACAAGCACTTCCCATTAAGCCTCGTATCAAGGCCATAAACAAGCTTTATGAAGAGGGACATCATATAGTGTTCCACACCGCAAGAGGTATGGGTCGAAGCAATAATTCATCCGCCTTTGCATACGCCAAGTTCTTTGAATTAACACAAGAACAATTACACACGTGGGGAGTTAAATATCATTCCCTTTACTTAGGCAAGCCATCTGGCGATGTCTATATAGACGATAAAGGAATAACGGATAATGACTTCTTCAACGCACTCGATTAAATTTGTCCCCAAAGGATGGGGATTCGAAAAGTGGATTGTAAACTGCGAACAATATTGTGGGAAACTGCTTTATTTTGTGAAGGATCACCGGTGCTCGTGGCACTATCACAAGATTAAAGATGAGGTATTCTACATGCAGTCGGGGAAGTTATTAGTAAAGTATTCTGATAACGATGACCTAGAAACAGCAAATGAAATTATCCTGGGCCCGGGCGATAATTTCCATGTTTATACCGGGCTTAAACATCAGATGATAGCGTTAGAAGATACTGAATTATTCGAATTTTCAACGCAGCACTTTGATGAAGACAGCTATAGAATAGTGAAAGGAGATTAAGATGAAATTATCTAATCAAGCAATTGGTGCTCTCATGATGGCTTTACAAAAGTCTTTGATGGAGCAGAGTGATATCGTGCCTCTGTTGGCTGACATGAGCTTTGAAAAAGCGCCTGGAGTTAAGAGATGGGGAGGAAAAGCGGCAGAACTAGTAGTAGCTAATCCTCCCGTGGTATCGCTTGAGGGGGTAACCGCCCCCTTTGTGATCGAAGAAGTAGACGAATAAGGAGAAAATAATATGTCTAAAAGAAAGTTTAATACGCCGGATGGACACCCATCCACACGACCACTCAGTGAGCTGGAAGTTCGTGAAATAGTTGAGGAGATGCTCGGACACGCTTTTCGCCAGCAATCGCGAAACTTGGAAGGACACCTCGGAGACATTCACCGGCGCCTTACGACGGTAGAAGATAAAACAGCAAAAACAAAGTAAATGCCGCGTTATGTATACCGGTGCACACAATGCCACCAAACGTCGGTGGTTTTTCACTTGTCAGAAGAGACAGTAGGTGAGTGTCCCGAGTGTCTTAAGGAGGGCTGCCTTACAAAAGTCCTCACCGCCTTCACAACCAATCATAACTCTGTATCAACCAAGCAAAAGGTGGGACAAGCTACAGAAGAGTTTATTCAAGATGCAAAACAAGATTTGCATCAACAGCGGGATACATTAGAGAAGAAAAGATGACTTTGTATATTATAATGGCGGTCTCGTTAACAGTAAATATTTTTTTAGGATGGTATCTCGTAAAGATATTAAAAAAGTTTATCTTTATATCTGAAACGATTGCCGACCTTTATCTAACCGCTAAAGCATTTCAGGTATTTGTGAAATCCATGTATAGCATGGACACTTACCATGGAGAGCCCCTTATACAAGAGCTGATCATTCGGCTCAAAGACCTCGGTGATGAAATTGAGAATTTTAGAGAAGTTTTTGAGCCCACGCTAGACGAAGAGATAGAAAGAGAATTAGAGGAAGAACTAAATGCCCCCGAAGAAGAGACGACGCTCCGGCCGATCTAAAAATCATTATTTTACCCAAGTACATGAAGATGCTATTGTAAAGTATGCCAACACAAATGACATAGATCTACGATCCGAGCTATACATAGAATATATACAACCCGCCTTTGATCAAATGGTGGACAAGATAATTTATACTTATCGATTCACGTCGCTGCCGAACATCGGTTATCTTAAAGATGATTGCAAGGTGTGGCTTACAACCATCCTGAACAAGTATGATCCTAATAAGGGTTCAAAGGCTTTTTCATATTTTAGCGTTGTTACTAAAAATTGGTTTATTCATAAGGTTAAAAGAACCCAAAAGAGAAACCAAACAGAAGTCTTCATGGAAGATGTTCTTAATGAATTGGATGAAGACTTGATCTCTTCCGAGCCCACCTATGAACAGAAAAGATCGGAACTTGAATTTTGGGCGTCTTTGAATCAAGAAATCGACACCTGGAACTCATTCATGCTGAAAGAAAACGAGAAGAAGGTCTTGATGGCAGTTCGAATTTTACTAGACTCTGCAGACACTATAGAAATTTTCAATAAAAAAGCTATTTATTTATACTTGAGGGAGATCACGGGACTCAACACCAAACAGGTAGTTAACAACTTAAATAAGTTGAGAAAAAGATATAAGGTATTTAAAGACAAATGGGAAAGCGGCGAGATCTAAGTCTAGACGACTACATCGAAGAAACAACAACAAACATTCGCGAGGACCGCGCTATGGCAAAATCGTTGTTGATGGATGCTGTTAATGATATGAAGCTATCAGACTCTGCGCGCAAAGAAATGGGTCCCATCGCAGCGAAGTACGTAGAAAATCTCCAGCGTTCTAACGAGCAAATGGTTAAACTGGCAGCTCTTCTTCAAAAACAAAAATCACATCAGTTCGGTTTGTCTGATAATGATAAAGAACAATTGTTTGATCTTTTAAACGAAAGAGATGACGATGATGAGGAGTCATAAGCGATGTCCGGGACGAAGTTGAACATCTTTGAGGCTCTCAAATGGACTACCATGAATCCGTTGTCGGATCAAACTGACCTCGTCTCTGGAGATCCCCGCCGCGGCTCTTCTGTGAGGTTTCTGAACAAAACCCTTAACCACATGTATGGCAAGAATTGTCTTGTTAACACAGACGAATTTTACGGGATTGTTGTTATGCAATTCAGGCGCGACATCGGGTTGATTAATCAACCTTACACTATGCTGTCTCCTACTCCAACAGAGAATTTCACAAAGTCCGACGACGTGAACGTCTACAAGGTTTATATACCCGAATTAGAGTGTAGACCATTTCCAATAGCGTTCAATGATCCCATCCTGGCGACGTATCAGGATGTCCATGGTGTCCCCGGCGTGGCTGGATCCGCACCGGGTGATATTGTAAGAGTTCAGTACCGCGACCTGGGCAATATGAAAAATCCTAGGATTGTTGGCAAAGTAGGTGAAGTCGATAGCAATTTTCTCCCGGCTCAAATGGCAGAAGGTCTGGGTATCCAATTCGACAGCGGCGTGCCGGGTCTTAATAGCGGTGGGCATCAGCCACTAGTTAAAATTCACGCCGCCTCAGGGAGGCGAGTTGAAAATGGCAAAATTCCAACGGATTTACTAAAAAAAGCAGACAAAAGTTCGACAGTCTTGATGGCAGAGGTTATTCACAATTTTAACAAACTTTATAACCGCTTTTCATCAGCATTTCCTGAGAAAAAACTTATCGCTTCTGGTTTTAGGACTTTTGAAAGACAAGTGTCTCTTAAACGAGAGAAGCCTAACCTCGCCGCGAGGCCCGGTACATCTAACCACGGCTGGGGATTGGCATTTGATTGGAATACTGGCAGGTCAGACGGCTTTGAGAGTGAAACATATAGGTGGATGCTCGACCGCGCTCCGGATTATGGGTTTCATAATCCACCGTGGGCCCGCAAAGATGGCAAGAAACCCGAATGGTGGCATGTTGACTACATCGAGAAAGATGATCTATTGTGGTCAACAACAGCCCAATCGCATGCGCCGACACCACCACCAGTCCCGTCGGACGAAGATTTGTACCCAGAAGAGGAATTCACTTCTCAATCGTCTGAGTTAGATTTGCCATATGAACAATAGGAAAGGTATATAATAATGAGTGTTCTACGACGTAAAGTTGCCCGCATGTCAATGCCGGTTTATGATGAAGATTGCTTAACTGACGGTGAAAAATTACGATTGCAAAAGATCGCAGATCCCGTAGATCGCGAAAACTATTTATGTGGCGCCATGGGGCAACGACGCCCGGCTTTTGATTGCCCGGAGTACAGTTTAAATCCTGGACGAGAAATGGTGATGGGCGGACCTGACTCAGGCGCCGGCAACGCTTGGATTGTGTTTGGGCTCGACAGGAACAGTTTTCAGGGCAGCGGCTTCGGGGGCAAGAATGCCTCGCACTGCGCAGCGATTGATATCGTGGTAGGTCGTGGCGCAAGTTATGCTGCAGCCAGAGAAGCCGATGGGTCTCCAATAATAGTGGGCCCCATGTTTAATGGAGAAACGTCGGATGCAGCCAGAATATACCTCAGCCAGCGCGCCGGAGTTGATCAGTATTTTAATTTGCCGGCAGGAAATGTGGGGAATGTGACTGCCAAGGATCCTCGATCCACGGTTGCTATCAAAGCGGATACACTTCGTTTCATAGCGAGAGAAAATATTAAATTTGTAACGCGAAATGAAGATCGAAACTCCCAGGGAGGGGTATTGGGAAATGATTTTGCCGGCGCATATGGAATTGATTTAATAGCATGCTCAGATGTTGATACCTTGCAGCCTATGGTAAAGGGCGCAAATTTACAAAAATGTTTGATGGACATAACAGATCTTATGGGCACCATACTGGCAGTTATCAATACTTTAGTTAATGAAACCCGAAAACTTCACAAAAAGATCATGCCTCATGATCATCATTCTCCATTTTATGGCAACAAAACGGCACCGGATTTTGCTGGGTTAATCCCAGAAGGATTGAGCGTTATGTTGAATAACATAACGAACACTGATGTTGGCATACAGTTGCTGCAGCAGGTACTACAACAAATTGAATTGGCTTATTTTACGAACGCGCCGGTGTCTGTATTAGATGAAGATGGAAATTCATTAAATATTTTAAGCCCTTATAATTCGAATAATTAGGATATTTATATTTATGGCACAAGGTGAGATTTCTAATTATTTCATAGATGGAGCAGTTGCTACCAGTAATGGTTATCGGTCGAAAAAGGTAAACATCCCTTTTGCCACTAACACTAAATCTACCGGTCCACGATTAAATGTCAAATTAGTATATTCTAAGTTTGACCCGGCAGATGGAGACGCCGAGTTCCGCGCCGCCTTCCCGAGCATAAGGAACAAGGCTGCCAACCGGTTTATCCTCCACTATTTTCCAGAGTATTATACTTTCTATAGGGTGTTGGTTCGGAATAAAGAACGTTCGATTGGGTCCTTTATAGACACTCAAGAAATGGGCTACCGGCGTTTAAGAGAAGCCATCAAAGATAATCTTCTCCCGCGGTATTATACCTCAGCCACGAAGCCTGAAACTGAATCGGTCGTCATGGCATTCTTGAATCAATTTAGGTTTGGGCTGACAGCTTCTGAAGTAGAGACACTCAAATTCTCCACAGGACAATCTAGTCCAATTTACAATAAAATCAGAAATTTGCAGGCACCAGCAGCCACTGAATTAGCCTATTTTTATACTCATTCTCCAGTCGAGATGAAAACTTTATTAACTCTTTTGGAACTTATACCTACTGGTACTCAGGTTGATGCCTCCTTCGAGCTTTTTAATTCCGATGAAAATATCACTCCGGGTAGTAAGACTACTACTCTCCAGATATCCTCCTTCATGGCCGATAGTCAAGCCGCCAACGACGGACTCAGCGCCTATCAGCAACAACTAGATGGGTTTGAAGGATCTTTACCTATCAACCTTAACTTCACTGATATGCAGAAGGGTGTGTTTACCATTCTTAATGGTGTCATAATGCAAAATCTGATGAGAGATTTAACAGATGTACATAACAGTGCAACAGTGGGCGGACCCTATCTAGACTTTGCTGCAGCAGATAGTTTGGAGATCACCTTTGGTACTAAGCGCGAGCATGGAGACGTACCATCCAAAACTTGCATCGCAAGTATTAAATATTTCGTGGCGCAATCGTCACTGAGCCAACAACATATGCGCGTCGGATATATGACAAACATTTTGTATAATAAAGAGTTTAGCAATCAACTAGTTCTGTCTACCCTGAAGAATTATGAGTTTTTGGTAAGGTCCATGAGAGCCGCTGACGCACTTGGTGGACCAAACCTCTCCTTTACTAATTTTCTAGATGAGAACGCCGGCGACTTTGGTTTAGAAGGTAATACGGTTTGGGAAGACATACCAAACCCAGCTGCAGTAATTGAAGATATGAATCTGAAGGAAGCAGTACGTTTGGGGATAATTGATCTCGAAGATGTTAAGCACCTTGAAAAAGGGTTTGAAGCATTCCTGACACCCGAACAACTGGAGAGATATAAGAGAGAGGTGCTTGAAAATCCTGAATTTCAAAAGAAGCTAAAGGCTGCTAAAAAGAAAATGGCGTTTAGTACCGCGAAGGATATTAATAAGATTATTATTGGATTCTTAGAAGGAAGTCCAGAGGGAGTGGGAATCAAGAAAAATTCCCCCTTGGGACAGTTCATACGAAAAATAGGAATCCAAGAGCTTGCCATGGAAGCTATGATATGCGCCACATTTGGCTTGGCACCTTCTTTTGCAAGAATTGGAAGAGC
>Ga0208668_1000010_pt1 | contig 43417 bp, 50 predicted proteins | sample 18_taG_FD_184093 | JGI IMG/M metagenome (GOLD analysis project Ga0208668, IMG submission 184093) | Marine viral communities from the Subarctic Pacific Ocean - 18_ETSP_OMZAT15316 metaG (SPAdes) (version 2) | ecosystem: Environmental > Aquatic > Marine > Oceanic | place: Pacific Ocean | collected...
GTGGGAGCGGGGCTTCAATCTCGTATGGCACAACCCTCGCGCTACACCCGCAGAAGTGCTGGCTGAGCTTGGAACCGACGCTGCTGAGGCGTTTGAGTTGAGCGCGGCTACCATTCAGTTCATGGCTACAATCCTTCCAGGCCGTCTGGACGATGAGTGGGCACGGATTCAAGCCAAGATCGCAGCCAAGCCAGCGACAACGAGCCACGAAGACGGCACGGTGACGATTGATTAACTCTCACCAAACCTACGAACCTACGAGCAGCTTGAAGCTGACGGATGGTTCGCAACTGAAGAACTCTAAATGCAAATCGACCCAGAACTCTTCTGCCTCCTGTTCGGAGCCCTCCAGCTTATCGTGGTGGGCCTCGCCACATGGACCCTGACCACGGTCATCAAGCAAGGGAACCGCATCACTAAGATGGAAACTATGATGGAGTCCTCACTCATCGCGGACATCAAAGACCTCAAGCAGCGAGTTCGCGATGTGGAAGTCCATTGTAAGAGCGGATCAGCCTAATGTGGTATCACTCCGATCAGGTCCGTATCACTTTTTCCTAACGTCTGATTCTTACGAATACTATACTGTTAAAGGGGAAAACAGGGTGCCGATCAATTGTATCACTTTTCTCAACCAAAAAAAAATAAAAAAAAAGTCAGCCAAAAATTGATACAATTGATCTATTCTTGCTACAAAGCCTTTAAACCTCTATAGAAATAACGTATCAGTACTCTCAAAAAAGTGATACGGGACTGATCGGACTGATACGAGACTTATGAAATACGCCTATTACGCCTCTGGATTTCGCGAGAAACGCGGGAACCGCACTGGAACAAAACTCAATGCCCGCATTGTACGGGACAGTCACCCCCTCGCCCGTGTGACCTACGTTGAGTGGAATGACGACCCGAAGGAATATGCTCGGGACCTTGCAGACATGTGGACGCATGGCGACACTGTCATCGCGCAAGGATACTCCTGGGGGGCGGGTAACTGGCTCCACAAGTTCCTCTGGGAGCTTTTCCGACTCAACCCCCTCATCAAGCTCGATCACGTCTTCTTCATAGACCCAGTGGTCCGCAGCAAGTGGCCATGGATGCGTTGGTTGGCTGTTACGGACCATGGGACCATCGATCTTCCTGATAACATTGTAAAATGGCATGGTGTTCGACAGGACCTGAATGAGCCTAATGCCTCAAATCTACGGATTGGAGCGGTCGAGATACCGCGAACGAAACTGCTGCCTCTGCATTGCATACATTCGGAGATCGACAACCATAAGAATGTCCGTAATATCACTTTAGAAATCGCGAATAAATACCTGTAACCATGGCCGAAGACCCTACATACGACATCCCTCTTGAGGCGGAGCAAATTAGCACCGCCCTTCAGCAGGTCCATGCTGCCGACACTGTCCCTACAACAGACTCGGACAAGATGGTCCGTTCTGGAGCAGTGGCTCAGGCGATTGCTACAGAAACGAGTGCTCGTTCAGCAGCGGATACTGCATTGGACGGTAGGATCACTGCTCTGGAGGATGTTCCCCCGCCCTCAGCGGCCTATACTTTGGCATCGGGTAACCGCAACAGCACTGGTAATTTAACGGGATATACAGCGGATGATCCTGATAATATAACCTCTGAGTCGTCAGGTGTAGTCACCATCACCTCATCGGGGACATATCTTGTCACTTTTTTTGGGGAATATAATGAGACTGACTATTCGTCTGATCGTTTCAAGGTGCAGTACCATATAGGGGGCAATACACGTGCCGAGATATTTGTAGATGAAACAAGGTTAGGAAGCACTGCAAAGTATCCTGCGCTCTCTTATGCGACACCTCTTAAAGTATCTGGAACAGAAACCCTTTCCATTTATGCAGCGGAACACCCGCAAACTACATTAAATTATCGCCGAGTAGAGATCCGAATCCTTAAACTTTCCTAGATATGCCCGAAGAAAACTACAACCTCAACCTTGACGGGGATCAGATACAGATAGCACTGGGCCAAGTGCACGGAGCCGACGACAAGCCTATTGCTACATCGCTCAATATGGTACGTTCTGGCGGGCTTTACACTCACCTAGCAGGGTTTCGGGCGAGCTCAGGGTACGGCGTTTACGCTGACTCCGAACATACTGAAAACGACGCTCAGGTCGTGGGTGACGCCCGCTCGCAACTGACCATTGATGGTCTAGGTTCCAGTAACTATACTGGGCAGCTCCCTTCAGGGGTCACGGATCTTTGGGACACCAGTTCTAACTATATCACTCCTGAGAACGTGGGTGATGGGTACATGATCCGTATTGACTTCCGTTACAAATGTTCGTCGCAGAGCAGCTACTTCGATATTGAGCTGGATATTAGCCCCGCTGGGGACGGTTCCACTGTGATCCTTCTGGACACGATCCAATGTCTGAAGTCTGCCAATACTGAGGCAAGGTACTCACGAACGCATATGATATACTCTCTGGAGACCTTTGTGACCAACAAGGGTCGTCTGTTTGTTAATACAACGGATGCGGGACCCACTGTTTCAGTCTACAATAAGACGGTTGTGATCGGACGGTTCCATAAAGCTATCTAGCGACGGCACCGTGGGCGCCTGTTCCCGTTCTTCACCAGCTTGCGCTTCTTGTAGCGGTGCTTGTTTTCGTTGATGTCGATGAAGGTGATGATATCCCCTGTCACTTTTGAGTAGATAACATGAAACAGCTCCTCCCCGATCCGTAGGGCCGCCATGATCCTATCGGGATTCGGCGTCGCTGACATGGAGACGACCTTGTTCAGTCGAACCAGCTCCTCCATGCCCTGTATCTGCTCTGTTTCAATGGTCCGTCCGAATCTTTTCAGGAACCGTTCCTTGGCGTGTTTGTATCTGTCGATCATTTTGTTCGTTCGTATGAGCAGTCACCACTTAGTGTGAGGGGTATCCGTCCGCTTTGATGAACCTGACGTCACCGATGGCTGCTCCTCCGCCCCATCGAAGATTGCGCGGTGTAGAGCAAAAAAAGAGAATATGCAAGCGAGTAGCATAATCAGGAATGCAGTAAACTTGCTCATGACTTCACCTTTCCAGCAGCCTTGAGTTTGCAGCGTCGCGTATGGATCGACGGGGCCGTGCGTCCAAGGACGCGCATCATACTGTCGGTGCTGTCGTTCCAGTGGCTCAGGAGATACTGATCATCGTCAGCTGTCCAGTAGGCATATTTACGCGTGTCCTTCAGGTTCCGTGAGACCTTGGTGCTCTTAGGGATCATACTTCCCTTTTTCTTGGCCTTGCGGCCTTCCTCATTCTCCCAGAACTCAGGGTTCATGGTTACAGGTGCCTTCTTTACCACTGCTTCGGTCTTGTCCGAGAACTCGGAGTCGAGGACTACTAGGTCACGGACTAATAGCATGCGCGCTACAAGCCCTACGATTGATTGTCTTATTTTACTCATGCTTGAATAGCTTTCTGTAGGTCTGTGAGGACCATGTCTGCTAGGTCCTTCTTTTGGGTTAGTCGGTCAATGATCATCTGGTCCAGTGAATCAGGGACCACCAGATCAATGTAGGTGCATTCATTCTTCTGGCCGTGACGGTGGATACGGTCTTGCGACTGTAACCGTGCTTCCAGTGAATAGGTGTTGGCATAGTAGACCATGGTATGTGCTCGGTGAAGAGTTAAACCTTTTGCAGCAGCAGAAGTTCCAAGGAAGAAGTCAGCTTCTCCGTTTTGGAACTTCCGCACTGCATCCTGTCTATCCTGTGTGTTTGTTCCCCCGTGATATTCAACAACTGAAGAGTCGCCATATTCCTTGCGGAGCATGTCGGCTACTTGGTCGATGTTTCTACGGTAGGCACAGAAGATAACGAGGGGTTTTGTGGTCTCTGCAATCTGAGCGACAGCGGCTAGTCTGTTGTTTGGTATGTCGGTAGTTGTGCCACCGTCGTCGATTACAAACCCACAGAGGATTTGGTGTAGTTTTACTATTTTCGCTAATGCTATGGTCACTGATACTATGCTTCCATTGTCCAATTCCGAGAGGCACAAGTCCTTGACCTCGGAATATATTTTTCGCTGCTCTGCTGTCAGTTCGACAGCACGCTGCATAAAGGTTTTCTCTGGCAGGTCCATGCAGTCCTCTTTCAGGATTCTGGATGAGAAGGGCTTGATGTCTTCCTTTAACCGCTCAAGGTTCTGGTAGCCAATGATCTGCTTGAACATTCTGTTCTGCATAGTCCTGATCTCTTCAATCGCGAACATGTTCTTGAACCCAGTCCATGTGGAGTATGGAAGACACCTTTTACTTAAAAACTGGCACTGGCTCCACAGGTCCAGTGGCCCCTGTGTGATGGGCGTACCGTTAAGAATCCAGCGACGCGTCGCCATCTTCCCAAGGATCATGGCCGCCTTGCTCTGCGCCGCCTTGTGGTTCTTGATACAGGTGGACTCGTCGATAATGAGCTCCGTATGTTCACGGCTCTTCATAAAGTCCACAGCATAGCCCAATCCTGACTTGTTACGAATCGCCTCAACGTTCATCAGCCAGATTTTCTTCTCGGCAGTGGACTCATTGAAGGCCAATAACTCACGTTTTGCCTTCTGTGTCGTCGGTTTTCCGCGCCAGCAGTAGATTACATAGTCATTACAGGGTAGATGCTTCTCAACTTCGATAGCATCCCAGTTCAGGTGAAGGCCATTAGGAGCAAGGACCATGATCCCGTCGCATGGGCCGTTGCCCACAACATCGAGGATTGTCTTGGTCTTGCCGCTACCCATCTCCCAGAAGAGTGCACCGTATTCTTCCTGATGGAAGCGTTCGGCACCCTCGCGCTGGTGGGCCATTGGTTCTGTTTTATAGTCCATTAGTGATCCAGGCATTGTGTTTCAGGTTTCGAGGTGAGCCCGCAGACGGTGCGCACAGTCTCAATATTGGTCTGTGTGTCGTCGCCTCGCTTGGCTCCTTCTTCTTCAAGAGCATTGATCAGCTCTCTGATTGTCATGGTGTATCGGCTCATAGTTCTGTCAGGTCTAAGTTGGCCCGTAGGCTTAATGCGTTTTCAATGTTTTCAACGAGGGCTAGTAAACTGGCTCTTGCATGTCCCTCGGATAAATCATGTATCTCGTATCTCATTATGTTCAGATGGGATCGAGCATCCCCATAGAACTTCTGGTCCAGTGTTGCTTTCATGGCTACGACTTCTTCTTCAACCATGTTTCCTGTATACCCATGTGGGTAACAGAGCTGCATCACCCGAATCTCGGGCAGGGACATGGTTATCGTGCACCGTCCTGTTCTTTCCTGCATGCTCGTAGATACTTGGACTGTTGGTCTGTTGTCGTCGTGGCTCATTCTTCCAGTCCTTTCTCTACAAAGTCTTTAAATCGATCTTCTCGGAAGTTCGCGTAGTTTCTGGCAAGGTGCTTGACGGCTACCTTAATGAGCACGTATTTCAAAGTGTTGGACTGCGCTGCCTTGCATATTTCAATGACCATTTCAGCAATAACTATATAATCTTTTCGTGTCATAGTTGGTAAAATCTCTCGGTTAATGGAGCGTGGAGAAACAGATTTTCTTTAGCGCGTGTGCAGCCAACGTAGAACACACGGTGCTCATCGTCGGGATTGTTTCTAAAGTTGGTTTCTGTGAAATAGGTCATGTCAGGCAGCAGCACAACATTGTCAGCTTCCGCCCCTTTGACCGCATGGATCGTTGTAATCTTGACTCGGCACTCTTCTTCCAATGCCCCGTTCTCGTCCATCTGGACAAGCGTGTCTCTTGTTCTATCTGGTAGCTGAAACATAACTTCCCACGGTGCAGTGTCACGTAAGCCATACTGCCCCGTCAGTTCGTCTTTGTCCAGCCATTCTCCGTCGTCCACCGCATTCAGCATCTTCTTGCCTCCGCGCTTTACGCCAGAGCCTGACTTTAGGTAGCCATAGATTTCCTTGGCCATTGTCACAGGGATTGCGAAGCCTTTTCTCAACTCCTTCCATGACTTGATACATTCCAACAGGTCAGGCGATAGTATTGAATCAGCACTATCGGATTCAAACATGACGCCTGCTTTGAGCAGCTCTCCCTCTATCCACGGCAGGAATGAACGGTTCCTTGCAAGGAAGAACCATGTTCCCTCTGACATATCGAGCTGGTTGATTCCGAGAATCCGCTGCACGGTTCCTTCAGGCTTTTTCGATGTCACAGTGTAGTCCTGCTTTTTCTTTATACGGTCGGCTATCCCTTCCGCATACGTCAGCACTTCTTCGGGTAATCGGTATGAGGTGTCCAGAACATGTCTCTCCCCCTCCATGTCGATCAGTATCTCAGGTTGGCCGCCGTTGAACGCATAGATGGCTTGCTTATCATCCCCTGCAACCACGAAATCATTTACGTGCTTTGACATTTCGTTGATGATGGCCCATTGGAGCCCTGAGAGGTCCTGCGCTTCGTCCACCAGCAAGGCATCGATGTTCAGCGGGTTACGTTTTACCACTGCCAGAAACTGCTCCAGCATGTCTGTGAAATCATACTTTCCCAGTGACTCGCGGTACTCTCGATACTTGTTTGAGAAGTCCTCGATCTGGTTGGCACTGAAGTGTGTCACCTCCTGCGTCGTAGCAATGTCTTCGGCGCTCACCTGTCGCCCGCGCATCAGCGCATCAAGCGACAGCATATGGTCGCCCAGCCCTGCTCGCTGGTTCGTGTTTCCGTCCTTCTTGCTGATAGCATTGGCTCCTGTAATAGGGTACCCACTATGCATACCGTAGCCGATCAGGTCCGATCTGCTGACCATTGGGGCATAGGGGATGCTACGGTATGCAATTGAGTGCAGGGTTCGGAAGTATCGAAAGTTTTCTTCAGAGAGCGCAGGGAACTTCAGGCACGCTCGGTGCGCTAATTCCTGGGCTCCTGCATTGGTGAATGTGGTAAAGGCAATCTTCTCGGGCTTCGTGTGGGCGAGTAGCTTCTCAAGGATTTCAAGTAAGGCGGTGGTCTTACCTGTCCCTGCGGACGCTACGTAGATGGTTGGGTTTGGCATTATAGGTAAGCAAGAAGGTCGGTTTCTTGAATCTGTTCTCCTTCTTTAAGGTTCTTAATAAAGGCCCCTAGGGTGTATAAACTAGCCTTAATATCGCTCGGTTTGTGTTTATGGGCGTTTCGTAAAACATTGGCACAGACCAGCCATCCCTTGAGGCTAGAACCCATCTTGTTTATTTCTTTATTAGATATGACATCCCCTTCTTTTACATAGAATAGGAAAGGAACTTCTCGTATGGTTTCAGTTTTCATTAGTAAGGCTGCTCCTCGGGAGAAGCAATAGCATCGGGATCGATGTGGGTGTTGAGTTGGTCTGCTGACACGCGCCAGCAGCGTTTGAGGGAGCTGTCTTTGCGAAGGTCCTCTTTCGTGGCCTTCAGCTCATTTTTGATAACTCCGAGAATTTCATTGGACTTGAGATCACGGAACTTGTGAAGCTCAAGGAATTGCTTGAAGGGGGTCATGCTAAAGACCAGATCCCCGTCATCCGTGGCCCATGGTTGTCCTTTAAAGATGTCGTCACTAGCCTTTGATGCAGTTGTGCGGTATTCGCTCAGCAACTCGATCAGCTGGCCCTGTGGCGTCATCTCCTTGGGAATCCAGACACATGTAGCATTGGCCAGCAGAAGGTTCTGCATGTCTGCCCATTCGTCGGGCTTCATTGGCGGGTATTTCTTCCGCGTCATCTCCATGATCCTACGGTTGAACAGAGTGAAGTTATCGAACTCCTCTGTGCTTAGTTGTATTTCTACTCCTTCAATGGTGAGATACCAGATAGTGGGCGTCGTCATCAACTGGACCAATGATCGATTGTTCGGCAGGAAGTCGTTGCTCCCTATTCCATGGGGCTGCTGCTTGCATAGCTTGGCGTTACAGTAGCGACAGATCGGGTCCTTGGGACAGGCGTACTTGTAGTCCTTCTTGATCGTGGACTTGTAGATGGCTGTCACTTCATTCGGCTTCAGGGGATCGCCGAACATGGCATTGTATTCGCTTAGCCGCTTCTCTGCATTGTCGGGATCTGCTTTCTTGAGATAGACCATCACCTGTGTCAGGGTTTGGTTTCTCATCTCTCCGAACTCCGCACGCTCACTGAAAATGTAGTTCAGGCATGGCGGTCCTCCTGGGAGGGGCGCGTCATCTGAAATCACTGGAACAGATAGCTCCTTGAGTCGGGCAGGCTCTACAACATGGCTCTCAGCGTATTCCAAGAATTCTTTTTGCTCAAGGATTGGTGCACCGTCTGGTCCATAGGCGTATCTCAAGGAGTCTTCGCCGTCGAAAGGCATATTGAGCCATGATCCATATTTATGATCGTCCTCTCGTTTCTCGGAGATTTTCGCTTGTTTTGGGAATATTTCTGACTTTCCCTGTCCGAAGTACGCGGCAAACTCGTTGAGCTTGTCCATCATCAGCTGAGCTGAAATCTCCTTCTTTACGAACAGGTAGACATGGGCACCCCCTGACTTTGATCGACAGATCACGAAAGGCAGACTGTCCGCTGTTATCTTCCGTTGGAGATCCTCGATACTGAAGGACTCTCCGTAAATATCAATGTCGATGGCCCCCCATCGGACGGTGTTGTTCGGGCGGATCGGAACACAACCAATGGCCTTGGTGCCAGATAAGTGTGCCTGCCACACCTCTTCCGTGAGAGGCTTCTTTTCAAGGCGGCATCGGGCTTCTTGCTTTCCGTCTGTTTCACGGGTTCCTGCAAGTGCAGTTATCCCGTACATGTCGGGGTTAGAGCTGAACAGCTCCATGAATCTTTGGGCAATTGTTTTAGTCATTGTTGGAAGTGAAAAGTGTCCCCGTCCACCCATAGTTACTGTGCTTAGGGGTTTTGGTGTTATTGGTCGGTGGAGCACCCCTGCTCCGTGAACCACTGAAAGTTGGGCATACGTTGTCCACGGTATGCCAGCGTGGGATCAATGAAGCCTAAAAGACTTCTTCCGCGTCAACGACGTCAACGACGTCAACGACGTCACCATCTGCTACTGGTAACGCGTCTTGAGCGGGTTTTGGTTCTTGGGGTAGGAATAGGTTGGATTCCTTGTAGAGGTCGCCGCAGAGGTTGAGGATTTCTTCGTCCTTCTTGAAGTCCAGAACCGTTGGTTCACTGAACTGGTAGTTGAAGTAGTCCTGATTACTCTTGTTGGTTTCCTCAACAGCTTGGAGCGTCCAGCTACGTGCGAACATTGGTGGAACAACATCCATCTTGTCGTAGCGGAACTTTTTAATGTCCATCTGCAACTTGCGGTGCACCTTGAGCTGAGTTGACGTCATCGCAATCATGGAATCTACCCACTCACCGTCAATAAGCACCTTGAACAACCAATAGGCTGTTTTAGCGAGCTCATTTTCACCGAGCCACTCGTCGTAGGTCTTGGTTCCAGAGGGTTTACCTTTACGGCCTTGCTCATAGAGCGGGCTGTTGACGATATCGAGGCCATGTGTGCCTACCATACCACCGCCCAGATCCTTAGGAACCCATTCCACATACATCGTCTTCACGCTGATTGGAATGACAGTGATAGGCTGAGAAAGGACTTGTCCAAGTCCCTTGTGGACAATGTCACCTTGGCTTGCGCCTTCGATGAATTTGTCGTCCTTCTTCTTGAGCTCAGGGCTCAGTGCTTGAAGGATGCTTAGTAGGGGCATGGCTGAGGCATCGTCAAGATTCTCTGTTCCAGCGCCCGCGAATTGATTTGGGTCGAATGACATATTATTTTTGGTTCTTTGGTTCTTTGGTTCTTTTGGTTCTTCTGATCCTTTTGGTTCTTCTGATCCTTTTGGTTCTTGAGCAGAGTGCTCAAATTTGACGCTGTTCTCATGCCCTGTTGAGCATGCTTGCTTTTCGCTTTGTTGCTGATTAGGCCGTAATCACGCAGCGTCGAAAGCTATTTAAACACCACCTTTCGGAACTCAGAGACGCCGAAGGCTTCTCTTGGGAGTTCATCGCGCAGATCGCCGTTGAGGATCTCGGTGACGGTGCTTTTGAGCGTGGCATGGTGGATGGATGGTTTCAAGGTATGTGGGATTCCTTCTTCGCTGAGCTTTGTAGACAATGCTTGAGCAGCCTCATTGTCTCCACGGGGCATTGCAATCTTAATCTCATTCTTGATAATCCCGTCGTTCCCGTGCTCCTTGAGCCATGCGAACGCCGTATCTTGGTCCACGATCCGTGTGTTCACGAAGTCCTTCAGCTCGATGATCGCGCCATTCCCTAGCTTGATAAGCTCAAGGTTCGCCTGATCCATGAGGTCTGGAAGGATACGCTGCTCGATGTTGTCGATCTGCTGCTGCGTTTCTGAGAGAGCATCTTCAATGTCCCGTTTTTTTGTGAACAGGTCCGCGAGTGTCTCGCCAATCTCGGTGATTTGTTTTGTGGTGTCTTGGGTCATTTACTCATGTGGTGTTTAGTGAGTCTTTGAGTGGCTACGTGCCGCTCGAAGTCTCGGTTGAATACTTCTCGGTGGGTGACTTGGAGCCATTGGCCGATGTTCTTAGGCAGCATCTGTCGTGAGTTCGTCAATCGATCTTTCATCAGCTTCTTCGCTTCAGGGTCCAGTGGTTCATTGCCATCGTTCAGATGGTGCATGTGTTCGTTCTTTGTATATTTTTTGGGCATAAGTTTAAACAGTGTAGTCCATCTCGCCCCACGACGTGCCTACTTCTACTTCGGCTCTTGTTGGTATTGAGATTTTTTTGTCTTTCATAGTTTGGGTGTTGGTTGATGTTATTGATTATTCGACTCGGCATTTCTGCTCTCAGTGTTCGCAGATAGAAAGTCAACCACCTCTTGCAGTTGATTCCTGAAGTCCTTCTGGGCATCCAAACCGCACGGCTCGTTGTCGTAAATTAGTCTTTCGATAGGGTCGAGTAGTCCACGGCCTTCTGGCATTATTTCATTTAAGTCGGCTTTTTCGGAGCACTCTTCCCATGTTGGTATTTTTCCGTATTTCATAATATATAGTGTTGTCGGTTGCGAACAAGGCGGTCGAGGCAACGGCTACCGCCGCGCCTCACCTTGGACGTTCTTTACCTCTATCTCGGTTCCATCCTTTGTCTTCCAGATCTTGTCTTTCATATTATACTTAGTGTTTTCGCGCTATACGGTGTAGTCCATCTCACCCCATGAGGTGCCTACCTCAACTTCGGCTCTTGTGGGTATTGATATTGTTACGGCTTCTTCCATGATCTCCTTGGCCAATACAGCCTCCTTTTTATCGGTGATGAATAGGTTGGCTTCATCGTGAACAGAAAGCCTAACGTCCAGGCCTGCGTCAAAAAGATTAACTAACGCTATCTTCATCTGGTCGCCACTGGAGCCTTGGGCCACTCGGTTGAGGGCTTTGTGCGTGTATGCGCGGCTTAGTCGCTGTCCTTCATATACCTGTTTCGCCTTATGAAAGGGGAATGCTTGGGAATGCTGTCCGTCGATGTAGCCAGCGGACCATTGGTCGAAGTGGCTTCTTCGTCCAAGGTGTGTTTTGATGAATCCTTTTCGGGTGGCTGATGCTTTGCAGTTGTCGAAGAGCATCTTGAGAAACGGCACTTTGGCATTGAACGTGTCGAAGGTCCTCTGTCCCTCTGCCTCTCCGACTCCCATAGTTGCTGCAAGCTTTCCGACAGACATTCCGTAAGCAAGCCCAAGCGCGATAGCTTTGCATATATTGTAGCTAAGACCTGTTTCTCGCTCAAGGAAAGTGTAGAGCTTGTGCCCTTCTGCAATAGCTTTTCCAGCTTCCACTGCTCCAGGGAGCTTAGTGAGGATTGCGTAGTGCACCTGCCATACGACCTCTTGTCCTGAGTAGTCTGCGCTGCACCACTGCGTACCCTCTTCTGGAATATAGAGGTTACGAACTTCTTTGCCCCATTTAGAACGCTTCGGAACTTGCTGAAGATTTGGGCTTTCTGAGGAGAGGCGGCCTGAACGCGTTCCACCATCCTCTGACGTGACCTGTCGGAAACCTGCGTGAATCCGTCCTTTGTAGCAATGGCTACCAATAATGGTTCCTTCGATGTAGTCTGATCTGATTTTTCGGATTTGTCGTGCATTTGCTATCTCCTGTACTAATGGGTTACTGTGGGCTTCGAGCCAGTTGTTCTTAATTGATATGTTTCCTTTCGCGGTCTTCGGGACATTGATCCCTTGTTTCGTGAGGTAATCTCCCACAGACTCTGAGGCTTGAAAATTTATGCCCTTGTGGCGTGCTTGAATCGCGGCCTCTTCCTTGCGCATGGCACAGGCAAGGCGTTCAGCGCGTGCTTGGTCCACTGGGACACCCTTGAGTGACATCTCCACAAGGACCTTTGTTACTTGGCATTCGAGCTCGAACACTTTGTAGAGGCCCTGAGCAAACAGTTCAGGCAGCTGCAACTGATAGACGTCCCACGTAAGACGAGCGTCAGCTTCTGCATAGAGTCCGACGTGTCGGGCAGCCAGTTGCCACATATCTCCTTTAGGACAGAATCCTGGATTGGCATCTGAATAAGCTTGAGAAACAGCTCTAAGGTGGGACTCGTCTTTACGCTGACCAGTGTAGTCGAACGCCAAGTTATCGAGGGAATAGGAGTTCCTTTCTTCATCAATGAGAGCTTCAGCAACTTGAATGTCCCTGACGACACAAGGGACATAGAGTCCAAGTATTCGTAGCCATCCGAGATCATACTGCGCATTCGCCATGATGACCTCGGTAGCTCCTTCGATACAACGCTTAGTATAGCGGAGGACAAGTTCTTGTGCGAGGTTGTCCCCACTCCTATGGGCGAAGGGTAGATAGATTTTCTGGTGTTCATCTGCTATGGCAATTCCAACGACTTCTCCGTCACCGTCACGTTTCCACCCTGGACCAAGGTCCTTAATATTAGGGTCGCGTGTTTCAAGATCGATTGCAATCACTGGTCCCATGGTCGGGAAGGACGAGGGCGGACACCAGAGGGATTCTGGCGTGAAGAGGGGAATCTGCAAATGTTTCATTTATAGTTGTCCTCTCATTTTAAGGATGGCACACAGTGCTTTCTTTTTTTGCCATTTCTTATGTGAGGTCCTGTTCTCTTGATCGCGCATCCTTCTTAGCTGTAGTGATGCTGCTTTTACGTCAGGGTCATTTTCTCTTTCTCTTTTATCTTCACAGATAGCACATCGTGCTGTAAATGGGAGTTCGCGGAAAGGTTTCATAATTCATGGGCCATTATTAAATTGAAACACTGGGCCCGTGGCCTTTGGGCCCAGTGTCTGTATCCTCAGCTAATACTGTTACTTCTGACGTGCCGTATCGTGTCTTTGTTCGTGAGTAGACTCTCCGTTCCATCAGGCTCCCTAGTATTTCATAGAGGTGTTTGATAGAGAGGCGTTTCTTCGTGAATCTCGATCTTGATGTTGGTCGTGGCAGTTTCGTAGTCTGAGTGCCTAGTTGTGTTTAGCGAACGCTCCTCGGAGGTTGTAAACCGTCTAGGACGAAATTGTTATTTTGGGCTGTATTCATGGCAGGCATCAAGCACGTTTATTATTTTAAAGTCGGAAAAAAGAGCGATCTGTCCTTCTCGACTCACTCGCCAGCTTTTTCCTGATTTTGATGCGAATGCGTCTGCCGATGTAAACAGCTCCATGTGGGTGTGCATATCGCATGGCTCACGGCCATGTTCGCTCATGGCGTGGAGCGAGAAGGTCTGGACGCCTTGCTGGGCAGCACGCTTAGCAAACACAACCTGCTCAGCGCGGAGTGCGTAGGTTTTACTCTTGAGCTCCAACCAGATCGTCTCACCTTTGTAAAAGATGCAGAGATCAGGCACCCCTGCTCCAGTGGTTACTTCGAGCCGCTGATGAGGGATGCCGTGCTTCTTGAGCTGCTGGCAGATGTGTTTACTAAACTGTGCTTCTGTTTTCATACGTAGGGCGTGTATATCTTTTTCAGTATTTTGAGTTTTTCTTTTGTGACACCTGTCTTGGCCAAGATATCCTCGTCTGTCGCGTGATAGCTAAGCATTAGAGCTACATTTTTCACCGTATATCTACAATATGAAGTCTTGTTTTGTGCTCTTGTATGAGCGTCTGTGTGTGGATCAGCCATTTTATACGTCCAGCCCGTAAGTTGCGCGATGCTCCTCGATCTGGAGCTGGCGTTCTTCAGTGAACTGTGCTTCTTTTTCTTCTTGGAGAGTTTCCTGGAGTTCGTCTTCTTGAATCGACTTCACTTCTTCAAGGTATTCGATCAGCTCTTCAGCACGGAGCCATGAAGCAGATTTGATAACTTGACGAAGGGCTTTGGTGAATGCCTGACATTCGACAGAGAAAGCATTCTTGCTGTCTGCTTCTTGTTGCAGGGCGTAGATCATGTCACCGATATCCACCGCGATGTTCTTGGTGAATTTGAACCAAAGACGGGCGAGTTTGTCACCAGAAGGGAACCAGTCGCTCTGTGCGAGAAAGAGGCGTGTGACTGCTTGATCATCAGTTACTACGCCCTTTCCTTTGCCGTAGTTGTAACCATTGTAGCCATTGTAGCCACTGTAGCCACCGATACCTGATGAGTAGGTCTTCTTCGTGACGACCTTTTCGATCAGGTCCTTGAAGTGATCTTTTTTGAAGCCTTCGGTAGGAGCTTCCAGAAGTCCGCGCATGATATCCATGCGAGCATGCTCGGGGACATTTTTCATCCATTCAGGCATCTCGACCAGTGTCTCGATGGGCGCCTCATGACTCTCGCCATTGATGCAGAATCGGGCATGCAAGGAATACTTCTTGGAGTCGAGGTCTCCGATAGTGAAATGCAATCCATCACGGTCATCCTCGTCCGAGGAGTCTGTTCCTGATTGGAATGCGGAGACATTGCAGTGATGGTGCAGTGTTCCGAGCTGGCGGTCAGGGAAGTTCTTGCGCTCTTCCCTGTAAAGGGCTTCGTCATCCGAGGACTCTACGGCAAGGCCAGAGGTTTCCTGTGGGCAGTACCAGTGTTTCCATTGGTTGTTCTCGTCAAGGAACAGAAGGACCATTGCCTCGCTCTTGAGGCGGCGCTGAGTCTCCTCGCACCATGCAGTCATTTCGCGGAACATGCCGTAAGGAATCTTCGGCCCTGTCCAGCGTGGCGTTGCGTCGCCCTCGTCTGCTTGGCAGAGAACGTAGTCCCTGTAGAGACCTTTATCGTCCTCGCGGTAGAGTTTGTTGTCGTCGATAATGTATGTGCTCATGTTACAGTGATCCTGAGTGTAGTGTTGTGCCGCCTACTTCCATTTCAAAACCGTGGGAGTAGTAGCCGTTATGTGAGTTGTAGAGGCTGAGAAATAACACATCGCCTCCTGCTTTGGTGAGGCGAAATGTCACCATTCCTCCACAGTCCATATATTCGTCCCCAAGATCGGGCTCTTTAAAGAACGATGTGTCGAAGTTGTATCCTTCAGTGTCATAATCACCTTCGTCATCTTCTGTATTTACAGGGACTTTTCTTGAGATGATCCACCCAAAGGATTCACAGCAGCACTGGCCGTTATCAAAACCAACAAGCACGTTGTTGTCGTCTACGAAGTTTACTTTATAGTCTTTTTCAAATGTTTTCATAGCTTTAAAGGTCTCCCATTTTGATTGTTTCCATTGCGCCCAGTGTAGTCTGATGTTCAATGGGCCAGTGTGGCTCGAAGTCACGTCCGTTGTCGGACATGCTGAAGAAGCCGTCTGGTCCATACCACTGCCAGATCATGTAGTTGACCAGTGCGGCGGTTACTTGGTTGGCAATGGCCAGTTGCGGTGCTGACTCAATGGCGTCGTCGGAAGTGCAGTCCATGGGGCTGCCTTCCATGCTTGTTGCCATGGTTGGATAGCGTGTCAGCGGGCTCCATGTATCACCCATCCGTGGATGCCAGTAGATGACCTGTGAGGTCTCGTATTCGTTGGCTCCGATAAAGAGGCCACATCCGAAGCGTGCGGCTGCTGCAAGGGCATTACGGCGTGCTTCATGGTTGTCTACGACAGCGACGATGAAGTCCACGTCTTGGAACCATTCGGGGTTCTCTTCGAGGCTGCTCTCCTTGAGCCACTGGCGCACAGGCTCCAGTGGAGTGTTGGTGAAACGTACCAGTGCTTCAGCTTTACCGCGACCGACGTCACGTTCGTTGAAGATTTGGCGGTTGAGGTTGTGCTTTTCCAGCACATCGGCATCGATGATATGTCCAGAGATGTCGAAGGTGCGGCAGAGCGCGGGGAGCATGTAGGAGGCTACGCCACCTGCTCCGATGATAGCAATATTGAGAGATGTCATGATCGTTCGAGTTGTCGTTTTAGTTGAGAGAAATGGTCAGTTGGTTCAGGCATGTCTTTTTTGAAGAATGCGATGTAGCGATTGATTGCGCCACGTTTGCGTCCGCAGTCAGGGAGTTTGTTATGATAGATGCCTTCGAGGATTTTGAGGTCTTCGTCAGGGATCGGGAACCGTTGTTCAGGACCACCGTGGTTCGTGGTGCGTTCGTTGTGGGATATGAAGGCTTCGACTCCACGTCCTGCAACTCGTCGAAGCGGTGTTTGCTGCGTGAAACAGTTCTCGATCAGGTCGCAGAGCAGTGGTTCCTTTTCGACTTCTGGTTCAGGAGCTGTGACAGGTTCCGTAGGTCGCTGTTCAGGAGGCCCTGCGAAGATGGCTTCAAGTCGCTGGCGTGCTTGTTCGTCTAGTAGTTCTTCAGGCATGAGGATTTGCGATTAAGTGTTTAACAAAGGAGCACACTGTCGTGTTTGTGTGTACACCACCTGTAGCGGGAGGGGTTGTCGGTGTAATGTTGCCGCTGCTGTCCCATGTGCCCCATAGAGCATGCTGTGTGTCGTTGCTCAGGTCGTAGTTGGGTGGTGTGGACGAGAAGGCTACAAGTGCTTTCTTGATGTGTCGAAGAAGGCTATAGTCAGGGCGATCACGCCTGTCGTCAGTGTCGTCGGACCAGTGGTTCCCTGCGCATAGATTGCCATCTTCTGGGAAGATGTTCGGTAGACCTACTGGGATGTACGGGCGGTTGTTTCGCAGCATGAAGATGCATGGGCTTCCTGCGTATCCTGAGAGCGGAAAGGAGAGGAAGATGCGGGCGTTGTGGCCTTCTTGGATGTTAATACGCAGAGGGCGGTCATCGAAGTAGAGACATGCGTCGATTTGCTCTTGTGAATATCCGTCATTGTGCCCATGGGGCATGCGGCGACGGTCACGTAGCTCTAGTAAATGGCGGCTGCCTGTATTCAGTAGGGATGCGCCGCAGAGTGGGAAATAGTTGAGCTCAACAATGACCTTAACAGTACTTGTGTTCTCTTCCTGTCCTGTCCAGATATGTTTAACCATCTTGGTGTCGTCGATATCTGTTCCGTGGAACACTGGATAAGGGGACCACAGGGTCTCGCTGAGTTGTCGGTCCATGAGCTGCTTGAGGAAGCGCTCTTGTGTGCCAATACCAATCTCTTGAGTGATACGACGGACGAATTGATCTCCTTGAAGGACGATCTCTGTTTTTGTTTCAATTGAATTTGACATGGTATTGGTAGTTTAAAAGTGGTGGCCCATGCCTCCGAAGAGACATGGGCCATTGGTTGGTTGCTTAGGGGTAACTAAGCCTTGCTGGAACCCTCTTTTTCAAGGGTGAGGGTGCTGTAGTCAGCGACGAGTTCGTCGCCTTTGATGACTTCGCCGCCAGACATTGCGCGGACATCCGAAGATGCACCGAGAACGCTGAGGACGTTGCGGTTAGCGAGGAGATCGCTGATTGTTGTGTTTGGGTCCAGTGCAGGTGTTACAGTGGACATGCCGTAGTTGATTTGAGTAGCCATAGCTATGTTTTACTTTATCGTTTGTTCTTGTGAATGTATCCGTTCATCGAATACGAGAGTGTTATCGCTCAGGTTCCTTTAGGTTCTCGTCTCCTGTCAGGTTCCTTATTTTTCTTTTCTCTGGACAACGCTAATTCTTCAGAAATACCTCTCCGCGAGCGATACGCAGTGCACAATCTCTAGTGCGGTTACAATTTTTTGTTATGTTTTTATAGACAGTCCTCTATTGCTCGGGGCATCTGTCTGAGAGTTATAAAAGTTCTTTAACCGTGCCGCCGTGAAGCTGCATTCGGATTGCTTTGGACTGGAAGTCTTCGGACTTGTTATCTAGTTGTTCTTTAAGCTGAATGCAGTTGTCTTCAAGCATCTCGATACGATGCTTGTCCTCGAATCGAAGTGCGTTCATTGTCTCTAAGTCTCCATCGAGTTGGGAGACACGTTCCTTGAGATCCTTGACCTTCTGTTTCAGTTGTTCTTTGGTTGGATTGGGCATATGTTTCGTTGGTTAAAGTTTGAGGAATGTTTTAGGCCACGTTCTGTCGTGTGTTTCTTGTCTTTCTCTAGGCATCCAGTTGCCTTCGTCGCTTGCAGATTCGATGGAAGATATTCTCTTCGTCATTTGTCCGTCAAGCATCCTGATCTGTTGGCACCATAGTCGCTCGATTCCCCAGATCATGACATACTGTCCATCTTCTGTTGGTGTTTCTGTTAGTATTTGCATAATTTGTAGTGTAGTCATAGGCCGTCCATCCCTTGGTGGGATGGACGACTGTTCAGGTGATGCGGTCTTCTTCTTCTCGTTGTAGCTGTGGGCGATTTCCCTGCCAGCGTTTCGTCCGCGCCCATCTCTCTAGCCCCAGCAACAGGGCATCAAGTATCAGGGGGACGAAGAATAAGGCACATCGGGTTATTACGCGTCGTAACATAAAGTCATGAAATCTTGATGTAAGCAAGTGTCTGGTGATCCTCATGCTCACCCTTGATACACCTGATGACGTAATCTGATAAATTTGGATTCTCATGAATGCCACGGAATCCTGCATGCGCAGGATACCATATGTCAGAAAGCACGCCGCCGCGCACGGTGAACGTAACGCCCCTGGTCTGTGTATTATTGTATTTATACAGGACAGTATATTCGCCATTTTCCGTCGGAAAGTCTGTAGTGATTTCAAGATTCATCGTCTATGATTTTAGTGGTTTCTTTGAACAGTGTAGTCAATGCAGTCCGTGGATCTGTGTGGAAGTGGTCCTGTGCTATTGTATTCATAAGCAATGCTTGGATGTTGCGTGTGAATACTGAGCTTTTGTGATTACGTTTGTGTTCATGTTGTTAGGTAGGCTACGTTTCTTTCGCTGTTGTTCGCGGCGTATGTTGTGTAAAGATCCCAGCCCGTGTTTCCATTGGCTCTCTGATAGAAGCATTCCAGATGTCCTTCTAGGTTCCAGTAGAGTTGTCGGCATTGCATGACATTGCCGTGGGCTTTCCATATCATTACGAAGGGCTTCGGGTAGCTTGTTGGCGGTAGTTCTGAGGAGATGTTCATGTTCTTAAGCTGGTGGGATGGACCATGAAGCAGTGTTGGTTGTTTAGTGTGTACCTATGGAGTCCTTCGATGGCTATGTTATCCCATATGGAACCTCTTGGATTAAATATCGTTAGTTGTGGGCCATCCCATGAGAGTTGCCTGCATTGAACAGCATGGTCTGTCTGGAAGACTAGGGTGAACGCAGTTCCGTTTATCTCATGCATCTGCGGCATCTCTGTGAGAATGATCATAGCTTATAAGTGTTCTTTTTCTTGGGCGGGTTGAGCATGCCCAAGAATGCTGTGATTACTGTGAAGAAGAACCCTGCTAGGAAGGCGGTGCAGAGCCCTGAGAATGTCCCTAAGAAGAGCACAGGGATGCAGAGGGTGAAGATGACGTCCCACATGACTTGAGTCCGTAGAACGAATGTGAGGCTGAATACCTTTGAAAGGATCAAGAGGTATGAAAGGGCGCAGATGAATGATATGAGTATTATTTCCATAGGTTCAGTGTTTTGAGGAATGCTTCGGCGCGTTGTGCTGCTGTGGCGGTGTAATATACCCATGTTTCATGGCGCAAGATGTTTCCTCTCTTGTCTTGGTCAATTACTTCGCGCAGGTTCTTTGCGTAGGTTTGCCCGAGGTGCACTCTTGCTGCCTTCTCCGCTTCGTGCATGGCATTGAGGTCGTTGCAGTAGTCGGGCAAGTATAGACTGTTTATAACGGCTCTCTTTCCGATTTCTTCGCTTTTGTTTTCGGGATGTCGCCAAGCTGTCGGAAATGATCCCATGTTTATAGGCGTCCACCCGCAAGCCTCGGCAATTGCTATTCGTTGTTCTTGTTCTGTCATTTTGATTCCTCCCATTTTCCAATTGTTTTTAAGAATGCCTCGGCTCGTTGTGCTGCGGTGGTGTGTATTCCGTGGGAGTTGGTGTCCATACTGTCGAGGATAGTGGTAAATCGTCCCATTTTCCCCCAATCTAGCACCTTCTCGGCTTCGTGCATGGCGTTGAGGTCGGAAGTGTAATCAGGAAAGTTTTCCCATGTTTTACCATCGGTGGTGTGGCCCCATATGTCAGCTAATGCAAGCTGGCAGAGGTTGAGACCACATGCGGTAGCTATTGCTTTATGTTGTTCTGAAGTTGTCATAGTAAGATGGTGGCATGAATCGTGTCGAACGAGATGTCTGTTTTGCAGACAGCGCCTGCCATGCCTTAAAGGTTACTGTCATCCCGAAGATGCTTGATGATTATTAGGAGTGCGAAGAGTGCGGTTGCTGTGATTAAGAGTGTCATGATCCTGCTATGAGTGTTGTGTGCTTGTTATTATAGACTTCAAACAGTTGATACCCAGGAGACGAATCGCCATCCTGTTGTGCGTTGTTGATTATTCGGATTGCCTGCGAGGTGTCTTTGCAGCCCCTAAAGTCATCGATCAGTTCTGGATGGTTTTGAAGATCATTTAAAAGCAGCCGCAGCGAATCCGCCATTACAATTGCTTCGGCTCCGTGGTCGAAATATTTTATGAAAAGAAAGAATGTCATAGGTAAAGTGAGGCAGTTTTCCACTTGCCTAGGTGGTCGCTTGGCCACCCTTTCGTAAGTGGCATCCCGCATCCCATCAGCTGACAGGAGCCATGGTCGGTGTTTTTACCTTTAAACTACAAGCGTGAAAGTTGGTGCCCTGATGCACGGGTCACTGTGCCACTGCGCGACTGTTTAAAGGTTTGCAGCGCCTTGGGTAAGTAGCCTGTTTATTGATGAGGCATGGCCCAAGGACAGGGCATAATTGAATTGAGGAGGCTACCTGTAGCAGCACAAGTAGCATTGTGGCTACCTGCTACAGAAGGGACTCGAACCCCCTTAGCCAGTATCGCCGCCTCAAAGTGTTAATCGAAGCAGGGACGCTTGTCTCCGCTGTTACCGAATGCTCCCTTGGTGCGGCCACGATGCTTGTTCTTGGCGTAGGCGGAGCGAATGTTGAAATGGTGGCCCTTTTCAGGGGACCATGCGAATGCTTTTGGTGATTTACGTTTACGTGACATAGTTTTGTTGGGTTGGGTGCTATAAAGATACTGCGTTGGCTACTGCTACGGGAATCATCACTGCCCAGAAATGTGGGGAGGTGAGGTCATGGCCCATGACACTGAGGTATCCCCCAAGGTATGCAGGCATTGCTATGTATTTTAAGAAGAATTTAAAGGACATATTACACTTCCTCCTCCTTAGGCTTAGCGATGTCGCTGAGGGCTTGGAAGACTTTGGATGTCTTGGAGCGGACGGCCTTGACTGTGCGGGCTGTGCGTTCTGCGGGAGAGCCTTCGACTTCGTTGGCGATGTCAATGGCGCTGATTTCTTCGATGAGTGCGAGATCGTGAACGACCTTTATTTGAAGTTCGTTGAGTTCCTTGTAGCCACGAGTGCGAAGGACGGTGAGTGCTGCTGTTACTTTTGGATTTTGTGTTTGCATTGTATTATGTGTTGTTGGGTTAATGAAATTAATTGAGAGTAGGTCAGGGCGGCGGTCTCGTGCGAAGAGCTCGGTGCGACCGAGTTTCCACGTGCTTATGGCCTGACTGCCTGATCAGGGCATACATCTCTCAAAGTGTTGTTACATAGTTGGCATGATCCACTGGTCGCGGTTCATGATGTCGCATGCTTCTTGGGCTGCTGCGTATGAAGTGAAAAGCGATGCGGCATTACCCGCTGAAGAAGTGGTTTCAAAGGTCCTATGGTTGAGGTAAACATAGAAGAGGCTCCCTATGCCCGTGTCCGTGTGCTTAGCATTGCACTCAAGAGCCAGTTGATACAGGCGTTGATAGAATGTGAAGAACTTGGATGCTTTTTCGGCTGCTTCGCGGGTGTGGAAGAGAACACCTGCTTTTGCGACGGTGGAGCACTGTGCTGCGTTCGTGTGCCAGTTGACTTTAGCAGGGGTTACTGCGTAGCAAGGAGTATGAGAATCTACACCATAAGGCTCCCATGGAACATGAGCCTCTGCTTCTTTGAGTTCTGCGCGGACTGTGGCAATTTCACCTTCTGCGAATTTCAGTCGGCCTAGTAGTTCGTCTCGTTTGTTTTGATTCATTATTTTACAGGAGTTGATGAGATAATTGAGTAACCTTGCTTCAGGTATTTGGTGACCACTGGACCATCGACGGTGTCGGTGCATGTCACAGTGGTCTGTTGGTGCGGGAAGCCTCGGCTGTATTTTTGAAGTATGAAGCTGTGTTTCATGTGTTAAGTGTAGTTGTTCCCCCATGGGCGGGGCGCGATTGCCTTGCGGAGGTGCTGTCCCTTGCGGAGGCAATGTTGCTGGTGATGAAGGTAATTGAAAGCAGAGAATCCGATGGAGCATGTTCCATTGTTTCATCTGTTCGGCTGAGCGAAGCGAAGAAAATTTTGAAAAAAAGGCCCTATTGAGAACCTGTCTCAATAGGGCCTTGGCTCTTTTACTCTGAAAGGTGGCCGGCTAGGATCGGGGGACCGGTCCGGCGTCGATAGTCGCGGGGATCATCGGGTGTGGTGCGGCGGTTTCGTGCTAACTCGTTCCAGTGATAGTCGATTTCGGCCTGTGCATCTGTGGGGTTTAGAAGCGGGGCAGCTTGTCCAAATTGCGGTTGGGTTAATTCGGTAACGCTTGGGATACGGCGGAATGCTGTATCTTGTTCGGGGGGGAAATGCTCTTGTGCTTCGGGCTGGTAAAAGCCTGTTTTCAACTCCTCCAGTGCAGCGCGTGTCTGCTCATAGCGGGTTTCGAGAATTCCAACGATTAAGCGGTCAAATGCGGGCTGATCTAGCTCGTCAACCTCTTCAACGGGGAGACCGTAGCGAATCCAAACTTCCTGCTCTAGCTCGGCTTCTGTTTGCTGGCGTGTTAGGTCGTTGTTTGCGAGTCTGTCCCATTGGTTAGAAGGGGCGCGGTAGCGTGGCGCGGGGCGCTCCATGTTCCAATGGTCGCGGGGGCATTTGATGTTTGCGGAAATGTTCATGATAAAAGAGGCCAGTTTTAACCGACTGGCGGCGGGTTGGAATGGTTGCTTGCTAGTCTTTTAGGAAAGCAGCAAGTGCATCGGCGGCAGCGGGATCGATCTTGGTCACTTCGTTAAAACCATCAACCTGTTTAAGGATGACGGTGTGAACTGAACCAAGTGGCCAATTGGCAAGCTGGGCTGGAGTGTTGCACCAATCTTTGACGGTGCGGCCTGACTTAGTAACAAGGCTTACAATGGTACACGGCTCGCCTTTTTTGGTCTGTGCTGGTTCGTGCGATGCTACTAGGATCTGAATTGGCTTTGTTGCGTTCATATTTGGAATGCCGCTTTGGTCGGTGGGCTGCCGTTTGGTTTTGTAATGTGGTCGAGATGTTCGACACTTAACACAACCTACACTTCTGAGGGCGGTTGTCGATGTGATAAATGTTTATTGGGGTGAAAGGTTTTAATGGTTAGATGAATTATATTCATGTGAGAGTGTTCCACGTGGAACAATGGATTTTCGACAAAGCTCTTCTATAGCCCTTCTTCGCAGTGCCTCTTTTTAAAGATATATATATGAGAATGAATGAGACGGAAGAGAGTGAAGGGGGGCTTGGTGAGCCTAAGCGATCCAAACACGGTTCGCTCGAAGACGGAAGGCGGATCATGGGCGGCTTATCGAGCCAGATATTCCGCAACGTCTTCACGTGTCAATGGTTCAGGATGGCCACAAGTGCACCAGTCCTCTGGATGGCCGCATGTTGTGCACATGGCCTCTTCATCGGGAGCTTCACGTTCGAGTTCGTCGTATTGTAGGCCAGCTACGATGGTTGAGATGTGTGTTGGTTCATTCATAACACAAACCCCTTCTTATTAGGGGCAGTGGGTGGGGGGGGGATACGAGGAATTGAGTCTGTGTTAATGCGACTCGGTCGCAGTAAGGGAGCGGGGTGAAGGTGCTTTTATGCCTATTGAGAGCCATTCGCATTAAGGTGGATGAGCAAGAGGTGAATGTAACATGTTGCATAGCAAGGGGATGGGTGAAGGTGCATGTATCAGTGGTTGGGTGGTGCTGGGTAGCCACTGGTGCAATGGCCCATAGAATCAGTGGTTAGGGTAGCCACTGGAGCATGAGCCATGACCCAAGCAGCATGGTCCATGGCACTGTGCAGCATACTATACAGTGCCTCGTTGATCCATGGCTTCATGGTTCGCTGGACGCAGGCAACTTGCCCCATGTGTGCGCCCTGAGCCTAGGCGAAGGGGGGCCATGGGGGAAGTTGCATCTGCGGACAGGTAGGGGGACCCATCCCACCCGTCCAATTTTCCTATTTTGCCAGTAAACATTGGTTACATGGATCAGTGGGCGATAGGTTGCCGATCGCAGTTGACCCAAAAAGTTGCCTGTCACCAGTGATATTGGTTCATCTAGGGTAAATACCCTAGAAAGGAATTGGGGGGTATGCCCTATACCTTTCTGTTTTCGTATCACTCGTATCACTCTCGTATCACTTTTTCCTAACGTGTGATGCTTACGAGCACTATACTGTTAAAGGGGAAAACAGGGGTCCGATCAATTGTATCACTTTTCTTGTCCAAAAAAAAAAAAAAAAAAGTCAGCCAAATTTTGAACAATTGATACATATTCCTCCTAATCCCTTTAAACCTCTATAGTGGATAACGATCAACGCCCGAAAAAAAGTGATACGGGACTGATCGGAGTGATACGGAACCTGGATTTGACTAGGGTAAACCCCCCAGTTTTGGTATTTCTGCCGTTAAAATGTTTTTATCTTGCAGTGTAGCGGTCTGTGAACACCCTGTGGGAATGGAAAGGAAGTGGAAGAGAGGGGATGTGAGAGAGGATGGTATGGTGTTCTACAGATATCAGGCTACTGCGCGGAACGGCGAGTACTGGATGTCTCCTGAGATGTTTGCAACGCGGGTAACGCGGGATCAGGGGATACAGGTAGCCGCGCAAGGGCGCTACAGGGGGGATTTTTCACGTAGGGAGCGGAGAAATGCGCATATGAGGGAATGGAGGAAGAAGAATGCCGATTAGACACGACCCTTTTATGGACAAGCGCAAGAATCAGCCAGGGAGGCCGAGTACTGCGAAGAAAAAGGCGCAGAAGAAGCGTAAGAACTATCAGCGGACTGTTAAGAAGAACATTCCGAAGGCTGAAGCGGAGCTTGCGGCTATAAAGGATCAGGTGCGCATTCAGAAAGGACAATTGACTATGGCTAAGAATAAGACACAGGAATTATTGGAGGCGATGGAGAAGGCTCCTACGCCAGCGGCCCAGCGGAAGATTGTGCTGGGGATGATCACGGAGTCGGGGCTCAATCCGCTCAAGGAGTTGCTGGACATGGCGAAGTGTAAGACAGGTAAGAATGCTCTGCCGCCAGATAAGCGCAGGGATCTGTTGATCAAGTTGCTTGAGTATCAGGCGCCAAAGCCCAAGAGTATCGATATTCAGGCGGATGTGAGTTCCAGCTTGACCATTAACGTGGTGGACTACGCGAATACGAGCCAGCGGCAGTTGAAAGAGGCTGACGAGGTGATCGATGTGCCAGAGGACAGTGAATTTGACGAATTTTTGAGCCCTGAGCAGATTGCTCAAAGGGAGAAACAGAAGGCCATTGACCTAGCGGTTGACGTGGCCATTAACGAGGAGGAACTAGAAGAGGAGAACTAATAATATGAGTGCAAAGACAATAGTAGATGTAAGTAAAGGATTCGTAAATGCTGAGATACCTGTTCGCGATAGCTACGGTATCGAGCGCAGGGTCCATGTCAGTGTCCTCCAGACGGAAGGGGAGAGGCTTATTACCGTCGAGGAGGCTACGCGACTGGTTACACAGGCAGTGGAGCAGGCGCTACGCGTGGACATTAAAGATCAGTAATGAATGTCCAAGTCCCCGCTCAAGGCTGGATACCGCGATCCTACCAGTTACCGTTCACGAAATACATGTGCCAAGACAAGCGGGGCCTACGGGCCGTGGTTGCATGGCACAGGCGTGCGGGGAAGGACCTGACGTCCATCAATATCATGGCGATCAAGGCGCTCCAGAGGAAGGGGCTGTATCTGTATATTGGTCCATTCAATAATCAGATCAGGCGTATTATCTGGCAGGGGCAGGACGGGGATGGTCGGAAGTTCTTGGACTTCATTCCTAGGGAGCTGGTCGTCCGTAAATCGGAACAGGAGATGAGCTTAACCCTATCCAATGGATCAATCATCCAACTGCTCGGGGCGGACAATCCTGATAAGTTGGTGGGGATCAATCCTGTGGGTATTGTGTTCTCGGAGTTCAGCCTGAGCGATCCTCAAGCATGGGTCCTGACGAACCCGATCCTTGCGGAGAATGGTGGATGGGCCCTGTTCAATGGGACGCCCCGTGGTCAGAATCATTTCTATGATCTGCTTCTGCGTGCACAGGCCGATAAGAACTGGTTTGCCAGCCACCTTGGGGCATTGGACACGAAGGCTATTACGCCAGAGGATCTGCGCACGGCGCGGAAGGAGGGCAACAATGAAGCACGGTTCCAGTCGGAGTTCATGTGCTCGTTCCACACGCCGATTGAAGGGGCTTATTATGGTCCGATCATGTCTCGACTGTATGCGAAGGAGCAGATTGTTCCGACTATTCCAGTGGAGCCGTCCCTCCCTGTCCATACCGCATGGGACCTCGGGATGGATGACTCGACCAGTGTCTGGTTCTTCCAGATGTTTGGGCGGGAGCTAAGAATTGTGAACTATCTGGAGAACTCGGGGGAAGGGCTCCCTTACTACGCACGTGAGCTGGACCGATGGGCCATCTTGAACGATGCGAGCTACGGGAAGCATTACGCGCCGCATGATATTGCTGTGCGTGAGATGGGAACAGGGCGTTCCCGTTTGGAGACTGCGCGGAAGCTTGGTCTGCGCTTTACCAAGGTGAAGCGGATGAGTGTGCAGGACGGGATTGAAGCGGTGCGTCAGGTCCTGCCGACCTGCTGGTTCAGTGAAGCAGAGTGTCATATGGGCCTTGAGCACTTGAAAAGTTACCATAAGGAGTTCGACTCAGCACGGAACGTGTTCAAGAAGACCCCTGTGCATGACGCTGCCTCGCACGGCGCGGACGCGTTCAGAACTCTTGCTTGCGGACTGAAACAAACGAAGGGCGAGAATGATGCCAGCACTCGGAAGAATTCCCAATACAAGGAGGTGGACGTATCTCTATAACGTCCCCAGTCGCCCCACCCACCGACCTGACCCCCATGGACAGGGCAGTGTTCCTGTACCGTAGCTTCGGGGAGGACTTCGTTGAGTTGCTGGACCATTATATCAGCTCCTATCCCGAGGCAAAGCGGTACACGTTCTTTGGTCCAGGCTACATTTTATTGGCGCATGAGGAGACCCGATGGGACCCCTGTTCCAATGACCCGCGGAAGCGGGAACCATACTGGTACGTGGTGTACGCGAGTTCCACCGATGAGAACGCAGGGGAACTTTTTGCTCGGTTGATGCCTTATCACCTTGACTATGTTGGGTTTTCCCGCCATGCAAAGGATAAGAAAAGGGCAATGCGTTTATTGCCGACCAAGAGACTTCGCAACCTAATGAATCGCCATGGCATCAAAACCAAGTAGACCGAAACCGCCCCCTCCACCTCCTCCTCCACCTCCTCCTCCAGCGCCAGTGGCACGGCAGCCTATTAAGCAGGCGAAGAAAGCGGCCAAGGTGGTGAACCCTACTCAGGTCCAGCGGGCCAAGAAGACAACACCCGCCAGCACAACGGCGGACAAAAAGAAGAAATCTCTAGGAAGTGGCCTCTAATTTTCAAATGACCCCCGAGCGACTCCGTCTGGCCGATAGGCTGGAAGAGTTGCGCATGCTCCGTTCTGGGATTCAGCCTGTGCTGGAGTCCGTCCAGCGGCTGGTTCGCCCAAATGGTTCGGCTTTTGACAATTCGTCGAAGCAGGGGGGCATGGCTCAGGAGGACGGCTCCAAGTACAAGTTCGACGATACTGCTGTATGGGCGAATCAGATGTTTGCCAACGGTATGTGCAGCTACTTGATGCCGAAGTCCTCACGTTGGGCGTACCTGAAGCCCGCGGGCAAGCCGAGTTCTGAGCTCACAGACGAGGAGCTGATCTACCTTGAGCAGGTCTCTGATATGATCAGCCATAGCTTTGCGCTGCCCAAGACAGGGTTCTATGAAGCAGGGCATGAGGTCTACATGGATCAGGGTTCCTACGGTACAGCGATTCTCTACAACAACCGCTCTGCGCGGGGTTCCCAATATACCGCGGTCCCATTGTCCATGGGTCTGTTTGATACCAGCGATGACGGCGACGTGGATACGATGTTCTACATCAGGAAACTGCGCACCAAGGCCATGATTCAGGCGTTCCCTGATATTGTGAATGCCGAGGGCTTTGATCCTAGTCAGGGTGATCGCACGTACAGCTTGGTCTATTCCGTTGAGCCGTCCCGTGATGTTCGTGCGAAGAAGGGCGGAACCATTGGCGCCAACAAGCCATATCAATTTACATACTGGTGTGAAGAACTGAAAGATGTTCTTCAAGAAGGCACACTTAGCTATTTCCCGTTCATCGTTCCTCGCTGGGCCAAGTTGCCTGGCGAGGTATACGGACGCTCCCCTGCCATGACCTGTCTGTCTACTATCCAGATGGTGAACAAGATGCGCAAGGAGCTGATCAAGAGCGCGGAGATATCCAATGCACCGCCACTCACCGCGGAAGAGGATACAATCATGCTTCCGTTCAGCTATGGTAGCCGCCAGATGATCTGGCGCGAACCAGGGTCCCCTGCACCAGAGCCTGTGCTCTCAGGGAGCCAGCCGAACCTGACACAGGAGATGATTAATCAGGATCGCGACACTATCGTGAAGGCGTTCTTCGTGGATCAGATTATCCGTGACCAGAAGAAGGAACGACAGACAATTCTTGAGATTCAGGACGAGCGCGGACAGATGCTTCAACAGCTCGGACCGCTCCTGTCCCGTCAGGAGAATGAGTTCCTGTCCCCCTGTGTCGAGGCACAGTTTGATTTCTTGGATAAGTCCGACAAGCTCCCTCCTGTACCGTCCACTCTGGAGGGTCATGATATGGAGATTGTCTACACTAGCCCCGCTGCACAGGCACAATATTCTTCTGGGATGTCGAACATCTCTGCGATGCTTCAGGACATCATTCCACTGGCTCAGGCGAAACCTGAGATCATGGACAATATTGACGACAATGAGCTCTTCGCTGAAATCAGCCGCTTACGTAACGTCACGCGCCGTATCGTTAAGACCAAGGATGATGTGAATGCTGTACGCGAACAGCGTGCAGAGGCGGAGCAGCAGCAGCAGACCATGGATAATATTCCAGGAATGGCGGGAGCCGCCAAGGACGTAGCCGATGCCAAGGCGACCGATCCTGAAGGAATTGGCCAGATGCTACAGCTTTAATGGGAAAGATTCTAAACACACTCGATAGACTTAAGAAGCGCCGCCAGATGCGGGAGGACCTCCAAGCAATCTTGGACACCCCTCACGGGGATCGCTTCTTCAAGCAATTTCTCAAGGATTGTGGCGTGACCCGTTCGCGGTTCAGCCTCGACCCTTATGAAATCACGGCAGCGGAGGCGACTCGTCGCCTTGCGATGTCATACCTACACCTGCTGGGGAAAGACGATCCGCAGCATCTAATCAACATCATAGAAGAGGAACAATAACATGCTACTAAGACCACGCACACCACTATTTGAAGAAGAGCCCCCAGCAGGGGGTATTGGCGGAGGAGGTGGAACACCTCCTGCTGAAGGAACCCCTCCCGCAGGAGGAACCATGGACTTCTCGTCCGAGGACACCTTCCGCGCGTTCGTTGGCTCATTGCCCGCAGAACAACAGGAGCTTGGGATGTTCAAGGACACCAAGACCTTTGGCTCATTGGTTGACCAGACAATCAATGCACAATCTGCCCTTGGCAAAAAGCGACTCGAAGCGCCCAATGAGAACTGGGGCGACGACGACTGGACGAACTTCTACTCGAACATCCGTCCAGAGACAACTGATGGCTATGTCTTTGAGGAGAGCTATGACGTCACAAAGGGCGAGGAAGTCGTGAAGCACAGTCTCTCTGAGGGAGATGTCACAGAACTTCGCACGGTGGCTGACCAACTGAACCTTTCCCCGCAGCAGGCGAAGCAGCTCGGTGAAATCTGGGCCAATCGATCCGTCGGTGCGGAAGGTACCCTCTCAGAGCAGATCAATGAATCTGTGACCGCGCAGCAACGCGCACTCCAGAACGAGTGGGCGGACAACTATGAGCTCAACCACAAGTCTGCGAACGAGGCATTTGAGATCTTGGCCGAGAAGGTGCCTGAACTTCGCGACCTTGTAGCATGGTCTCCTATTGTGGAGAACCACCCAGGGATCATGAAGCTGTTCCATACACTGGCGCCTCTTGTACAGGACGCTGGCATGGTCGGTGGCCGACAGGGAGGTGGATTCGCAGGGGACACTGTGGCAGGCGTTCAGGCGCAGATTAAAGACTTCGAGACGCAGAACGCTGAACTTTTGATGACCGACCCCAATGCTTTGTCCATCGCGGACAAGTTGAAGCGGGAGGACATGTTGAAGCAGCGTACCGCTCTTTATCAAAAACTTCACCCCAAAGCATAATCTACGGTTGACTCCGTGATCTTTTTAGGGCTGTCTCCTCTATAGAGACAGCCCTTTTTTGGGTCTCTGGAAAGCTGTATCAGCCGCTGGTAACGTAAGACTAGAAGAGTCCGAAAGGGCAGCTCCTCGAAACAAACACATTCGCAGAGCACGGTGCTCTACGAGCAACTTCTATTAAATTATTTTATTATGAACCCAGGAGTCCCTGAATCCATTGCAACCAATTACGTGAATCAGTTTCGCGAAGGTTTCCAAAAAGCGTTCCAGCAAACAGAGTCGAAGCTCGACCCTCTTGTTGAACATGAATCTCAAGCGTCCGAATACCAGTATTGGGACCGTATCGGTGAAGCCGAAGAAATGCAGGAGGATAACACCCGTTATGGTGACAATCCTGTATCTGAGATCCCTCACGATCGTCGTCGCATCGGTCTCAAGTCTTACGACTTGGGTAAGATCATCGACGAGAAGGACCTCATGCGCGTCATCACTGACCCGAAGAATCCTTACAGCACTTCCATGCTTGCCTCTGGTAAGCGTAAGCGCGATGACATCATCAACGAAGGCTACTACGCTCCCGCATACACAGGTAAGTCTGGTGACACAGTAATTGAATACTGCGTGGCACCTGATGACCTCGACAGCACCACGATCACCGTCGGTGAGGTCAGCAACGGCTCTTCAAACAAGATTGCCGCAACAGCTGGCCGATATACACTCAAGAGCGGTAATTACGAGGGTGCCTCCGTCGGTTCCAACTTCACCCTTTCGGGTACTCCTGGAACATACGGCCTCACAATCGATAAACTCAAGGCGATCCGCACCACGATGCTCCGCCTCGAAGCTATCGACGAGAACACTCAGCTTGACTGTGTGATGACATCGTACCAGTGGGAAGAGCTCTTGCAGTTCGACGAGATCATCAATGCAGACTACTCTATCAAGAAGAGTCTTGCAGACGGTAATCCAACCAATATCCTTGGTTTCAACTTCAAGATGAGCGAGCGTATCCCACTTGTGGGTGACGAGCGCCGCATCCGTGTCTCGCTTCCACAAGCACAGAAATTGACAATTGGCCAAGAGCTGGTTGGTGATATCTGGCGCCTGTCTGGTAAGAAGAAAGCTCCTTACATCTACTACAAGCAGACCATCGGCACTTCCCGCATGTGGGGTGAAGTTGCTGGTGAAATCCGCTGCACAGAGGCGTAAGCTCATCCTTAACCCAATATCATAAAATATTATGGCTAGTATCGTTTACTCCGACGCCTCGACCGAGCTTACTCAAGTTCGTGGTCAGGGCCACAATCCGCTCAGCCCCGTCGATGACGGTGCTCGCGTTCGCATCAAGCGTTTCTCCTACACTGCCACTGGGGCTGTCACCGCAGGTGCAGTGCTGGAAGCAGTCGAGCTGCCGTCTAAAGCTGTCGTTGTAGAGACTGTTCTCAGTTCTCTCTCTGTCAGCAATTCTGCGGAAGTCGAAATTGGATACGCAACCAAATCCGCACCTACCGACGACAACTCGGATGCCTTGCTCGCAGCTACAGCTGCCGCAGGTCTCTCCGCAGCTGGCGAACGCGGCGTGGAAGTTGGTGAAGGCATCCAGACAGTGATCATCACTACTTCGGTAGGTGATCTCGCTGCTGACGACACTCTTACAGGATACATCCTGTACGTGGTTAATACCTAACAAAACCCGAGGGCCCGTCTTGGCATGGGCGGGCCCTCACCCTTTTTATGGCAACCGAGCTTGAGATCGCAAACGCCGCCGTCGCTGAAGTCGGTGGACACGAAACAATCCTTGACCTAAATGAGTCCTCTGCTGAGGCCAAGGTGGTCAAGCCTGCGCTCGCTCGCGCCATTAAGTATATCGCGTCAAAATGGGACTGGCCTGTTGCACGCAAACGTGAGCTCCAAGTAGCTGACGTCACTTTTTCTGGCGACTCCCGATATGGTTTTCGCTTTTCCAGCAAGGCCAATGGCACATGGCGCTATGAGACTGAAGATGGTAGCATCCTCACAGACTTTGCCATTGAGAACGGCTATGTCTACACGAACGTGGAGAATACGTACTTCCGCTATACAGACGTGGAAACAACTGATGTTACCACGTGGCCAGAGGTGCTGACACGTGTTCTTGAATACTACTTAGCTGCCCGTATTGCCGTCCCATTATCCGCAGGAGAAGGTACGCGACAAGAGATGGATGCCCTTTGGCGACAAGAGCTGAAAGATGCTAAATCCCAATTTTCCCGACAAGGCCCGCCGCAGACCTACATGAGCGATGCCCAGTCACAGTTTATTGAAGCGCATCAAGGTAATGGCATCATATAACCCAATCACCACAGATTTTACAGGCGGCCTCATGGGACCGTATATGCGTGGTCGCCTTGACGTTGATAAATTCAACAAAGGGCTTCAACGTATAGAGAATTTCATACCGTCGATCCAAGGTCCCGTGAAGTATCGGGAAGGGTTCGAGTGGATCGAGGATTCTGTGGAGGGAAATGTTAAGCTGATTTCGTTCTCAATTAACAATGAGAATCGATTCCTCCTGCGATTGTCAGAAGGCCTGCTTCATGTATATACTACCGACGGCCTGTTGCTTTATGTTCGTGAGAATGGCGTCGATGGTGTGGATATTCCATACCTTGACTCTGAGATTCCAGATGTCCGCTATTCACGCGAAGTGGAGAAGATGGTGTTCACGCACACGAACCACCCGCCGTATGAGCTCTCTGCCAATACGGTCTTTGACTCGGTGGCATTGTACTCTACAGAGACCGACCCTGCTCCTGATAATTTTCGCCTGTATTCCACAGAATCCGATGAGAGCAATCTCGCACTGTTCGCGGGCTCTGCTGGTTCTGAGGGGCTGACGCCATGGACTTTCAGCAAGGTGGACTACACGTCCCACCCTTTCCAGAAGATCGACACCTCCGATGTTGTCATGCGAATTGACCCCTCCGTTGAGGTGGTTCGTCTCACATCTACACTAGAGGATTTCAATTTTACTGCGCAGGAGATCATCGACATGGAAACGGTTCCGTATTACACGGAATACAAGGTAGCCAACCAATGGGCCCTTGGACGTATCCTGACAACCGCAATCAATCCAGACGTTCCAGATCCTTCTGGAACCACCTGCTACGTTGATCCAGTGGATTCTGTAGTAAACGTAGAAGATCCCTCTGTTCGGCTGTTTGCACTAAAAGGCACAGGTGCCGACAAGTGGCAGAGCAACGATAGGGTTCCTGATGACAAGTGGCATGTCCGTGCGGATGCAGCTATCTTTGAAACATCTCACATCGGTGCATGGGTCCGTATTGGTGGGGATAAGCTCTTTACGAACGTGTGCGAACCTACTGTTCGTCCTACCGACTCGGAATTCTCTTCCCAAGACGGTCTTACCCGATGGTTCTATCTGAAAGACTACCGTGGTGTGGAAGATCATCCAGTGGACTTTATATACAATACGCTCAAAAGTTCCAACTATGAAGCAGGAAGCACCTATGAGGTATATGAGTGGAGCACATACACGGAGTTCAGCGTGGATGCTCCCGAGGGAACTCCCCGAGAGCGCTATAAGCTCAAAGAAGGCGGCAGCTCTCCTCGATTCATCATGGACTACCAGATCACGGAGGGACTTGAAAATGGTGCAGAGATAACAGGAACGGCCACTGGTTCCATCGTAGCCAACATGTCTACCCAGAAGCAGTTCGACGTATTTGAAGCGGACGAGACTCAGGTGGTTGTGAAGGACACCAATCTCCGAGCCACAACAGGCACTGTCTCAGTCTACGATCTGACTAATGATCGCGACGGGCTCGCCTCTCATACTACTACACTTTATGCCAGTAAAAACGTATTCTCCAACACCCGCGACACGGGTCGTTATTTCTTTGGTAACTTGGTTGATAAGTGGGTGCTTCTTCGCATCACTTCTACTCAGTCTACTAGCGCCACGTGTGACGTCCTCTCCGACATTCCACGGGACGCCCTTACGGGTGAGATCAATAACAACGGTGTGTTCACCGAATATCGATGGGGGGCATGGTACGACAATAACTGGCCTGTCGCAGTTTCCTTTTACGAACAGCGACGAGTGTATGCAGGGTCCAAGAATGACCCCAATCTGGTATGGCTTAGCAGTACCAAGGACGACAGTGATTTCCGAACAGTGGAGTCTGATGGTACCGTATTGGATACCACAGGAATTACTTACCCCCTCGGAACATCCTCTACAATTATTCGGTGGTTGGAATCGGGTCCCACCTTGATTATAGGGACAGAATCGAACGAGTGGCAGCTGAGACCCAATGAGTTCTCAGCTGCCATTACTCCGAAAAATATCCGAATCACGCAAGAGACCTCTATTGGCTCGACCCAGCAGGGTATGCGCGTAGGTGCATCAGTGTTCTTCCCGCATATCAGTGGCCGAAGCTTCTCTGAGTTCATCTTTGATTTCCAGTCTCAATCTTTCGATACGAAGACCACTACGAAACTGGTACCTACTCTTTTCGACAATGATCCTATCATCTCATTCTCGTATCAGGCAAATCCGCATGCTGTGTTCTGGATTGTCACAGAAGCGGGTCGGCTGATTACACTCACTTACCGCAAGGAGGATGACTACTACGCATGGGCGGAGCATACCACTGACGGTACTTTCGCGGAGGTGGAGGTCGTTCCTAAAGGGGACACAGAGACTTCCGAGGATCAGGTATGGGCGGTCATTGACCGTGACGGGCTCCGTACCATGGAGCGTATGCACGCGTCCTTCATCGACACGGGGGAAGATAATTATAAGCCGAATGCAGCATTCCTCGATTCATATTCTCGCTACCCTGATACAGGCTATCACGAGACTCCGAGTGTAGTCATACCTGTACCAGATAGACTACTTGACGAGGAAGGTTGTGTGAGAACGGTCATCGACGGTCTGGACTACGGGTGCCTCCCTGTCCTAAACAGCCGTGTAACACTGCCAGAAGGCGTGACAGTTACCAAGTATTCTCTGGTCGGACTCCCTTATACAGGGGTGCTTCAGGGGAACCCACTCGGCATAGAGACACGCGGCGGTAATGCCTATGGGCAGATCACCCGCTACGTGAAGCAGTGGTTCTATCTGTTCCGTAGCCTCGGATTCAAACAAGGCTTCACAGAAGAAGGGGCCCTTGATATTACGAAGCATCTGGATGATGCCCCTGACGGAGAATCACCCCCGCTGTTCACTGGCTTCACCAAGGAAAAAACATTGCCTTCATCGCAGTATGCAGTGGACAAGGTTCCAATGCTTATCCAAGATCAGCCTTATCCACTCACAGTCATCTCAGCAGTAACGGAGGTCGAAGTAAAATAGTATGTCAGACCCAGTAACCACAATGCTCGCAGTATCTGCGGTATCTAGCCTCGCATCTGGCGCGGTAGGATACCTCGGTGCCCAGAATGCTGCGGCACAGGCGGAGAATCAAGCCACTGCTGCTGAGCAGATGGCTGCCTACAATGCGCAGATCGCCCAGAACAATGCGGTAGCTGAAGCAGGGGACCAATCGTTCCAAGCTTCTGTGGCTCAGTTCAATGCAGCGGACTCTGCTCAGACCCGCTCCAAGGCACTACGGGACCAGCGCACACAGACGGCGCAGCGCATGGCGAAGGCTGAGGCCAAGGGCGCTCGCACAGGGACCTTCGATTACAGCTTTGACGATGTCCTTCGCTCGGATGCCCTTCTTCTGGAACGTCAGGAAGTGGAAATACTTTCAGGCGGTGCCCAAGAACGCTATCAATTCTCCAAAGAAGGTGAACTCGCAGAGATGCGCTCCAAGCGAGCACTTGAAACAGGGCGCACGCAAACAGGTCTCATTCTCGCGGAAGGACGTAATCGCGCCTCCGCATACAGAGGGCAGGCTTCCTCCGCACGCATCGGCGGTTATGCCTCGTTCCTCGGTGGCGTGGCTCAGGGCGCCTCTACAGGCTCACAGGCATGGGATGCGTGGAAAAATAGATAACAATGGCTATACGACTCGGACACTCTACTCAAAAAGACACGCAAGCTTCCGCTGCTTCCTTCGGCCTCGGCCTAGACCACGGCGACGGTGGCGCACGCGCTATACAAGGAGCACTGGGTCAGGTTGCTCACGGAACCAAGGAGATTGCGGGGAACCTTGAGCGAAAGGATCGTGCTACGCAGGAGGGAAACAGGAAGCGTAAGGGTGCGAAAATGGAAGCCACTTGGAACGAGATGATCCGTGAGGGCGATCTTCTCGTAAAGCAGAAGGAATTTGGTAAGCTGGCAAAGCACAAGGAGATGATGAAGGCATGGTCTGAGAATGCCCATGTCAACGATGTCCAATTCAATACGGACGGGGATACTTCCGTTCGTGACGAATACGCCAATCCTATCAACGAACATTTCAAGACGGACTATGATCGCGTAGCCCATGACTATGACATGGCCAGCCTCACTGGAGCCATGGTCCATGAAGCAGAGGTCATAATGGAGCGGTCTGGGACTATACTTGAAAGGGATGTCGCGGCCAATTCAGTGTCGTCTAAGACAGGAGAAGGGATTACTGATCACTTGGGGATCTACTTTCATAGCGGCGCTTTCGCGGAATCAAATCCACAGGCGCAAGAAATTTACGTAGCCAAGGGCACTGAGCAGATGGGTGCCTATGTGGATGCTATGCGCTTCGCACAGGAACGTAACCCGAACATTGCAGATGCGCAGCAGCAGCTCAAGGATGCCTCCGAGCAGGTGCGTGAAGCCAAGTGGATGGGCGTGGACGCACAGAATGCCATGCTTGACCGTCTCGGTATCCAGTTTAAGGCCATCGAGAGTGGTCAGTCGGTTTATCGAACATTGAACGACTTCGGTCAGGCAGGTGGCGAGGCCGCTTCCTCTGGATATGCAGACAGAAACATGGACACTATTACGCAGCAATATCTCGCTGCGAAGAAGGTAGTTAAGCCTCTCTCAGACGAAGATAAGAACCTTGATTCTTCCTACTTAGCTTATGGTATTCAGGCAGCCATGAACGGCTCAGAGCAACGTCAGTGGATGGTTGATAATCCTACAGGTAAGATCTCCGATCTTCCTGGGATCGACAAGAGCGTCCTCAACAAGGTCGATAGGGGTGACATGAACAACGTCCTAGCGACACGTAATACTATTGTGAAGGCATATAAGGATGCCCGCGATAGGGGAGGGGCCATTGCCGCAGAAAGGACACTCTATCCGCATGCTGCAGGAGTGTTTCATTCAGCAGATGCCACCAGACGGGCCATGACGGACAAGCTTGCCGCAGGAGGTTCATTAGACGAGTCAGACAAGGCTACTCTTCGCCGCGAGGCGAGAACGGAAGCTCAGATCATGGGCCAGCTTGATCCTGCCCTTGGACCAGGAAGCTTGGTGCTGGGAGGGGATGCTATTATTGGTGCCGACATCGGGCTCCAGCTTGTGAAAGATAATCCTGAGAATGCAGGCGCTGCTGTGGATGTCCTAGTGGCTTCCAATGATGGCCTCGCCAGCGTGCCTTTATGGTCGGCGATTAATGGCGACACCACCGATCCAGACATGAAGGTATTTAAGTCGGTGGCACAGGCAAGGACAAGTATCGCGGAGGACGATTTCATGACGTCCGTAATCGCAGCCGCCGCAGGTCCTTCTGCTCGATCTTTGCTAGGGAAAGGATCTGATGCGGAGAAGATGTATGATGCCGTGTATGCCAAACTGACCAAGAAAAACGACTCCTTTAGCGTGATCACTGGTGCACATCAGGCATACGCTAGAGACTATGGTTCCCCTGACGAGGCCATAACATGGGCAACTTACGAGCAGCATGCTATTGCGAAGCTGGTCAGTGAACATGGTTCAGGGCAATCTCCTGACTGGTATATTAATGAGGCAAAGAAGCATATTAACGGTATGGCTCGCGTATATGAAGGCAGCGATGGACGACGTGTCATGCTCTTCAGGAACGCAGTAGACTCCCTTGGAGAACAGGGTGTCCAGATACATGCAAGTAGGGTGTCTGCATACATGTCTGAGCTAGGTGATCGAAGCGGATCAGAGATGCTTCTGTATGGTTTTGATACATCTACTCCCAGTGAGGAAGGAGGCACTGCACCGAGCGATATGCATATCACCCAAGAAGAAGCCACTGATATGATGTATCACTGGGCTGGTGAATATGTTAAAGAGCACTACAACAATATCGTGGAGCAGTGGGCGGCTGGCCTAAAGAAAGGGGGCTACGCAGAAAGTGAGGCTGCTCAAGAGCAGATCCGTAAAGATTATCCTCCTGAGCTTCTTCTTCGTGAGTTTAAACTAAGCACAGAGATGATCTCACCTACTACCAAGGAAAGGGAGATGGCCTTCCTGATGCCTCAGATCAATCTTGGAGGCGTATCTTCAGGGTATCAGACAGTGAAGATGGATAGCTCCCGTGGTGCAAAGGGGCAGATGCCTAGTCGTGGAGTGTTCGCCCCTGTGGATGAGATGCTCAAGAAGATTCAGGACCCTGCTATGCATAAACTATACCGTGAACAACGTGATGAGATTGAGAGCCGCTTGTGGAAATATCAGGTTGAGCGTCCTGCGAAGGATGCTGCACGCGCAGTTAAAGCTAAGACAGCCTCTGCTGCACGTTTCACTAGGAAGCATGGCAACATACAAGGCATTATGGGTGCTCTCGACAGAGTGGAAGACTCCGTCAAAGAAAAACTTGGATTTTAATATATGGGATTCGTCGGAACAACAGAAGCGCGGCTTGAGAGAGAGTCGAAATGGAACACTCCAGCCACTCCGAAGTTTGGATTCATCCAATCTTCGCTGGCAATTATGGAACGTGGAGCAACCACGGACTCTGTCCTTGGTGCAGGGGCTTCCTTATCTCAGGAGATTGGTCTTCGTGTAGAAGCAGGTGTCAACAAGGAGGAGGGTCTCACAGAGGAGCAGTTCTACGGACGCTACGGTGAGAACACCTCCATGAAGTTCCAAGAAGACACTCCTAGACGCGTATGGGACTACCGCCGTGACCGCGCCACTGAGCTCTTTTCTAAGGAGATTCGCGCAGCAGAGGCTGGAGGTGTCCGACAATTTATTGGTGGCTCCATCGGCAGCATGGCTGCCGACGCTCCCTTGATGTTCGTTCCGTTCGTTCCTGTGCTCGGAAGGGCTAAGGCAGCAGGTCGTGCAGTTAAGGCGGGGAACACGTTGAACGCTGCCAAGTTTGGGCAAGGACTTAAATCCGAGATATGGACAGCTACGAAACAGGTGGCCACTGCGGGTGCCCGTCAAGAGACATTGGAGAACGCCTTCATCTACACGGCGGCACAGTATCGCAACAGTGACGAGTATGGCCTATTGGACCTTGCTGCGGACACAGCTCTCCAGTTCCCTATCCGCACAGCCTTTGGCTCAAACTATATTCGCAAGACAGCGAAACATCTGAAGATGAACCGTGACCTGCTACAGGCACGGGCATCGATCCAGTCGGCTTATGCCAATGGTGACGTGGGCCATGTTACACAGGTTCTGGCGAAGTATGATAAGGAACTGGACCTTGTGGTTAAGTCCGATGAGGAGATCAATGAGATCGTGTCTCGTGGTGCCAATATCACTCCTGAAGAAGGCAAGCGTGTTACACAGTTCCTGATCGATAACCAAGAGAAGGTATGGCTCAAGCGCATGTCTCAGGTGGTTCCTTTTGATGCACGCCTCGCTACAGAGCCAATGAAGCAGAAGCACCAGTCCGAGGTTATGGAAGCGGTGAACAAGGTCATGGAAGGCCGCCGTGATGAGCTTTCCAGTGAAGAGCTCAAGTGGGTCACTGAAGCAGATGCCGACGTCCAGAAGGCACTCCAAGATCTGATCATCCGTTTCGACAAGGACATCAAGCCGATTGGTCCCGATGGTAAGCCTGTTGTTGATACTGCAGGGGAAGCTGATCCTTCAAGATATCCTGACCGTGAAGAAGCGTCCGAAGCGTCCGATGCAGAGATGTGGGCAAGAACACTTACTGACGGGGATAATGTGTTTTTCGATGGGAAGGACAAGTCTGCCACAAATCTATTGGCTTTCCTTGATAAATATCCCGAACGCATCCCTGCGGACAAAAGGGAGGCTGTTCGTAGTTTTCTTCAAAAACAAGCCGCATATGATTCTCGTATCGAAAAAGGATTTGATGCAGAATGGGCCAAGGAACTAGACGACAATTTTGAGTCGAAGAAATATAAGGGCTATGCAGATTCTGCGGCGAACGTATATGCGCTTAACCGCATGGAGGAGCTGTATCCTGATGAGATGGAGGCGCTTAATCTTGGTGGTAAGTCTGCTCCAGTGGAACCACAGGCACGGGGAAGAAAGAAGCGTCCTCGTAGAGAGATTTCAATGACTCGTCGCCGTATGGCAGAGAAACGTGTGTCCCTTGAAGAGGAAGCGTCCTCTCTTCGCAGCCATATCAAGACACTTTCAGGAAGTAAGAAGAAATCCAAGCAAGGGACACTAGCCTACCTTGAAAAGCAGATCAAAGCCCTTGATGAGTTCAAGAGCCGTGTCCCTGATCGTAAGAAGGTTCCCCGTAAGCAAGGTGAAGCGAAGGTTAATCCAGAGGTCAAAGAAGCAGAGGATCTCCTTGGGCTTACCGAAGAACTTCTGTCCCTTGCGAAAGAGGCGAGAAAAGATTCCCGTAAAGTTTATGCAGGTATACGGACGCTTCGTGAGAAGGTCCGGAAAGCGGAGAAGAAAGCTGCTGAGGACGCTCAAGACCTGTCAGCATCTTCTAGTAAATTATCAGAATCCGAAGAGATCGCTGTTGCAGTAGACAGGCAAGCAAAACGTCGTGTGGCTGCCTCCCGTAAACGGGTTGGTGACAGGACACTGGAACTTGAGAAACTTTACGAGAAATCAGAAGCTGACAGGACACTGGCGGAGAAGAAGCGTATTAAGGAGCTTGAAAAGGCTCTTGATCAAATGGAGCTTACTCTCAAACATAATGAGGAGTCTTACGCACGGACACAGAAGGCACTTCCTAAGGCAACACGCGCCACGGAGCGCTCAAGAAAGAAGAAAGCTGACGACACTGAGCTCAAAGCACTTCAGCAGGAGCTCCGTGATCTTGAAAGCGATCCTGCGGTCAAGGACGCTGAGAAGATACAGAAGGAGGTCGATAAGTATGAGAGCGACGTTGTCACGTATCGCCAGTATCTTGACGATGCCAAGAAAGGCGAGATTGCTCCAGAACCTGAAGCACCCGTCCTTGATCCCGTATTTACTGGAACAAGGCCCACTGAACCACGCGCCCCATATCGCCCAGCGCCCACACAAGAGAAGATCGCACAGACTATCAATGATGCGGAGCGCTCGGTGGACCCTAAGAAGGTGGCAGCAGAGAAACGTGATCCACAGGTCAAGGAGGCCACTGATACACAGTCCCGTGGAGCAGCGGAACAGAAGAACTTTGATACCAACCCTGTAGCAGCACTGAAACAGCGGATTGATGCTATCCTCGACCCTATCGTTGCTCGGCTGCTTCATGAGCCGTTGGCAGGGGATGCCACAATGCCTGGAGCTGCCAAGGCACGCACACCACAGGAGCTTGTTCTGGTGGATACGCTGCGTAAGATTAAGGCGGACATTGCAGTCGCGCTCCGCAAAGACCCTTCCAAGAAGAAGAGCGCAAAGGCACAGGAGATCCACCTTGATCGACTTGAAGAGTTTATCACGAAGCCAGTGTCTGTTGCTCGCGCACAGAAGCACCTAGACCGCCTGAACGAACTGACAAATAAGCCAAATGCGGATAAGTTCGGTCAAGAGGCTGATGCAAAATATGGTAGCGAGAATACAACACGCCTCATGATGATTGAGCGTGACATGTATGACGCCTACGTGAAGTCTGGAGGAGACACGGGAGCAGTGATCAACTCGCTCGCTCAAACCTACGCTAAAGGAATGGAACCTGTTAAGGTTACCCCAAAGGCAAAGGGAGATACTAAGCCCAAGGTTGAGGCAGAGGACCCTGTCTCAGACCGCATGACACGGAAAATGGAGCTCCTGAAATACCTTGAGGAAAAAGGATTCAAGAAGGACGATCCGATCTATAAGGAATATTCTGAGTTGTTCGACGAGATATTCAATTTCTATGAATACATGGGCTTCCAGCGTCAGCAGACGACCCGTGCCCTCAAGGACCTTCGTAAAGGCAAGCCAATCAAAACCAAGCTCTCTGACAGCATGTTCATGCGCCTGTCTCAGATGGTCGCTGATGGAGAGTCTGATCTCTCTATCCTGTCGAAGATGGATGAGCTTATGCACGAAGAGCAATTGGCCTTCGCTATGAGATCGCTCCACGACTTCAATGTCCGTCAGCGTCATGAAGGCATGCGCGGTAAGGAACCTTCTACAGTGCTCAAGTAT
>Ga0208668_1000011_pt1 | contig 42324 bp, 42 predicted proteins | sample 18_taG_FD_184093 | JGI IMG/M metagenome (GOLD analysis project Ga0208668, IMG submission 184093) | Marine viral communities from the Subarctic Pacific Ocean - 18_ETSP_OMZAT15316 metaG (SPAdes) (version 2) | ecosystem: Environmental > Aquatic > Marine > Oceanic | place: Pacific Ocean | collected...
TACAATGATCCCAATTCTTTCTAACCGTCCACCCCGAATTGATATAATTGCTGTAGGTGGAGATGACATATCTACAAAAGCAGCAGAGATATTACAAAAGCAAATGGATGAGTTATGGGTAATTAGAGATATGCAAAATTTAATCCCGGATTGGTTATTAGATTATCTGGTATATGGTAATGGAATCTTAAAGGTCCATTTCCAGGACGATGATTTGCCAGATGCTGATGTTGTAGATCCTTATGCTTTCTTTGTGAATCCATCGGCAACGAAGTTGGAGAATGCAGAGTATGTTATTTATGCAGCACCAACCCCATTATGGGAGATCCGGGAAAAGTACGAGAATGGTAAATATGTAAAGTCAGAATCAAAACTTGATAAGTACGAAGCATTAAAGATTAATGATGCTCAAGTTGGTGGGGATGATGTGGTCCAGGTCACTGATACCACCGGTTCAGAAACAAACTATTATGAAAACTCTTCCAGGGCCATGGAGGATCTAGAAGAGAGAGCACTATTAATTGAGGTCTATGCCAGGGATTACACAAAGGAATATATTGAGGCTGATGATCCTTCAGACGAATCACGGGAGATAGATAAATATCCTGGCATGATTCGGCAGACAGCTATTGCCAATGGTGTTTTATTATATGATGGTCCAACCAGATATCCGTTCTTAACTAAAGAAAACCATTTGGCTCATCCATTCCCATTCATTGTATTAAAGAATGGTGGATCTGCTCATAGTTTTTGGGGTAAGCCGGAACCAAAGAGATTAAAGTCTCTAAACCTATCTTTAGATCGTTTAGCCAGTCAAATGATGGACAATACCCACTTAATGGCCAATCCAATGTGGGTAGCTGATGAGACTACAGATGTAGTAGATCAAATAAACAATAAACCTGGTAGCGTAATCCGGAAACGTGGCCCTGGTGCAGTGAACATGCTGCAACCAGCTGGAATGCCAAATTATGTATTTAATTTTTATTCATTGCTAGGTGAGATGTTTGAAACTATTAGTGGGGTTAACAAGGCAACCCAGGGTAAAGCTGATGCTAATGTAACAAGTGGTGTTCAGGCACAGATCTATCGCCAGGCTTCCACTACCAAGATTGATTTCAAGGCAAGGTCTGTGGACCAGGCAATTCAAACTCTTGGCAGTATGTGGGTAGCTATGATTGTAAATCTTGGAACAGAAGAACATCTAACAAGTGTTGAAACAGATCAGGGAATGCAGGACCGGAAATATATAGGTGCTATGCTCCAAGGGATGAACTTTGAAGTTAGAGCCAGATCCGGTTCTATGTTGCCGGAGAATAGAGAGTGGATTGAACAGAAGATCATGCAGCTTATGCAACTAGGTCTTGTTACGGATCCGCTATATATCCTGGAGAACATAGAACTACCAGGAAAAGAAAGACTTATAAGATCCTTAATGGAAGCACAGAAAGCACAATCTGGTAATGCAGAACCCATGGCTCCCGAAGAAATGGCAAATCTGGGAACCAATGAGGATGATATTATGAAAAAGTTTGAGCAAGATCCTACACTAATAGATAGACTCCCTGAAAATATGAGATCAAGAACATAATAAAAAGAAAATGATCAGATATATTTGGATAGTATATAAATATGATGGATTTTATTTACCAAATGAACAATGAAAAATTAACTTTTGTTGGAGGAAAACAGCATGAGTGAAAATATTGAAGGCGGGATCTATGGTGCTGAAGTTGAAGCAGATGTTGCAGCTTCGCTTGTGGTCGGAGAAGTAGAAGTAGCAGCAGAGCCTACAGAAGCCCCTAGTGAACCCAACGGTGAGGAAGCCACCGTAGAAGGCCAGACTCAAGAGATTGAGCAACCGGTTGAATCTGAAATTGAAACCCCACCAGTAGATACTAGCGTAGAAGTGGATGGAAAAAGTTATTCGCTTGATGATATCAAACTAGCAATAGATGATTCTCGGAACAGAAGCGATTGGCAGAAATCCAATACCAAAAAGGCACAACAACTTTCTGATGATCGGAAGGCTTTGACTGTAACCCAGAAAAAGTTTGATGATCTAAAGAAAGATGAAGACCTTATGGAGACTCTCAAGGATTACCTTGGTGAGGACCACGCTCTATTCCAGGAAACTGATGAGCCTAATGAAAATGCTCAAACACAACAGGACACAAAGGATCCAACAGATAGTCGGATCCAGGAGTTGGAAGATAAGATAGAGATGCAAGAAGCCCAACAAGCGGTAGAACGAGACATCCAGGTATTAATCAAGAACCATCCAGAACTTGATGGTAAAGATAATGCTGTTAGAGAAGTTTTGAATACTGCGATCAATAAAGGGATGAGCAATCTTGAAGATGCATTCGTGCTCACTTATCATAAGGCTACTGTAGATAGTTCATTCTCAAAGGCGGTTAAGACGTTAAAGAAAGCCGATGCCAGCAAGTCAATTCCCGAAGCATCCGTTAAACACAAAGGTTCTAAATCTTTGTCTAATGTGAAGCCGGAAAATTTTGACGAAGCAAGAGCACAGGCTTTAAAATACGACCTATATGAGTAAACTTAAACAAAGGAGTTAACAATGGCTTTAAATTATGACAATTTAAGTGCGTTAACGAAGGATAAGTATATTCCCCTTTTGGTCGATAATATTTTCGATTCCAATATTCTTACGCATCGCATGTTAAGAAAGTCGAAAGCAGCCGCCTCCGGAAACAAGGTGTTACAACCTCTTGAATATGGTAAGGCAGAAGCTAAAGGCTTTTTCAGTGGATACGATATCCTGGACACTAGTCCTACGGAAGTATTCACGGATGCGGAGTATCAATGGAAACAGGCTTATGCCACAATTAGTATTTCCGGTAAAGAGGAAATGCTCAATGATGGCCCGGAGCGTGTAGTCGATTTATTGGAGGCCAAGGTCAAAAACGCAGAGAAATCTCTAAAGGATCTATTCGGTAGCACCCTGTACGGTTCAACTGATGATTCCGGTGATGAGTTCATCGGGTTACAACATATCATCGCAGAAGACCGTTCACTTGGTGGAATTGATTCAAACACATACACTTGGTGGGATGCACAATCTGCTGCTAGTGGATCTGCTTCATATGCGAATATGGTAGATTCTACTCACGGTGATTTCATCCAAAGACAACTTCGTGAAATGTATGGTGGCTGTACGGTTGATAATGACAAGCCGTCCATCATCGTTACAACGCAAGTAGTCTTTGATGCCTACGAAGAATCCCTAACTGCTCAAAAGCGGTTTGGTGCTTCATCGAAGTCATTGGCCGATGCTGGTTTCACGAACTTACTTTATCGTGGTACCCCTGTGGTTGTGGATGATCATTGTCCGGATGGTTTGATGTTCTTCCTTAATGAGAAATATCTGGGTTTCCGTCATCATCGTAAACGAAATTTCGCTTTTGAGAAATTCGTTAAACCGGTCAATCAGGATGCAGCCGTAGCCAAAATTATGTGGCTCGGTGCCCTGACTTGTTCCAACGCTTCTAGACAGGGTGTTATTACAGGCCTGTCTACTAACTATACCTAGGAGGTATTATTATGGCTACTGTTCAAACTGCAGCAGATAAGAAGAAAGTTGGGATGCTCGGTGAGCGTGATGCGGGGGGTTTTGTGTATACATCGATTGGATCTATCGACTTCTATACAGGAGAAGGTGAACCCGATCATGAAGCACGACCTGGCTCAATCTATATTGATGTGGCAGATTCGGGGATTGCGTATATCTATGCGTATGATCCTAACTCTACTGCATGGGATTGGGTAGTGATTGGATCCCAATCATAAACTGACCTTCAAACAATCTTATTAACTAACGTTGGGTTGGCCTGGTCTGTGAGCCGGGTCGGCCCAACAATTAAAAAAAGGAGTCAGAAATGACAGGTAACGAAATGTTATCAACCCTAGGTTTGCGATTAGAAGATCCTTCAGAATCTTCATTCACGCAAGCTGCAAAGCTAGATGCTTTGAATATTGCACAAAAAAGTGTAGTGAACTTAATTCACAATGCATACTTGGGCGAATTACAAGTGATCGATGAAACTGTTGCGATGACGGCCAACGCTGTCGATATTTCTGTCGGTGGTGATTTATCAGAAGAAGTAATGCGTAATGGAATCATTGCGGTCTATGATTCAAGTGATTCTGTATGGTGTACAATGATAGATCCAGGCGATCAGAAACGATTGGAAAATTCTTACCTTGCGGGTAGCACGACTAATCCGGTTGCGTATGTTTTTTCCGATACACTATTTGTTGATGGCCCTGGTCCTACAGATAATGTTGATGTGTGGTTCTTACGGTCCCCAGCAGATATTGAAGCTGATGGTAATGAATGTTCATTAAATGTTGCACTGCATGAATCTGTTGTAGATATGGCTGAATCTCAGCTGTGGAAGATGGATGCAAAAAATGATCGTGCAACAGCGGCATACGCAAATGGCAAGGGACAAATTGATTCACTAAACGCAAGATATCCAACAGAAGCCCCAACAGGTATAGGTACTAAAGGAAGGGGTTAACCCGTGGTCTGGGAATCCCTTATCGATAGGACATTAACGTCCTTTGATGCTGGAACGCCTAGAGTTAAAGTCAGAAAGTACCTGGAAGAAGCCGAGGTAGATTTTGCTTTAGGAACAAAATGCTACGTTAAGGACTGGTCCTACATGCACAAGGCTGGCAGCATTTCTATTCCGCTGCCAAATGATTTTGTAGAAGTCGTTGGCCAAGTTGAATACGATACTGCTATATTAGATTATCGCAGAGATTTTAAAGTAAGTTCTCGCTTCAAAAAGAACAATCAGTTAAAAACCGGTACACCCCAAACTTATTATGTTAGGGGTGACAAAATGTTTATATATCCGGTTTCTGGTACTGGTCTTGTTACTTTCTCCTATGCTGCTATGCCAACACATCTAGATCCTAATCTAGCGGATCCAGGATATGTATGGCTCCGGTTCAAGGATCTAACCTATGAACAGTTTTATAGTGGCGATTCTATTGAGGGTCTTACCTCTGGTGCTACAGCGGAAGTGGTTGATGTAGTTAATGTTTACCAGGACCATGGATATTTGGTCTTAAAAAATTGGAACGAGACAGATTTCCAAGATGGTGAGCAAATATACAAAGCAAGTGAAGAGGAAGAGATGTGGAGCAACATATACACTTCCTGGGAAGACTTGCTAGATGACTGGGCATCATTAGGTCTTGGTGGTGTTGCAAATGCCAGGGGTATTGAATATGATTATTCTGATCCTGGTGTTAGTCCAGTAATACCAGATGTGTATCATGGAGATCTAATTCATTACGCAAGATCAGCACTATACGCAGATCAGGCCGATGATCAAAGATCCCTACAGTCAAAAACAATATACGAAACCAATAAACAAGAAGCTGATATTCAGTTACCGATGAAAGGCTATAGTGGGCCAAACCAGATAATTGATACAATGTTTAGGTAAATAATGGCAATAATAGAGATACCAGTATTTGATGGAGGATTAGTAACATACGCAGATCCTGAAGATCTCCCTAATACCGCTGCGACTACAAGTGTCAATTTTGAGACTGATGTCCCAGGAAAGTTAGTCAAACGTCAGGGTCGTGGTGCAGCAGTTACTTTAACGGGAAATCATGTTGGCCAAATATTAAAATGGACCCATGAAGATCTAGCAGATCCAGTATGGATCTATTTTGAACCTCAAACAAAAAAGTTAAGGAAATGTGCCGCCAATTTTACTAGTGCTACAAATGTGGCATCGCTTGCTTCAGCAGTAACAGACGTTGAATTTAGTAACTATGGCCGTAAGTTAAGATTTGCTAACGGATTAGATGAGAAGTCTGGAATATATCAGCATATAGATCGAGAGTTTTTCTTTGGGGAACATACATGGGATGCCTTGTATTATGATAATGGAATGATGGAATTACCAGCAACTTGGGATCTCCTTGCGGTTGAAGAAATTGAAGGTGGGATGAAACAGTCTGGCTACTACAATTACAAATTTGTTCCAGTCTTTGATGGTAACCAGGAATCACCACTCCCAGAAGGAGCGGGTTTAACCCATGAATCGACAGAGGATGATCTAACTTTAAAAGTTGGAATACAATTAAGTACGCAAGCGAATGATTTCAATCCTAGGATTACTTCCATAAAGGTATATAGATCTTATTCCGATACAGCCACTGGGAATCTTGATGCAGTATATTATCATATTCATACAATCCCGTTAAATACTAAAGCAGATAGTGATGATATCCTGGGATCGTCAACAGTAACACCAATGGATAATTGGTTTTATAGTGACGATTTACCAGCAACAACCGCTCAATGGGGTGGCTATGCAAATTCTGAAGGGTATAGGCACTGGATTATGAGAGATTCTTATCCCGGGACCAGTTACGAAGTTGATACATATTCTGTAGCTAATTATCCTGGGCCTGGGCTGTTAAAAATGAAGGATCCTTTCCCAGCCGATAAAAACAGACTTAATGGTAGGTGGAGTTTTTATCAAACCTACGATGATGGTTATTCATCATCAGTATATACATTACTTGCTGAAGGTGACTATGGAGGGTATTATGGAAAGAATTTAATATTTAATAATTCCTGGGATTGGCGAACTGGTGAAGCGGATGGTTGGGTTATTTATTCAGATGCAGAATCCTTGGATGCTATAGCAACCGGTAGTTCTGAAAAGTTTATTCAGCTTTCTGATGATTTAACTCAAACAGGAGATTTTGATGTAGATATATCAGATGGATATCGTTATGCAATCGCTGGAGATGATGTAACTCTGTGGTTTTATGATTATGCAAATACAGATAGATCATTGCATCCATTAGGTACAAAGACAAAAACAACAGTTAATTATAAGTATTCAGTATATGCATCAGGTAGAAATTTTGTGGGGAATGTACGTTTGGATCCAGATGGTGAAGCAGAGGATCATGCAGATTGGATAATCTATTCAGAGTTAGGGCAGCCTGATGTGTTGCCAATTGTCAACTATATTCAGATCAAAGATACTCAAGGTGGCCAGATCACTGGTCTAACAAAACATATGGGAGAACTGGCGGTGTTTATGTCCCGTGGTGTGTATCGTTTATCAGTATCTTCTGACCCAAGACATTTTGCTTTGATTGAATCCGATGAAAATATTGGCTGCATTGCTCCAAACTCTATTATTACTGTAGCTGGCCAGACCTTTTTTGCGGGCCTGGACAATGCTTATGTGATAGATTCAAGTTTTAATATTCAACCAATTACTGAACCTATAAAAGATATTTACCAGGGATCTTCAAATTTAGAAGAATCAAGATTTTTTTACGATCCAAAGAAGGCTAGAATTCTTTGTCGATTTGGATCAAACACTCAAAACATTTATAGCTTTGATATGATCAAGGCTAGAGAAGGTCAGGCAATATGGAGCCTGATGGATCTTGGTGCTAACACCGGTGCAGACATTTTTGCAATAGATGAAAACCTAAATGTTTTTTCAATAACTAATGAGGTATAATAATCATGGGAAAATTAAATGACTCGGTAGGACCTAAAGGTACTGTGCGTTGGGAAATCCGAAGAAGTGGCGGGGACTGTACAGAAGGAAGAGGCCCCGCACCTAACGCAATCAACGATGAATTAAAAAATAAACTTGCAGCAACATTGACCACTGCTACTAGCAGATTTGGTGTAGCTGAAAACATGTTTGGAGATGACGGTATGCTAGAAGCAACCAATGGCAAGTCGGGAATCGCTTTGGTTGACGATGGAAATGGACCGGAAGGCTATTATGAGATGGATTGCAACCTATCTTCCACAGGTGCTCAAGATTTTGAAGTTTCGGGTGTGGTACGATGTGAGACAGATGGAATAACCATAACTGATGCATTGCTGGGACACTCTTGGGCCGCAACAAATTTCTCTGTTGATTTCAGTAGTTATGAATTTACACCAGATGTGGACTTGGATGACGGGGACCAATTAAATGTTACTTGGGAAATCTCAATAGATGATTCATAAAAATAGGAGAAAATAAATGATACATGCACCTAATATAAATACATTGTGGACAAATAAAAGATTAAAAGTCCATGGTGATGTTGATATAAAAGTATACGACCCAGAAGATCTGATACGTATGGAACCAAAGGTCGATATTTTAGATACAAATATTGTAAAAGACGATTTGTTAGAAAAGCTGAATGACGAAATGCATACAACTTCGTCTGCAAATACAGCACACCAGTTACACACAGGTACTAACTGGCATCCAGCAAGTGATATGTGCTTATCCCCAGACCTGTGTCAGAACTACACTAATACATCAAATCGAGAGGGTGAGAATGGCATTAGTGTTGCGGTCACTGGTTACACTGGCCGGATTCAAGATGATGTTTACGGTGGTTGCAGCCAATGCCATGGCTTTTGTTTGTATGACAACACAAGTACCTCCACCACCAATAATGCAAGTACCTGGGCTGCTGAAGCAACTTGGCTGTCCGGATACGATCCTAACACCACTACGGTAGAAAGAATGTATATGGGTAAAGATTTTGATTCCCAAATTGGTGGCAACTTCACCAATGTGTTTTCTACATCCTTTGATGGTCCGTATAATTTCAAGTATGCATATTATGATAACACCAACTTCACTATTCAGACTTTAGATATTCTTCGGGTAACTTGGACAATTACAGTAGGGTAATTTTAAATGCCATTCTGCCAAATAACCTCCATCACCAATCCAACCTCTAGTTCTGTATTTGATCCTGGGGATGGCTTTACGGTTTCATGGTCATATAATGATCTTACAATTTGTGTCCCTTGGAGGATCACCTATATAAAGCTGTACGAAAATGGATCATACCATAGTACTTTATGGACAGGATCCCATTTTGTAGCTGGTCCGTATGGAATATATATTACACTACCATCTTCAGGTTTAACCTTTGGAGATGTGTATACTTTAGAACTCAAAATAGAACATAACTCATTTCCCGCATTATTTGACATATATACATCTGGTGTGTTTGAGATTGAAGGCAGCCCACCTACCACTGTTGATGTTAATGAAGCAGTTGCTGTTGATGAAAGTCATAGTAAACAAGAACAGACCTGGAAAATTGTAAAAAACGTATCGGATGAAATTGAATTGGATGAAGATGAAAGTAAGGTTGAAAGTGCGTGGAAGATAAATAGAGTCTTGTATGATCAGACTGACTTTGATGAAGATTTCTGGTCTAATCAACTATACACCATATCAATATCCGATGAAATTGAATTGGATGGAGATGAAAGTAAGGTTAAAAGTGAGTGGAAGATAAATAGATCTGTTTCTGATTCTACTCTTCTCTCTGAATCCATTATTGATATAGAAACTGAAGGCAGAGAAAATGAAGATATAGGTCTTCTTACTGAAAAACAGGCGAAGGAAAAAAGAATATGGAGACATGTATATAATGTATCCGATACCATTGATGTTGATGAAGATGAAAGTAAGGTTAAAAGTACTTTTAAGACATGGGTATCTGTTTCTGATTCTACATGGTTTTCAACTGAAAACATTATATCCTATTTTTTCAAAGAAAACCAGCCAGGTGATTCTTCAAATATTGAAGAAGATTTTGATTACGAAGAACGAATCTGGAGAAAAGTAGTAAATTATTTCGATGATGCTGGGCTTAATGAGGATGTTGATGTAGATAAAAGAACCTGGAAATATTTGGTTGACCCTGAATTCGGATTCGGTGGTTCTATAGCTTTGCTTAAAGAGGATGTTGATGTAGATACAAGAGAATGGAAACATCTAAAATATTCTTTAGATTGGATCAAGTTAACTGGCGATACGGTTAATTATGAAAAAAGAAAATTCATACACCGTTGGTTTCCGGATGATAATTTAACAGTTTATGGTGCAGAGCAGAACGTTTCATGGGAAAAACGAACACAACAAGAAACATATGAGACAGGTTATTTTGAAGAAGATTTTGATTACGAAAAAAGAGCATGGAAACATACTGAAGATGTAGATGAGACTATAGATATAGGTGTTTCCACATTTAATTGGAGTGAAAGAGAATGGAAAACCCATGAGACTGTAGATGAGACTATAGATATAGGTGTTTCCACATTTAATTGGAATGTCCATGAATGGCAAATTTTTGAGACTGTAGATGATGCCACTTTCTTTGCTGAAGTATTTGCAAGTGAAGTAAGAACATTTATACATGTTATCACCCCGCAAGATGATATAGCCGTTTCCCCGGCAACAACATATGAAAAAAGGACCCCCATTATTTATGGCGATTTATCCCTTTTTGAAGAAGGTTTTGATTACGAAGAAAGGACCTGGAAACATTTAAAATATAGTCCAGAAGTAATTGCATTTGATGAAGAGTTTGGTTATGACGAAAGAGCCTGGAAACATTTAATAGCTGAACCGAATGCGATTGCATTTGAAGAAGAGTTTGATACTGAAACAAGAGTTTGGAAACATTTGGTTACCCCTGAATTCGGATTCGGTGGTTCTTCAACTTCGCTTGATGAAGAGTTTGGTTATGTCGAAAGAGCCTGGAAACATTTAATAGCTGAACCCGAAAATATAGGATTACAACAAAATTTTAGTTACGATACAAGAACCTGGAAACATTTGGTTGCAGTTGGTGAAGTCCTTGAGTTCTTGGAAGAATTTGAACTAAACCAAGATATATATGCTGAACCTGTCGCATCCACTACTGCATTTATTGAAGAGGTGTTATATTCACTATCCCATAATGAACCTTGTTCTATTATGCCATTCCAGGATACACCGACAGAACTTTATGGAACTCAACGAAGAACTGGTTGGATTAAAGCATCAAAATCTTTAAGTCGTGCTGCAATCCTCCGGAGATTAAATGTTGAATATCATTCTGCGGATCCTATTGATGTTAAGATTTTTGCAGATGGCGATGATGTAAATGAGGTTTATCATCATACATTAGCCGCTGCAATTTCTGATGAAACAGCGAATGAAAGTGTGCGAATAAGTAGGAGAGCAAAGAATTTTATGGTGGAACTATCGTCACCTAGTACAGCAAATCCTGATGTAATGGTTGAGAATTTTAGTGTGGAGGTAGATGTGTAATGCCGTTTACGGATAGTAAAGTAAAAGCATTTAACCCTTTTACACCTAATGAATCCTTGTCCACGGATAGACAAACTGGCTGGTTTCAGTTTACAGATCTAGCTAGAAAGGTTTTTGTAAGACGTATAAATGCAACATATTCGAGTCCAGACGAAATAACATTTAAAGTTTATGTGGATGGTGATGATGTAAATGAGGCTTTCTCTGGTGCATTTAGAGCAAATGTTGGCGATACTGGTGTAACACTTCCAGTCGGTAGTGATGACTCAATCGAAACATTAATAACATCATCTACGTCATTATTTAAGAATGGTGATTGGATACAAGTAGATTCGGAAATTATGAAGATTATTTCAGCCGGATCTACAACACATACCGTACAGCGTGGTATGCGTGGTACTACAGCAGCTTCCCATTCATCTGCTTCTCCAATAGCATGGAAGAATTATCCAATGGATAGTATTAAAATTGGGAATCGTGCCAAGTATGCACAGGTTCAAATATCAACATCATCATCAACTAACCCTGTTGAAATAAGCAGAATGGAAATTGAATACGAATGAGTTATGCGAAAACTGGAGATCTAAAACAAGATAAGATTTTAGGTAACCTTTCTAGAACTATGACAGGAATGCAATCAAAGGTTCGTGTCATCACCGGTAGTGTAAAAACGGAAGATGTGAGTGAGGGAGAATTCCTATTATCGTCAGTACCAAAAGATAGCGAATCCCCAGGATCCCCGGTAGTAGATGAGGGAAGAATGTATTTTAAGGTTGATGGGATATTATATCAATTATCAGGAATTAAGGTAGGAGGTTAAAAAGCAATGGGACCATTAATAGCTGCAGGAGCAAGGGCAATGAAATATGCACCTATGATAAAGCAAGGCTGGGATTGGTTGACCGGAGGTGGACCATCTAGAAGTGGGTCTATGTCTAAAATGGAAAGGAATTATTTGAAGCAGCTAAAATTAAGGGCTGAACGTGGAATGGATCCATCCCAGGTAAATCTAATGATGGGGCAGACTACTCGATCCGTTGGTGTCGAAACCGATATATCCAAAGCCAATGTTATGGGTACTTCTGCTGTCCAAGGTCTTGAAGATTCTTCTGTGATGGCCGAGCAATTGAAGGATGTTGATCTTGCGGGATCAGCCCAGGTGGCAACCACCGCTAGAAATGTTGCGGCTGAAAATTTGAGAATACAAGAGCAAGCAGAAAAAGAATTGGGTTCTTATGGTATAAAACAAACAAACCAAAATTATAGCGAAGCATTAAACCATTACTCTGGCCTTGATAATATATTGAGTACAATTTCTGGACTTGGAAATGACTACCTAACCGGTTTGACCAACAAATCTAAACTGGAAGAATACGAGAACGCCCCGTGGTGGGATGATTTGGATCCGGAGGAGAAACGAAAAATCATCCAGAGTTTCAGTTAGGAGTGTAAAATGCAGAAAGTGGTAAAACCATATAAGTTTCAAGTTTCTGACTCTGGAGTAATAACGGGGTTATCAGTTGATGGCGGGGTGCCGACCCAGCATAAAAACCCGCAACTGTATCTTAATATTTTGGAGGACCTGAAAGACAAGGGTGAATCAGATTCCAAGGAAGCACGATATGTATGGCAACGGTTCAGAAAACTTGAAGCAACTGCCAAAGAGAGGGAAGCAAAAAAAGCAGCAATGATAAAAAGAGTCCAGCCAGACCCTATGGCTGGTGTACCGGGTGTATCCAAGGTAACCCCGGCTGATACTATGTCTAATGTCCCTGGAACTACAGGCTGGGGAGGTGAAGCCGGTGCTGAAAAGGGGAGACGGATTGGTGAATCACAAAGGAAGGCAGCTATCCTTGATATCATGTCTAATGTCCCTGGAACTACAGGCTGGGGAGGTGAAGCCGGTGCTGAAAAGAGGAGATTGATTGGTAAATCACAAAGGAAGGCAGCTATCCCTGACACTATGTCTGGTGTATCTGGGCAGACCCCAAGAGAAAAGATAAATCAACATGCCAGAGATTATGAATTTGCAGATTCAACCATGGACCAGGTGGGATCTTCTCAATTGACTCAAAATATCAAGAAGATAGAGGCAGCAGAGGCCGAATCAAAAAGGGTAAAGAAATTCTTTGCTGGTATTAAAAAGGGAGTTACGGATTGGAAATCAAAACAAGATATTAAAGCTGGCCAAAGACGGGAGGAAGCGTATCGAAAACAGATGCGGGCCAAACAGGAAGGTAAAGGAAATCTATATAGTAAAGTATTACAAGGAATTACAGGTGAGGTGTCCGTCCCACCCGTTCCTGGATATGATAAACTTTCTGATGTTATGGCGACAAAGCCGGATGAATATTCTGGCGGTATGGGAACACCATATGCTGCTCAATTCGCCCAGGCCAACGATCCCGGAATAAAGAAAGCAAAGAAAGCAAAGAAAGAAGTTGTTAGTAATAATGTTGATATCTTTGATCCAACTTGGGAGCAAAGGCAAAAGGCCAAAGTGGTTGATACTATGTCTGGTGTTCCAAAAGGTAAATCCAATTTTGCTCAATGGTTGGCGAAAAGTAAAATAGGAGGTAGAGGTGAAGACATAGATCCATTTACTGGATTATCCACAACACCAAAAGCAAAGATTGGGAATGAAAACTATTTTCCACAGTATGCGGATGCGGTACCCCCACCGGAACCGCCTTCACCCACACCTGTGGCTGACCTTGCCCAATCAAAAATAAACCCAAAGAAAAATTTATCAGCTTATGATAGACTGCCAAATTATTTAAAACGTAAGGTTGATGAAGAAATGCAAATCGCAGAGGCAATTTACGGTGGCGGTAAATCTAGTCGCAGAAAAACGAAAGAATTACAAGAAGAGATGTATGCCCTTGAAGATGATTTAAGGCGGCATAGTGGATTAAAAGTTATGCCAGATGGTGCACCAACGGAATGGGAAGAATATTATATAAATGTGAATAAGGCTAGTGAAAATAGTGCTGAAAGAGCATTTAAACGGATTCAAGACATACGTTACGAATTAGGGATGGAATCATTAACAGGAGCCTCTTGGGAAGAATATTATGCAGATGGATCACCACCACCAGTCAACAACAACCAGCCACCACCAGCCAACAACAACCAGCCACCACCAGCCAACAACAACAACAACAACCAGACTATTAAAAAGGCTGGAACTGAACCACCAAAAAAGAAAGAAGATACAGATCCAAACTTGAATCCCAACGTCTCCCCAACCGGCTCCAAAATACCCGCACACCTTCCATGGTCCAGAGACTATGTGGATCCGACTGTAAACTTTAATAAGGTGGAAGTAGAGAATGATGGGGGAGTGATGACACCGGAGGAGGAGCAGGCTTGGGAGGATCTTGCGAATGAATTGTTGGATGGGAATACAACCAGTACTGATGCTATATACAATAAAAATACCAATGCCGATCCAAACTCGGAAAGTTCTACCGGAGTACCTATGAAGAATTGGGGACAGCACAAAAGAACTAGGTGGTACCAGGAATACAGAAGAAAAAACAAAGTTTCAGGACAGCAGCGGGCTGCTTTGCGTGCATGGGCTAGGGATACGACTGGTACAATACCGGTACCCGCCTTTATTGATCAAGACAAGGTACAGTGGGGTGGTGCTGCGGGACGAGCAGATGATGAGGGTTAGGTATGCTTGACATAGAGATACGGCCTTCTAGGCACCAAATACGAAGCCGAATTTTCGAGAAATGAAAAAAAATGCCTCCAGTATACAAAACAGTCTTTCAATTCGAAAATGCCAACAGTGATCGTGGAAAACGGCACAATCAGTGGGGTTTACATATTTGGACAGATGATTTATCTAAAAACTTTGGTGCTACAAAAGGGGAATCATTCGTAGGCCAGGATGGCGTAACATATTATACTGCGAAATATAAAGATCTGCAATCTGGCGATCAGGCCAGTAGACATGTTATTGATAGAATATGGAAAGAAGCTGGTGGGGATCCATATAAGTTCGCTTCAATTTATACCGGCCATGGTCAAGATCACGAAGTTGTTAAGGCATATGGTGATGCAATAGCCGGCAATCCAGGAAAAGGGCCAGAGGTTATGAAGGCTGGCACTACCCCACCACCCCCCAAAGCCACCGACAAGGTTCTAATACCTAAAGGCTACGATAGGTTCGGAGAACGATCCAATGAGAATCTATTCCCAACAAAACATCCTACGGTTCAAAATGAAGATGGCACAGTAAGCAATGTAAGAACAATAACTGTGGAAGCTGATGGGATACATTATGTTATTCCATCAATGGTTGAAGGTGTGCAGCTTACTAATGATGAGGCTTGGCGAGTGGCCTTGGAGCAAGGACTTGGTAAATATCCATCTTTTGATAATGCCGCTGCAGCATTGCAAGCCTCCCGAGATTTACACGACAAACAGCCGCCACCACAAGACAATGAGAAACATATCTTCCCCGAAGAATTCGATGAGGAGATTGCAGCTGATGATGATCTTGGGCCAAAGGAAAGGGCAGCATTAGGTAGAAGAAATACAAAGGAAAAAACAAGGATAAGAAGATGGTTGAAAGAGTATGGAGATCTTGACGAGTACCCGTATAGGGCTAGTTGGGACAAGGAGTTAGAGTCATTTGATCCTAACTATATGGAACAGGATCCATCTTCTGGTTCGATATTCCCCGACTCCCTCCTTGACCAAGCTATAGCAGATAGTGCCGCAAAAAATGAAGCAGAACTCACAGACTATCAAAAGGATGAGAAATCCCAAGTCCAAACAATTATGGATGCTGCAGAAACTTATCAAAAGGGAGTAGATAACCAGGAAATTGTCCAGAGCAATATAAAACTACTGATAGAAACATATCCCGAATACTATGCTGACTTGAGAAAAATGGCAGCTGCAGGTGACATGGATGTTAAATCCATGGTTAAGGTTATAAGAGCAAAGATAAAATCAAAAAGAGATAAAAAAGAACAAGAGGAGTGGGATAAGGCACATCCACCACCCACATTAGATGTTTTTGATTTACTCAGCGATTTTAAGAAACCGCCATGGGAAGAAGGATCTGGGTGGCAGCGATTAATCCCATTTGTTAGTAGTGGAATAGAAGTTGCTGAACTTACAGAATTGGCAGTGGCAGCAGCTGCTTTGGAAAACGAAACAGCTACACCCCGACAGTTAAAAATATTAGAAGAATATGTTGCATACTCTAGGTCTAATAAAACCTGGGCGTACAATACCCTAAACCTGGTTGTGCACCTACCAGCATTTGCTGGTGAGTTATATTTTACTGGTGGTTTTTATACGGCTGGCAAAAATGCCACATTAAAAGTAGCTAAACGAGTACTGGCAGGCCTTCTTACTAAAGGTGGGTATAAAAAAATTCGGGATTATGGGAAGAAAACAGCCACTGGAAAGATACTTACAAAAAGCGTACAAGCGGTGGGAGGTGCAACATTACAAACCCTCCCTGCGGGAGTAACTAGAATTGCTGCGGAGACAAAAAGAAGAATGTTGCCGGGGATAACTTTAACAAGAGAAGAAAAGTTAGCAATTACTGGACCAGGTCAAGGGGCAATGTCTGCATTTATAGATGCAACCAAAGGACAGTGGATTGAAATGGTATCAGAAAGAATGGGTGGTTTGTTTAAAGAACTTGGGAAACCAGCAAGGGAAGCTATGTCCAGGAGTTACCTGTTGAAAAGATGGTTACAGAAGAATCCTGGTGCAGACCCATCAGCATTTAGAAAGGTTTTGGATCGCTCTGGTTATCATGGTGTGTTAAATGAAATGTTTGAAGAGCGTATGTCTGAACTTGGAAGGGCAACACCTGGGATCGGGACCGGTGAAGATCTGCCTGATTATACAAGTGAAGAATTTTTTAAACAGTTAGCATCAGAAATGGTAGCATTTTCTGTTCCTGGTGCAGCTGGTCAGATAATGGATTATAAGAAGCAAAAGAAAGATGCAAAAGCTGAAGAAGCCGCAGCAGCGGCAGCAGATGAAGAGGCTCCCGCAGAAGAACCCCTTGATCCAGAAGAACAAAGAGTAAATCAAGTTAAGGCTCTGGATGAGATCAATGCTGCCGAAGAAGCTGGTGATACTTCCCCTGGTGTTGCAAAGTTAGCCAGGAAGATACTTGAACGGGATCCTGACTTTGATTCAAGATCAAGCATAGCTATCAGTAACCGAATCCTAGAAGTCACAAAAGAGTATATTGAAAAGAATACAGACAAAACTCCAGAGGAATTCTTTGCAGCCGAAGGATTGACAGTCCAAGAAGGCGAAGAGGGTGATTATATTATCACTGGTTATACAGCAGCCTGGAATCATATCGATGGCCAGGTTAATACGGCTATTAAGTTATTTAAGGGACACGATGCTGATACCCTGGTTGAAGAATTCTACCACGATTTTTATGAATACATGCCTGAAAAAGACAAGAAGGCTTTCAAAGAATACCATGACAAATCCGATGACGGTAGGTCAGTAGAAGAACACTTTGGTCAAGAAGGAAGAGACTACTTCTTTAGTGAGAAGCTGCATGAAGAAGCTGGCGGTATCCGAGCATTATTTGATAATGCCAGGGAATCATTGAAGAAAATGATTGCCAGGATCCGGACAATCCGTGGGGCCAAGATCCCCAAGAAGATCCAGGACATGTACAAGGCTGCTGGGATGCGGGACATCAGTCCCTCACAGAGGAAGATTGATAAAAAGAATCTAAATCAACAGGTAAGGCCAAAGTCTAAAGAGTTTAAATCTTGGTTCGGTGACAGTAAGGTAGTGGATGAGAAGGGGCAACCTATGGTTGTTTATCATGGGACCAGTGCTAAAGAAGATTTTGATGTGTTTTCCCCACAAGGTGATGGTATAATTAATTGGTTTGCCCATGATCCAATGCTTTCAGAAAAGTTTGCGGGTGGTGTAGGAGTAGAAGTAACAGAGGGCAGTAGGATTATTCCATCATATATAAGAATGGATAAGCCATTAGACCTACAATACCTACCTGATAATATAACTGAAGAGGAGAGGGAAGAGAACATGGATGGTTCAGGACTTTTAAGTGCTGATGAAGAGATATCATCCTCATTCTTTTTTAAAATAATTGAAGGTTTGACTGGGGAAAAAATGCCCAGCAAACTTAAAAAAGAATTAGAGGAAGAATATGCTTCCCCTGATTTTCCAGCTGTCGATATTTCTGTCGGTGAGGATACTTATCATTTATGGAGAATGATAGAGAATGAAGATGCAGCAAAACCATTAATAAAACATTTAAAAGGATTAGGGTATGATGGATATATCACATCTGAGTTTTTTCTTGGAGGTGAAGCACAAACAGCTTATGGGGTTTTTGAACCTAACCAAATAAAATCCCAGTTCAATGAGAAGCCTACAAAAGAAGATCCCAGGATCACGCACCAGGTTAAGAAGAAGCCGGTCTTTTTCTCCCAGGCAGAGAAAGTGGTAGATGAACAGTTCCCCCCAACGATGAAGGGTCAATCTGTAATTAACTATCTCCAAAAACATCAAGTTAAGCCAGAAGAAATAAAGTGGTTGGCATTAGATAAACTATTATCCAAAGAGAGGGTAACACGGGAAAAATTACTAGATCATATCAGGGCAAATAAGATTGAGGTAGTGGATGTTGAAAAGGTAGATGACTACATGACCACACCAGAGTGGATAGAATTTGACAAGAGAATGACTAAAAAATATGGGGAGAAATGGACCCCTGGAAATCTCCTCCAGCCCCAGCAAGGATTTTCCGTTCTAAATGAAGAGGAGATGGACGAATATGGCGATATCAAGATAAAATATCAAGAGCCATCGTATACATCAGAAGTGGAAGAGGGTGGGGATGATTACAGAGAATTACTGCTAATACTGGATAATGCAGCGGGTCCGGGGACTGGTCCCGGAACGGCTGCTGAAGAATACAGTAAATTCATAATAGAAATGAATGAAAAGTATAGTGAGACGGAAGGTGGTTGGCATGATCAATTGACTGAAGAAGAAGAACAGGTTCGGGATAAGTTAGCTAGGGCCAAGGCAGATGAACGGGTGGAGGATTATCAAAGTCCACACTGGGAAGAACCAAATATCCTGGCTCATGTAAGATTTAATACCAGATGGGATTCAGCGGGAAATAAAGTTTTATTTATAGAAGAGGTCCAGTCTGATTGGCATCAGAGAGGAGCCGAAAGAGGGTATGACCAAACCACCGTAAACAAAAGACTTGTATGGGAAGAGGGCGATGAAGAGGGTTTTAGTGCAGGGATTTGGACCACAAGAATCCCTGGCACCAACTTTATATATGAGATTACGGAAGATACAGAAACATCAATCCCCTCAAAGCGGTTCATAACAAATGAAATTACTAGATCAGGCCAGCGAAGGGGGATTATTACTAGGCCAAATCTTGCGGAAGCAAAGGACTATGTTCAAAATGCAGTAGCCAATGCTACCATTGGCCAGTTGGGTGTTCCTGATGCACCATTCAAAGGTACTGGGTGGATTGAACTTGTAATGAAACGGATGTTACGCTATGCTGCTGAAGCCAATTTTGATAGTATAACCTGGACTACTGGAGCACAACAGATAGAACGCTGGTCAGACAGCTTGAGGCAGAACCTTGATACAATACAATGGCAGAAGTCTGTTGCCGACAAAAGAGAACTTACACCTGAAGAAAAAATAATATCTAGTACTGCTAGAAATGTTGACCCAGATAGTCGTATAGCTGCTGAAAAAGCTGTACAAGAAATGGATAGAGGAAAGCAATCTGTTATTATAAATGGAATCAAGGATAAGAAGAGTGTATTTAATCAGTCTATCCCACTAAATGGATCAACCACAATTAATGGGGTGGAAGTTACTTTGGATAGGCTTTTAGGTAGGACGATGGCCAAGCAGATCAGGGATGGTAGCCGGACCGGTGTTATTAAAGGTAGTGATCTTTCAATTGGTGGTCGGTTCCAGAAAAAGGTTTATGATAAAGTGATCCCGAACATCCTAAATAAGATGGCCAAGCGTAATAACTGGGGGACCAGTGTAAAGCCAATAGATTTTGTGAGAGGTAGTTTCATCAGCTACCCACATCGAAACCCACCAGGTATGCAAATCACTGGCCAGATGAAGAAGGGTGTGATGAAGGGACAGAAGCAGTTCCAGGTCAGGAAGAAAAAGAAGAAGAAGCCGGATTTTCCTAGAACTAAAAAAGGTCAGTATCAGGCATTACCACCAGGCATTAATTCACCGCAGAAATTTACCGGCCTTATTACCAGGTTGATGAACATGGCCAGAGAAGGTGTGGCTGGGAAATATTGGTATGAGAGAAGCAGCGATATTATCCTAGATGCAGTCGATAATAACCAGGATGAGGCTCAAAAGATAGCTGGGCTAATAGGATTGTTTAGTCAGGGTACAGGAATAAAACCAAACATTCGCCAGGCATTAAGATATTATCAGCAGAGCAAGGCTGGCCAAGATCCTTCAGAAGGCAGATTTCCATCTAGTATGGTCCCTAAAGCCAAGATGATTATGAACGGGATAATACCACTAGGAATCAAGACCAATAATTTTTACACAAATCTAATGCGACACATAGATCCAAGCATGCATCAAGGTATTACAGTAGATCTATGGATTATGAGAGCATTTGGATTTAAAAATGATGCACCTAACATATCACAATATGATAGGGTTTCTAAAGCAATAACTAGAGCAGCAAAAAGACTAGGTTGGGAACCTTGGCAAGTTCAGGCAGCCATATGGACTACAATCAGATCTAAATGGAATACAGTTGAAGGACCTATAAAAGCAGAAGCAATAGAAAAGGGACATTACATTGAATCTGCAACCGTTGATAAAAAGAAGATCCCAGGCCATTGGAAAAATGAATCATCAAGGATCCGATATAGAAACAAAATATTAAAAGCAGTTAAAAATTTAAAAGATGCACAGATTGAGTCGGTAGACTTTGCAGATCTGATAGCCGAAGAAGTGCAAATTATTACAATGGAAACACTGCCAGGCATCGGGGACTATTTCCCTAATATAGACACTAAAAAAGATTTAGTAGAACTGAACAATATGCATAACGCTATTGTTCGTGTAATTACAGATGAGAGCGGCCATGATAGATTAGCACAAGCAGTTGGTCTTATGGTGGTAGGTGAGGCTAATCAACCGGGTGCTTGGCTGGAAAAGGTTTCACCTGGTAGACAGTTGACCGTCATTTCACCCGTGGCTAAAGCACCATCCCCAAAAGTAAAACCAGATCCAATATCAGAAGTAGTCCAGGAACAAGTTGATCAATATTGTGCATTATGGGGGATTCTAACCCATCAGTGGGGAGTAGGGTGGCATAAACCTATAGCCACAACTGTTAAAAGGGACGCAAATTTAGGACAACTTAAATTTCATAATCCCAAGACAGGTGAGGATGTGAGGTTAACACCAGATCAAATGAGTGATTTAACAGTAGGTATGGCTGATGCAATTGAAGAAAAATATGGGGAGGCAGAAAGAGAGGGCATTTTTCTAACCTCTAATCCAGATGGATATGCTTTCATCAATGTAAGTGAAAACATTCCAAATATAGAATTCGATGAACTAGTAGAAAAGGTTGTGCGTAACAATATTGAAGGCTTAAATTGCTCGTATGATTTAGCAAAGGCGATTACTGGTTTAACATACTCCAATAAAAAGGATGCAATAGATAACAATGGCAAAAATTATAAAGAAATCATTTCTTCCTCCGAATCATCCGCTGTTTACAAGGGGCTTCTTAATAACACCGCTCCGCAAATCGACAAAATCTACCAAGACTACGCAAAAAGGAACGACTGGGGAAAAGCCCCTCGCACCCGAAAAAAGATAGTTTTTGCTGTCAGCAAGAGACAGCCTCCCCCCAAAAAACCCCGCTCTAAAAAAGAAGAATCTGGCCAGGCAATAGAACTGGATCCAGAGACTACTGCTCAATTATGGCAGCGTAGGATCCAAGACAAGATGAACCGTCTAGGCCAGGTGATGGGATTAGTAGAAGATCAACGTCCTGTTAGTGACGAAGAGGATGCCTACCGTGCTGCTGAATTATTCATTGGTAAAACCAAAGATAGGATGGAAATATTTGAAGAGAGCATATTAGGTAAAGGACAATTAATTGATCGACTCCTGGAAGCTGGGTACACTATGGATGATTTTGGGGAATACCTTCATGCCAGGCATGCCAAGGAACGAAACGCTCATGTGGCAAAGATCCGGGAAGATATGCCAGACGGTGGGTCCGGGATGACCAATGCAGAAGCTAATGAGATCCTGGCAAAACACAAGGGTGACAAAGTGATTGAGGCCTTTGCTAAAGAATTCTATAGAAAGGTCACCAAGCGAGCATTAAGAGAGCGGTTGGATGCTGGACTTATAGATCATAAAACCTATGAGCATCTAACTAATTATTATAAAAATTATGTCCCACTATTTACAGTAAAAGAGGTAGAGAACAGAAGAGATACAGGTGGGAAAGAGGGTAAAGGGTTTTCTGTACCACAAGGTGCAGAAATAAAACGAACAAAAGGTTCCCAAAAAGATAGGATAAATCCGTTTTTCTCTGGTATGCATGAAATGATGGGTGTGATTAAAAGGTCTGAAAAAAACAAGGTTGGTTTAAAATTCCTTGATATTGCAGAAGAATTTGAGAGCGATGCCTGGACCGTAACCAAGCAGCGGTACAGACCAATTTTCAATAAGCACGGTGAAGTAGAATTCATGGAACCCAAATTTAAACTGGGTGAAAATGTTTTTGCTGTACGAAGAGATGGCAGCCTATACTTAATTGAGATCAACGATGAGGCTCTGGCCCGTGGTTTGAAAAACCTGGGTGCAGAAAAGGCTCCTAAATATTTAGTTAAGATAAATAATTTTTTAAGGGCTATTGTAACGACATACAATCCGGAGTTCTTAATTACCAACTTTTCCAGAGATATACAGACAGCCCTGATCCATCTGGCTGGTGAACACAAGGGTGTGGCTCGGACCGTACTAAAGAATACCCCTAAAGCAATTAGAGGTGTGTGGCGGGATGTCAGGGGAAAAGAGCAACAATACTGGTCACAACAGTACAAGGATTTGAAAAAGACTGGCGGTAAGGTTGGCTGGTTTGACCAGGACACCCTGGAAGATTACCAGGCAAAAGTGGAAAAACAAATGGAGCGTGTTGAGAAAGGGACCGGTACCCCAGTACAAGCTGCCAAAGCATTGGGTGAATATGTAAATCATGCTAATGAAGCCATCGAATCCGGTGTAAGGTTAGCGACTTATGAAGCATTGGTAAGCAAGGGTGTATCCAAAGAAAAAGCAGCACAGGTAGCAAAAAATATTACTGTAAACTTTAATAAGAAGGGTGAATGGGGTACACTGGCCAACAGTTTGTATTTATTCTTCAATGCCACAGTCCAGGGATCCTTTAGAATTGGTGCATCTCTTGCAAAGAGTAAAAAGACCAGGGCAATAGTTGGTGGCATTGTGGCCTCCTCTGCATCTTTGGCTCTGGTTAACTATATGATTGCACCGGAAGAATGGGAGAAGAAAACCAAGTGGGAAAAAGATAACTATTTAATTTTCATGTTGCCTAATGGTGATGATATTAGGATCAGGGTTCCTTATGGATACAATATGTTCCATGTCATGGGCCAGGCTAGTGCAGATGTAATCCATGAAGGCCAGAAGAATGGTTTTAAATATGTAGACTATGGCGAAGCTGGAGGCCGGGTGCTAATGGCAGCCAATGATGCCTTTAGTCCTTTTGGTGCTGGTAGTTTTTTCCAGATGGTAGCACCAACAGTATTGGATCCAGTTGTGCAAATAGTTGAAAATAAAAAGTTCCATGGTGGACCTATAAGACCAGAGCAACCTACATGGTCAAAGAATAAACCAGATTACGCACAATACTGGGATGTGAATCCCCCATCTTGGTTATCCAGATCTATTACAGAACTACTTTCAAAGTGGAGCGGAGGAAAGGAATACGTTGGGATTATACCAGATGAGAAGGCAGTAGTAAAGAAGAAGGCAAAAAAACAGAAATGGTTCCCTGGCACACCAAAACCAGCAGCAGAACCAGATGTGGTTGAAAAACCCGCTACATTTAAGAATCATTATACACCAGGATGGATTGATATTAACCCAACCACCCTGGACCACCTATTTGGATTTCTTACCGGTGGAATGGGGAAGTTTGTCCAGAGATCTGTAGACCTGGGTATCGACTTATATGCTGGGAAAGAGACACCATCCAGGCAAATACCTGTTATAAGGCAATTCTATGGCCAACCAGATAAAAGAGGTATAACTGAAACAACCCTTATTCGGAAAATGGTAAAGAATTCACAGATTAAAATTTATAATCATGTTGAGGTGGCCAGGTTTAAGAGATATGTTTTCGATGCGATCAAACTTGGAAGACTAAAAGAGGATGATGCGAAACTTGTTTTTGATGTTAATGATAAAGAGATGCCTAAAATAATCAGGGATTTTCTTAATGATCAAAGATTGGCCCAGGGTCTACCAAAACATGACTATAGGAAATTGGGAAAGAAATCAAAAAAGAAAAAACAGAAATGGTTTCCAGGTCAACCAAAACCATAGAAAAAGAAGATATTCCCTTAATAGTTTCGGGATATATGGAAATATTAAATAATATTATTAGCAATATGGAGAATTATAATGGCTAATTTAGAGACAAAAGCACCCGCAAGAACATTTAAGGATTTGTTAAATGTTCACGATGGTGATAACAATGAAGGAATTGAAGCTGGCCTAAAAGTAGTACAAGATGGGGAGGGTGTGGCCAGTGCTCTTTCTTTATCTCAAACTGAAGCTAAAGTTGATGGCAGTCTTACAGTTGACGATCATCTAGATGCGGATTCGATAATGGCATCTTCGCTTACAGTTGACGATCATCTAGATGCGGATTCGATTGAAACTCAAGGTGACTTAACTGTTGGTGGCGAACTTGAGGCTCAAGGTGCTTATTTTCATGGAGGAATAGAAACCACAACATTTGAAGCTGAAAATGTTGCAACATTAGGTGATGGCTCTAAATTAAAAACAGATGCTGCTCCTACAGCAGATGCAGAAATAGCTAATAAGAAATATGTTGATGATAATGCTGGTGGTAGTGCCACGTCATTATCTACAGGAACAATAACTGCAACCACTTATGGGATCACAAGTGACGGTGGAGCCGATGATGTTGTTTTAGCTGAAGCTGACACAAATAATTCTGGAGTATTGGGATCGGCCAAATGGGATGAAATTGTAGCAAATACCGCACATTCTGGTGGAGATGGATCTGACCATGCTGATGTAGCCACTAATACTTCTCATTCTGGTGGTGACGGATCTGATCATGCGGATGTAGCTACTAATACCACACATTCTAGTGGCAATGGTTCTGACCATGCTGATGTAGCTACTAATACCACACATTCTGGTGGTGACGGTTCTGACCATGCTGATGTAGCTACTAACACTTCTCATAGTGGTGGAGATGGTAGTGATCATGCGGATGTAGCCACCAATACAGCCAAAGTAACTTGCAACACAACAAATGTAAAATCAGCACTTAATGCCTCTCTTGGCGGTGCAGCCAATATAGGGGATGCAAGTGATACAGTAACTATTCCTGGTAAGGGAGATGCTACGGGGAATTTTAGAGTATTGACAGCATCACCTGGCGTTTGGCCAACTTCAGGTCAAGGGATGGAATTAATGGTCAATAATGGAACTGGTTATATTGCCAATGGTACTCGAGATGGAAGTAACATTACAGCGTATCATCCGATTCGTATTGATGGAAGTGAAATAGAACTTCGAATTGAGGGTACAGATAAATTTACAATGTATGATTCAGGCCTTGCTGCCTTTAAAGATGATGTCATAATTGAGGGGGATTTAGAAGTTGATGGTGGTTATGTTAAGGTAGATGATAAAATAATTAAAACTCCACCGGGATTTACTGGTTATGATGTTAGTGATATAAACGCCACCTTTAGAGAAGACATAGGTAGTGAAGTAACTGATGCGACATATGACATTAACCTCGATACTTTTAATGGTGGATTCCTGTGGAATGATGATGGGACGAAATTTTGGATACCGTGTAAAATACCTACCCTAGTGGCTGGTGGCTCTGTCGAAAAGATGGGTTTGTTTAGCTATACCTGTACCACACCATATGATTGGAGTACAAAAGTGGTTGGTACCCTTGAGGCATTAATTGATGATGGGTTTCCGGCATCATTTGGTAATAGTCGCATCCTGGGAGTTGAATGGAATGACGATGGTTCTTGGTTTTATCTAATGACAGAACATGAGCACACGGAAACTTACATAAGTCGTTATGAGACTGATGCTCCATATACAATTCTTACCAGTCCTGGTGGGGCCCAGAATACATTCGCTATAGCTTCTGGATCCCACGACATACTCCTGTCCGAAAATGATCAGAGTGCAGGCTTTTCGGTTCATACAAGGGTAGACGGCAACGATGGATATATATTTGCTGGTCAGAACGATATAACTGGGACCATAGCAAGATGGGAGATGACTGGCGATGGAATCGATTCGGGTAACCCACAGCAAACGGTATCGGTACCTAATGCTGCCGGGAACGGCAAAGTAGCTGTTAGGGTGTACGACAGTGGAACCAAGATGATGATTTATGGTAATAACGGTCAGGTTGGTGGAGTCTATTATGGTTGGAAAAGATATTCGTTATCTGTAGCATATGATTTGACTTCTACTATTACACTGTTAGAAGCAGTTAATTACGATTCTCGGTCATGGAAAATGGATGGATATGGTTTTGATTGGTCTCCTGATGGCGGCAGATTTTATGGAACCGGTAATGGAGGGATGTGGAATGAGCATTGGCTAGTACAGCATACCCTTTTTGAGCCAGAGCACTATTTAGATCTAACCACAACTGTACCTACAATAGGTCCTGGATTACAAGTAGAAGGAGATTTGGTAGTTAGTGGTTCTATAACTTCTGGTGAGTCTGGTGGAAACTACGCTCATTCTTTTTGGTCGCATAATTTTGTGGATGCTATTGGCTCATCTGAACATAGAATACCTTGGGCCGATACATCGGAACTTGCGACTGGTACTGGAAGGCAGGGCTTCTTGGCTCCATATGATATGGAATTTGTATCATTCCATATTCGATATGAGAATATTACCACTAGTCACAATATGGAGTTGAGGGTTTACCATCACAATCAGGGTGATGAGGACGATCAGGGTATAGGATATTATTCATTTGCAGTTACGGATGCCCAGGACGATTATTCATTTTCTGTTTCTGCGGATGATTTGGCTATGACTGCGGATATAGATGCTGGAGATTTGGTTTATTTGACTATCAAAGCAGATGTAGCACCAACAGGTAGCAGCCAAGATTGGTTCATAACATCACACTGGATAATGGATCTGGACAGTACATATACAACTGGTAACGTCTAATGGCTGATACAATAAAAATTGACGATCTAAAGGATGAACTTAAAAAGTTTAAACAAACTAAAATTAATACGGAAGTAGCTTTTCACCAGGTAACTGGTGTGGTGCTGATGTTGGAGGAAATAATAGAGAAACATGAAAAAGAAAAAGCCACCGGGAAACCAATTAAAGAATAATCACTTTGAAGATTCTGTTAATTCTAGGTTGGAAGAGTTAACTATAAATTCTGCGACACGTGGATCTGATATTTATTATATCAAAGAGTCGGTTGATAACATCACTGTTTTATTGAAAGAACAGAATGGGAGAATAAGAAAAGGCGAACAGGCAATATCAATGATCCATGGAATAGGATCTGTTTTGGCTGTTGTGTTTGGGTCGTTTATAGCTTGGTTGTTTAATATAAAAATAAAATGATAAAGGAATAGAATATGGAATGGTTATCATGGAGTAATGCAGCTTATCTAGCTGTAATCATTATTGGCGGGGGAATGACATTCGCTGCTGCGAAGTATAAGAAACTTCTCAAAGAAATTAAAGAAGCACTGGAAACTTACCGGGAAGCTGCTAAAGATGGTAAAATCACTGCGGCTGAAAGAGATAAGATTGTTAAGGAAGTTCTTGACGTTGCTGGTGCCGGTATAAAGATTTTCTGGAAATTTTAAATGATTTCCATAGACCAGGCCAGGGACCTCACCAAAAGAGTTCTTAACTGCTTGGGTCAAAAGTATGCCAGTGAAGATGCTGTAGATCTGATCCTGGGAACTGGCATCATTGAATCACGCTTTAAATATTTAAAACAGATCGGGGGTGGACCAGCATCTGGCTTTTTCCAGATTGAAGGTGCCACTGCTGTAGACAATTGCCGTAATTACCTCAAATTTAGGCCTACAGTGGTAGATCAGTGTGTTAAGGCTACCAAGGTACCAAAAAGATATTGGGTTAAGCCTAATCTTCAAGATTGGGAATTTTTACTTGAAACTAATATTGCTGCCGGGATCGTTCATGCCAGGATAAAATACTGGAGAGCACCAGCACCAATGCCGGAAACCACTTCCGGGAAAGCAGCTTACTGGAAGCACTGGTACAATACTGCTGAAGGTGCCGGGGTAGTAGAAGATTATATCGAGAAAGTATCTAAATATATATAGGCTGGCCCCAGGCGGGGGAGGGCTGTTCACCTCTCCCGCATTTTAACTACATTCCAACTACACTCACCAACATAGCACCAATTTATTGACGGTTATGCACGGGCTTGGAAAGCGTGCAACACGCCTGATAAGCTTGTGACGGAGATTCTCCCTCGGATGATATTTTGTCGAAGGGTAACACGCTTGTTTCCCCTATCAAAAGTATGCTAATTTAATTGGTTTTATACAATAAGTATACATACTTCACTACAATCCAACTACACTTATACTACACTATTACTACAATATTATTGTTCATTGACTGTATATTGAGGTCGCAATTTGCGACATCAAGATCCACCAGGGTTGGAGTTGGCTGCTGCTGCTATGTTTTCCCCACATGGTGCAGAGGCTGACCACGGAGGGCAGGCAGGCATATCTTGGTGGGTCCTTTTTTAAGTAGAAGATATGGTGAAAGTTTTATACATTACAGTAATGTTTATTATATATCCACATACATTAGGAGCATAATATGTCCGGAAATCTACTCACTATCAAACAGGTCGCAGACCAGCTATCTGTGTCAGTAATCCAAGTGCGAAGACTCATTAAAGACAAAGTGTTGCCAGCATATCGTTTGGGGTATAGATCCTACCGCATAGATTCTAAAGATCTAGCTGACTTTAAAACCAAAAAGAGAACAGTCAATAGTATATGAGAAAAATATTTAATGGTGTTCATTATCCTTATACAAAATTAAGTAAACATGGTTGTAAGGTTTGTGGTAAAAAGATTAAAGCAAGGTTGATTCTCATTAAAGAAACTATTCCAAGGTATTGTTACAGGCATTTCATAAAAACCAGGGGAGGCATTGGTTGATACAGACTAGGCAGACTAGACAAGAAGCGGCTCACATAAAGATTATGAAATTTGATATCCGGGACCAGCTTGTTGTTGATAATATCACGAAGGTTAAATGGACAGAAAAAAGAAAACTACATAAAGCATTGAGAACTTGGTGGGATGAGCACAACTTGTCTAGCTGTGCCTATGCTTTGGCTGCACCCCAAATCGGGATCCCCAAAACAGTGTTTTATGTGAATAATGAATCGGTTAGTATCACTAACCAGACGTTTACCAATCCCAGTATTAAATTAATAGGCGATATGTATTTATTTAAAGGAGAAGGTTGTCTGTCTTTTCCAGGCACTTATAAAAACAAATGGCGGTCCACTGAAGTGTTGATACAATGTGATGAATTTAAGGATTCTCAATTATTCACCGAAAAAGCTGCGGTGATTATGCAGCATGAGATGGATCATTTGCGGGGAATAACAATTAACCAGGCTACAACAATAGTAAATAATTTCAATAGGCCTGGGAGAAATGATGCATGTTATTGTGGGAGTGGATTAAAATATAAACGATGTTGCTTAATAAAAAAGGAGATAGTATGACAACAATAATGACAAAATCAGGTAATAACGAGATAAAGAGAGGAACTAGTATCCAAGATGCGTTGGATCTTCTTGTATCCCAGGGCTATCAAATAGCACAGCCGGTCCCGGAATTGGATACGAGTCCGACTCTAATCCAGCCTACCATGGAAATAACCCATAAGGATCTATCCAATGGGCGTTGGTATCACAATGTTGGAGATATTAATTTACTTAACTGGCGGCCTAGTGTTACAACCCAGTTAAGTGTCTTGGATAAAGGACCTGGGTTTAATCTCTGGAATAGGAATCTTGGCCACATGGCACCAAGGCATAGAGATGCAGCTGCGACAAGGGGATCTCATGTACACTATTGGATGCATGCTCTAGTTGCGGGATCCACAGTAAATACAAATATGATCCTCAATCATATTATCCAGACCAATGATGAATCCTGGCGGTACTTTTACGATAAAGAAGAACAGTTCGCTCATTCAATCAGGCGATACCTGGCTTCATTTTGTGCATTCTGGAAAGATAAAAAACCCACACCGGTGGCAGTAGAATATCCAATATATTCACCTGAACTACCCTTTGCTGGTAGATTGGATATGCTGCTGAAATTCAAGAAGGCTAAAAATTCAAAGAAGGAAAGCCTTATCCTGGTAGATCTAAAAACTGGAGCACCTTACCCAACCCATGCTTATCAGAATTCGGCTTATAAACTTGGCTGGGAGACAGAACATCCGGAGTTACCCATTGATTACATTGCGGGACTGTATGTTAAGGATAGTTACCGGGGTGATCCCACCTACACATTAACGTATCAGACATACAATTATGATGCGTTTTTGTCTGCTAGTCATTTGTGGCATGAGAAAAGCAAGACCAAATCTGGAAATGTACTTCCAACCATAAAGAAGGAACCACCGAAAGAATTCAATCTCTATCATAAACAAACAACAAAGGAGTAATTAACCATGGCATTCGAACACAAGCTGAACACCGGTACCATATTCAAGAATGAAGAATATGACCCTAATGGAAGCGATGATGATTCAAATAACTACTGGGGAAATATGACCTGTAATGTTGCGGGAAAGATCTGGCGGGCCAGGCTATATCCAAAGGCACCCAAGGATCCGTCAAAGCCGAAGTACATGCGGGCATCATTTTACGAACCAAAACCAGCACAATCCCAGCAGCAACCGGCTGACGATCTGCCGTTTTAATAAGGGTATTTAGCCAGGGTAGGCTTTCTAGTTGTCTTGTCTCCCCATGCTCCCACATGGCATAAGTTTGCCCTGGCTCCCCTTTCACGTACCTCGGATATGAAACACAAACCATTCAATGCGGGTAACCATGCTGCTAATGATGCAGCCGGTAAGGATGTTGTTCTAAATTACCTACGTGCTCATGGTGTAGCAGCAATCGAAAACCCTGATAAATATGGTGTAGATATTATGGCACCAAGGTATGAGGTAGAACGTAGGACCATACATTCCGAAAACTGGCCATATGATACAGTGCATGTGCCAGAACGCAAAACAAAGTTTTTAACAAAAGATATTTATTATGTGGTGGTGATCCATCATATCGTATCTTCGGAATATTCCGTCAAATCTTCGGAGTGGGATACTTTAATGGTTTGTGATTCACCTACAATTCTAAAGTGTGGCTTAATTGAAGTTCCAAACAATTCTATGCCAGAAGGAGAATATTTCTATGATGTACCAATAAAATTTTGGACTATTTTACCTAATAAGGAACACAATGCCAGCATGGAGTAATACAGTAAAGGTTAATGATATACATAGGCGAGGTTATATGTTTAAGGATGCGAAAAGAATTAACGAAGACGTTATAGATCTAATTAAAAAGAGATTAGCTGCAGGTGCTGAAAAGTATGGAGAAGAGATACTGGTTGATGATAAGCGGGATATGATCCAGGAGACTTTAGAGGAATTACTTGATTCATGTGTCTATCTTGCATGTAAGATAATCCAATTACAACGTAAGGAGAAAAAGGATGATACTAGAAGTTAAAAAGTTCCCAGAGAGCAAAGCTGTGGCCTGGGATTCAGAATGGTTTCCAATCGCAGCAGCCGATGCAGAAAAGGATCCCATAGGTAGCCATGCTATGGCAAGGATCCTGCACTCTAGAAGGGTGGGAACATCTGTGAAGAAAAAGAAGGATGCAAAGGATGTGTAAGAGTGACTCTATCAGACATAACGAATTATATAGAGTAATTTATGTTTGGTTTAAGTTGTGTGAAGAGTTTTGTATAATATCCAGTTTAGCTTATGGGTCATTGCTTGGATGTATTAGACATGATGGGATCATTCCCTGGGATGAAGATGCGGATGTTTGCATTTTTCCGCAGGATTATGTAACTGTTAATTCGCCAGGATTTATTAGAGCATTAAATAGATGGGGTTATAATTTGGTAAAATCTGGTAAGCCAAAAAATATACCTGATCAATTTTGTTTACGCATTTATAGAGAAAAGAATATATCGGACCTCATTCCTAAACCTAGATCATCCCCAGGGGTAAACCAATTAAAGGCTTTGGGTGAAGGATATTTGGATGTTTTTATTTTTCGTGGATTTAGAGATGGTGATGATGAGTTATATTACCGTCCAGTGGGTTTTAAAAAATATTGTGAAGAAAAAGATAAAATTTCTTATAATGAAATTTATCCATTGAAAACTAGAAACTTTGGTGGTTATACTGTTAACATATTTAATAAAAGCGAAGATTATTTAAAAAGATTATATGGTCAATATTGTTTAAAGGAAGCCATGGAGCATAGCTACAATAATTTAGGAAAAATACACCTGAAAAAGGTGTCCTCTGCTTTTTTAAATACTCATGTACCTTCTGTTATTGATGTGAATTATTGGTGTGGACTTTATAGGCAAAGTTTATTTGCGGATTATGTTGTCGAATATATTCAGTCTATGGGTAATGCACTGCCACAAAAACTAGATCTCTTGGATCTAGGATGTGGCGATAATAGAGATGATTATTATTTTATCAGGCAGGGATTAAATGTTACTGCTGTGGATAGTGCGGTAAGTGAATGTTCAGGTGATCTGTTAAAAAAGGGTGCTTCTCTTGATGTTATTAAATCAGATATTATATATTTCATCAATAAGAGCATAGGCCGCTATCATATTATCTATTGTAGGTTTGTTTTACATGGGTTAACGGAACTGGATGAAACCTTATTGATGCAGAAATTATATCGCTATAGCAGCCCAGGTACTTATTTGTTTTTTGAGTTTCGTACACCAAAAGATGAATTGTATGGGAAGGGTATTCAATTATCAGAAAATGAATTTATATATAATAATCATTATAGACGTTTTATTGATCTTGATAAACTTGCTGCAAAAGTTACGGATATTGGATTTAATATTAATTATCAAGAGCAATCTAATCAATTTGCAAGATATGGTAATTTTAAACCAACTGTAGCTAGGATGGTCTTAATTGGTTAATATTTTTTTCCATGATGATGAAGAAGTTTCAGACTGTTGTGGTGCATCATATGCTACACCAGGTTGGCCAGACAATGATCTATGTAGTGAGTGTAAAGAACATTCAGAACCGATACAATACCATTATGAAGAATTCTACGATATGAACCCAATTGATATTACAAGAAAACAGGACAAAGTTGGTAGGTGCGAACTTTGTAATAGGAATCCATGCACCTGTATAACAAACATAACTGGGAGAATAAACAATGCCAAAATTTAAAAAACACTTCACCGGGGTTATACGGTCAACCGCTGAATCCACCCAAATAGAGTGCCCTGAATGCGATTCAAAGAATGTCATTTTTGAGGAATACATACGACCCCGAACACCTGATGAGAGTGATCTTGGGATTAAATGTGAAGACTGTGGTTACAAGGAAGATCCCGAAGATTATGGTAACCGGTTCGAACCAACCGAACCAGAAGAGTGATCAATGAAGAGAGAGCATGGATGGATTAAGATCCATAGGGATCTGAAGGACCACTGGATATTTGCTAATGCAGAGTATCTAAAAGCCTGGATCCAGCTGCTTATGATGGCTAATCATAAGACCAAAAAATGGCTGGTCCAGGATCAAATGGTATTGATCAAACGGGGGGAATTAATCACTAGCCTGGCAGAGTTGGCCAAGCAATGGGGCTGGTCCCGGGGTAAGGTTAGGCGGTACATCAACATGCTGGAAAACGACACAATGGTGGTACGCAAATCGACACACTTATGGACACACCTAACTATCTGCAACTACGGGACTTACCAGGATCTGCGGCCAACCGACAGTACAACTGACGGACAGCAAACAGTACAACCAACGGACAGCAAACAGTACAACCAACGGACACAACTAAAGAATGTAAAGAAAGACAAGAATGTAAAGAATGTAAAGAATGTTAAGAATGGTGTGGTTGAAGCTGCCGCTCCAACATTGCTGTCCATCTTTGGGGAGTTTTATCTAGAGTATACTGGCGTAGAGTATCATGCATCGTTTGGGAAGGATGGGAAGATCCTCCAAGAATTGGAGAAACAGTATGGCTTTGATCCAGTAGCTGCTGGTATAGGGTTCTTCTTCCAGGAATATATTAAGAAAGATACATTTGCAAAAAAGAATCCTAATGTTGGTATGTTAAGAAATACCTGGAATGGAATGATTGCAATGGCCAGTGAAAGGAATAGAAATAAAAAGCAATACGATGACTGGGCCAATGAATAAACAGGACTTTACAAAGGTTATGCATTACTTAAACACTGCCTACAATAAAGAATTTAGTGATGGTACAATGAGAGTGTACTATGACCAGCTGGGGATCTATGAGTTATCTACTGTTACCAACGCTGTTAGGGAATGGGTGAGCAAGTCTGAATTCTTTCCCAAAGTAGCTGACATTACTAAACTGATTAAAGATAAGGTTGTTACTTTTGAGCAGGTGATGAAGGATCTTAAAAAAGTGATCCAGGTAACCACTGGGGAGTCATGGAATAAATCGCAGATCCATTCTGTTAGCTACCAGATCCTAAATGAACTGGGTGGTAAAACTAGTGTGGGTAATTTGTCGGATGTGATATTAGAAAAAAAAGTAAGGTTTAAATATAAGTACGTTGTTAATGAACAGTTACTGGGGATAGGATCTAAAACTAAAAAGGTAGTAGGCATGAGATCCGGTCAAACAAAGTTACTTGGTGATCTGTTAAAAAAGGATGTGTGATTATGTGGCCAGGTGCAGGGGAAAGAATAAAACGGACCCGAACAGATATATTGTTTTCGGAATATGTTCGTCACCGGGATGATTGGACCTGTCAAAGATGCGGGAAGAAGTTTACCCAGGGTGTAGATTCCAGGGGCCTACACTGTGCTCATGTGTGGTTTGGAAGAGCCAACAAGACCACCAGATGGGAACCGATAAATTGTGTATCTCTCTGTATTGGATGTCACAATCAGGTGGACCAGTCTCCAGCCGAGGCATGGGAACTTCTTATAAACAAAATAACACCCCAGGAAATTCTGTGGCTGCAACAACAGAAGGATGAGAAACGCACTATCAAAATCTCCAAGGAGGTAGAGATGGAAGCTAGAGAGAGAGTGAAACAATTGTTACTTGATATCAAGAAAGAATAGACTTATTGACTATGAAAAATAGTAGAAATACAACCATACCAGGTGTAAGGGTTAAGTACACGGAGAAGAAAGATACAAGAAAACTTATTCTTGAGCGGCTGGATTCGGCTGAAGCCACGCTGGATCAGATAACCAAGAAGATTGATAAACTTAATGAAAAAATCAACACGAAATGATTACTTAATACGATCTGTATACCGGGATCTAATCAGAGAGCGGCATGCCCAGAAAAAAGATACTGGCAAATTACGGGATCGTTTGAATCAACTGGAAGAAGACAAATGGGGAAATACAGTAGAAGGTGTTCCGACAGTGCGAAGAGTGCCTATAAAACCTTCATAGATATCGCTATAAGCCTTGCATACGGCTTATCTCTAGTGTTACTACTAGTAGGTACGGCTATAGCTGTTCCGCTGCTTATGCTGGGATCTTATATGTTTGACAAGTTCCATGGCAGATGATTATGATCTGATTAAAATTATTGCTAGATCCCAATGTGATTATCCGGATGGGATAGGCGAAAAGCGTAGCCTATTAAATATACGGTCTGTTGTGGGACGTAAGTATTTGTGGAAGTGCAGCAGATCTGAATTAAATAAGATTATTAAAATGTCCAGGGATGAATATATATACTTAAAAAACAAAAAGGCCACAATTAAGTGACCTTCCTGTCTTGCGTGCTCTTCTGCGAGGTAGGTAAAAGACTTATAGAACCTCTATCACCTGGATTCTGGCTCTTCTAGTTCACGTTGAAGAGACCGAATGATTAATGGCCGACCCACATCATTAAGATACTGTCGTAGTATACTTCCTACCAGGTGTTGGTAACTCACCTTGAGTTCCTTGGCCACCTGGTGAAGTCGGTCATGTTCTGATCCGCTGATCTGTATCTTCACAAGTTTATATTCTGTTACTGGCTTGGCCATGGCTATTCAGTCTCCTTTTTATGCAGCCTGTATATCCAGGCAAATAAGGTAATGAGAATGATGTGAAACATCCTAATGCTTAATAGGGAATTCACACCATGATCTCCTAATGGCTGGTAATTTAGTATGTCAATAAGATTCATTTAATCCTCCTTGGTTTCGATTATGTGATCATCAAATTGATCCCTGAACTGCTGGACCTTCTGAACGTATAGCTTATCACCGTTCCGCTTACCTACACGAATGGATGTGCTAAACATTCTTCTCATAAGATCTATATCGTCCTGGCTCAATGTCCATGTCCCTGGTTCCTTGTTTTTGTCTGTTGTCATGTTTCTCCTTACTTGGCTAGGTAATTAATGAAAATCTTAAATGTATGTATTGCCCATTGATAATATACCCAGGCGAAATAAGACATTGCCAACGACTTGCCTACTTCTAGCCACTGGACATCTTCTATAATATCAAAGGCCTGGATTCCTTCGTCCAGGCCTTCAACTTCACTTCGTTTTTTGATTGCCATTACTTCAGCCGCTTAATGGCTTCGTATGCTTTAACCTGATCCACATGCTTGACATAGATCTTTTTGAGCATTGTGGTATCACTGTGACCCATGATCAGTGCAACTTCATCTAGACTTAATCCTGATTCTAGAAGGTTGGTAGCACAGGTATGTCTGACTGCTGCAATTACACTGTCGATCCCCTGGCCAGCAAGTGCTATCTTGAATCTCTTGTTGGATTTATCTCTGGCACTCTTGTTAGGATATATCCCAAAACAATCATCACCATAAGTTGAGATAGCCTTCTCAATATTGGGATGAACCGGGATCCTGGCCAGTCTGCCGTTCTTGGCTCTTTTACCGTTGATGTGTCTGCCGTTACCCTTGTTGTCAGCTTCGATGCTGGCGGGAGTTAAAGCACTTACATCTTTAGGGTTCAAAGCGGTGTACCGCAACCAGGTCCAGAAGATTTTATCTGAATCGTTAGCATCGTTGATTACTATATCAAATGCATCGTCAGGAATGTAATCCCATTCTACAACAGTTGCCGTACCAGGCTTCTGTGCATACTTAACAGGATTCTTCGTGACCAGGTCATTCGCAACTGCATAATTGAATAGCTGCGATACCGGCTTGAGGTAGTTGTTAATCGTGTTTGCTGCCTTGCCTAATCCTTCCCGGCTAACGATGAAATCATCAACATTCTCTGTTGTAACTGAACTTATGAGAGTATCACCACCAACGAATTCAATAAAGAATTTATGGCATACGATTTCTCTTTTGATCCAGTCAGCTGATTTCCGGCTGCTAACCTTGGAAAGCCATTTGTCCCGGCAATCACTATATGTTATTGTTGATGTGAGAGTATCACCATTTGTTTGATAACTGTCTGGTAGGTGATCGACCAGAACGAGTGCTAGTTTGGTCTTGTCAGATGGATCCAGTGTAGAAATGGAATCCACTAAACTAGCAAAATCAATACCACTGACTCGTTTGTCAACTTCATTACGCTCCCATTTGATAGCCTGTTCTAAAGCTAATTGCCTGGCTTTCCTAGGACCATAAACTGAAATCCGAATCTTGGTACTGACAGCGTTTTGAGATCCATCTGCTGTGCTGAAATTAGCCCAGTAAATGTCTCCCCTTTTATAAACACTAGCCATGATTTAGTCTCCTTATGTTGTTTAATTGATTCATAATCTACAATAAAGGTATACAAGTATAACTTTAAAAGCAAGGAAAAGTTTCATAAATGATTTTCTCCGTTTATGTTTGTGGAAGAGAATCCCTATATATTATAATGTAATGTGAATAAAGTAAAAATTAGTTTAATCAGCCACGCTGGCAATCCCCAGGAATCGGGATCATGCTGCCGGATCCTGGATCATGCTGCCGGATCCTGGATCATTGTCAATGAACATTAAGGACCACTAATTAAGGGGTCTTATTGTGGAAAGCAGTATCATTGGCTCATTAGGCGTATGTCCACCGGGGAGAACCCTATTGCAATTGGTATAATGTAGTTGGAACGTAGTAGTAGTATGAAGAAGAACGGCAAGATGAAGCGTAAGGGTGGCAACCCCAACTGGGTACCAGGTGTAAGCGGTAACCCTGGTGGTCGTAAGCCTAGTCACTTTGGCAAGTACTTGAGGGAGCACCCATCTGTGCCTCTAGTGATAGAGAAGATATTGGCTGCTGCACTAGATGATAATGATCCCAGGCAGAAGGATGCCTGGAAGATAGTGGCCAACAAGATAGCACCTGATCTGAAGGCACAGGAGATAAAGACTGACGTGCAGAACCATATAGGGGTGATAATGATGCCTGGTAAGGTGCCTATAGATCTGATAGACCTTGAGGTGCTGCCAGGTGATGATGATGACCAGGCGAGGACCCCCCCCACCCCACTTCCCGTATATGATGGCCCGGGGGTAAGAGACAGCCAGTCAAATTACTCATCCCCAGAAGAAGTCACCCAGGAAAAAGACCCCCCTACCCCACCTTCGGAAGTAGGAGTCCCGGATTAGGATTATGGTACCAGGATGAAATATATAATAGTAATTATATTAGTTGCTTTAATGGGGTGTTCTCATATGGAGGTATTGAATGATTCAGAATTAAAGAAAATAATAACCATACAGGATCCAGAGGGAGTATATCATAGATATAATCCAGCAGAATTTTATCCAATTCCCTGGGGTTATGGTGCCGTACTAATAGAGGCCTACTGTTATTCACACAAGGAATTTGAAGTATCAATAATACATAAAAGCGGAAGGATAGAAAGCAAATGAGTAAACCACTAGGTGATTTTGTCGCAACTATTATTTCGAGTTTTACTAACCTACCAGAATGTCCTGGATGTAAAAAGCGAAAAGAATGGTTAAACGAACACTTTCCAGATATTAGTTTATTGGATTGGAGTGAAAAGTTAGAAAAATCTTTTAGGGACAAATTTTTCCCAGGCTGGGGAGATGGTCGCTATGAAAAGGAAGCAAAAGAAGCCCTTAAAACAAAAGGTGTTGCGGGTAAGAAAAAGAAGTAAATGGAACTCAACAAAATTTTTGCATTGATTGAACAATATGGTTTACCGTTAATTTTATTACTCGGAGCCATTTATGCACTATACAGATTTTTGGTGTTTAGTTTGTATGAGGTAAAGAATGAATTTGGTAAAAGACACGAAGACAATGCTAGGGCAATGGCTGAATTGAAGGAGTCTATGGCAGAAATTAAATCAGACATTAAACTACTAGTAGAGTTTTTTAAGAGTAAACGGTAATGGAAGAGCGAGTCATATGGCAGCCCCATCCGGGTCCCCAGACTAAAGTATTAACCCGTAAGGAATCAGAGATTTTATTTGGTGGATCCAGGGGTGGAGGAAAGACTGAAGCAATGACAGTCTGGATGGTAGAGCCGGATTATATAAAGAGTCCTAGATACAGGGGTTTAGTAATCAGGCGTAATTACGATGATCTGAAGGACTGGATAGATCGTGCCAAGCATATGTACCGTTATATGGGAGTAAAGGTAACCGGAAATCCAGCCCAGTTTGAATTTCCATCTGGAGCCAAGATCTGGACCGGTCACTTGAGTAATGAAGATGCCTGGACAAAGTATCTTGGCCAGGAGTACCAGAAAATTGCAATTGAAGAGTTAACTCTAATCCCTAATGAGTTAGATTATTTAAGATTAATCTCATCAGCAAGAAGTACAATTCCAGGGATCTCGTCCCAGGTATTTGCGACAACAAACCCCGGGGGTCCTGGCCATGGTTGGGTGAAGGCCAGGTTTGTAGATAGTGCCAAGAACAAAACACACTTTGACAAGAAAAGCAGAAAATCACGGATTTTTATACCCAGTAAGGTAACAGATAACCCTACTATTATGCGTGAAGATCCGGAGTATATTGAGAGTTTGAAGGCATTACCGGATGAATTAAGGCGTGCCTGGTTAGATGGAGATTGGGATGTATTCTCTGGACAGTTCTTTCAAAAGTGGCGGCATGACATTCATGTAGTAGAGCCTTTCGACATACCATATGAGTGGTACCGGTATAGATCTATTGACTATGGTTTTGCAGCACCATTTGCCTGTGGTTGGTGGGCTGTAGACTTTTTCGGGAATGTTTACTTATATCGTGAGCATTACGAAGCTGGCCAAGAGTTAAGTCACCACATAGATAGGATATTAGAATTAAGTGGTCAAGAAGAATATATGATGTCAGTAGGAGATCCTAGTATGTGGATCCGTAATCCACAGAACACAAATAGGAGCGATGTAGTAGCACCAAGTAATATGAGCATTGCTGATATTTTAAATCGTGCTGGAGTCAATCTATTTAAAGCTAATAATGAAAGAGTTAATGGTTGGAACCTATGCCGTCAGTACCTAGATCACTATGCAGAGCAGCCGCCAAAGTTAAAAGTATTTTCAACCTGTCCAAATTTTATAAGAACAATCCCAACCCTAGTCCACGATGAGAAAAGGCCGGAGGATCTAAACACAAAGGGTGAGGACCACCATGCTGATCAAATGAGGTATTTTTTACATTATGTAGGATCTCCAACCAAGGTAGTACAGAAGCCATGGTTGCAGAAAGAATTAGATAAATTATTATCAGAAGACACAGATTATCAAGGGATCAGAGCATGATCATCAGACCTTTAAATCTGCAATGGTTTAATCCAGAGACTGGAGAATGGGAAGAGAAAGATATCCCAGAAGTAAATGAAGTGATCATGGAAATAGATCGTATAGAATCAATAGGTGCTATATCATATGATTATAGACAGGCACTTATTACTATCGTTAATCAGGTAACACAACAAAGTTTAACTGGAATTGAGATAGAGGCAAACTAATGGCAAAGAAAAAAACTGAAGCGGCTTATAAACCAACCCGTAAACACGAAAAAATAATCAAGAAAAATGAAGCTATGTTTGATATATGTTTTCGAGCCAGGGAAAATACAACCACTGTTTGGCGGGAAGCTGAACGGTTATATATGGGTGATCACTGGACCAACATGAATATGCCAGCATTTAAGAACCAGGTTACGCTAGATCTTATTGCTAGTGCTATAGATACAATGATCCCAATTCTTTCTAACCGTCCACCCCGAATTGATATAATTGCTGTAGGTGGAGATGACATATCTACAAAAGCAGCAGAGATATTACAAAAGCAAATGGATGAGTTATGGGTAATTAGGGATATGCAAAATTTAATCCCGGATTGGTTATTAGATTATCTGGTATATGGCAATGGAATCTTAAAGGTCCATTTCCAGGACGATGATTTGCCAGATGCTGATGTTGTAGATCCTTATGCTTTCTTTGTGAATCCATCAGCAACGAAGTTGGAGAATGCAGAGTATGTTATTTATGCAGCACCAACCCCATTATGGGAGATCCGGGAAAAGTACGAGAATGGTAAATATGTAAAGTCAGAATCAAAACTTGATAAGTACGAAGCAT
>Ga0208668_1000012_pt1 | contig 42107 bp, 93 predicted proteins | sample 18_taG_FD_184093 | JGI IMG/M metagenome (GOLD analysis project Ga0208668, IMG submission 184093) | Marine viral communities from the Subarctic Pacific Ocean - 18_ETSP_OMZAT15316 metaG (SPAdes) (version 2) | ecosystem: Environmental > Aquatic > Marine > Oceanic | place: Pacific Ocean | collected...
ATAAACCATAAGGCAAATCAACCAACCAACAAACAGGATACAATATGATTATTCAAATACAATGGGAATTCGATCTAGAAGACAACAGCATTGAGGCGCACGATGAGTTTGCTGCTGAAAATGGTGTTCCAACAGAAGTCGACCTCAATGATTATCTCAAAGATCCAACTTCTGCTTCTGACGACCAAATAACTGACGCGCTTAGCGACGAACACGGATGGCTCATCTATAACTGGTCTCTATAAACCTACAGGCAAGCTTCGACAGATTAAACAATTCTCTATCAAAAGCTAACTCAGCCCGCTAACCATAGCGTTTCGTCCTCATCACCTCTGCAAACATTTTGATTAACTTTCGCCGCTGCCGAACGTTTTTTTTCTACACTTAAATATAACAAAGTGCTGCCAGACGTTCATATGTTTACTTGACCTCTAAATGACTCCACTCACAGACTCAGCGTTCATACGCGCTGGTTCGTCCTCGTCACTTCTGCAAACGCTTTGATCTAGCTTTGCGTAGATCTAGTCGCAGCTTTTAATAGATAAATACTACTACAAATAAAACACTTCAAGTGTAACTTTCAAATAACAATATTATAATATACCATAATCCACTAACACACAATCAAAAAGGACTCCAATATGGATATCAATCTTAAAGATCACATCTACTTCAGCATCGATTATCGCAGCCTCCCTTCAGGCATCGGCCACATCAACTTTCCAAACGACGACACAATACTTGTCACAGACGAAGGATACGGTCCAAAAGATATGTCTGAAGCTACACAACAAATCAAAGAAGAGTTTCTCCCAAAATCAGTTTCTCATATCCCCTTCGATACATCAGAACATTATGAAGTTGGTCAAGCAGCACTCAGCACTATCCTTGAACGTTACGACGTTGAATATGTTTATGATACTGAAATGGGTTATGAATACAATGACGGCAACACTACATTCACTCTAGATCAATGGTTAGAGATGAGAAGATAACATGACGCTAGAACAACTCAACAAAGCTATACACAACGAGAGACTTCGTGGCCTGACAGGTAAACTAGAAGATCTCATCAACCAACGCAATAAACTACTCAAGGACAAACAATGATTCACTTCGTCACATTCTTTCTCGGCTTCTTCTTCGGCTACATCTTCGAATTCTCTAACGACAAGTTCGAATTCTCTAACGACAAGTTAGACGAACTTAAAAAGAAACGAGATGACGATTCAGAATTGTAAAACTCTTCACTAATACACAACCCACAGTTAAACTCGAAAGCTGCTATAAATGAAAACAACTATCATAGAAACTCTACTCATACTCTTAGTCTGTATCTCAGGGGGAATACTGTTCTCTCTAAATAAAACTACTAGCAATACAAACGCTCTACAAAAATACGTTCAAACATACTGCAAACCCACTAAAGGCTGGCTATACAGCACACGCTCTATGCCACCTCATAAACAAATGTACTCCGCTAACAAATACGTCACACTATGCTCCGGCATATTAATGTCTCACCCAGAAGTCTTTGTCAACTAACTCGCTCCCTCATCGATACTGCCCCACCATCATAACGCCCTCCCTTCGTCTTCGTCACCTCTAACAACGCTTTGAACTAACTTTCCCCGGGCCCAGAGTCTAAAAAAATAGCAAACAGAAACGGAATAAATAATATGCACAGCTTACAAACATACGTCACCGTAAATAGCGACTCTTCTCTAACCATCTCAATGTCAGCTGTCTCACACATCATAGAAAACAAAAACAAACACCCAGATGATGATGACGTCAACGTCAACGGCACAACCTGGATTCACTTCCACAGCGGAAAGAGTGTACACGTTAGAGAACACTTCGAAGATATCAACAAAGACCTCGAAGACTTCTACCTCTCTTCTTCTCTATAACTAACCAAAAACGTGATTCAACGTTATAACCACTCGTCACGTCCTCGTCACAGCTGCAAACGCTTTAATCAACTCTTGCGTAGATCTAGTCGCGACTTTTTAATTAACTCTACAATAATACCCGATGTGTAACTCTGCTCTCTCACCTATTATAATATATCACAACCACCATCCAAAGGATTTACATAATGAATAATCTAATCAATATCAAACAATGGAATAAACTCATCAACGCTGTTTCAAAAAACCGCATAGACACTAAACAACCTACAGATACAATGTACGTAGGGTCTGAAAAGATTGATAGCAATAAAACTAACAATACTCGCTACTTCTGCTACGATAACTACGATCGTCACAACGTCCCGGGTTTCGACCTCATCATTAAAAATAACTCTTTAATGGGCACGCTCACAGTCTATAACGGCAGTGAACAAGCAAGAGCTCCCATCACCTTTGACGAGGGTTTAAACATTGCCCAAAACTTCTTTAACGAAGAAGGATACGATATGTCAGAAGAGATCGTGTGTGATTGGGTTATAAATAACAACGTTAGCTCTTTCTAATCAGGCCACTCTGTCTCACGTAGCACAGCTTCTTGACTACTTTCCCCGGGACAGAATTGAAAAAAATGTAAATGATAATGATTATCAAAATCAGCGCGCTTCCCTAGCTTGGTCGTGTAGGGTAGGTATGGTGAGTCATAATAGAATCACGACGTTGACGCTGTTTTGGTTTTTTTTGTTTTTGGGTGTTTACTATGGGTCGAGGTGAGAAGTGTTAACAGAAGATCTTTTCGGCCACTTGTTGTTTATTGTGGAGTTAATGTTTATATATTGTGGAGTGAAGAGGAGAGAAGAGATGGTAAGAGAAGTAGTAGTAGCAGTAGTAGTAGGTTTGAGTAGTGTGTTGTTAGTATATGGTGTGATGTGGTTGATGGCGTTTGGTTCGAGGCCGAGTGTGAGGGTGAGGAAAGAGATTAGGGAGCTTTTGAAGAGGAGAGAAGAGTGTGAGAGGAGGGGGGAGGTGAGGGAGTCTAATGAGTTAGGTTTTGAGATTAGGCGACTTGAGAAGAAGTTAGAAGAGGTAGATATTTGAAGAGTGTAGAGAATTATTTATAAGAGGAGATGTGATGGGAAGATATACAGTTAATGATAATCGGAGTATGCAGTGTAATCCTAACAATGAAAGATATTATTCATCGAGAGGGTATAGTGATGATGATGATTATGAAGACGATGAAGACGATGGCTACGAATTTGATTTAATAGCTTTTAATGAAAGAAAAAGTAGAGAGGACATTGAGATTGAGTGTAGAGTTGATGATAGTTGTTTTGAATTATTTGGGAAGAAAGCTTTAGTTAGGCGTGCGGGAGATAGAAGTTTTTCTATGCGTAGAATGTGTGAGTATATGTTAAGAGAGAGAGGTAGTGTAGAGAGGAGTAGGGGAGTAACAGTTAGGTTTGAAAGTGTTAGAGAGTTTTTTGGAGACAGCTTTGAAGATTTAAGTGTTAGAGAGGTTGTAGAAGTTGGTAGAAAGAATGATTTGTTGTATGTGTATTTTCAGGATGTATATGTCAGTGAGAGTTATATAGTATTTTTTGTAGACATGTATGAGCAGGGTTATTGGAGAAGTGGTGGGATAGGAGAGGGGAGGAGTTGGAGTTTTTTATCTACGTCGTATGATTCATTAGTTGATAGCGTTCCTGATGTTGTGTATGAGAACTTTGAAGATGTGTTTGAAAGAATCATAGGAAAGTGACTAGTAGGCATTTTAAAGTTGGAGATATCTTAGCGAGAGATAATGAGTATTATGGATTAATAGTTTCAGAGCGTTGTGACAATTTAAATTCTATTTATTTATTGGTTTTAAATAAGAGTAGTCATGTTAGGCAGTTGAATATATTATATTCAGAGTGGAATGATTATGTTTATAGGGTTATTAACGTGTAAGTTAGATTTTGATTGTATTATAATATTATATAAGGAGGATATATGATAAAGAGAAAGAAACGATCTGATAGGAATCATATAATCTACAGGCTCACGAATGATGAGACAGGTAACGAGTATATTGGTATTACTGTGCAAAGAGATCAAAAAGTTATTGGTAGTGTGAAGTTACGTTTTAAGCAGCATATATCCCGTTGTAAGACATCTGGTAAGAAGTGGTTGTTATATCAGGAAATGAGAAGATATGGTTATGAGAACTTTAGATATGAAGTAATAGAAGTTGTACGTGGTAAGAAACAAACTCATCAAAGAGAAATAGAATATATTAATGTGTATAATCCTCAACTCAACACTAAGAAACAAACAAATAAAAGGGTAGTATAATGAGCAGCATAAATTTTGTACCAGCGCAAACTAAAACACGTTATCAGCGAACATCTTATATGAGTCATAGTATGGAAGGTATCTGTGATTTTGAAGTACATGGAGGAGATTATTCTGAAGGTGTTGAGGTTTTTCATGAATCTTATATTGCTGCGCGTAAGGAGATGTTTGAAGATATGGGGTGGGGAGAGTGGAGTGAAGAGGGTGATATGGGTTATCAGAATTATCTACGTGTTTTAGAGAGTGGAGATTATGAACTGGGATATTATGAGAATGAATTCTTTTACAGGGAGTCAGCGCAGGTTAAGTGTTGTGATGCTTGGTTGAGTTTAGGTAAGTTTACTAATACTTGCAGCGTGTGTGGTGCTGATTATAATGGAAGTGGGCAGCTCTTATCTTCACGTTCTCAATGGGGTGAAGAGACAGGTGAGCATTGGTCTGAGTGTTATTGATTTAGAAAGGTTTATTGTGAAGTTATTTGTTTTATTATCAGCAGCGATTTTCTTTTGTGGGTGTACAACTTCAGAGGAGAGGATCAAGCATAAACAGAAGTATAACAAGAGGAAAGAAAGTATATACAAAGTACATTGTGAAATGCCCGGTAGTAGAGAAGTAAAGAGTTATGACATTAACTTTGATAATATGGTATCACCTTCAAATCATAGAGGTGGTATCTGGAGTTTTAAAACTTTAGACGGGAGACTAGTAAGATCTAGTATTTGTCATGTTGAAGAATAGAGGATTGTTTATGAAGAAGATTATAGTATTAGTAGTTTCAGCGATTATATTATCAGCGTCAGTAGTGAGAGCTGAGCCTAAAGAGTTATCTGGACCTAGATTGGGGTTTACGTATATTACCCCTGGGGAGATAACGAAGGAGATTGATGGAAGTTTTATAACGCAGTATGGTTGGCAATTTGAAACAAGATTTGTTTCTGGAGAGGAGTTGGCTGGCTTAGTAGAGTGGGTGCTTTTAGCGGGTGGTATAGAGAAGGGATATGTATTACCATCAATAACTTCCATAATTGGTTTAAGAACGAAGAGTGGTTTTGAGTTAGGTGTTGGACCTAATCTATCTTTAACGGGTGTTGGTTTAGTTGTTGCTGTTGGGTATAGCTTTAGTGTAGGAGATTTGAATCTACCTTTGAACTTATCTTGGGTACCTTCAAATCAAATTAGAGATGATTATCATAGGGATCTCCGACATACTGGACATAGATTATCTTTGACTTTTGGGTTTAATATGTGATATAATATTAATGTGTAAATAAGATTATATTTGGTGTATAATATATCATAAGGTAACAAACAAACAAACAAATAATCATTTAAAAGGAAAATATAATGTCTGTATTAGAGTTGATCGAGATGTTGAGTAAGTATGATGAGACTGCTGAAGTCTTTGTTGAGTTAAATCATGATGAGATAGTTAAGTTAAATAAGATGCCGATTGAAGCGGAGATGACTGTTGGTGGGAATGTTATCGCTTTTGAAGAAGATGAGGATACAAAGAGTGTAGTTGTTATATGTGTGTAAATAAGATTAACTTCATATTATAATATATTATAAGGAATCAATCAATCAATCAATTATTCAATCAAAAGGAAAAATAATATGGATAAAGTAATTCGTGAATTAAACGAAGTAATATGTCAAGAGTATACAATCACGTTAGACTGTGATCGAGAGTTGTTCTTGGACAGGTATGAAGAAGGCGAGATGCAGTCTGAAGAGTATGATGAACTTTTTTATTGTGTCGATCGAGAATCAACAGTAGGTGATCTTAAAGACAATCTCAAAGAGATGATTGAAGACTTTTTAAAGATTCATACACAGTATGATACTCTTGAAGAATGTATGAAAGACAATTTTAATGATTCAGATTACGATTTTATTGTTTTACAACAAGTAAATAGAAACTATGAAGAACCGACAATCGGTGATATAGAATTATGGAAGATTGGTGAAGAAATTCTTTTCAACCAATATACGAGAATTGGTATAAAGATTAATAACAGACAGATTGATTTAGATCTAGTCTTAGCTTTACTTGACGTTAAAGAGGAAAGATAAAATGAACTTTGTAAAATTTGAAGTAACAGGTAAACGTAGAGATGGTTCTAGGTTTAAGAAGATGACGTTTTCAAGTTTCAATGCTGCAGCGATGATTAATCTTTATCAGGGTTCTATCTGGGGTGTTCAAGAAAATGGTAAGCGTAGTTTGTTAAGAAGAGTATACAATTAAGTAACAGTGATTTCTCTTTTACAGCAGCAAACATAATTCATATTTGAAGGGATAAGATATGAAGTTTTATGCATACAAGTCATCAGACAGTGGTCAAGAACCGATTGGTAAGAATGGAAGAATACTATTTAAAAGTGATACTGCTGAAGATGCAATTAAGCATACAGAAAGTATTCTTGGTAATAGATATATGCTTTTTAGTTATACTACTATTTACAACAACAGAAAAAAGTACAAGCTTGTAATGGCTAATGTTTAAAATATTTATTTTCAAATGTTGGAGATATGAAAGGGTAAAACATGTTTCATTTTTCAGAACAGTGGCGAGATAGTAGGATGAGGAAACAGTTAGTGGATCCAGCATCCAAGTATGTTGGTAAGACGAAGATAGTGCATAGGAGTGAAGAGTATATATCTAAGAAGAATAGTGGTATGTATCATTGTAGGTTAGTAAGAACGTGTAAGGGAGTGGATGAGATAGAGAATTATACTAACACTTGGGAAGACGTTCATGGTAGTTCTGGTCATTATGCATATCACTATTTTGATGGTGGAGATGGGATTTGGAGAACAGACTTTGTTAAGTTAACGTTTAGGGTTCCAGGTAATCCTTAAGTGTAAATAAGATTTATTTTATATTATAATATACCATAAGGTACATTCAATCATTCAATCAAAAAGGATATAATATATGAATCCAACAATCCAAAAACTAAACGCCGCAATATGTGAAGACTATACTGTAAGTATCGTTTGTGACAGATCTATTATACTAGACGCTTATGAAGAGGGAGAGCTAGAAGAAGTTTATTATACTTCATCGTTTTACGAAAGATCGTTTGATACTAATCCTGACTTTTTAAGCATAGGGCTAAAATCTGCAGTTGAAAATGTTCTTATACATTACACACAATATAATAATTTTAAAGAGTTCATCGAGAAAAACTTTGATTACTCTGATGATGAATTTATTGCTTACAGACATGTTAACAAAGACCAAAACGAACCAACTATAGGTGATGTTGAAATGTGGAAGATTGGCAAAGAAGAATTATATGCACAGTATACACATATAAAAGTTAGGGTTAATAACAGATTAATTGGTTTTGAGTTGATTAAAGATTTGATTGAAATGGAGGTTAACTAATGTATTTTACAAGATTCGAAGTAACAGGCAAGATGAGAGGTGGCAAAAGATTTAAGCCTTTAAGGTTTAGTTCTTTTACTTCTGCATCGATGATTAATCTATATTCAGGCTCCATCTGGGGTGTTACTGAAGATGGTAAACGCAAACTAATAAGAAGGGTGTATAACTAATGTCTGATAAATATTTATTCGAAGAAATTAAAATGCAGATTAAAGAGTTACTTGAAGAAGCCTTTGACCTTGTTCCTACACATGCAAGAGCTCGAGCTGAGTCGTATTGGTATTCACAAATAATTGTTGCTTTGGATGATGATCATGGTTATTTAGGTGGTAGTATGTGCAGCATGCAAGACACAATTAATGAGTGGCATGATGGTGATGATGATGAAGAAGAAGAAGAAGATGAGGATTAAGACTAATGAACTATAAAGCTTATATTACAAAGTTCTATGTTAAAGGTGGATGGGATTCTTCAGAAGAGAATATGAACGAAGTTGAGATCAAAGACTTTATAGACTATTGGGATAGTTTTGTCGTGCCTACTAAAGTTGGTAGTGGTTTTACTTGGGTTCTCAATAAAGATCCTGTTCATGAGAGTTATATAACGATTGAGATTAAAGTTGAAGATAATCACGGGAATGATGTTGATGTTAAAGTGTTCTCAGAATAAAGGTTGATTAAGTGACTATTGTACCAATGCCGTTCAGCTTATTATTTATTGTACCCATTGCTGGTGGGTTTCTTATCTTTGATAGGACAGCTTCAACAAGCTTATCATTAGCTTTTTATCTTTTAACACAAATACTACTTGCATTTATTGCCAAATCTATATACAATTAGTAATGAGGAAACAAAACATGGCGCAAAACAATTACGAAAATAGAGATAAACTCATTAAGAACATCATCGAAGGTATGAACATGAGTGATCTTGTTGCATATGTTTATGAAAACATGCAGGATTACTTTGAAGCGAGTGACGATGATTTTCTAGATGACTGGTTATATCGTTTTGGAGAAGATGATGAAGAAATGAAGGATGATGTTACAGAAAAAGAAAGAGGATTTTCAGATGATTAAGTATGTTATTATTGCTGCTGCAGTTTTGTTCAGTGGTTGCACTGATGCTTATTTTGGCAAGTTAAAAAGCTTAGGTAGCTCTGCTAGCGTTAAGTGTTATAGTGGTGGAAAGTTAGTAGTTGACACGACAAGTACAGGTAAGATTAGAAGTGAGGCTAATAGCAATGGGTATTACTTTGTCGAGAAAGACACTGGTGAAATGATTGAAGTAGATGCTGACTGTATTTTCAGGTATATTAAATAAAGTTAAAGTAGGTAATATGAGTAGAAAAAGAAATAGAGAAGTTGCTAGTATGTGGAACAACTGGCAGTTTGAATCAGTTAATCATGACAATACTTTGAGAGTTTGCAGCGAAGGTAGAGCATATTCATATCGGCTTTTGATTGCTGAAGTTGTTGATGGAAAGAAAGTAGTATACAATCATACAACTCCAGGAGGAAGTTTCCATTCAGCAACAACATCAAAGCATGTTAACTTATTTAAGGAATATGCAGACAGAGTTATCTCTTATGTGTAAATAAAAAAAATCGTGATTATAATATATCACAAGGCAAAAACAAAAAATCATTTAAAAAGGACATTAAATATGAACAACAACTTAATCGAAATCACAACTCCTCTTCAATCTAAAAACGGAACTCGTATGTTTAAATGCACTCGTACTGGTGCACATTACGGAAGTTATGCTTCAGGTTATGTAAGAAGAAAAGTTAACGGAAGTCAACCTAACGGTCGTTTCTACCAGCTAAACAAAAAGGAAACCTTTGAAACATTTAATAAACAACTTAATATGACATTCAACAATACAAAGCGTGTTCTGATTAATTCTGAAGAAGAGAGACTCAATCTTATTAAACAACGCAGTTTAAAGTTTAGAACCAATACACAACAAACTAATACACAAAAAGAAGAAGTTATGTTAAACACAAACATTGAAGCTAATGTAAGAACAGTTATTACAAAGAGTCGTTCGTTTACAGGTTCTAGAAAGAATCTGAAGTGGCCTTCGTACATTTTTCAGGTTGTTCATTCAAGTATGATGCTTAACGAAACACCAGAAATGATTACTGATCGTGTTGATCAAATGTTATCTGATGTTCCTGCCCATCGATTTAACTTTAACACTCGACAAGAAAAGGTTGAAGCAGTTCATAATGTTATGCAACACCTTCAGTCTCGAGCACGCCAATCTGTTGATCGTATGATTGATCTAGTTGACAACATTGATAGAAGTAGAGGATAAGATCTAAAGAGTCTCTCTTGCGTGTAAACAGGTTAAACTTCATATTATAATATACCATAAGGCAACAACACTTAATCATTCAAAAAGGACATTAATTATGACCAACATTCAAACAAACAATAACAGTTCTGAGGAGATTTCTATGAACTCAACTACTACATTAATCACAGCACTTGTCAATCACTTCAAAGATAATCCACAAGGTTTTACAGACTATCGTAAAGAAGTTGAATCTTTATTAAAAGAAAATGTTAAACCTTTAACATCTCGCAGTGACAAGTCTGGTAATGATTGGAGATCTGAGATCAAATCACAGTTTAACGGTCGTGGAGCTAAATGGGTATTTGTATCTCTTGAAGAAATCGAACCAACTTTGGTACAGTTTGAAACTGATGGTATTGATTGCACTGATTACCGTAAGAATACTACTAAGTTAGGTAAAGCATGGATTCGTTTTAATGGTCCTCGTGTTAATGATGGTGTTAAGTCTGCTGCCTTTGAGGTTCGAACTGAAGGCTCGACTATCGATCATCCTAAGCAACTTCATATGATGCCAACTGATACTATAACATCTTATATTGAAGCTATGCCTGGTACTCCTAAATCTCTTAAGCTAGAAGAGGACTCAGCTCCTATGCCTAAAGTAAAGACAAAGGAGAAGATTAAAGAAGTAGAGATTGATACATCATCTGTTCAGGTTCTTGCTAATGAGATTAATGATGAGTTAGAAGATGAAGTGGTTTTAAGTGAGCCTCCTCAAAGTGATGATCCTAAAGAGTGGGAATCATTTTTAGCTGCTGAAGGTTTGATAGACGAAGAGCTTGAAGTCTCGTTAGATGATGATTACGATCTATAACACTTGACTTGCGGGTCAAACCCTGCGTTTCGTCATCTTTTCTGCAGCTGTTGTTATTCTTTAGCTGTAGTATTATACTTCTTCACGGTTGTGTTTAAACAGTTCAATTCTGTTTGGAAGTATCATAGAGTGTGTATTAGACGAATTATTATATAGAAAAAGGATTACTATGTCAGCATTACAAAATTATATAACAGTGAATTCTTCAACAGATATGTCTGTAGTTATGTCAGCGATATCACATATTATTGAGAATAAAGATCCACATAAGGGTGAAGAATCACTTGAATCATGTTGGATTCATTTCCATAGTGGAAAGAGCGTTCATGTTAGGACATCTTTCGATGAAGTCTCTGATGACTTGAATGAGTTCTATAAGACACGTGGATAAAGAAAACATATAAAGTAGAAATGTTTACATTAAGATAGGTATTTGCATGAATAAATTGCTGTTATACAACATTATAAAAGACTCTACTAAAGTTGAAGGAGAAAACTCATTAATAAAAAACCTCTCCTCAATGACTCAATATGAAAATGCAGTATTGCTTAAAGATAATATACAGAGTTATTTTAAAGCAACAAACTCTTCAATATTACAGCTCTTGTTTACTCCTCTAGGTGAGTTTAAAGTTATGTCACCGCATGTATATGGTATTATGCAAGAAGAGTTAGAAAGTACTGGGTTTGAGATTTTGATGTTTCCACGTTATTAATAGGAGAGAAATGATTTTAGAAGATAGTGTAATTGAAGAGCATAGACGCTTTATGGAAGTTTATAACGATTGTGAGTATGGTTTCCATATACTTGATAATGTTATTAAAACAATGAGTATATCAGTCAATAAAACAATCAACTTTAAAGAATGCAAAGTTTGTAATTATACAGCTGTAGTTTCGTTTGGAAAGAATCATGAAGTTAACTCTTAAGTGTAAATAAATTAATCTCTTATTATAATATATTATAAGGCAACAACAATCAATCAATCAATCAAAAGGTAACAACTATGTCTTCAAACGAAATAACTATAAAATTCAATACAAGCGACAATCCTTGGATCGCAAGTTATGAAACAATTACGTTCAGCAAAGAAAAACTAATGCCTATTGTAAAAGCAATATCATCTGCTTGCGAAGGCAAAACACACTATGAAAACTCATATCAATATGACAGAGATGTTGATAATGCAATCAAATCTTGCAACATAACTGTTGTTAACAGAAGACCTTTATATATGGCAATATCAAAGATCTTGACACAAGAGATTTCTAAAAGAGACATGAAAAATTGGCATGACAGTTGTATTGCTGCTAAAAGAACTTTAGAATGTAAAATTGCGTATATGACCCCTGGATTTATTGAAGCTAAAAGATATAACGAAATGTATGGAGATTAATATGAGACCCGAGTATGATAACGGTGATATACTAATTAGAAGAGTTAGAAATGGTTGGCTTCTAGTTACAGGCAATGAGCGGGAAGGTGGAGTAGATATGTTTGTCTATGAAGACGAGGATTGTAAGGGCTGGGTTGAAAAGTCGTTATATAAATTATTAATCGATCAATTCGATTGTTATACACAAAACGATCAAGATCCTGGACTTAAGATAAGCTTTTCTGATCTTTCTATTGAAGAAGAGAAAGAATTAGAAAATGTCTAGTAATGATGCTAAAAAAACAAAATTAAAAGAATCTGTCATTAGATCACAGATAAGATTAACAAGTATTAAGAAAAAAAATAACGCTTATGTTGATCCTGTTACTTCATCTGATGGCGTATCTGTGTGTAATAGTTGTAATGGTGAAAAAAAGTGGTTTATACATAAATGTCATATATCAGATATGAGTGAAGTTTATGGTTGTAGTAAGTGTGACAATATTTGTGTATTTTGTGTAAGAGATGAGTATTAATATGATTGACAATGAACTACTTAATTCAATTGCTAATATTTCTGCACATCTCGGGCCAGGTTATAAAGTTTCTGTAAGGAATTACTTTTCTGGTTACCAAGTTAATTGGTCTAAACCCGGGATTTCTGTAATGTGGCGTGATATTCGATGGGATACGGACTATGTAGAAATACTTTACAATTCTTCTGATAGTGTAAGAATGATTGAAATAAAGGATTTAAATGTTACATTACAGTGAACAGTGGCATAGTGATATTACTAGATCTCAGTTAACTGATCCTAAGTCTAAAAAGGTGGGTAATACAAACATTTCGTTAAGAAGTATGTGTCTTAGAACGAAGATGTATAGTGGCGATTGGAATGTAGAAACAATTGGCACTTGTAAAGGTGTCGCTAATATTGAAGAATATAATAGAAAGTATTATGATATCTCTGGAAATGATGAGACACATGCGTACCATTACTTTGATTGGGTAGACGGAATTTGGCGAACTGAATATTTTATGCTTACAAAAAAGCAAAAGAAAATCTGAGTAAATTATGATAAAAGCAAAGCTAAGTATATTTGTAATCTTGATGATCACCACCGGCTGTGATCAAGTGATAAAAGACTCCAATAAGATTCATAATAAAAATTATGTTATAACTTGTAAACATCCATTAGGTCATATTAAAAAGTATGAAGTCACCTCATATGAGGCACGTTATCCATATGCTCCGAAAGCAGGCTTGTGGAGTTTTAAGACAACAAGTGGACTAGAAGTTATATCAACTTATTGCCATTTAGAAATAAGTAAAGGTGAACTAATATAGCATTGAAGCAAATTCTTCGTGTAAATTGTTTATCAAGCGTTTATTATATGTATAAATGCCTATTAAATTAAGGAAATATTTTGAGTTTATCTTTAACAATCAAAAAATCTATATTAATTAGACAAGCTTTCGATAAAGAAAATCATATAATGCCAATTGGAACTGTGCTTGAGTTTATATCTCATAGTCATAGTTATCATCCATATTATGAGGTACATGCTTATAAAGCAGAGTTATCTAGTGAAGGAAAGCCTTTAACACTTTCTATGACAAGAATTCAAGGTTCGACTCAGTTTAAAATTGATGGAATTAAATTAACCCATCATGATGATGGTGACTACTTAAATAGAAAGTCTTGGAACGAGATATTTGAAGAAGATTGTCCTATAGAGATTACGTAAAGTTTATGTTTAGCTTAGGTGATCTAGTTAAAACAAATGAATCAGATATTACTTCTATTGGTATAATAGTAGGAGTAGAAAGTTGGAACAGTGTATTTAAAAGTATTTTAGAAGACGATAAATACTTTGAAGAGAACATTGAAGAAAATCATAGCGAAATATTTACACTTGCTATTTTAGAAAATAATGTTGTTAGAGACGTTGACTACAATATTACAGAGATTGGTAGTTTTATTTCTCTTATAAGGAAGTTATAGATATGATATTAGATTTGCATATGATAAAGAAGTACAATCTAGCAGAGTTTTTCCCGGGTGATATGATTACATTAAGAGATGATATATCGACGTTTCCTTTTGTTACTTACTTGCCTGATGAAGATCATCAAAGTTTAAATGATATATATAACTTTTCTTGTCATCTAGATGAATCTTTTGGAGGATTCATAAAAAGTAATATGATGATTATGATTACAAGAATATTTTACGAAAGAGAAGTGCCGTTAATCTATGAATGCTTATCAATGGGAGAGATAATTTTTCTATTATACACAGATGGGCTTTGCCCGAATGTTTGTTTTGTTAAGTGTAATTAAATAAATTTGTTATTATAATACAATATAAGGAGATAAAATGAATAAATATTTTGCATATAAAGGTAATTCAAATTTATCTGACGCGAAGAAAAAACTCGTTGAAAATACAAAATTTCATTTAGGAGTAGATGATATAGCGATTAGAAGGTGCAATAGAATCTGGGGTGAAGGAAAATATAGATTATATACATTTGAAAACTTTAATGACAACAATTCTTTTATAGAGATAAAGAAAGGAAACTAAAAATGGATTTAAATGATTTTATAGAGACAGCAAGTATTGTTGAGAAAGAGATAGGAATTAATATGCATCTAGACTTAGTTTTTAATAAGCAAATGTTAAATAAGTATTTCGACTATGATTATGATAAAAAAGATGATGCACTTCGTTTGAACTTTGAAATAGATGAAGGCAGTGCTGAAGTTGTTTTATATAACATAAACACGCCTGATATTAATTCTTTAGACTATGATTATAATAATGTTGTAAGAAACTGCATGATTAATCTTCGTAGAATACCTTCATTTTAATGACCTTACCAGAATACAAAGTTATGATCTTAACTGACTGTTGTGAAGATGATTCGCTAGAAATAAATGAAACTCAGACAATGTGTATTAATGAAATTAGAAAAGTAAAAAGAGATCTGTCAAAAACTTCAGATGTATTTGTTAACCCAAACAAACATAGTCAATTAATTGCTATATCAAAAGGGAAACTTCTTTCACTAACAGTTGATTCAAATGATTTTACTTGGAAAGATATCTAATATATTATTGAGAAATACAGATAATAACTTTAACGTTATAAAATTCGGTTTAGTATCTTTCTCGTTTTGCTTTGTTACTTATAATATTTGTAAAGTGACACCCTACTCTAGAATTGAAGTGTTTCCTGCCGTTGTTTTATTATACTACATTGTTTTTATATTTACAAATTACAGAAAGAATTAATATGCAATGCTTCTATGACATGATAACACAAGCTTGTTATTGTATTGAGATAAAAGATTACGAAATTGTTAATGTTCTAGCAGAGAACATTTTACAATACACATAGAAATTAAAAGGGATTAATGAAAAAATATTTGTTGCTACTATCTTTTACACTTCTATCTTGCGCTGATATAAGAAAGCCGTCAATTGATTCTTTAAAAAAGCAAGGATTTGATGAAATTCATTGTAAAAATCTTGAATATAAGGATATTAAGTCTGATGTGGGAAGTAACCCTTTCTACAAGATATATGCTACTGTAGAAAAGAAAGATGTGTCTCTTGAAATTGTCACAGCAAGGTGTTATGATTCTTATGATTGTGATTATGAAATAGTTGAAGATGAAGTTATATGTCAAAAACTTGTTGTTTCTAGCAAAACACAACTTGACAGTTATTATAATGATCATGTATTGTTAGTTTTTAATGCTAAGTTTTAATGTAAATTTTAACAAAAACAAATATAATAATGTCAAATCAATTTGTTCAGTATATATAACAAACAAATAAACAAAATCAAGGAATTACCAAATGAAATATTTATATACAATTTTAACTACACTATGTCTAACAGCAATATTTAGCCTTGTTAGTTTTGAAAAGACTAACATTGAATTTCACGATATGTCAGAATATGAAATTACTATTACCCCAGAAAGATAACTAATGATTAATATTACTTTGTACGAGTTTGCTTGTGAAGTATTTGGTAAAAACAATATTACAGGATTAAATAAAGAATACATTCAAAACTTTTATAAAGATTGGAAGTCAACAGGATTGTGTCTTAAACAATACAAATCTCTTTTAAAAACAAGAGGATAAAATGAAAGATGTTATATCTAGTGACAAAGTTACACAGATTTCAAAGCTTTTGAACTGTCAAACTGAAGAGTTGTTGTTTGAAACTAAAATTTGTGAAGATTACTTGAATGTTGCAACAATTACATTTAAAGACAATACAAGTGCTAAGATATTGATTGATGAGAGTAGAAAACAATATTTTGAATTAAAAGATAAAGAAGGGAATATCGTTTTTGTTACTAGGAATTAAATTAGTTAAATAAATTAATTTAATATGTGTAAATTTTGAATATTCATATTATAATAATAATATGGAATACGAAATAAATCCTTAAATTTTAAGGACTTTGCTTAGTTTAATCATTATATGGTTATTCTAAGTCACCCCCTAATTTAACTAATTCTTTTGAAAGGAATACAATGGGAAACATTAACTTTGACACAAACCGTTTTATCGAGACTTCAACTACACGCCAACTTGAAAATGGCACAACTATGTTTATGGATGCACTAAATCCAGGAGTTTATTATTCAGCTAATCGAAACGGTAATGTTAATCGTATTATTAAGACAACGGAGAAGACCATTTCAACAGACTCACGCCAGACAACAACAACAGATACACGCAAGCGAACTCGCTATACCAAGGTTAACTATCGTCAACCGAGCAACGGCAAATTCGTTCCTTTACATCGACTAAATGACCAACTACGAAGAATTCAACAAGTTGCTCAAAACTATGACAGCTCAGAAATCACTTCAGTATTCTCATCAGATACAGATACTATTGTTGTTACTCCTCGTTAACTTTCTAACAAGAAAAGTATTAACGTTTTAAACAGCGTTAGTATAATAACAGATGTACTTCGGTACATCATTTCGGGCCTTTAGCTAAGTCAGGTTACAGCACAGTTCTCATAAAACTGCGATTCCTGGGTTCAAATCCCAGAGGGCCCATTAATTTTACATATAAATAGTAACGAATACAATACAACTATGCTTTGCGGGTTCAAGTCCCGCTCGGAGTATCTATACAAGGATTGTTAGCTCAATATAAAATTAAAACACACTTTTTAGATTTCTGCTCTACCCGAAGCATACTTACATTAGAAAGGAAAATCTAAAATGTATGAATGCAAATGGTGTGGAAGAAAATCAGAAAGTAAACATGGATCAAAGTATCATGAAAATCGCTGCTTTAAAAATCCTAATCCTGCGAAACCAAAACCAAAGTCTAAAAAGTGGTTGAAGGCAATGAAAAACAGGAAAGGAAAAGGCGCGAATCAATGGACAAAAAATCCAAACTATGAAATGTCTGATGCAACTAGAGAAAAGTTATCAGAAGCGAATAAAGGAAGAAAACATTCAGAAGAAACAAAAAAGAAAATATCAGAGTCTAGAAAAAAATATCTGGAAGATAATCCTGATCAAGTTCCATATATCCTAAATCACTATTCAAAAGGTGAAAGTTATCCAGAAAAATACTTCAGAGAAGTGTTAGAAAACAATTCTATAGAATATATACAGGAACATCGATGTGGTCTTTATTCAATGGACTTTGCAATACCTTCAAAGATGATCGATCTTGAAATAGACGGAGAACAACATTATGTTGATAATAGAGTAGTTAATTCTGATGAGAAGAGAAATGATTACATAAAAAACGAAGGCTGGAAAACAATACGAGTAAGATGGTCCGAGTATCAAAGACTGCCTTTACTTGAAAAGAAAGAATACGTTTGTAAACTAATTGATTTATTAAAATAAATTTAAACAATAGATAGACTTTTATTATATTATGAAAAGTTTATTATGGGACATTAACTTAATTGGAAAAGTACCTGACTTTTAATCAGTTCATTGTAGGTTCGAGTCCTACATGTCCCATTTAACACTTATAACTTGACAGGATATAGCAGGAATCTAAAAAAAGTGTTTTAATTTAACAATAAATAAAAATATAATAATATAACTGTGTGCCTTCTGCATCCCCACTGGTCTTCTAAGCCGGCCTCATTAATATAGGGGAATTGGAGAGTGTGAGGTTCGAATCCTCCAGGAGGTACTTAAGCCCAAGAGTTCTGGTTCGAGTCCAGATAGGCGTACTGGTCGTAGGTTCAAATCCTACCGGGTGTACTATAAACTATTTTTCTAAAGGTTGCTAAATGTACGATCATATAAAAGTTGGTGACTTAATTCTTATAAAAAGAAAAATAAAAATAGATAAAGAAGAAGATACTTGTCTTGTTTTGTCTAGGGAAAAATTAGACGATGACTTCTTATTTAATTTGTTGTACAAAAATAAGATTAAGATATACGATACAACACTGCTTAATAGAAATATAACGTTAGAACTATTAAATAATTAATTTTTCTCTATGTCTAGGCAAATCAAATACTGTTTCAACAACCCATTCAAGATTGCCTGATTTGTCTTGTATAACTCTTTGTTTGACAAGTTCAGTTGTAACTAAAGTAGTATCGTTATACGCTTTTCTACCATCTTTAAACATTGACAAGGATAAACCAGCTGCGTCTCTTACTTTCCACTCTTCTTTTTGACCATACATCCTCTGCAATATAAACTCAGGATTAAATTTATCTCTATCTATCTTATAAGAACCTAAACCGGCATAGTCTAATGACCTAATTTGTTCACAAAGAGTATAAAATATATCACCTCCTGCGTGACAATAGTCAGAGTAGTAACCAAAGCTTTTAACAATCTCACCAAAATCAAGTGTACCATCGGTATTTATAGTTTTGTTATACTGAAGCATGCTTTCTAAAGCTGATTGCCCTTCAGGAGTCTTAACTCTTTCATCATTAAATAGGTCGAGCAATTCTTGCTCTGCTTTTTGCATTATTGTTCCACTGCCTTCAAGAGAAGATTCGAGAGTTTGAGCATCATTTGTAGTATTTAAACTAACTTCGCCTATTTCAAATTTAGTAATGGAGTTATTGAATACACCGATTTCACCAGACCCAATTGCTTCTTGAGAAATTTCATTTACAAATTCACTTGCAAGACCTTCTTTAAGCATTTCATTAAATCTATCTGTCAAAGGTTTAAGATGTTGTTCTACGAGTTTAGCAAATTCTTCTTCGTTTTGTGCTGCACATTTTAAACCATTAAGCTCAAAGTCTGCTAACTTTGGAGCTAATGAATAATCATTAAAAAGGAGATTTGAAGAATACTGTTTAAATATATAGCAGTATTTTTCAAACTCATCTTTGCTAACTATATCAAGTCCTGGTCCAAAAATATCAACAAATTGTAGGAATGGTTCAGATAAAATTGAACAGATAAATTGTACATATCTATAACCTTCAGCTACATTCTGACAGTAATTATCAAAATCAGGTTGTGTGTCTTTTACTCTTGACATAATAAGATCATCACATGCATCTTTATAAAGATTTGTTATAGGCGATAATATTGTATTTAACTTGGAAGGTAAGTTATTTAAAAAATCGTCTGTTGAATCTTCTTCTTGCGAAAAATTTGCAAGTTGTTGCTTGAAGTTTTCTGCTCGAGCTTTCTCAATTTCTTGTGCTTCTTCATCTATTTCTTGAGCAAATTCAAAAGTATCTGCAAGACTTGTTCCTGATCTACCTATTAATCTTTCAATTACATCCTCAATTATAGGTTCCCCTTTTTTGTCAAAATATCCGGCACCTGTAAGTTTGTGACGTAAAGTTATTTCCGGATTATAAACAATACAAACAGGACCATCTCCCCTTCCCCAAAAAATTACTCCGTCTATAACATTTCTTAGTATAGAACCTCTTCCTCTTTTAAATAGTCTGCTATATTGTTCTATGGCTTGCAACGCAAATGGAGCAGTTCTAAGTTCTGCGTCATAACTACTATTTAAAAACTCTGGTCTATTTGATATTGATGTTAACATCTCAATAAATTCACTTATAGCGTCTTGAGCATCAGCTGAAAAGTCGAAAGAAGCTTCCTGATTCCAGAAGCCACGAATATCAACGTTCATTTTTTTGCATATTTCTAGAAACTGATCTTCTAATCTGAAGTTTTTTCCGTATATACTCTTTGCTATTCCTGCGTTAAAAATTAGCATTGAGGATATATCGGCTTCAAATCTTAAAATAACGCTACCGTATGTTCTTGCAATTGTCGGGTTTAATTTATAACATGTGTAAAGACCTTTAGCATACATCTTACCGTGACCAGGTACGTAATTACTGCCTAAGTCCCAAGCACCTTTTTCAATTTGTTTTCCTATATAATATGCTTGACCTTGCGGAGTTTTAAATTGCTTAAGTTCTTTTGCAGCAGTTTTATATTCTGCTTTAGATAAAATACTTTGTGCTCTTGTTTTTTCCTTGCCTGCATATTTTGATTTAATTTGGCCTCTTAAATCTTTATTTGTTTTCTTCATTTTTTCTGCATATACAGGATCATAGTCAGCAGTTTTAAAACCTGTTAAATGGTATACAGTTGCTGTTTTTGAACTAAAATCAATTTCTTCTTTGAGCAATTCTTTGAAATGTTCTTTCAGTAGTTTTCTCATTTATTCTCCGAACTTTATACTTTGTGGTATTCTATCTTTTGGTAATATATAACTATGATTTATAAGCTTAAATATATCTTCCTCTGACTTAAAGTCATAGACTTCTTTAGTATTTATATTAATAAACCTAAAAGGCGTATATCGTATATCAGAATTATTTCTTAAGAATTTCATAATTCTTAAGTTCCAATCTTCACAACCTGTCAAGAAGAAAAGCATAGAATAATAATTGTGATGCCCAGCAACAAACAAATCAATTCCAGTATCAAGTATTTGTCCTTTATAAAAAGATCCTTTAGCAAAAAACTGGTAATTCATTGTGTCTTCTAGCGTTTTGCCGGCAAGAAGTGGGTTGTCTACTTCAATAACAATATCTAGATCACCTATTGTTTTTCTTCCTCTTCTTAAAGATCCAGCAGGTGAAATGTTTTTAACTTGAATGCCATTTTGTTCGAGAACAAAAATAATATCTTTCGACTCTAGCTGATATAAACTGTATGCATTTTCCCAAGGTATTCTGTTAGGTTTAATCCTCATTTAGTGCCTTATGTGTAAATTATATTTTTATATTATATTATAATAAAAAAACAACAGGAGATTAATAATATGAGTACAAAAAATCAAATTATTACAGGCGAAAACTTTTACATATTCAATGAAGTATTTGAAGAAGACAAAGGTATCTTTATAAAATTCTTTCAGCCTACAGAGGTTAAGTTATCAACAATTGAAGGGTGTGTAAGTGAAGTTGAGATTTGTATTTCAAAAGAAGTTTGGCAAGAATTTAAAAATAAAATTAAACTGTGTGGAGAAGTTTAGATATAATATAGATACACACTAAGCTGGTGTCGAATAGTGGCTATTGCACCGGATTTATAATCCGGAGAGTTAATTCTCAATCAGGGGTTCGAGTCCCCTCGCCAGCTTTCCCGTAATTTAACAATTACAGACACAGACATAGAAAGGAGTTTATTATGGGAGATACGAACAAAAACGGCTACGAGATTAGAGAGAGTTTGCTAGGACTTGCAGTTGGAATTCTTCAAGAAAAAAACAGCGTGCTAAGAGAAAACGAGTATTTAAAGCCTGAGGGTGATAGAGATTCAATTTCTCCGTATACAGTTGAAGAAGTCTTAAAGACAGCAGAAACTTTATATTCTTTCGTTTCAAAGAAGTAATATTGTTTTCCTAGCATTTCTAGGAAGATAATATCTTGGTAGAGTGGCCGAGTGGTTAAAGGCGACGGGCTGTAAACCCGTTCTCTTAAGAGTACGCAGGTTCAAATCCTGCCTCTACCATTATGTGTAAAAAAGAATTAATCCAATTATAATATATTATAGACCAACCACTTTAAATTGTGAGACTAATATGAATTCTTATAAAGATTTATTAAGAGAAAATAATTATCTTAAAGGCTGTCTTAACTTTGAAGACTATGTATACGCTGTTTGTATCGGTGCAGTAGGTAATCAAGTCAAAGCATTAGGATGTGTAAAGTTCTTAAATGGTATCGACCATTATAGGAATAGAGATAAAATGTTCAAGAATATAGACTGCGAAAAGTATTGGGTTTTAGTTGAAAAAGAAGTTTACGAAAGAGCAAACAGCGGAAGTGATTCTTTTTTATTAAGAAGTTAGCAGTTAGCACAACGTTTTACTTTATTGAAAGGAATATGTTATCAATAATTATACAGTAAAAGTCTTACCACGAAACATCTCAGATGCTCTATCACATACATTATCAGCTAACGGTATTCAAGATATTTTTGGCTATAAGATGTGGATTGCAGGAGGATTTGCTAGAATCATTGGCGAGATAGAGCATAATAATCTAGATCCAAGAATAGTAATTGAAGACTATTTTCATAACAAATACGGTGATATCGATATTTTTATGTCAGATATAAATCACGCTCGACAATTTGTCGATGAAAACGAAGTATTTAATTACACATGGCTTTCTCCTTTTGCAGTTAACTTAACAAAAGAAAAAAATAGTATTGTAAAAGTACAGATGGTTTTACAGTTTGTATACAAAAATTTCAAAGAATGTCTAGACAACTTTGATTTTACAAATTGTAAGTATTTAATATTCAAAGAAAATAATCAGTTTAAGATTTTAAAGGATTATCGTGCTGATCGTTTAAATAAACAGAAGTTATTAAACATAGACAAGTGTATTTCACCTTTACTTGGACAGAGAATAATAAAGTATCTATATAGACACAAGTTTAAAGAGCTTAACAATAGTACAGAAACTTCTAATTCTATTAGAGATTATTTGTACAAAATATCAGCAAACAATTGGGGAGAAGAATTTTCTCCTTTGGGCAACTTAAACCAGCTATCTGAGTGTTATATCAGAAGAGTTCATGAGAAAATTGATCTTTCTGATGACGAGCTTTCAATATTAGTTGGAAGATTTGAAACTAATATAATGAAAAAAGTGTCTGTGGAGTACGGATTTTACCTAGAAAATATTGGAACTACTGATTGGGCTTCTAATGAAATTAGAAAAAAGTATTTATAATAGAGGTGATCTTCTTTACTGGAATGACTTTTGGAATGCTACTTGTGGAATTGGTCTTTTTATTGGTTATGTAAATGACTTTAATGTAAGAGACATATCAGTAAGTGAAGAGTATTATGTTGACAAAAGCTGGGTTGATTTATTAATAACAGAAGGTGACTTTTTGCAAACAAAAGTTTTTCCTCAAACGTCTGTTTGCTTACAATACAAATTCAAGAGTCTAGAAGCGTTTAATAATCACGTCAAACATTTTAGAAATCTTAAATATTAATTTGACAACATTGTCAGACTTTGATAATATATTTAACATATATGGAGGCAAAGATGACAAAAAAAACAAAAGAAGTAGAATCTAAAAAGACAAAGTGTTGTTTTTGTAAAAAAAAGACTGTTGCTTTTTACTTTCACGCGTGCAAAAGATCAATTCAAGAATTCTACGGTTGTATAGATTGCGACAATTGGTGCGTAGACTGTAAAGCTGATTGGGATAATCATGATAAAAAAGAATAATCTTTACTATTATGAATACTATTCACTTGAAAGAAACAAACAAACAACATCTATAGTGCTGTCTTTACAAGATGAGCACGAGTTAGAAGGATATAACGACTTTGCTGAATATACTATCGATGGCACTCTTTATGATGTTATCGATGTTATATTTGAAAAGTCAATTAAAACTGTGTTAACAACAGAATTATATGAGGTAAGATGAAAATGAAATATAGTATGTTCCAAGGAATTACTCACCCAAGAATAGGTGAAGATTTAAGTCATAAAGATTTAACTTTTTATGATATCGGTGATGGGGATAATGTTATTGATATTATGAGGAATTTAATGTCTGATATTCTTAATCCTAATAAGTATGACAATATCAGATTAGTGTTTGAAGACTTTTTTGCGCATCGCGCAATTGATATAAGCGGTGGAAATGAAACTGCGAATAGTATACTTGACTTTTTCGATGTTTATGAAACGCATTATATCAATAGAACAGGATTTAATTTTTATCTTGTAAAAAGAAATGAAAACAAAGTTTTAGATGTAATTGATGTATGGGAGTGCAAGAGAAAAAGTAGAAGCGAATATTCAAAAGAAAATAGGCTTAACAAGTTTTACAATGTGTAATTATACAATTTGAATTATATAATAAACAAAAAGGCAAATTAAACAATGATAAAATTAAATAAAATATATTTTGACGGTCAGAGTTATGCTAAGTCATTAGCTAACGAAGAAGGCACACAAAAAAAAATAGATATTGCAAATCGTTTTAATTTTACACCAGTTGTCAGCATTTCTTTTGAAAGTTATCAGCCGCAAACTTTTTGTGATATTACAATAGGCGATTATTATCTTAGAGCTATTCCATTAAAACATCTGTTTACAGACATTCAAAGAAAAGAGATCACTATTTTGTATCCTTCACACAATCCTTCACCAGATCCAGGGGATTTATATTGAAAAACATACTTTTATTATTATTATTAACTACATCTAGTAGCTGTGTTTCTAGTTATGCCTACAATAATATTGTTGAAAAAAATAAAAAGTTGCAAAACGAATGTTTAGAAAATGAGCATCTAAAGTTAGAAATTGTAAGAGCTAAGTCCAGATTAAAAGAAAAGTTATATGAAAAAGATAGATGTTTTGATAGACTGCTTTCGTGTGATAGAATTAATGCCAATCTAAAAAGAGACTGTTTTGGAAGATAAAAGCTGGATTCCTATAATCATAGACTATATCTATGACAAAGAAGATATGTATAAAAATGTTTTTGCTCATGCAAAACTTGTTCACGGCAAAGATTATTATGAAGTAATGATACCTGAGCTAGAATTCAAAACAATGTATATTAGAAGTGTAAAGATTAGTAGTTTTCTTTAAACAGCTTTAATTCTGTCAAAAACTTTACATATATAATAATCCACTTTACTTGAAAGAACTGTAATGACTGGTAGCGACATAATACAATTTGTTAATAAGATTCGTGATCTTAATCTAAACAATTACGATAAAAAAAGGATGCTTAAACTTTTTCAAGTTAGAGGTAGTAACAAGAAAAACAAAACAATGTCTTTCAGAGAATTCACTTTGTTTATAAAAAAAAGTAAAGCTAGAATAGTTCATTTAAAGTTAGGTCCTAAATGGAATCGTCTTGTTTACGTTGACATAGATAAAGAGGTTTAAATTGGAAAGTAAAGAAGAAGAAAAGCTTGACATTGAAAGTATAGATAACATAACAAAAGAAATAACTTCAAACATTAAAAAACATAGCTCTATATTATTCTATGTTGGTCATAAAGGAGAAGTTGTAATGATGTCTACCGGGGATATGTCAAAGGTTCAAAAAAGTGTTGCAACAAGAATGTTAGTAGTTGCCGGAGATCACTCTTTTATTTTAAAAATTGTTTTAGGTTTGGAAATTCTGTTTGAAAAAGCAATCTACAAAGTATCACAGTGGTTCAAATCTAGAAGTGCTTAACACGTGTAAATTGGAAACTTTTTATTTATAATATATCATAAGGAGAAAATAATATGTCGAAAAATTCTTTTAAAAAAACAATTCAGGAAAGATACAAAGGAAGAGGAAACTCCTGGGTCAAGGTTATGAAGGATCAAGAAGGATCAAGACAGATTCAAGATTTACTTGATACACAACCAAAAGATAATGTATCAGAATACACAAATCACACAGACAGAGAAGGGTTTTTCTGGATTAGATTTACTAGAGTTGAAGGTTCTTCCAGTGATCCCTTAATAAGGTTTGAAGTAAGATATAAAGGTTCAAAAATAGATCATCCAGACTTTACAGTCTTAATTGAAGATAAAATTGCACAACACTTTTCTTTGTTAGGTAACACACCTTACAAGTTGCAGTATGAAATAGATCCTGTCTGTAGAAAAGCTAAGAAAACAGAATATCCAAGAAAGTTTATTGCTAAGAAAGAGGATAGTGAAGAAGTACTTGAAGTTAACATTGAAAAAGAAATTAGAGTTATTAAAGAAGCATCACTAACAAAGCCTACAGACAGAGAATTAGAAGAGTGGTATGAGTTCTTAAAAGTTAATAATATATACGAAGAAAACTTTTAATGCACATTATTCTTGTTTTCTTGTTGTTTGTTTTTTCTTGTCTGGTAAAGAACGATAGCGAAGCTATTTTATTTTTTATCATAAACAATGTTATCTTATCAGGACTTTTCATAATCAGTGTTTGACTTAATTTTTATAACATTATTCGTATTAATATTTAGCTACTTACATTCTTATCATAACAATAGAAAAAGATATGATGTATTCTTTGTTTTTATCGCGTGTGAAGTTGTTATGATCTTCAGTTACTTACAATTTAAATAGGAGAAATTATGTATAACAAATGGGTTGAAGTAAGAAATGGTGACTCTGTTTACTTTATTGGTAATACTGGCGAAGGATCTGTTGTAAAAACAGAAAATCACGGAAGATATTTTATGCCTGCTAAGATTGGTATGAGAATTAAAGGTGTAAAGAGTCCAATCATGAAAATGGAGAGATTCATATTCACAGACTCTAAAGTTCAAAAAGTTGACGGATGTGAAAGAATAATAAAGTGTTTTCTAACTAGAATCGAAGACAGCACGGTGTTCGCTGTCAGTGAAAGACAATTACATAAATACTTTGGTAAGTCAAACGAGAGCAGCTTAGGCGTGTAATAATATGATAGAATGTAGAAGTAAATTACAAAACAAAAAGATTGAAATAGATTTAAGTAGTGAATGTGGAAATGCTTTTTACTTATTAGGACTAGTTGATAATCTTGGCAAACAAATTAAATTACCAAAAGAAATTAGAAATGACGTTAAGGAAACGATGATGATGGGTAACTATGATCAGTTAATTAAAACTTTTGATATTTGGTTTGGTAATTATGTCACCCTCTACAAGTGAACTATATCTAAAAGTTGGAGATATGATTTGGGTTCAATTAAAAGGTCCAGATCAAAACTATGGCCACGGTGAGGTAAAAGAAGTGTGGTTCGATGAAGGAATAAAGGAAGAGTTGTTTTGTTTCCATTGTCTAGTTAACGGTGGTTATAGAATGGGGAAAACTTCAGAATTAATTGAAAAGCCTAATGCAAGAATGGTATCAAAGCTATTACAATCAAGAAAAGAGTTTAATGAGATAATGAAGGAAAGAAGATAATAAAGTGTAACTCTTAAATTGTAGTGTTATAATAATAAAAACAAGGAAAAGGAATATTAAAATGGACATTCAATCAATTAGAAAAATAATTTTTCCTGCTGTTTCTAGTGCAATCAATGAACTCGAACAAAGCAATCAAAAAGTTAAACTAACAATCTTAAGAGATATATTTAACGAAGCAATTAATGGTGCATTAAATATAAGTCATACTAATAATTCAAGTATTAAGTCTATATTTTCTGGTAGGGGCAGAGCTTGGGCTAAAATTTCTGCTGATGAAGATAATCCTGTGTGGGTTAAGATAAAAGAAGTATTAACAACTGAGATGAAGATTGCGGATACTAATTCTGAAATGTTTAGTTTGTCTTCTAATATGTTAGACTTGTTTGAAAGTTCTGGTATTGCTTGGATAAGATTTGGTTCTTCATCTAAAGGGTATACTAAGTTTCATCTTAGACTATGGGGATCGAAACTAGATAAACACATAAAGATTTATATAGATAATCATTACGTAAATGATAAGTTTATACAAAATCTAGAAGGTGTCCCACATAATCTTGGTCTTGAAAGTGGCTTATTAAGAAATGATATTAGTATTAAAGAAAAAGTAGAAAAAGTAGTTTCTAAAGATGAGTTAGATATGTTGGGAATAATTTCCATAGATGATATTTTAATAGATGAAAACAATATTTAAAGTTGGTGATTTAGTTAAGATTGTTAAAAATAATAATAAAAAAATTGATAGTTTTTCTATAATAATAGGCGTTAATACTAAAACTATCGGTAAATCAACAAGTTACAAAGAATATATAATATTCTCGCCTAACAAGATTCCTTGTATCAGATACTGGGATGACAAAAAACCTAAGCTTTCAAAATTAATTAAGCTGGAGTAAAAAATGACTAAATGTAAAAGATGTACATCCTGTACAGCTGGCATTCTTTGCCAATGTAAATCAACAAGTCCTAAACAAAACAAAAACGTAGATCATCCTGATCATTATCTTAAGGACTCTGGACATGAGGTTATAGACGTTATTAACTCTTGGGATTTAAATTTTGAACTAGGAAATGCAATAAAGTATATCGCTCGATCGGGCAAAAAAGATGCTAAAAAAACAATGGAAGATCTTGAAAAAGCTAAGTGGTATATACAGCATCAGATCAACGAATTAAAAAATAATAATTAATATTTAATTCCTTCTTATATATAAAAAGAAATTAAGGAGTAATAATGATAGTAATAAAAAATATAAAATGGGACTTTTCAGATACAGAGTTTGAAGATTGCAATTATGAAGAATCACGGAAAATTGCTATTCTGCCTAAGAGTTTAAAGTTAAAAGAAGACGAACTAGATTCTGATGCTGAAGATGAAGACGTTATTGAATATCTGTTAGAAAACTATGGCTTTGAAGTAAAATCGATCAAGCTGGAAAAAGATGATTAAAACAGATAACTAAACTAGTCTTTATATGTTAAGTCAGGAGTTGTTATGAAGGACGAAATAAAAGAAAAGTTTAATGGCGTCAAGCACAAGTGGATTTATTATCATATTGATACTAAGACTTTTCATGATGTTGTAGATGCAATTACAGCTAAAGTTCACAGTAAAGAAATAAAAAGCAAGGATGCAATTAACATTGTCAAATGTTTTAAAAAACAAGAGAAAGTCTTTTTAAAATTTATTAAAACAGTGGGTAGAAAAAACTTCAATTGTTTATGTCAAATCGTTGACAAGAATAATAACAAAATAGATATTTCTATAGAGCCTTCTGTTTTACTTGATTCTCACTTGTTAAATGGCACGCCTAAAGCGATGAAGTTATATAATACAGGAGAAAAAAGTAAAGGTTCTTGGCGAAAGCCGGATGACGGGTTTTATGATCCTATTTCTTATCCTCCTGTTGAAGAAGAGTTGACTGAACTTGGTTATGCAATGTATAAAGACTGGACAGAAGAAGTTGCTGCATCTGGTCTTTCGAGCATTGATTATCGTAGAAAGCTTAATGGAACTTTAAAGTTTTATAAAAACAGTAAACAGTGATTATATTGGCATACTTAAACAGTGAAACGTTTTTTCGTAAAAGAGTTTAAATATGACTACATGGCGAACTGGGAATAAAGAAGTTGTTGATTTAAATGAGATTATTTATATACTAAGAAAGGTGTCTAAATCAGATAATCATAAAATAATTATTGGCACTGATAGTGTTAAGTTAGGTTATCACTATGTTTTTACAAAAGCAATTTGCGTATTAAACGAAGACTTTTATGATAGAAGATATTTTTATTTAAGAGACAAGTTCAAAGACGATTCTTATTTAGACCTTTCTAAAAGATTATTAAAAGAAACTACTGACTCTTTAAACTTAGCGATGGAAATCAAAAGTGTTATAGATAAAGCAAACATAGAAATACACGCTGACGTCAATCCTGATTCTAGACACTTATCATCTAAATATAAAAATATGATATCAGGATATATAACAGGTTGCGGCTTTGATGTTAAGGTTAAACCTTTGTCTTTCGTTGCATCATCAATAGCAGATCTTCATACTAGAAAATCATAGTATGAAACATTTCCTGTTTTACATTGACAATTTTAGTTGTGTTTTAGGCTACAATATTTATTGTCCTAATAAAAACATAAAAAACTACAGATTAGAAACAGGATATTATTTAGCTTTTTACGAAAACGATGAAAAGTATGATTTTGAAGATGATTTAATAAATTTTCTTTACAAAGGAAGAGTTCTGATGATTAGGAAAAAGATAGCGATTAATCACTCTATTTAAACATAGAATTGAACCTACTTATTATATCTTATAAGGAGGTAACTAATGTCTAAAATAATTTTTACTTTTTCTGGAGATGGTCAGATATTCGATGTAGGAAGCAATAATAAAATAATGATAATTGAAGATGTTGGATCGTATAAATCAGAGTTATGTGATATTATAGAAGACAACAAACTGTCTTTTGTAGAACTTAAAAATTTAGTAGAAAGTTGGGGTGGTAAAATAGACATGGTTCTTTTGAGTCAACTTATTAATGTATATAAAAAAAATATTCAGTAAGGGGGTTACAAATTTAAGTTTGGTGTTTAAGCTATACATACAACGTTCTGAAAGGCGAACAATATGACACCAGATAATTTTTTAAATACGTTAATGCAAGAATTGAGTTTTTCTACTTATAATGCTAAACCTAAATATGAAAGTACAAACTATCAAAGAAGTTCTTACAAGATTTTCGAAGAAGACAACAATATCATTTTTAAGTGTCTTGCGCCTGGAATGTCAAAAGAAAATATCGATATTACTTTTGACAAGAAAAGTTTAATTGTAAAGAGTGACAATAAAAGATTTGATAAGGACTTTAAATCGGTTTTAAATGAAAAAATAAGTTTATTAAAATCAATTGACGCTGACAAGAGCTATGCTTCACTTAACGAAGGAATCCTAACTGTTACTATGCCTGTGTGTGGTAAAGATGCAGCTAAAAATATATCATTCAGATAATAAAACTATACAAGAGTTATAGTCATTAACAAGCCAGCTTTTCGCTGGTTTTTTTGTATTTGCAACTTTTATTGTGATTTTACACTAGAAGTATATAACAGTTCATTACCATCTGATATTTCTGTTGTCTCTATATTGTCTTCTAGCATTCCAACATATCCTAATCCGTTCATAAATAATTCACAATCTGTAGCATAGAGTTTTGCATTATGTTTATTCAATAACACTCTTAGATCGTTTAAAAAACTCACAACCTTATCTTTTGGATTTGTTGTTAACACTACTACTTCTTCGTTAAAACCACCAGACATTTTTTCTTCTTTCTTTTTTAAAATAATTTAATTAAACTTGGTATTGTAAAAGCAATAAAATAAGTTACTGCTAAATAAATATATGCGTATGATTCTTCTTTTTTAAACATGCAAGTCTCCTTATGTTTGTCTTGTAAGTATATGTCAAGTAGTTTGTTTTTACAATAGACGTATATTTTTCTCATACATTCTTAGTAGTTTATTATCTACATAAATTCTAAACCACTTCAAATTGTCGCTAGTCAAAAAACAACTTTCAGACAATACTAAACATAAACTCCCTTTTAACTTTCCCGTCTTTATAATACCAATCCTATTACGTGACTCAATATTCATACGTTACGCTTCGTCAAAATCTAAATCTTTTTCACTCTTTTATATACAAGAATTGTAAAAAAGATTATCACAAAGTAAAACAGTGATTCTTTCTGTGATGAAGTTACACAACTATTTGTAATTACTTGATTTGTGTTTCCCAACGTTGATACGTTAGTATTCATTTTATAATTATGTTGATGATTGTTTGTCGGTTTTAATTCTGGTTCATAAGAATTAAAGCAAGATAAGTTTCCCCAATGAAGAGGACACTCGTCAGCAGAATTTAAAATCTGGTCATTATCTATATCATCATCACAATAATCGCCATGCTCATCACCATCAATATTACTCTGCTCTGGATTCCATACATTTAAACAGTTGTCACACATATCTCCTATACTATCACTGTCTCTATCAAGCTGGTCGGGATTAGGATACCTTAGACAATTATCTGTTGGGTCTTCTATACCATCATCATCAAAGTCATCAGCATGTTGATACGAATCACCCAGGTCAGTATTTGCAATTAGAATAGAACCTTCTCCTCCACTACCACCGGACTGATTGGGTGTTCCACATTCTTCAAAATTATTGTCGCATTCATAACTTTGACCATATGATATATTGTTCATAATTATAAAAAAGTATAAACAGGCAGCAAAATAAGACTTCATTTTAATTCCCTTTTATAAGGTGGATCCAGCCAGGCAAATAAGAATAACCGTCAGATGTAAAAACTGCGTTCTCTAAAGATTGACGTGGGTATTGAGTTACACCATTATAACTTTGACTATACCCACATTTAAAACAACCATCCCAAACTCCCGCAGGATCGTTAACATAATAATAACTATCATCGTATCCTTTAATTATTAAAACGTGTCCAAAAGAAGTGAAATATCCATGCACTATAACTATATAACCGTTATCTAACGCATTAGTCAAATCTTCAGGTGTTGCATTAGTGTATGTGTTTATTGAACTGTTAGTTGCATAATGTTTATATACATAATTTAATCCTGACGGCGACTGTGCAAGATCTTTTCCCCATCTACCAAATATATCATCTGGATGTATTTTATATTGAAATTTGCTTAGCACCATAGCTATAGATGTATTTTGACACGTAGAACTTGGGTAATTTATATTATCGTACTGATTGTAGTATGGTATTACACCTACTTTAATTGTCTCTTGAGATGAACTAATATCTTCTTGCTCCCACAAGTCTTGCGGATTAGAGTTAACATCACATAAGTTGTTTGCATTTCCTTCTTCAACACAAGCGCAAGGTCCTTCAATACAATCATACTGCTTGTTCTGTATGTTGTACTTAACTGCGTAACTTGAGTATATACAATTTACATCACAAGATGAACCTACGTGCTTTGTATCAGAATAAGTTTTATCTCTAAAGTCAACTTCATATCCTTTATAAGATGAAAGATCGTCAGAACAATTAAACATAAAAGGCAACAATAACATCATAAATCTATACTTCATTAAATCTCCTGTTTAACTATAATATAAATATATTTCACTTTTTATAAAACGTATGTGATTTACTGTGTTAACACCCTGCTTCGTCAAATACTCAAGACTTTCTGCGAATACAAAAAAACCCGGAATTACCGGGCTTCATAAATATAACAAACTTTATTCTACATATAACTTAAGAGTCTAGGAATTGTTCGTTCCACATATCAGCGCGGTATACTTCTTCAGCTGCGTTATACGGATTGCCATCTTCATCATAGCGTATATCTTCTTCGTCATTTTGTAGGTATCTATCATCATCATCAATAGGCGGGAAAACATCTTCTGGCTCGAGCTTACGACTATTTGGATCTAGATAAGGATCGTTTTCGTTTTCTTTTATAACACTTCTAATGATTTGTCTCAAACGTCTTTCTGTTATTTTCATTTATATACCTCTTTTTATTGTTATTATTATTATATACTATATATATTATCATTTAACATAGATTTTATACTTTTTTTGTGTCCTACAATGTATATAAGGTTTACAATAACCCAACTCATATCCTTTAGCTTTATAATCTTCTACGCCACAATCAGCTACACTTATGTTCGTCTTTAAGTTTGTCATAAAAACGTATCCTTTCTGGTGATGTGGAAAGTTTTTAAACACATAATCCCATTCACACTTAATCATTAACATATAACTTTTAAACTTTCTTTTGAGACTGTGTCTATTCCTCCTTGCGGGAAGAGAACGTAGTAAGATTCTTTTTTTATGTATTCTCTATTACCAAATGGTCTCAATATAACATGTTTTGAAATAACTAAAACTAACATATTATTAAAAGTGCATAGATTCCCTACTAGATCAATACTTTCTTTTATCTTCATGAATAACCTTTATAACCGGGAATCTTAACGAGTTTTCTCCATTCTGATTTTGAGATTCTTCGAAGTATTGAACTGTTATTTCTTTACCAATAATGTCTTGTGGATTATTAAAAAACTTTTGTCGTTGCTCTATTGAAAAACCACTACCAACCCTAACTGTGTTTCCTTTATGCTCTATCATCACAGCACTTAACATTTCTTCTTCTACTTCAATACCTTCTTTGATATATCTAAACGGGCCGTAAACTACATCTTTAACATCATACTCAGCGTCATGAAATGTTTTAACTTTCAAGATGTCATTAGAACGTTTACCTTTATAAGTATCGTTCTTACGCAACATTAAGCCTTCCCAACCTTTTTCAGACGCCTTTTGTGTTAATTTATCAAGCTCTTCAAAATTTGATATCGGAGTTTGTTCTAAGAAGTCTAGATAATTTAGAGTTTCTCCTAGCATAAGACTTTGCAATGCAAAAACTCTTTGAGAAAAAGTTCCTGAGGTAGCATCTCCTCTTTTAAACATTTCGTAAGGTATGAAGTCAAATACCTGGTATAAACCTTTTTGAATAGTGTGGTCTTTGCGACCTATCTCTTTCATTACAGTTTGAAAATCTTCGTTACCATTTTCATCAACTATACACATTTCACCGTCGTAGACAATGTTTTTAACACCTAAACTTTTTATTTCTTCTTCTATTAAGGATAACGTATGAAATTGTTTTCCTGCTCTAGAGAATGATTTAGCTTTACCTTTGTCATCAACAACAATAAGACAACGAACACCGTCAAGCTTTCTCGATACATACCAGATATCTTTTTCGAAATCGACTTTCTTTTTTGTCTTCTCATCATATTTGTTTGCTAATGCTACGTTAAAAGTGGGTATCAAACTTGGCACAGCTCTGTTTATTAACTTAACTGATGCTCTAACTTTTAAGTTTCTTTCTAACATTAGACATAATAATTTTTCATACGTAGGATTACAATAGATAAACCCGTTTGTTTCTTCTATCGCTTTATGTCCTGTAATTAGTCTTTGATTTAAAGAATCAAACAGATCAAATATAGAACTAAATTTCGTATGCTTGTTACATAGATCTTTTCTTTTATTAAGAACTTTAGATGTTATGTTATATTGCATAAAAGTATTGTACGTATAATATAAAACTCTTAACACGTTTTTATCTGATAATCTTATAATTTCTACTTTGTCATTTGATGACGTTGAAGAATTCATTTTCTCTATAAACTCATTGATTTCTGTAATCATAGCACAAATCCTATAAAATCTTTTATTACAACATAGATTAAAGTAAAAAACATTATCTCTAAAATACAAAAAAAGCTCAACACAAAAAGAAATAAACTATAGTTTGACTTGTATATCTCTTCATTGTGCTGAGTTTGATCGTAAAATATTGCTACATTAAAAAGAACTATAAATATAAATCCAATGTAATATAACATATGATAAACAGCGCTTTATTTGATTTTATCTAAATCAGCACCTGCTGAAATGGCTACAGCTTCCAGGAATAACTTTGAGTTATACGGAATTCTTTTGTTAGTTTTCTCACATCTTTCATATACAGCTTGAACTCTCTTTAATGCATCTTTCGGTGAAGAAGAATCAAAGACATAGTTTACAATGCTCTTTTCATATTCTCCAAGACCATGACGATCAATAGTAAGCTTGTAACGCATCATAATTTTTATCCTTTTTTAATTTGTGTATTGTTTTGCAGCAACTTCTGCTTTTTGCGTGTTTTCGTACTTTCCAATATAAGTCCAACCTTGGGTCCACTTATTTTGGGCTTTATGATATAATTTAACTTTGTTGTTTTCTTTAACAAACTTAAATGTCTCAGTATTAAAATTATATAACATAATTATCTCTTTTATAAATTAATTTACATGTTTATTGTAACATCAGATTTGTCAGCTTCAAAAGCTAACTTGCAATTCTTGGCTAATATCCAACATCGTTTCATTCTAAATGAAGGCCCGGGTTTTGGCGCACCTCCATCTGTTAAAACTATATAACCATCAAACTTTCTTTTATTCTTGATTGCATGATTAGATACAGCTTTAAACGATGTTCCTCCTGTTAATGATCTGTGCATGCTAGGACGTTTATTTTTCTTCCAAAGAAACCCTCCTTTGTCATCAACTGAATGATCAAACTTATAAAGATAAAAGTCTGTATTTCTAGAAAGATTATCCAGTTCAGCATAGAATGCTGCTAACTCTTTATTTGAAACAGAACCACTCTCATCAATATATACAGCAATCATTGGTCGATAAACCTTTTTAGCGCCAGGATGAACACCCGGGTATTTTCTATGTAGCTTTCTTACTGAAGAGTTCCTTTGATCTTTCTTAGTATAACCACAAAATCTCTTTAACAAAGATTGCCACTGGATTTTGTTTGATAACATTTTATATATTTCAGCTCGAGTATGTTGTGATACTGATCCCCAGTTTCTACATTCAGCTTCTTCTGCAGCGTCCTTAACTAACTCCTTAATCTTACCTTGAATCAATTCCTTTTCTTCATTTGACATCTCATCCCACCCTTCATGATCATCAAACCCAATTCCAACAGAAGAGCCTTTTTCCATTTCTTCAAGATACTCTTTTACATCTGGATCACTCATTAATCTGTTGAAATAATATTCAGAAGTTTTATCTCTCGGGAAGCTTTCAATAAGATTTGATAAACCCATAAATCTTTTAAGCTCGTCATCAGTCATATTTGATTTCTGGTCGTTGTCAAGATATAACTTTTCTCCTGGAATCAAACCGCCTTTAGGCAATTCATGTGAAGGAATAGTTGAGTTAATTGCAAGATCTGTTCCGTAATTCCAGATTAGATGAGGATCTCTTCTTCTTTCAGTTGTATGACCAAAAACTAAGTGTAAACATTCGTGTTTAAGCAAGCCGTTAACTTGACTTTTGCTTAGTCCAGCCATAAACTCTCTGTTCCAGTAAAGTGTTATGTCGCCGTCTATACAAGTAACACCAGCTGTTGGGATTGTAGTCGTCTCTTCTTTGTTTAAAGATCTTAAAATTCTGCTATAGAAAGGTTCGCTCCATAGAAAGCTTACTAGATGATGAGTTAAATCAAAGCTATCAATCTTTTTTTGACTAACTTTTTTTGTACCTAACATACTATTGTTATTGTTTTGTTTCGACATAGTTAATCCTTATTTACTTAGTAAGACTCTATTACTGTTAACAACTTCAACAACGTATTGTCCGATTTCTTTGTGGAACTTTTGAATGCTATTGATATTCTTAGCCTTAGTAACACAAGACCAAAAGTGTATAAGCATTTCTTCAGAAATCATTTTTCCTAACTTTGCTGCGTTTTTAGATTGTGTTACTGTCCAATCATTAGAACCAGAGTGTTCACCTAATCTTTCAATAAGAGAATTAATCCTATCATTTGACATAGCTTTTAACTTTTCTTCGCAAGCTTTAAAGCTCTTAAGAATTTCTTCAGGTGTTACTACAATTTCATATTTCTTAACAAAATCAGTAAATTCAACAGCAGCTTCTTGTCCTATAAATCCAATTGCTGTATTGAATATATCAAACTTTTCTTTTGTCTCGTATAAATCGATATTGTTAAACTTAAGCACTTCATCAAATCTTGCCCAAGAAGCAGGAGTTGGGAATACATTTCCTGGTTTAACCTTTTCTAAATTAACAAATAAATGTGAAGATCTTGTTTTTAAGAACTCAATAATTAAGTTATCAACTTTCTTTGATTTTGCCCAATCAATCCAATCTGCTTTTGTTGGTTTAAGATCAATAGCCCAAAAACGTCTTAATAACGCAGGATCCATTTCATTTACATCATATTCATTACCATGATTAATGGCAGCAAAGATTCTCGTCCCAGGATGGATATTATATGGATTGCCGTTTTCATCATTGCCTAACTGTCTATCCAATACTATTTGAAAGAAAGATTGTTGTACTGCAGGTAATCCTCGATTAAACTCGTCCAAGAATAAAACAACTGGCTCATTACAAGCTCTAATAAACCAAGACGGCATACAAAACGTCATTATACCCTTCTCTTTCATTCCTTCAAGATCTGGGTAACCTTGAACATCACCTTCAGACATAATCGATGCACGAACATCAATTAACGGTAACTTGATTTCTTTTGAAATTTCATTTACTAGAGCAGACTTACCAACACCAGTACTAGCTCGCATAAGAACTGCATGATGTGGAGGGAGATTTTTTACAATTTTTAGAAAGCTTTTGATGTTCAAATTAATGTCCTTTTATTAATGTTGATTTATTGTGATTACTTTATATTATAATATGTTGTTTTTCTTAAATACACTTGTGTGTTTATAATTTGTATTGCACTACCAATATCATCACACTTAATAATGTACAAAGTGCAGTTTTAACTGTAAAGGGTGTTTCATTCATGAATGCATAAGACATAATTGGATATACGAAATATGATAAACCAAAAAATATAAATCTAGCTGACCAAACAGATCCGTTGTTTTCATTAACAAAATATGTCCATGAATACAAATACAAATAAGAAATAGGAATACTTAACGTAAAAATAAGAAAATGTGATTTGTCTTTAAAGTAGACGTTTATAAACTGTAGGTTGTGTTGAAAGAATACAAGGGAAGAACCCATTACGTAGGCTAATAAAGCCTTTATCATTTCTACTTTACTCCAACTCTAGCAACTTCATTAAACCCTTCCTTTTTCAGATCTAAGAAGAAAGTCCAACCTGCGCCACCAAATCTGTTTTTAACAGTCTCAAGAACTCTCAACCCTTTGAAATCCTCATCTTTTCTTTCAATAGACAAGTGTATCATAGCATCAACCATATGCTTTAACTTTTGGGACCCAGCCATATTACCGCTCTTGTTAACTTGACCAATGCAAATAACATTAATATAATGCTCTTTAGCGTAATCAGTTAATATCTGCAAAGATCTTACAGCTGATTGGCTGTTTGTATTTTCCTCACCATACTTGCCGTCATTTAATGTTTGTAATGAATCAACAATTAAAAAGAAAGGTTTGTTAGGATATCTTTTTCGAAGGATATCACAATGTTTAATTAGTCTAGGAACATATGACTCTTGTCCTGCGATAAACCCAGATGAAAGATCTAGCCTCTCACAAGTAAGCTTGACTTGATATAAGCTTTCTTCAGCAGTATTAAATAAACAAGTATAACCTTGTGAAGTCAAAGCATTTGCTAGTGCTAACATTAATGTTGTTTTACCAGCACCTGGCTCTCCAGTAAACAAAGACATTGTTGAAGGAGTAAATCCTTCTCCTCCAAACGCAGAATCTAAATACCCAATTCCACAAGGATAACGCTCACGAAGTTTATCAGGAACTCTAAGATCAAGAATGTTGGTGCCAAAGACAATATCATCTCTTTTTACATTGAGTTTCATTTTAAAAATATTCCTTTTAAAGTTTTTGGGTGATTTATTTTACTTAGTATTATAAAATTAAAATTTTCTTTTTTACACTTAAGTGTTATAACTGTCGTAAATATCTTCCGTCAATTTGTTTGACAGCAGTATCAACAAGAATAAAGAAACAATTTTTCTCTACTCTCTTAGAGAAAAATTCAAAGTTAGAAATAATCAAACCGATACTCTCTTCTCCATAAGTTATCCTTACAAGATCATTTACTTTATAATTCCAACGAACAACTGATTTTTTTTGCTTGTAACTTTCATTTTTTATTGTTGTCTTAACTTGTCGTACAGTCTGACTTTTAGAGTTTCTAATTTTACTTAGAGCATTTTGATCTTTTTCTTGAAGTTTGTTTTTAATCTCTTTGAGTTGTTTTCTTGAAAGTGACACTTTAACCTCCTATTACTTTATTATAATAATAATTTAAAATGTTTACACATATGAAGTCCAAATAATGTCTGCATTGATTTCATCACCGTATATAGACTTAAGTCCCATCCTTGTATAAGACATAATACAGTCTGTCATATAGTCTTCAAGTTTATTATACTCAATCTTAAAGTCTAAACATCTTGATATTTCTTTTCCGTAATTCCAAGCTAGAATTTCTTCGTTAAGTGTGTGAACAAAACCCTTCTTAGACCTAATTTTATGTGGAGTATTTTTATTAAAACACAAAACATTTCGCTGTCTTATTTCGTTATCTATTAAAGAATGACCTGCTTCATGTAACAAAGAAAAAAGTCGTTCTCTATACTTGAGATTTTGATTGATATATATCAGATTTAGCATAGGATACCAAACATCATCAACACCCGGCTTTTGAACAACTTCTACATTATGATTTTCTTTTAAGAAGTCTGTGAGTTGATAAAAATATTTTTTATATGTTTTAGGCAGCATTTGTTTCCTCCATATAATATTATATTTTGTGTTATTACAATATTACACTTGAGTGTTGATTAAATGGTTTAATATTTTTTTTTGTTTAAAAGTACCTTAATCTTTTTTCTAAATTTCAATACTCTCTTAACATAACCAGAAATATACTTTGTTTTCTTATTACATTTTTTTGAATTGTTATAATAACACAAGGCTTTCTCTAGTGGTTTAAATCTGTTTATATAATATTTTAATGCCCTTACTCCATGATAGTACGGATCACAATTGTAAATTTCGCCATCTGCTTTAGTAACTGTTATCTTTCCTTTTCTATTTGGACACCAATACTGATATTTTATTTGTAATGGCCCAATACATTTATAACGTGTTGGTTTTGATTGTTGTGTGAACCTTGACTCTTCCCAGGCTGTTGCTAATGTTACACTTACATCTAGATCTTGTTTTAATGCATCTTCTATTAATAATGTGCAAACAGCTTTGTTTTCTTCAGTTGATTCATTACCAGAAAGTTTTTTGTAAATTTCACCGCACAAACCATATTGTAGTGACAAAGCTAATAATAATTTAATCAAAGCTTTTTTGTATATCTCCCCGATTATAAGTTATAACATCCCCTTCAGCATACTCTATCTTTACATAGACTCTAGCTTCAGAAGTTCCACCAACTGTTAGTTGATTGTTTCTCTCCGTAATGATGTCAACAACAGTTCCTACTCTATTCATTGTTTGATAATAGTAAACTTTATCGCCTAATCTAATCATTATATTTCCTACCTTTATATTACAATAATTATAATAAAATTACACTTATTGTTTAACCTAATACACCACAATTAAGCAATGACTGCAGTACGTCTACAAAAGCCTTAGCTGTTGATTCTCTGCATGATGATCCTGTTTGATCCATAAGCGGCTTCAGGAATTTGTCTATATCATCAGGTGAACCCATTAAGTGTTGTCCGCAAGCGTCATAAGAATCAACGCATGGAACAGTTTGTGATGAAGTTTCTCTTGCTTTTTCATAATGCGTTAAAGATTCTGGATGCTCACAATGAAACTGTATATGATCAACGTAGTCTTGTGTAGTTACTTGTCCATTATTGTTAGTATCAAAGTGTGAGTATAGATCTTCTGGCGTTATATTACCATCTCCATTGGGATCTAAATCATTGTTGTAGTTTACTACACTTTGGTTAACATCATTAGCATTACAATCGCAAGGATTACAATGACAAGCCTTACAGTAGTCATTTAAACAATTACAGCTTTTTTCTCCACACATTAAGCACAAATCAAGATTCGCTCTATTTATAAACTCTCTTATTAATTTTCTATTATTCATATTAAACCTTTGTTAAAGTCATTATAAATATCATTGTCAACCTAAAAATCTTTACTTTCTACTAACTCTTGTGAAGAATTGTGTGCTTCTTTTCTACTAAATCCTTCTTTAATTTTTTTGTTCATGTCTTTTTGACTATCTGTCATTTGATTAAATATTTCAACGTTATGATTTGATATATCTATATTTATGTTTAGATCTTTAATGACTGTTGATATTCTATTGAGAACAAAACACACGATGTGCGCTG